>JACXTT010014553.1_pt1 | contig 10280 bp, 8 predicted proteins | sample 9270951 | NCBI WGS metagenome assembly JACXTT01 (sample SAMN15532306, study PRJNA645909) | rock metagenome | isolation source: weathered quartz diorite | place: Puerto Rico | collected 2017-06-21
TGGCGCGCGACAGGGGCGGCCAAACCATCGATTTTCTTGCCGGTCGCGGGGCGCTGACTGCCGCGGCCTTGCACACACATTTGCTGCCGAAACTGGAGCGCGACATCATTCTCATGAGCAATGCCAATGCCGCATATTCAGCATTTGCGCGGCAGGCGCGGATCCGCCATGAAACCGTCAACGTGAGTCGGCATGGCAGGGCACGCGGTGCCGTCCATATCCACAACGTCAATGCCTATCACGGTCGCTTTAAAAACTGGCTGCGGCATTTCAATGGGGTCGCGACGAAATATCTGGAGAATTACCTTGGTTGGCGATGGGCAATCGACTTAGGGCGCATCGACACGGCCGAAGGCTTCCTCAGAGCGGCGCTAGGGGTTTTCAACAGCAGACGGTGAAAGCGCCAAAAAAATCCCACGGCCGACTGCGCCGTGGGTGAACCCATACTGTGCGATGGGAGGGGAGACTGGGTGCGCGTTGCAAGTGCTACTCTGCAACCGATGAACCAATCTTACCCTCAGGAAAATACGATCCATTGCGTTTGATCAAGCTCTGGCGCCGTGGCCCATCCGGGGCGTCCACGCCCGCTCCAGCAACTCGAAGCAGGCTTGGGTCAGCAGCGCCAGCACGGCAGCGGGAATGGCGCCGGCCAGCAACATGGTGTTGTCGTTCAAGGCCAGGCCGATGGTGATGCGCTCACCGTAGCCGCCCGCGCCGATGAACGCGGCAATCGTCGCCGTTCCCACGCTCATCACCGCCGCCGTTTTCACGCCCGCCAGAATCACGGGCCGCGCCAGCGGCAAGTCCACCTGCAGCAGGCGGTCGCGCTTCGACAGGCCCAGCGCCAGCGCCGCTAGCCGCAGGCCGGGCGGCACTTGCAGGATGCCGGTGCAGGTGTTGCGCACAATGGGCAGCAGGGCGTACACGAACAGCGCAATCAGGGCGGGCGCCGTACCGATGCGGCCCAGCAGGGGAATCAGGATCGCCAGCAGTGCGAGCGAAGGCACCGTTTGCAGCACGCCGCTGGCCGCCAGCACGGGCTGGCGCAACCGGGGGACGAAGGCCGCCAGGACTCCGAGCGGAATGCCGGCCGCGCACGCCAGGCCCACCGACACGATTACCAGAAACAGGTGCTCGCGGGTGAGCTGCCACAGCTTGCCGTCGAAGATGCGCGCCATCAGACCGGTGGCCGCCGATGTAGGGGCTTTGGCGGCGGCAGGCGCGCCCGCGTGTTGGCGCCACTCGCTGGCCACCTCCGCGAAACTGCGCTGCTGCAGCTCCACCTGCGCGTTCATGGCGATCATCGCGGCGGCGGAAATGCTACCTTCCAGCGCCGCGATGGCCTTCCACTGGGCGGGAAAACGCGTGGGCGCATCGAGCCGGTACAGCAGCACGGCGTCGTAGCGGGGAAAATAATGCAGGTCGTCGTCCAGCACCCGCAATCCGTATTGGGCGATCTTGGCGTCGGTCGAATAGATGTCGATGACGTCGACCTGACGCTCCGCCTGGGCCGCGTAGGCGATGCCGTGATCGAGGCCGCGCGGCGTCTGCGGCAAACCGTAACGCGCCTTGAGCCCCGGCCAGCCATCGGCGCGGCCGATGAATTCGTGCGACAGGCCGAATTTCAGTTCCGGGTGCGCCGCCAGTTGCGACAGGCGGGCAAGGTCCGCCGCATCGCCCCGCACCGCCAGCGCATAGGTATTATTAAACCCCAGGGGCACGCCGATCCCCAGGCCCATCTTCGCCAGCGCGACGCGCATCTCGGGCAGGCTGGTGGGTTTACTGTTCTTGAGGATTTCGAGGTCGATGGTGCCGATGTATTCGGGGTAGACGTCGATGCTGCCTGCCTCCAGCGCGGCCAGCACGATGGCCGTGTTACCCAGTCCCTGATGGTGTTCCGCCCTGCCCTGCGTGGCCGCCGTCTGCGTGAGGATCTCGCCGAGGATGTACGATTCCGTGAAACGCTTCGAGCCGACTTTTAGAACGCCATCGGCGCCGCGAGCGGCACTCGCGACGGCGAACAGCGTCACCAACAGGCACATAAAAGCAGCCCGCAAGGGGCCAGTAAAATCGGCAGGCACGCGCACTCCAGCAGGAATATATAGGGGTCAGGCCGGCCAGCTTACCACTGGCGCGCGCGCCACGCCGCCGTTGAATACGCCCACGCAGGGATTGGCGCCCATCGCATAGGCCAGGTCGGCCGGCCGCGCGATGTCCCACAAGGCCAGGTCGGCCCGCTTGCTCGCTTCGATGCTGCCGCAATCGGCGGAGAGGCCCAGCGCCCGCGCCGCATGGACGGTGCAGCCGGCCAGCGCCTCGGCGGGGGTCAGGCGCCACAAGGTGCAGGCCATGTTCATCGCCAGCAGCAGCGAAGTCAAAGGCGAAGTCCCGGGATTGCAGTCGGTGGCGACGGCCATCGGCACGCCGGCGGCGCGCAGCGCGGCAATCGGCGGCGCCACCTGCTCGCGCAAGAAATAGTAAGCACCCGGCAGCAGCACGGCCACCGTGCCCGCCGCGGACATCGCCGCCACGCCCTGCTCCGACAGATATTCGAGATGGTCGGCCGACAGCCCCTTGAAACGTGCGACCAGAGCCGCGCCGCCCTGGTCCGACAGCTGCTCGGCATGCAGCTTGACCGGCAGTCCCAGTGCCTGCGCAGCAGAAAAAACCCTCTCCGTCTGCGCCGATGTAAAACCGATCCGCTCGCAAAAGGCGTCGACCGCGTCGACCAGACCTTCACCGGCCAGTGCAGGCAGCATGGTGTGCGCCACGTAGTCGATGTAGTCATCGGCGCGTCCCGCGAATTCAGGCGGCAGCGCGTGCGCGCCCAAAAACGTGGTGACGACCTTGACCGGCAACCGCGCCTGCAGGGTGCGGGCGGCCGTCAGCATGGCGCGCTCGCCCGCCGTATCGAGGCCGTAACCCGACTTGATCTCCAGGGTCGTCACGCCTTCGGCCAGCAGGCGCAGTACGCGAGGCGCGCTCTCGGCCAGCAGGGTGTCGATGCTGGCGGCGCGGGTGGCGCGCACGGTGGACATGATGCCGCCCCCGGCGCGCGCGATGTCCTCATAGCTGGCGCCATTCAGGCGCGCTTCGAATTCCGCGCTGCGGTTACCGGCGTGGACGATGTGGGTGTGGCAGTCGATCAGTCCCGGCGTGACCCAGGCGCCATTGCCATCGATGACGGTGGCGCCATGGAGCGGCACTTCGCTGCGCGGCCCCACCCAGGCGATCCGCCCCGCTTCCATGCGCACGGCGCCATCCTTGACCTCGCCAAGAACGGTCTGGGTCGACAGGTGCACATTGAGCAGGACCGTCGCCGTCATGGGGGGAGCGGCCGGTAATAAATATCGATGATGAACACGGTGGCGTCGTCGCCTTCCAGCAGCCACAGTTTGCCCGGCTCGAACAGCACCGCATCGTAGCGCACCAGGCCGATGCGCTCGTCGTCGCAGCTCACCGCCAGCGATTCGCCGGCCGCCAAAAACAGAATGCTGCGCTGGCCTCCGGGGGCGAACCTGGCACTGCCATCGATGTAGCGGCGCCCCAGTTTGTGCTGACAGACCTCGCGCCGCGTCATGACGTTGAAGTCCACGGTGGGTCCATCGAGCATGGTGGCCATCACGTCGGCCTCGCCGGGAAAACTGACGGTTTCCGTTTCACCGGGCAGCAGCAGGTGGCGGCTGGCGCCGATGTCCAGGGTCAGGCCAGGACCGTCCAGCAGCGCCAGGCTGCGGTCGACGCCGGGAAAGTGCGAGAAGGGACCGTCGTGGGTAATCGAGGCCAGGCTCAGGCGCCATTCAAAGCTGTGCAGGGTGGCGCCGGGCGGCTCCACTGCGATTTCCGTGGTGCTGCCGCCTCCGTTTTTCCACGGCGCCGGGGTCAGCGAAGCAAACGGAATCAGGGTGCTCATGGACTCACTCCCGCAGTTGGGTCAGCGCCGCCAGATAGCGGCGCGCAATGGCGTCTTGCTCGGCATGCCGGCCCGCGCGCACGACCCAGCGCCCGCCCACCAGCACATCCCGCACCAGATTATCGTTCCCTGCAAAGATCAGCAAGCCCAATATCTCGCTGGCGCGCGCGCCGGACAGGTCGGGATGATCGGCGTCGAGCACCAGGAGATCGGCGCGCCGCCCCACTGCCAGGGCTCCGACCGGGCGCCCGCTGGCCTGGGCGCCCCCGGTCAGCGCCTGCTGCCACAGGAAGTCGCCCACGTTTTTCTGCCGTGCGCCCACCGCGATGTTGCGCCGCTGGGCGCGCAGGCGCTGGCCGTACTCCAGCCAGCGCAGCTCTTCCACCGGACTGGTGCCCACGTGGCTGTCGCTGCCGATGCCGAAGCGCCCGCCCGCGGCGATGAACGGCGCCAGCGGGAACAGGCCGTCGCCCAGGTTGGCCTCCGTGCCGGGGCACAGTCCCGCCACGGCGCCGCTGGCGGCGATGCCGGCCACTTCCTCGTCCGTCACGTGGGTGGCGTGCACCAGGCACCAGCGCGCATCGACCGGCGCGCGTTCCAGCAGCAGGGCGACGGGACGCCGGCCGTGGGCGGCCAGGCAGGCGTCGATCTCGGCCTGCTGCTCGGCGATGTGGATATGCAGCGGCCGGCCAGCCGGCAGGGCTACCGCCAGTTCCACGATCTGCGGCAGCGCGGCCGCGCGCAGCGAGTGGGGCGCGGCGCCCGTCTCGAACTGGCCGGACCGCAGGGGCGCCAGCGCCTCGACGATGGCCAGCACGTGCTCCACGTTGCTGTTGAAACGGCGCTGGCGCTCGCCCAGGGCCAGGCCGCCAAAGCCGCCGTGGCTGTACAAGACGGGCAGCATGGTCAGCCCCATCCCCGTGGCCTCGGCTGCGCTGGCCACGCGCGCCGCCATTTCGGCCGGCGCGGCGTACTGGCGGCCGTCCGGGTCCCGGTGCAGGTAATGGAATTCGCACACGCTGGTATAGCCGTGGCGCAGGCAGTCGACGAACAGCTGTGCCGCCACCGCTTCCAGCTGTTCGGGGGTGATGCGGCCAGCAAAACCGTACATCAGTTCACGCCAGGTCCAGAAGCTGTCTTCGCTGTCGCCGGCCGTCTCCGCCAGCCCCGCCATGGCTCGCTGAAACGCATGCGAGTGCAGGTTGACCATGCCGGGCACGACCCACTGCGCGGTGGGCGCGCCATCGGCCGCAGCCCCGGCGCGCACCTCGGTAAGGCTGCCATCGGCATCCCAGGTCAGGCGCACCCGCTCCGCCCAGCCGTCCGGCAGCAGGGCGTGGCGCGCAAAGAGAGAATGGGCGCTCACCGCTTCACCCACTCGATGGCCGCCTCGATCATTTCGCGCAAGGTGGGCTGAATCTGTGCGGCCAGCTCGGGCCGGTAAGCGAATGCTTCGCCCGCCATGCCCGGCTCGTTCATGTACAGGCACTGGCACATTTCCAGCTGGATGGCGTGCACGCCGGCTTCGGGCTGGCCGTAGCGGCGGGTGATGTAGCCGCCCTTGAAGCGGCCGTTGAGGGCCGTCGTGAAGCGCTCAGGCACCTGGGCCATGACGGCTTGCGCGAGGCCAGGCGCGCTGGCCGCGCCGGAAGCGGTGCCGAAGTTCAGGTCGGGCAGGCGGCCCTCGAAAAAGCGCGGCACGTGCGAGGCGATCGAGTGGGCCTCCCATAGCACCACGGCGCCGTGCAAGTCACGCAGGCGCGCCAGTTCAGCCTGCAGCTGCTGGTGGTAAGGCTGCCAGTACAGAGAAAGGCGGCGTGCCGTTTCGGCGGCATCAGGCGCCATCCCGGCTTCGTACAGGGGCTCGCTGGCGAAGGTGTCGACGGGGCACAGCCCGGTCGTGTCCATGCCGGGATACAGGTTGACGTCTTCGGGCGAGCGATTCAGGTCGATGACGTAGCGCGAGCGGTGCGCCGCCAGGGTCGATACGCCCATGCCCTGCAAAAAATCGTAGAGGCGGGGCAGATGCCAGTCGGTGTCCGCCAGCAGGGCCGCGCAAGGCGTCATGCGTTCGGCGATATCGGCCGGCAGGTCGGTGCCCGCATGGGGCATCGACACCAGGATGGGCAGGCTGCCGGCGGTGAACGCGAAATCCATGCTTGCCTCCTTTGTTTATTGATGCAGGGCCGTGAACAGTTCCTTGCACGCGGCGCTCAACACGCCGTCGATGACCATGCCCCGCGCCGCTTCGATATCGGGGGCAAAAAAGCGGTCCGACGCGAAGAACGGCACCTTGGCGCGCAGCTGCGCGTGCACGTGTTCCAGATGCGCGGAGCTGGTGAGGGGCCGGTGAAAATCGATGCCCTGGGCTGCGGCCAGCAGTTCGATGCCGATGATGACCGCGGTATTGTGCGCCATCTCGTCGAGGCGGCGCGCCGCGAAGGTCGCCATGCTGACGTGGTCTTCCTGGTTGGCCGACGTCGGCAGGCTGTCCACGCTGGCCGGGTGGGCCAGCGACTTGTTTTCCGAAGCCAGCGCGGCGGCCGTGACGTGGGCGATCATGAAGCCGGAGTTCACGCCCGGCTCGCGCACCAGGAAGGGCGGCAGGCCGGACAGGCTGGCATCGATCAGGAGCGCGATGCGGCGCTCGGCCAGGCCGCCGATTTCCGCGATCGCCAAGGCGAGCGTATCGGCCGCAAAGGCGACCGGCTCGGCATGAAAATTCCCGCCCGAGATGATCTCGCCCGTCTCAGGAAAAATCAGGGGATTGTCCGTCACGGCGTTCGCTTCGATCAGCAGGGTGCGGCCCGCATTGCCGATGATGTCCATCACGGCGCCCATGACCTGGGGCTGGCAGCGCAGGCTGTAGGGATCCTGCACTCGCTCGTCGCCTACCAAGTGGGAGGCCCGGATGGCGCTGCCGGCCAGCAGGGCGCGGTACATGGCGGCGGTGGCGATCTGGCCCGGCTGGCCGCGCACCGCGTGCACGCGCGGATCGAACGGCGCATCGCTGCCCTTGGCCGCGTCGAGAGAAAGCGCACCGGCGACAATGCCCGCTTCCAGCAGGCGCTCGGCCATGAACAGGCCGTGCAGAGCCAGCGCCGTCGACACCTGGGTACCATTGATGAGGGCCAGTCCTTCTTTTGCCGCCAGCACCACGGGGGCGATGCCGGCGGCGGCCAGCGCGGCGCCGGCGTCCTGCAGTTCGCCGTTGACGCGCACCTGGCCCACGCCCAGCATGGCCAGGGTCATGTGGGCCAGCGGCGCCAAATCGCCCGAGGCGCCTACCGAACCCTTGGCGGGAATGGCGGGCATGATGCCGGCGTTGACCAGCGCGATCAGGGTCTGCACGATCAGCGGCCGCACGCCGGAATAGCCGCGCGCCAGGCTGCCGATTTTCATCAAGAGGATCAGGCGCACCACCGCGTCCGACAGCAGCGCACCCGTGCCCACCGCATGCGACAGGATCAGATTGGTTTGCAGCTGTTCCAGTTTGTCGTCCGGAATGCGGCTCTTGGCGAGAATGCCGAAACCCGTGTTGATGCCGTAGGCGGCGTCACCCTTTGCGACGATGGCGCCGACGGCGGCGGCGGCGGCATCGATGGCCGGCCAGGCACTGTCATCGAGCGCCAGGCTCAATGGCGCCGTCCAGGCGTTGCGCAAGTCCGTCAGTGTCATCGCGCCGGGAGTCAATGTGAAATGGGTAGTCATATCAGCAATTCGTGGGGATCATGGGAAGGTCGAGACCATTGCGGGCGGCGCAGGCAATGGCGGCGGGGTAGCCCGCATCGGCATGGCGCATCACGCCGGAGCCGCTGTCGTTGACCAGCACCCGGGCCAGGCGGCGCGCGGCGCCTTCGCTGCCGTCGGCGACGATCACCATGCCGGCGTGCTGCGAATAGCCCATGCCGACCCCGCCGCCGTGGTGCAGCGACACCCAGGTGGCGCCACCGGCCGTATTGAGCATGGCATTCAATAAGGGCCAGTCGGAGACGGCATCGGTACCGTCGCGCATGGCTTCCGTTTCGCGATTGGGGCTGGCGACGGAGCCGGTGTCGAGGTGGTCGCGGCCGATCACGATCGGCGCTTTCAGTTCGCCCGATTTGACCATCTCGTTGAATGCCAGGCCGGCGATGTGGCGCTCGCCCAGGCCCAGCCAGCAGATGCGCGCGGGCAGACCCTGGAAGGCGATGCGTTCTCGCGCCATGTCCAGCCAGCGGTGCACCTGCGCCTGCTGCGGGAACAGCTCTTTGATCTTGGCATCCGTTTTATAGATGTCTTCCGGGTCGCCCGACAGGGCCACCCAGCGGAACGGCCCCCTGCCTTCGCAGAACTGGGGGCGGATGTAGGCGGGCACGAAGCCGGGGAAATCGAAGGCGTTCTTGACGCCCTCGTCGAAGGCCACCTGGCGGATGTTGTTGCCGTAGTCGACCGCCTTGATGCCCATGGCGTGCAGTTCGAGGATGGCGCGCACGTGGACGGCGCAGGAGGCGGCGGCCGCGGCGCGCAGGCGCGCGTGCTGGCTGGGGTCCTGCTGGGCCGCCTTCCATTCGGCCACGCTCCAGCCAGCGGGCAGGTAGCCGTTGATCAGGTCATGGGCCGAGGTCTGGTCCGTGACCAGGTCCGGCGCTGGCGCACCGGCTTTGACGCGGCGGACGATCTCGGGCAGCAGTTCGGCCGCGTTGCCCAGCAGGCCAATCGAAATGGCGTCGCCGTTGGCCGTGTGCTCGGCCACCATGGCGAGCGCTTCGTCCAGGTCGCGCGCCTGCTTGTCGAGGTACTTGGTGCGCAGGCGGAAATCGATGCTCGATTGCTGGCACTCGATGGTGAGCGAGACGGCGCCCGCGAAGCTGGCCGCCAGCGGCTGGGCGCCGCCCATGCCGCCCAGGCCCGCCGTCAAGATCCAGCGGTGCTTGAGCGTGCCGCCGAAATGCTGGCGCCCCGCCTCCGCGAACGTTTCGTAGGTACCCTGCACGATGCCCTGGGTGCCGATATAAATCCAGCTGCCCGCCGTCATCTGGCCGTACATGAACAGGCCCTTGCGATCGAGCTCATTGAAATGCTCCCAGTTGGCCCACTTTGGCACCAGGTTCGAATTCGCGATCAGCACCCGCGGCGCATCCGCGTGGGTCTGGAACACGCCTACCGGTTTGCCGGACTGGATCAACAAGGTCTGGTCGTCGTCCAGCTTCTTAAGCGACGCGAGGATCTGGTCGAAGCAGGCCCAGTCGCGTGCCGCCCGGCCGATGCCGCCGTAGACGACCAGGTGCTGGGGATTTTCCGCCACCGCCGCGTCCAGATTATTTTGCAGCATGCGGTAGGCCGCCTCCGTCTGCCAGCTCTTGCAGGCCAGGGTGGTGCCGCGCGGGGCGCTCACGCTACGGGTGGGGTCGAAACGGGGATCGGTGGACGAGGACATGGCAGCTCCAGGAAGTTCGGCGGATGGAAACCAGTCTAGGTTGTCTATACAAGCTAGTCAACCACTTTGTGCTTGCGATTTGTGTCCAGCAGCGCCGTCAAATCTTGCGGCCACACCATTTCAGTAGTTTGCGCCAGATTAAGGCGCGACCACCAGCGGTGGCCGGTCATGCAAGTCTTTTCGTAGGCCGTCCAGCCGGCGTCGCTGACCGCGCCGCTGTCGACCTCCACGTGAAAATAATGTTCGACGTCGCAGACCTGCTCTCCACTGTCGATCATGAACACCTGGCGGCGCAACGCCACCGGCGCATCCACACTGGCCGCGATGCCGGTCTCTTCGAACAGCTCGCGCACGGCGGCCGCCGCCACCGTCTCTCCCTCTTCCACCCCGCCGCCGGGCGTGGCCCAATACCTCACGCCGTCGAGCGCCCCGCCCCGGTGGGTGAATTCAAACAGCAGCACCCGCCCTTGCGGGTCCGTCACCAGCAGGCGCGCGGTTGGCCGTTCGCGCATGGCCTCGGTCAAGCGTAGCCGCGGAACAGGGCGCACAGCCGGAACGCTTCTTCCGACAGGGGCAGCTGCTTGGCCTTGCAGTAGCGCGTCGCCAGTTTTAATAATTCCTTCATGTCGCGGCCGCTGGCTTGCGGGTAGGCGGTGGCGAGCGCCTCGATCAAGTCATCCGACAGGCTCGCGCCGAACTGCTCGCCGAGCAGCTTCCACAGGCGCAGGGCGTCCGGGCGCGAGGGCGTCTCGTAGTGAATCGTGGCGATGCAGCGCGACAGGATGGCGTCGTCGACGTCGCCGATACGGTTGGTGGTCATGAACAGCAGGCCGTTGAAATACTCGAGGGTGCGCAGGAACTCGGCGACGATGGCATTGTGTTCGAGGTCGTTGTCGCGGCGGCGGATGTAGACGTCCGCTTCGTCGAGCAGGATGATGGCGCCCCAGC
>JACXTT010014554.1_pt1 | contig 10280 bp, 9 predicted proteins | sample 9270951 | NCBI WGS metagenome assembly JACXTT01 (sample SAMN15532306, study PRJNA645909) | rock metagenome | isolation source: weathered quartz diorite | place: Puerto Rico | collected 2017-06-21
GATGGGGAATACGGGATTCGTTTCAAAGAGAGTGTATGCACTCTGCCTTTTCAGTGTAATCCGGAAACAATATTGAAGATTCCAAGACCCGCCGCCAAATCAACATGAACGAAGTTCGGGAGGACCTCCTCAAAGTTGATGTAAGGCGTAAACGGATTGCTGATCTCATCCAGGATGTATAGATTGCGGTTTTGGTCGTTGACGAAGAAACGAGAAGACGAGTTGGGAGCGCTGGGCGGCTCCGAGCGTAGACGGTTCGCCCGCCCCAACTGGTTCGAGAAGTCTATCGCGGGTGGATACTTGCCGGTTGTCGTGCTCGACAGAGGTACTCTCGCGTAGTCTTGCAGCACGACCGCCGTGCCGTCCTTGGTGATCCGGGGTTGCGCTAGTGCAGTGCGAGCGCCCACGGTCAAGCTGACCAGGAGAAGGCCCCTCAGCACCAATCCAGGGCTTCCATTTTGTCTAACAAAATCGATTCGAAACTTATGCACGCCCGCCTCCTGCCGGTCTCCGGCGCGCAAGACTATACTATGGGGGCAGCGGCGACGAACCAAATGTGCCTGATGAAGCGGCGCTATTTCTTGTAAGGATTGGTACCCTTCAGGTGCGTATGTGTGCGAGTGCAGTGGTGATCTCCAGCTCCTTCCCTGAGAGGTCGACAAAAGTCCAAATGCACCTATAGCAACCCAATGGTATAGAATGCCGCGGACCGAGTGCGGTCTTCCGCAAAACGAGACATCGATAACCAGCGAAGCTTTACGGAATGCTCTGGCCTGACCTTCGATCCCAGCTGAGCCCGCATTTCAGATCGGACAGGAAAACCCGGATGTTGATTTATCTCCTTATTGGAATAAATGTATTCGTCTCGCTCATCGGTTTCTCAAGGATGAACAGCGGGGCGGGAGGCAGCATGTTTTTCTTCTCGCCGAGCGAGGTTTCCGAAGGCAGGAATTATCAGGGCATGTTACTTTCGCACTTTGCTCATGCCGATAGTAGTCACCTGCTCTTTAACATGCTGACGCTCTACTCCTTCGGCCCCGTTGTCGAGTTCGGTCTGGGCGAACTGAGTATGCTGCTGATCTATGTGAGCGCAGGCATCTTCTCTACGCTGTTCGTCTACTATCTGCATCGCGCTGATCCGAGGTATCGGGCTCTCGGCGCCAGCGATTCGGTTACAGGAATTATCTTCGCCGCAATTGTTCTCCTGCCGGGTATGAGTGTCTACTTTTTCTTTGTCCCGGTCCCCATTCCCGCGCCACTGTTCGCCGTCGGCTATATCGTCCTCTCGACTTATTTGATGCGGCGTGGGAGCGGGCATATCAGTCACGAAGCACACGTTGCCGGCGCGCTCTCAGGACTACTTCTCGCCGGATTGCTGGCGCCGGGGGGATTCGGCCCGCTCCTTCACAGAATTCAGAGCCTCCTCACCTGAGCGAGACGGCCATTGATCGCATACTAGGGGCCTCCTTTCAGCGGTATTCGAATCCCTGCGCATTGAAGTTTCCGACTTCCAGGAATTTTTCTTTGTTTTCGATGTAATTGTGGAGCAACAGTCCGAAATTGGGATCGTAGTCGTCCAGCGGCGCACCTACGCTCTGCACAGTCGTGAATCCAGCCATCAGCACGTTGTGTGCGTTCTCGACGGCGTACAGCATGCTCCGTTGCGCCGTTTCGTTTTTGGCGGATGCGGGGCTATGGCTTTTGCCGTTTGGATCGAAATGAGCATCCAGGTGAACGTGCGTATCGATTTGCTCTCCTCGCCCCGTTCGGATCATCTTCCATCCTTCCTGCGGCCGCTTTTCCACCTCGGAACAATTTGTTCGAACGAGGCCGTTGAACTGCGCCTATTCAGAATTTTGTTGTTAGAGAAGCGGGTCTCGGTAAAAAATGCAGACACGACGATCCGGTAAACATCAATCAATGACGTATCTCAGGGAGGTACGAATGAGCAAGCTTATAGCAAGTTTGGGAGCTGCATGCATATTCGTGGGCGTAACAATCTGGGCTGCCGCGCCGCCTGCGCAGGTCAATGGAATCGCGGGCGCAGCAAGTGTATCCGGCACTGTGGATTCGGCGGCGCCTTTCAAGGCGGCGCAGGTCTTCATCCGCAACGTCGACAAGAAAATCCTGTACATGGTTTACACCAATGCGGGCCAGTTCCGGGCTGTAGCATTGTTTCCAGGCAACTATGAAGTCAAGGTCGGCACCAAAGGCCTGGAATCCGACGTTCAGAAACTGACGCTTCACGCAGGTGAAAGCCCGAAGTTGAAGCTGTCGCTCCACACCATTGCGGGTTCGTCACAGCGAACCATTGTCAATGCCCTCGAAACGAACACCGAATCCAACAAGACAGTCACCATCGAGCAGAGCTACGACGAGGTCTATCCGCCGGGCCCGGGACGCGACGTAGCGGAGAGAACCTGCATGATCTGTCACGGCGAGAATTTTCTTCCCGGCCAGCCTGGAAGTCTAGCGGTCTGGACTGCTCGTCTTGACCGGATGATGGGCAAGGCAAATTGGGACCGTGCGGCGGCCTCTTACGCCGAGGGACTCCTGAACTATCGGGCGTCGGCGTTGCGTTTTAACAGGCAAGACCGCGAGGACTTGCTTGCGTATCTGGTAAAGAACTTCGGGCCTGATGCGAAGCCTCGCGCTGTGAGGATCGATCAGGAAATACCCCTCGAGGAAGCGAAACTCGGCAAAGCGATGTATATGGAGTATTACCTTCCTCCGGATCCTCCGGGCAAAGGCAATAACGCGCCGGAATACAGCTCGCTGAAGGCGGCATTTGTCGGACATCGTGCCGGTCAGGACGTGCGTTTCGACCACGACGGCAATGTCTGGCTGACCGATCGCGGCTACCCGCATCGTTTGGTCAAGCTCGATCCGCGTACTGGAGTTCAGAAGGATTTCCTGCTGCCGGATCCGAAGAACGGCATTCACGAAGTAAACATCGATCCCAATGGCATGATCTGGCTTCCGGAACATTCGGGTGTGCAACCGTCGAGTACGAAACGGCTGCTTGCATTCAATCCCGAAACGGAAAAGTTCGGAGAAATGATTCCTTTGGATCCGGACAACATCGTCAGAAATCCCATCAAGTGGGTGCAGTCGATTGCGTTCGATTCGAAGAGCAACATCTACGTGGGCTGGATCATGGGCGGAGCGTTGAGCAAGTATGACCGGCAAACAAAGAAGGTGACCGTCTACACCGTCCCGGAGGCGAATGCGATTGTGTACGGTGTGATCGCCGATAGGAACGACAACATTTGGATGGCTCTCTGGGATTCAGGCAACATCGCAAAATTCGACACGCACAACAACGGCTGGACCATTTTTGCGCCTCTGACCTATCCCGCGCAGGTTCGCCGCTTGAATGTCGACGCGCAAAACAATATCTGGTTCGGCGTCTGGGCCGCGGGAAAGCGCCCCGGTAAGCTGGCCAAACTGGACCAGACAACCGGCAGGATTACCGAGTACACGGTTCCGAGGCAAAACGCGAGCCCGTACGACGTCGCTCAAGATCCGGATGGCAACATCTGGAGCGCCGACGTCGGCGGCAGCGCCGCCTCGTTGTGGAAGTTCAATCCTCGGGACGCAACGTTTACGTTATATCCGAAGCCGCAGAAGACCGCGGATACGCCGAAGATACAAATCACCAAGGATGGCGCAATCTGGTATTCGCCCCGCGGAAGCGTGGATGCGCCCGCTTTTGGCGTGCTCTACCCGGACATGGACAAGATCAAAGACCTCGGCGCGTACTATCTGAATGGTCCGCCGGGCTATCCGTTCAAGGTTCCGGTTCCTGCGACTCGAGCCGCGCGGTGATCCTGAAACAGGGCCGTAGGCGCGGTCTATGACCGCGCCTACAACAGCACACGCATGATGGGGTGCGTTCATGATTTCCAGAAGATCCTTGCTTCTCACCACGTTGGCCGCGGGAACTACCGCGGCCACGAGTATTGCCGCTGCGGGCAAGATGACGTTGGCCCTTCACCAGAATACCTCCGCCGGCGCGGGCTACCGGAAGTCGCTGGAGGGTTGGGCACGTGCAGGCATCAAGAATGTCGAGATCACTGCTGCACTCCTCGATGATTTCTTGAAGACGGACACGCTCGATGCCGCCCGACGCGTGCTCACCGACAATGCGCTCACACCGGTGTCAGCCGCGAGCGGAGTCGGTGCTTTGATCGAGCCGAATTCCGCCCGCGCCGCCGCTCTGGACGATTTCAAACGGCGATGCGAGCAGTTCGCTAAGTTAGGCCTGAACCGCACCTATATAACCACCGCAACGCCCGTCAATCCGCCCAAGTACACGCTCGAGGATTACAAGACTGCCGCTGCAAATCTGCGCGAAGTTGCCGGAGTTGCGCAGCAATTCAAGATGAGGGCCATGGTGGAATTCGTCCGCGCCTCCACTTTTATCGCCACACTGAACACCCTTGCCAACGTGATGCGCCAGGCAGCGCATCAGAACCTGGGCATTCTGTTCGACTGCTACCACTTTTGGTCCGGCAACAATAAGCTTGAGGATATTGACGGCGTTCGTTCCGGCGAGATCGCACACGTTCACTTTCAGGATGTACCGGATATTCCGCGCGAAATGCTGGATCAAACATCGCGCTTCATCCCCGGCGACGGAGTTAGCCCGCTCCGAACGATTCTGAGCAAGCTTGCGGACAGGGGTTATTCGGGTCCGCTTTCCGTGGAACTTTTCCTACCGAAATTCCAGCAGGGCGATCCATATGAAGTGGCACGCGAGATCCGCCAGAAAGCGGAGACGGTGATGCGGCAGGCGAAAGTGCTGTGAAAAAGGAGCGGGTATGAAGAAACGCGTGATTGTCGCGCTTGTTGCAGCGAGTCTGTGCGCTCTGGCTGCCTCGGCGCAGGATTCGAAGACGGCGCTCGATGCCGCGGCGACGGCACTGGGTGCCACAAACCTCAAGACAATCGAGTTCTCCGGCAGAGGATACGATTTCATGTTTGGCCAGGCATACGAGGGTGCGAGCCCATGGCCTCGGTTTTATCTGCCGAACTACACGATGACTATCGATTACGGCATTCCTGCGATGCGCGATGATCGAAGACGGCAGCAATCCGAAAATCCTCCTCGCGGCGGCGGTTTTCAGCCGATCGTCGGCCAGCTGCGTCAGATTTGGGCTCTGAGCGGCAACTACACGTGGGACGTCGCCGGCGCGAACGCCGTGCCCGCTGCGGCCGAAAGGGATCTGAGACCGGCGGTCGATGGACGGCTTGCGCAAATCTGGATGACGCCCCATGGCTTCGTGAAAGCCGCTATCGCCAATCACGCTACATCCAAGACCGAGACGGTAAACGGTGCGAAGAAAACCGTCATCTCTTTCACCGCTCCGAACAAAGCAAAATTCGAAGGCTGGTTCAATGAGCAGAATCTCGTCGAGAGAATCACGACACGATTCGACAACCCGGTGCTGGGCGACATGGCTTTTGAAGCGGTCTTCGGAGATTACAAAGACTTCGCAGGCGTGAAATTTCCCACGCACATTGTTCAGCGAAGCGGCGGATATCCGGTGCTGGATGTCATCATCTCGGACGTCAAGCCGAACATCTCCACATCGTTCGATGTGCCCCCAAACATCCGGCAGGCTGCGCCAGCCGCGGCAGAAGCGATCGTGCCCGAGAGGATCGCTGAAGGATTGTGGAATTTGCCGGGCGGTGCAAAGAGTGTGGCCATTGAGTTTCGAGATTACATCGCAGTCGTGGAGGCGCCGGAAAGCGAGGCGCACTCCATCGCGGTAATCGATGCTGTTAAGAAAGTCATTCCAAATAAGCCGATCCGATACGTCATCAACACGCACACTCACTTTGATCATGCCGGCGGCCTGCGTACGTACGCAGCCGAGGGCGCAACCATCATCACCGACGCCCCCAACATCCCGTATTACGAGCAGATTTGGGCAAATCCGCGCACGATCAATCCAGACCGGCTCGCCCGCTCGGGCCGCAAACCGGTTTTCGAGGGATTGGTGGGGAACCGCGTATTGACCGATGGCTCACGCGAGCTTGTGCTTTATCACTACGCAAACAATCACAACGCCGGAATGCTCATGGCGTTTCTTCCCAAAGAGAAGATTTTGATCGAGGCTGATTCCTACACGCCTCCACCTACACCGAACGATCCGCCCGGCGGCCTTCAATTTCTTGTCCAGTTCTATGAGTCACTCGAGCGCCTGGCCATCGATCCGGATCGCGTCGTTCCCATACACGGCCGCCTCGTCACGTTGGATGAAGTGCGCCGCGCTGTGGATACATTCGGTAGAAATCAGCTCTCGGGCAAGTGAGGAGCAAGCGTGAGCTCGCGAACGCAAGCCCGATAGGGCGCAGCCATTAATAGGAGGTAATTGTGAAGCGACATTGGATTGGACCCCTTTTTTTACCTCTGTTCGTCGCACATGCGGCCGCAGCACAGTCCTGGACTCCTCCACCCGAAAACCAGCGCTGTCCGTCGAAGTGGGGAGCCGGCGATGAGCGCGGCTCCGGAAACCTGATGAAGCCCGAGCAGGTGCTCAAAGCGACGAAGCTCATTCGGACGGGCGAAATCATCGAACTTGGGCAGGTTCTCGATCCCGAGAAAATGCCGTATTTTCCCGGCCGCCAGTTGAGCATCCTCACAAAACGCACGAACGTTCTGCCGCAGTCGAATCGCCGGATCAGCAATGAAGAGATGGTGATCGGTGAACTTGGTCAGATCGGCACACAGTTGGACGGCTTCAGCCATCAAGGCATCGACAACGGCTTTTACAACTGCTTCAAGCAGGATCAGATTGCGACGCGCAGCGGCTTCACGAAATTGGGCATTGAAAGAGTCGGCACGCTGATGACACGAGGTGTGCTGATCGACGTGGCTGCTCTCAAAGGCGTCGAGATGTTGCCGGACAGTTACGAAATCACCGTCCAGGATTTACAGGCGGCTCTGAAGCGCCAGAATCTGACGCTTCAGGCCGGTGATGCCGTCATCGTCAACACCGGCTGGGGAAAGCTCTGGGCCAAAGACAATGTGCGTTATATCAAAACAGATCCCGGCATTGGTGTTGCCGCTGCGGAATGGCTGGCAAAACAAAATCCAATGATAATCGAATCCAACAACGGGTGGTTTGAAGTGAATCCGAATCCGGATCCGAAAATCGTTTCGCCCGTGCACCAGATTCTGCTGGCCGTAAACGGAATTCACATGCTGGAAAGCCTGAAGCTAGACGAACTGGCCGCAAAACGCGTCAACGAATTCGCTTTTATTCTCGAGCCGTTGAAACTGAAAGGCGCGACCGGATCCACTGTGACGCCCGTCGCGATCCACTAGGTGCGCTGCGGCGAAACTCCCCTCCTAAGTTAGGAGGGGAGTTTGAAGGGGGTAATCAACATGTATCGATATCTAATAGCCGCACTCATATTAGTTGCCCTCCTGGCAGGCACGTCTGCACCCGTCAGCGCTCAGTGGTTTAAGTATCCAACTTCCGGAGCTCCGCGGACGCCGAGCGGAGAGGTCGATTTATCGGCGGCGACTCCGCGACTGCCGAACGGCAAACCTGATTTCTCGGGTGTCTGGATGACCGCAGAGTCGGCTTGTGGCAAGGTGTCAGGTCCGACAAGCCTCAGCCAGCTCCTCCAGCTTGTTCCTCCTTCAACAAAGTGTCCGCTACGAGGACCAACGATATCGCGGGAAGGTTTCAATATGGGCGTCGACCTGCCCGGCGGGCTACCGTATCAGCCATGGCTCGCGGCACTGGTTCAAGAGCGGATTGCGAACCAGGCAAAAGATGATCCACACATCCGGTGTCTTCCCGATCTGTTTCTGCGCGCATATGGGCTTCCTCACTATGTGAAGTTTGCCCACATGCCGAATCTTCTCGTGATGCTCAACGAGATGAACGGCGTTTACCGCCAGGTGTTCGTTGATGGCCGCGCTTTGCCGACGGACCCAAATCCTTCGTGGCAAGGGTACTCGTCCGCCAAGTGGTCTGGGGACACGCTGGAAATCGACACGATCGGATTTCGCGATGGCCTGTGGATCGATTGGGACGGCAGCGTCATCACCGAGGCCGCAAAGCTTCGTGAGCGGATCCGGCGGCCGGATTTCGGACATCTCGAAATCGAGGTGACGGTGGACGACCCCAAAGCATACACAAAGCCGTGGACTGTGACTTTGCGGCAGCAGCTCGCCGCCGATGCCGAGCTCGTCGATGAAATCTGTGCAGAGAACGAGAAGGACTCACAGCGTCTGAAGTAATTCCACAAAAACTTCCCTCCTCAGCTGAGGAGGGAAGTTTTTGGAGCATCTCCGCATTTTTGTGTAAAGCCCTTACGCCTACATGCCGGTAATCGACGCGCCCGCCGTGCGCGGGTCTCGCTGCGGCCAACGGCCGCTATCGACGAGCGCCACGAAGTCGGCCACGATGCGATTGAAGTCGTCGGGCGCCTCGAGGTTGATGGCATGGCCGCAGTTCGGCATGACGGCGAAAGCAGCGGCGGGGATATTCTGCTTCATCAACACACCTGGCAGCAGACAGGGCCAATCCTCATCTCCACTGAGGACGAGCGCGGGAACCGTCAAGCGTCTCATCTCATCGACGAGATCATAGAGAGACGGGCGCTCGCGCTGGACGCCGAGCTGCGTATTCGCCGAGCCCACTGCCGAATGCTCGGCCAGCATTCGCTTGAACTCCGCGAAGCCGCGCGGGTCCTTGTTCTCGAACTGCACGCGTGTGGGGCCATAGGCGTATTTCTCCGCAAACGCCGGCATGCCGGCCGAGAGAATAAAATCGGCAATCGTGCGCGCCTCCGCGCGGAAACGCTCCCTTTGTTCCCGCTGGGCACCGTAGCCGCAGCCCGCCACACACAAGGACAACGCCCGGGCGACATGGCGAAAGCCGAAATGAAGCGTGGCGAAGCCGCCCATCGAAAGGCCGACGATATGCGCGCGCTCGATGCTCAGATGATCGAGCAACGATCGGATGTCCTCGGCGGCGCGTGTCTGGGAATAGGAGACTGGGGTTTGTGGCACATCCGAAGGCGGATAACCTCTGGCATTGAATGCGATCGACCGATAGCGGCGGCCGAAATGCCGCATCTGCCCCTCCCAGCTGCGGTGATCCCCGGCGAATTCGTGCACGAAGATCAACGGCGTGCCGGAACCCGTCTCCTCGTAATGAAGTCGAATTCCGTCGTCGGTCATGGCGAATGGCATGGCTTATCTCCTTTGGCCGGTCCCCCACGCCTTCGTCTGGTTAAACCGGCAGCTTTCGGCTGTAATCGATGACGAGCGAGCTCACGAGGTAGAGTACGCCCGACGCCGTGAAAAACATTAGAGCAAGGAAGTAACTTCCCGTCACCTGAACGATCACGCCAATGATGATCGGCACGAGGATGCCGCCGAGATTTCCGGCGAAATTCATCATCCCGCCGAGAACGCCGGCACGCCCCCGATCCGTCAGTGTGGCAGGAATACTCCAATAGAGCCCGGCCCAGCGCAAAAAGAACAACGTGCTCGAGAGGAGCGCGACCGCAGCGACGGGACTGCTGACGAAAGCAAGTAACAAAGTCGACAACATGGTCAGCAAGCCCGATACGCCGAGAACAGTACGCATAACGACGTTGGGTGAACCGCCGCTCGCCTTCCAGTAATCCGCTAGAAAACCGCCGACGATCTCGCCGACAAAGCCGGCGCCAAAGATGATGAACGTGGCGCCTCCAATGGCTGCGAGACTGAGATGGCGAGCCTCCGCCAGGTAATTGGGAGCCCAGGCAACGAGCCCATAAAAAACGAGATCGAATCCCAGCCAACCGAGCAGCATTCCCCAGAAAGAGCGAAAGCGAAGAAAGCCGAGGAGGTTGGTACGGCCCGCCGGCATCGCGAGCGCCTGGTCCTCTTTCACATGCTCGGTTTCGATGTAGAGCGTCTCCGCCTCATTCGTGGACGGGTGCTCTAGGGGACTGTCACGTATGTACCAGTAGGCGAAGAGGCCCGCGGCCATAGTGCCCAATCCGGCGACTACAAAGGCTATCCGCCAGGAACCGAACACGCCGATTAGAAACGCGATGATCAGCCCACCAAGTGCGGTTCCCAACGGAGCGCCGCCATCGATGAGGACCGCACCGCGGCCGCGTTCTCGAGCAGGCAGCCACACGGCGTTCAACTTTCCGCTCGCGGGATAGAGCGGCCCTTCGGCCACCCCGAGTCCCAACCGCGCCAGCAGCAGCATGCCCCAGCCGGTCGCCAGCGCCGCTAATGCCTGAAAAGCACCCCA
>JACXTT010014555.1_pt1 | contig 10279 bp, 9 predicted proteins | sample 9270951 | NCBI WGS metagenome assembly JACXTT01 (sample SAMN15532306, study PRJNA645909) | rock metagenome | isolation source: weathered quartz diorite | place: Puerto Rico | collected 2017-06-21
CCCTGGGCGCAGGCCCGGGCCCCCACCATGACTCCTCTCGGCCGGGTCCCAGGCCCCATCCCACGAAACCGGAAGACTGTCTTCGGAAAGAAGCGGGCTTGCGTACTCGACGGGGGTCGCCAACGGCGCGAGCGCACCCACGACCGCGAGCTCGTATTTACCCGCCTCTTCGCCGGCCGCCCACTCCTCGGCCCGCACGCAAACGGGCCTCGCGTTTCGCTGCGCGAGCGTCGCGATCGTCCGGGTCAAGAAGTCGCACTTGCGTAGCGACGACTCGACGAGATCGACCGCGGCGGTGTCGATCGCGATTGCGAGCGGAAGGCCGGGGAAGCCGGCGCCGCTGCCGATGTCCACGATCGAATCCGGAACCGGGCGCGCGGCGAGCGTCGGCAACACGCACAGGCTGTCCGCGACATGGGTGTCCACCGCCCTCTGCGGCGCGGTGATCGAGGTCGGCGCCTCAGGGTCGCGAGCGAGGATCCCCAGCAGCTCCGCGAGCTTCCGCTCGGCTTCCGGGTCGAGGCCGTATGCGACACAGATCTCGTGCAGGCGTTTCACACGAAACAGTCACGAAACAATCACAGAACAGTCACGGAGAGCCCGCGGTGCGCGGTGCTCAACGCGGCCGGATCGGCGTGACGACGATCCGGCGGAACGGATCGTCCCCTTCGCTGTGTGTCTCGACGTCCGTACGGTCCTGAAGGTACACGTGCACCACCTTGCGCTCGCTGGCGGACATCGAATCGAGCTCCACGGCACGGCCGTACCGCAGCGCGTCCGACGCGGCACGGTCCGCCTGGCGGTGCAGCATCCCCTCGCGTCGCTCGCGGTAGCCACCCGCGTCGATCACGACCCGCTTACGTTCCTCCCGGCCCCTGAAGGCGGCCTGGCTGCAGACGAATTGCAGCGAGTCGATCGTCTGCCCGTGCTTTCCGATCAGGAGCCCGAGATCAGGACCGCTCACGTTTGCCCGCAGCTCGTCGTCCGACTCCCCGATGTCGACGCTGGCCCGGATGCCCAGGTAGGAGATGATGCGCCGCACGATCTCCCGGACCCGCTCAGCGGGCTCGTCTGGCCACGAGAACTCCTTTGCGGCCTCGCGCCAGGCATCGACGTCAGCGAGCGCGGTGACACGCGCATAGCCGTCGTCGTCGCCGGCGCCGGGGCGCTCCTCCAGGACGTCGAACCTCACGAGGTCGACCTCGATGCCCGGAAACCGGCGTTCGAGCTGTTTCATCGCCGCCCACTTGGCAGCGCCGACCGTGGTCCCGTCCGCCTCGACGCGGACGACGCCATCGCCGGCGGGCGGGGAGGTCATCGCCGCCGTCGCTTCTTCTTGCGCGGCGGAGGCGGCGGTCGCTTGGGATTGCCTCCGGCCCCCACGCCGACTGGGACTCTCTCGTCCCCCTTCGCCCCCTTCCCGTTCTGAGATGCCTGCCTCGGGATGGCGGCGGTCGCGACCTGGGGGGGTGGCGACAGTCGCCTGACCACGAGCTGCTGCCCCAGCGTCCAGAAGTTGGTCGTGATCCAGTAGAGGATCAAACCGGCGGGGAAGTTCGGGATCAGCACCGCGAAGACCAGGGGGAGCGCCAGCATGATCCGCTGCTGGTTCTTGTCGACACTCACCGACATCACCATCGTCGAGGCCACCTGAGAGCCGATGAAGAGCGCCAACAGCACCACGAGCTCGGCGCCGTGCGGCTTCTGCGCCAGATTGCTGATGAAGAGGAAGCTCTGCTGGCCCGAGGCCTCGACCCGCCCTCGGAACTCGCCGCCTCGGAGCAGGTAGAAGAGCGACATGAAGACCGGGAGCTGCAGCAGGAGCGGCAGGCACGAGGCGAACGGGTTGACCTTGTTCTCCTGGTAGAAGCGCATCATCGCCTGGTTCATCGCCTGGCGGTCACCCTTGTATTTCTCCTGGATCTCCTTGATCTGGGGCTGCAGGGCGCGAAGCGCGTTCATCGACTTGATCTGCTTGATCGTGAGCGGCACCATCGCGAGCCGCACGATCACGGTGAGGCCGATGATCGACATCCCCCAGCTCAGACCGACGTTGTCGTGAAGACGCAGCAGGAGCCAGTCGGCCGCGTCGATCAGGGGTTGCAGGACGTTGGCGAGGACCGGTGTCACCGGAAGAGCCTCTGAGCGCCAACCGGGTCGTAACCCCCGTGGCTGAACGGGTTGCAGCGCAGGAGGCGCCATACGGCCAAGACCCCTCCTCGGAACGGCCCGTAGGTGCGAAGCGCCTCGGCCGCATAGGCGGAGCAGGTCGGCTCGTACTTGCAGCGTCGCGGCAAAGCCGGCGAGATCACCCGCTGATACAGGCGAATCGGCAACAACAAGAGGCTTGCCACCACGACCTCAGCCCCGTGCCTCTTCGCCGTCCTGGAGCTCGAGCCGTTCGAGCAGCGACGCGAGGTCGCGCTTGAATGCGTCGAGCCCGCCGGAGACGGCCAGCTCGGCCGCTCCCTGGCGAGCGACCACCACATAGTCGTTGCGGATCGAAGCCAGATCCACCACCGCCCAGAACGCCTCCCGCAGGAGGCGCTTGACGCGGTTGCGCTCGACCGCGCCCCCGACTCGACGCCCCACCGAAACACCGAGCCGCGCTTCGGTGGTGCCCCCGGAATCCGAATCCGCGCCGGCGTTCTCGCGGGGAAATGCGTACAGCACGAAGTGCCGGCTCGCAACCGAGTCTCCGCGACGGTAAACACGCTGGAAGTCGGCGCTCCGCGAGAGTCGCGGGCGGCGGCGAGTCGCTCCTCGCGGCCGGTCCAACAGAGCCTCTAGACGGTCAGCCGCGAGCGCCCCTTGTTCCGGCGGCGCTTGATCGTGAGGCGGCCCGCACGCGTTCGCATCCGCGCGCGAAACCCGTGAGTGCGGGCACGCTTACGTCTCTTGGGCTGATAGGTTCGCTTCATCTGGCTGCGAAGCCGGGGGCGTCGGCCGAGCGGGGGAACTCACGGCCAGTATAAAGAGTCTCCTCCGCCCGTCTGCGACCACGCGCGGGTGCTCACCGGCACCGGGCCAAATCTTTTTGCGCGGCATTTGCGACAAGGGCGGTTACGGCTCCGCGGAGCCTCCGATTCGAGCCCGCGCGCAGTTGTAGAATCGCCCCGCCTCGGCACCCGGCGACCTCAATTGAAGCTTCGCCGGCGCCCTATTCCAAATCCGATTGCAGCCCTTCGAGCAGGGCCGGTCGAGACATGCTGCACGACCCACAACTCGAGACGATCTGGACCACCCTCACCGAGCGGTTGCGGATCGCGATTCCCGATCACGTCTTCCGCGTCTGGTTAGAGCCGCTCAAGGCGGTGGCCCTCTCCGAAGGCGTTCTCTATGTGCAGACGCCGAAACAAACGCGAGACTGGATTCAGCGACGATTCGGGATGCTGTTGCTTCGCACCCTCTTGTCGGTCGACGCGTCGCTCCAGCGAGTCGAGCTGGTCATCGAAGTCGACGCCGTGAGACACCTCGGCCCAAGCTCCCGCAGCCGGACGCGGAGTCCTAAGCCGACCTACCGGTTCGAGGAATTCGTGATCGGGGCCGGCAACCGCTTCGCACACGCCGCTGCGCTGGCCGCGGCGGAGCTCCCCGGACAGGCCTACAACCCGCTTTTTCTCCACGGACCCACCGGGGTCGGCAAGAGCCATCTGTTGAACGCGATCGGTAACTACACGAGCGCGAACGACAAGGACCTCACGGTCGTCTATGCAACCGGGGAGACTTTCACGAACGACTTCACGAGCGCCATCCGCGGTGGAGACACGGAGCTGTTCAAGAAGCGTTACCGACGCGCAGACCTCCTGCTCCTGGACGACGTCCAGTTCATCGAGAGCAAGCCACGCACCGGAGAAGAGCTCCTCCACACCTTCGACGCCCTGGTCGCCGAAGGTGCTCAGATCGTGCTCACTGCAGACCGTCCACCGGCCGCAATGCCCGCTCTCGACTCACGCTTTCGCGACCGCCTCGAGTCCGGTCTCGTGGTCGACCTTCAACTCCCAGATCTCAAGACTCGCCTCTCGATCATTCGCATGCGTGCGCGCAGATGGGACATCGCCGGGGACGAACTCGCCTCGCTCGAGCGCCTCGCGAACCGAGTCCACTCCAGCATCCACGCGCTCGAGGGAGCACTGATTCGAGTGCGCGCCTATGCCTCCCTGACCCAGCAACCGATCACCTCCCAGCTGGTCGACCACGTGCTGTCGAACTTGTACGAGAGCTCCTCACCGGGCAGTACGCCCTCCTGCAGACTCTCTGTGGAGGACATCCAGGGAACGACGTCCAGCCTCCTTCAGCTCGACAAAGCCGACCTCAACTCCAACAAACGCAGCCGTCAGGTTGTCTATGCTCGCCAAGTGGCGATGTACCTCTGCCGTGAGCTGACGGATCTCTCGCTCCCCGCAATCGGACAGAGGTTCGGAGGCCGTGACCACACTACCGTCCTGCACGCTCACAGACAGGTCCGTGCGCGCCTACTCAGCGATGAGACCACGCGCAGCCTTGTGGACAGGATCCTCAGCAAGCTCGGCGCTACTCCTTCCCGGGAGCGATGACCGGTTCTACACACAGCTCACCACACAGGCACGGAGTCGCTTCCAGCGCGACCTCACGCCCTTTTCACACAGGCTTCACAGGACTTTTACTTCTTCTTTTAATGAGAATCTCTCTTTCAATTAAGGAGTTGTAGTGAAGATCGGCTGTGGACGGCAGGCTTTGCTGTCGGAGCTCCAGGTGGTGGCTCGAGGGGCGGCTACCCGAGGAGCGATTCAGGCGTTGACGGGAGTCCGTCTCGCGACCGCGGACTCCGGAATCGAGTTATCTGCGACCGATACCGAGATCGCGCTCAGATCCTCTTTGGAGGCGAACGTCGAGCAGCCTGGGGTTGTGCTGCTCCCCGCTCGCCTGCTCGTGGATATCTTGCGCGCTCTCGAGGGTGACTCGGTGCGGTTGGAGCAAAGGACGGAGGGTGACGAGGTCATTGTCAGCTCAGAGCGGGCCAGGTTCTCCCTGCGAACGCTGCTTGCCGATGATTTCCCTCGCCTACCCGAAATGTCTGACGAGACAGCGGTGGAGCTCCCTGCGAAGGCGGTCGCGGCGACGATCGAGCGTGTCGCAAGGGCGGCGTCGCGTGACGAGACGCGTCCCGTGCTGACGGGGGTCCTGGTATCCGTGGGCGATGAAGGCCTCACGATGGTGGCAACTGATTCGTATCGCCTCAGCGTCAAGGAAACGCCGCTCGGCGAAAACGGGCAAAGAGCGTTCGAGGCGAACGTGCCGGCCCGGGCGCTCCAGGAGCTCGGCCGAGTTGCGTCGGAGACCGGTGCGGACACGATCAAGATCGCCGCGCGGGACAACCAGGTGGTGTTCGGGGTCGAACGGATGACACTGTCGTCACGTCTGATAGACGGTCAATTCCCGAACTACCGTCAGCTTGTGCCGGAGTCCTACGAACACGAGCTGCGTGTCAGCCGGGACGAGCTACTGTCGGTGGTCCGGCGGATCAGCATCCTGGCCCAGCGCACTGCGCCGCTGCGCCTGCGCTTCGAAGGAGGGCAAGTGACTCTGTCGGCTCAGACCCCTGACGTCGGAGAGGCTTCCGAGGCGGTGCCAATCAACTATGAGGGCGAAGCGCTCGAGATCGGGTTCAACCCGCAGTTCCTCCAAGACGGTCTCGACAGCGTGCGGTCGGATGAGCTCTTGATCAAGCTCATCAGCCCGCTGCGACCGGGCCTCCTCGAGGCGGCCGGTGACGAGGAGGCGGGGAAGTTCCTCTATCTGATCATGCCGGTTCGCCTCAACGTCTGAGCCGCGCGTGTGGACGAGGTGGGCTCAGCAGATAGCGGCTGAGGTCGAAGTTGGTCGTATCCAGTCTCAGCGTCCGGGACTTTCGTAACCACGCGCGCGCCGAGATCGAGCTCGATTCCGGCATCACGGTGTTCGAGGGCCCGGTGGGGTCCGGAAAGACCAACCTGCTCGAGGCGCTCTACGTTGCGTGCGCCGGCCGGTCCTTTCGGACCTCGACCGACCGCGAGCTGATCCGCTTCGATGCTCCGTTTGCAAAGGCCACCGCGGTGGTGGAGGCGGGAGGGCTCGACCATCAGCTCGAGGTCGTGATTCAGCGCTCCTCCGCGAAGCTGATCAAGGCCGACGGCGCCCGGCTCGAACGGCTCGCCGAGCTCGACTGGCGCCCGCTCGCCTGCGTGTTCGCGCCAGACCGGCTCGAGCTGGTCAAGGGCGCGGCGGGGGTCCGGCGGGCTCATCTCGACGACTTGGTGGCGGCCCGCTGGCCGGCCCGCCGCGGAACGCGAAATTCATACGCCCGGGCGCTCGCACAACGCAATAGCCTGCTCGGACGCGTGCGGGCGGGAAACGCCTCCCGCGCGTCACTCGCAAGTTGGACGAGAGAGCTCGCACGGCATGGCGTTCAGCTGATGGCCGACCGGCGAGAGCTGGTTGATCTGCTGTCTCCGCACTTTGCGGCGCTCGCGGCTGAGCTCGGCTTACAGGGATCGGCGGAGCTGGTGTACCGTCCGCGCTCGCGGGCGGCTGCAGCGGACGAGCTCGAGCGGGAGCTCGAGGCGAAGCTGGAGGCGGACCTCGACCGCGGTTTCACGATGCATGGGCCACATCGGGACGATCTCACGATGGAGCTCGACTCACGCCTGCTGCGCCGCTTCGGATCGCAGGGCCAGCAGCGCCTCACCTTGCTCGCGTTGCTGCTCTCCGAGCGCGATCTGCTTGCCGCGAGCCTGAGCGTGACCCCGGTGCTGCTGCTCGACGACGTCTTGAGCGAGCTGGACGACGTGCGCCGGGAGCGGCTCCTCGACCTCCTCGAGCGCGGGGGGCAGACGCTGCTCACGACCGCGGACCCGGTAGTGACGGGAGCCCGGAGGAGGTTCGCCCGGGTTCAGCTCGCGGAAGGAGAGGCGCCGGTCCTGAAGGCCCGAGGAAGCGCGGTTGCCGCGTGAGGCGACGTCCCCGCGAGCTCGGCAGCGTGTTGGGCGAGGTCCGGGAGCGGCTGGTCCCGCCGGACCGCCTCGGGGCGATCCAGGGGCACTGGCTGGCAGCGGTGGGGGAGCAGGTTGCGCGGGAGGCGTGGCCCGCCAGCGAGCGTGACGGGCAGGTGACGGTGCGATGTAGCTCCGCGGTCTGGGCAGCCGAGCTCACGCTCTTGTCGCAAACGCTTCTCGAGCACCTCAACGAGCGCCTTCCGCCGGAGCGTCAAGCGTGCGGTTTAAAGTTCACCGCAGCTCCTTCCGGGAGTCGCCTCCGGTAACTTAGGAGATGGCGTTTTTTCCCATTCTGATGGGAAATTCGAGCCTTCGAAGTGCCCTGATTGGCGAGTCGATCTGCTACCATTCGAATACTGATTTGGATGCCCTCCCCGCGCGCGTAGATCGCTTTTTGCACGCCCCGCGCGCGATCTTCGTGGGCATCCATCGAGAACAGCATTCGGAGGTCTTTTTTGCCAGAAAACGGGTCGCGTAAGGGTACGGCCGGGGCCGGCGGCGCCCCGAAGCAGGAGGGGCGGAAGAAGGACGGCGCCAAGCGGTCCCCCAGGGGAGCCGGCAGCCGCTACGACGCTGCCGACATCACTGTTCTCGAAGGCCTTGAGGCCGTCCGTAAGCGGCCCGGCATGTATATCGGCTCGACAGGCGAGCGTGGGCTCCACCACCTCGTTTACGAGGTGGTGGACAACTCCGTCGACGAAGCGCTTGCCGGCTACTGCGACTACGTTCGGATCGAGCTGCATCCGGACAACAGCGTGACGGTCACGGACAATGGCCGGGGCATCCCGGTCGACATGCACAAGAAGGAAAAGCGTCCGGCCGTCGAGGTGGTGTTGACCACCCTCCACGCGGGAGGCAAGTTCGGCGACGGCGGCGGCTACAAGGTCTCGGGCGGCCTCCATGGGGTGGGGGTCTCGGTCGTAAACGCGCTTTCGGAGCTGCTCGAGCTCGAGGTTCGCCGGGACGGTCACCTCTGGACGCAGAGCTACGAGCGCGGCGTGCCCAAGGGCGCGTTGACGAAGGGACCCAAGTCGAGTGAGACGGGCACCACGATCACCTTCCTGCCCGACTTCGAGATCATGGACAAGATCGAGTTCGACTTCGAGACTCTCGCCCAGCGCATGCGCGAGACGGCGTTCCTGACCAAGGGCCTCCGGATCGAGCTGGTCGACGAGCGCGGCTCGGGCGAGCGCGTGGAGTTCCAGTACGAGGGCGGGATCAGGGACTTCGTCTCTTATCTCAACGAGAACAAGGAGCCGATCCACAAGAAGGTCATCTATTTCGAAGGCAGCTCGGAGGATGGGCAGGCCGAGGTCGCGATGCAGTGGAACAGCTCCTACCAGGAGTCGATCTTCAGCTTCGCCAACAACATCAACACGACTGAGGGCGGCACCCATCTGTCCGGCTTTCGGTCGGCGCTCACGCGGACCCTGAACGACTACGCACGCCGCAAGGGCGACCTGAAGGAGAGGGACGAGAGCCTGCAGGGCGAGGACGTGCGCGAGGGCCTCACGGCGATCGTCTCCGTCAAGCTTCACGACCCCCAGTTCGAAGGCCAGACGAAGTCGAAGCTCGGCAACCCGCCGATGAAGGGGTTCGTCGAGTCGACCGTGAACCGCAAGCTGGCCGAGTTCCTCGAGGAGAATCCGGCGGAGGCGCGGCAGATCGTGACCAAGGCGATCGCCGCCGCCCGCGCGCGGGATGCGGCGCGCAAGGCACGCGACCTCACCCGCCGCAAGTCGGTGCTCGAGAACTCGATCCTGCCCCACAAGCTGGCCGATTGCTCGGTGAAGGACCCGGCCCTCGCCGAGATCTTCATCGTCGAGGGCGACTCCGCCGGGGGCAGCGGCAAGCAGGCACGCGACCGCAACACGCAGGCCGTCCTGCCGCTGCGCGGAAAGATCATCAACGTCGAGAAGAACCGGATCGACAAGGTGCTCTCGAACGAGGAGATCCAGGCGCTGGTGACCGCGATCGGAACCGGCGTGCGCGAGGAGTTCGACCTAGAGCAGTTGCGCTACCACAAGGTGATCCTCATGACGGATGCCGACGTGGACGGCGCTCACATCCGCACGCTCGTGTTGACCTTCCTCTTCCGGGAGATGCAGGGGCTGATCGAGTCAGGCCACGTCTACATCGCGAAGCCGCCTCTGTACAGGGTGAAGCAGGGCAGCAAGGAGATGTACATCGAGAAGGAATTGCAGCTCGAGGAGGTGCTGCTTCGCGACAAGCTGGAGAAGATGCAGGTCTTCGACCGGGCCGCCTCCCCCTTCAAGCTGACGCAGCAGCGCTGGCAATCATTCACCCGCCTGCTCAAGCAGTACGAAGGGTGGGCCTCGTCCCTGCGCGCAGAGCACGGTCACCCGGCAGTCACGTTCCTCGAGGAGTCCGACATCCTCGATCAGGGCCTCGACGACTTCGGGAAGATCGTTGCGCTTCTGAAGAAGAAGGCCCCCAAGGGTGAGCCGTTCGACACCGAGGTGCTGTCGCAGAACGGCGCCGGCACGCTCGAGGTCAAGGTGATCGAGCGTAAGACCGGGCTCGCGCAAACGCACCGGCTGGCCGCGACGCTCTTCGAGTCACGCGAGTACAAGCAGCTCCTACGGGTGCACCAGGAGCTCGTAAAGCTCGCAGGTACGCCGCCCTTCCAGCTGAAGCTGGACAAGGACGACGCCGAGGCGCTCTCCTTCGAGCAGCTGCGAGTGCAGGTGCTCGCGCTGGCCAAGCGGGGTGTGCAGGTACAGCGCTTCAAGGGCCTCGGCGAGATGAATCCGGATCAGCTCAGGGAGACGACGATGCAGCCTGCGACCCGCACGCTTCAGCAGGTGACGATCGACGACGCGTCCGCCGCCGATCAGCTCTTCTCGATGCTGATGGGCGACCAGGTCGAGCCACGCCGCGCCTTTATCGAGAGGCACGCAAGGGACGTTCAGTTCCTCGATGTCTGATCGCCTGCAAACTTTCCCGCCGCCAGATCCAGTGAGGAGCTCCAAGTGTCGATAGACACCATTACCGGCAACATCGAGCCGCGCGGACTCCGCGAGGAGATGCGCTCGTCCTACATGGATTACGCGATGAGCGTGATCGTCGGGCGGGCCCTGCCCGACGTGCGCCACGGCCTGAAGCCGGTTCATCGCCGGGTCCTCTATGCGATGCACGAAGCCGGCCCCCAGCCAACGCGGGGCTATCGCAAGTGCGCGCGTTTGGGCGGCGTAGTGATGGGAAAGTAACACCCACCCGGCCACCCGGACAGTTCAGACACCCCC
>JACXTT010014556.1_pt1 | contig 10279 bp, 11 predicted proteins | sample 9270951 | NCBI WGS metagenome assembly JACXTT01 (sample SAMN15532306, study PRJNA645909) | rock metagenome | isolation source: weathered quartz diorite | place: Puerto Rico | collected 2017-06-21
GGCCTGCAGGAGCATGGCGTCGACCAGGGTGGTCTTGCCGTGGTCGACGTGCGCCACGATCGCGACGTTGCGCAGGTCGTTGCGGGTGCTGGTAGCCATGAGCGGGTGGTGCCTTCCATCGTGCCTTTTGGGCAGGGGTGAGACTGGTCTCGAATGAGGTGGTCCGTACGTCGAACGACGACCCCGAAGTCTATCGTGAGTCTCATGTCCCCCACGCCACCGCCGAGTGACCCGGCTGCGTTCCGGATCCTCGTGGTGTGCATCGGCAACGTGTGCCGTTCGCCGGTCACCGAGCGGTTGCTGGCCGCGCGCCTGCCGTCCGGGTCGTTCGACGTCTCCAGCGCCGGGGTCGGCGCGATGGTGGGCTACGCGATGAGCCGGTACGCCGCCGCCGAGCTGCGTTCCTACGGTGGGGATCCGACGGGTTTCGCGGCCCGCCAGCTGACCCCCGAGCTGATCGGGGACGCCGACCTGCTGCTGACCGCGACCCGCGACCTGCGTTCCCAGGTGCTCGCCGAGTCACCCGGCGCTTTGCGGCGTACGTTCACGATCCTGGAGTTCGCAGCGCTGGTCGAGATGTCCGACGGGACCACCCCGGAAGAGCTGGTGAAGTGGGCCGGTGCGCACCGGTCGGCTGCCGGGTCGGTCGAGCAGGACGTGCCGGACCCGTTCCGCCGCGGCGCCGAGGCGCACGCCGCCGCCGCGAAGGCGATCGACGGCGCGGTCCAGGTGATCGCCAAGGGACTCGACAGGTGATCAAGCCGATCCTCGCGGTCTTGGCAGTCCTCGCTGCCGGCACCGCGGGCGTCGCGGGCACGGCAGCTCCGGTCGGGCACGACCGGGTGTCGGCGATCCGCGGACCGGCTGCCGTCCGGCTCGTCACGGCGCCTCTGCCCCTGGCCGGCGTACGGATTGCGCTGGACCCGGGCCACCAGCTCGGCAACCACAACTTCCCGCGGCAGATCAACCGGCAGGTCCCGGCCGGCGGCTTCAGGAAGGCGTGCGACACGACCGGCACCGAGACCAACCGGGGCTACCCGGAGGCCACCGAGAACTTCCAGCTCGCACTCGCGGTGAAGGCGCGCCTCGAAGCGCTCGGCGCGACGGTCGTGATGACCCGCACCCGGAACAGCGAGAAGCTCTGGGGTCCGTGCGTCGAGAAGCGCGGCGAGTTCGGCACGTCGGCGGGAGCGGTGCTCCAGGTCGGCCTGCACGCCGACGGTGCGCCGGCGAACGACCACGGCTTCCACGTGATCGCACCGACCCGGCGCAAGCCCTGGACCACGGCCACCGCCGGCCCGTCGCTGCTCCTGGCCAAGGCCCTGCGGGCCGGGTTCGACAGCGAGCACCTCGCCCGCTCGAACTACATCGGGAACGGCACCGCGCTGAGCATCCGGTCGGACCTGGCCACCCTGAACCTGTCGCACATCCCGGTGGCGCTCATCGAGATCGGCAACATGCGCAACGCAGCCGATGCCCGCCGGATGACGTCCGCGTCCGGCCGGGCGAGGTACGCGGCGGCTGTCGTCGCCGGCATCCGGCGCTACCTGGACCGTTGAGTCCGTTACCTGCTGAAGATCGGACCCCGGTGCAGCTGGTGCTGGGCGGCCTGGGCGACCGGACGCATCACCAGCTCGTCGATGTTGACGTGCCGCGGCAGGGCGGCGACCCAGCGGACGGCCTCGGCGACGTCGTCGGCGACCAGCGGTGAGTCGACGTCGGCGTAGACAGCCTGGGCACGCTCGGCGTCCCCGAAGCGGACCAGCGCGAACTCGTCGGTGTGCACCATGCCCGGGGCGATCTCGGTGATCCGCAACGGTTCGCCGTTCAGCTCCAGGCGCAGCGTCTGGCTGACGGCGTGCAAGCCGTGCTTGGCCGCCGTGTAGCCGCCACCGCCCGCGTAGGCGACGCGTCCTGCCGTCGAGCCGATGTTGACCACGAGGCCGCTGCCTGATGCCCGCAGCGCGGGCAGCAACGCCTTGGTCACCCGGACGACGCCGAGCACGTTGACCTCGAACATCCGCTGCCAGTCCTCGAGGTCGGCCGTGGCAACCTGGTCCGCGCCGTACGCGCCGCCCGCGTTGTTGACCAGGACGTCGATCCGGTCGCCGGCGGCGGCGGCGAGGTCGGCAACCGAGGACTCCGAGGTCACGTCGCAGGTCACGGCGAGACCGCCGATCTCCGCGGCCAGCGCTTCGACCCGGTCGGTACGCCGGGCAGCGCAGACCACCCGGAACCCGTCGGCGGCGAGCGCCCGTGCGCTGGCCGCCCCGATGCCGCTGCTCGCGCCGGTGACGACCGCGGTGGGCTGCTCTGAACTGGGTGCGTTGCTCACCGGAGCATCCTGACACGCGGGAATGAGCCACAATGGCCGGTGGTTGTGTCGGTGGCGAGTGCTAAGGGGAGGTGAGCAGGTGAGTAGTGACGCGTTCGAGGTCACGGCGTCCCTGCGACGGCTGGCGATGATCAGCCTGCACACCTCCCCGCTCGACCAGCCCGGCACCGGCGACGCCGGCGGCATGAACGTCTACGTCACCGAGGTGGCCCGCAGGCTGGCGCAGCGCGGGATCGAGGTCGACATCTTCACGCGCGCGACCGACTCCCAGCTCCCGCCGCTGGTCGAGTTCTCCCCGGGGGTGAACGTCCGGCACATCGTGGCCGGCCCCTTCGAGGGGATGGCCAAGGACGAGCTGCCCGGCCAGCTCTGCGTGTTCGCCCGCGAGGTGCTGCGCACCGAGGCCCAGTTCGACGTCGGTCACTACGACGTCGTGCACAGCCACTACTGGCTGTCGGGCCAGGTCGGTGCGCTGGCGCGGGATCGCTGGGGCGTTCCGCTGGTGCACTCGATGCACACGATGGCGAAGGTCAAGAACGACCTGCTCGCCGAGGGTGACGTCCCTGAGCCGCAGGCGCGGGTGATCGGTGAGGAGCAGGTCGTGGCGGCCGCCGACATGCTGATCGCGAACACCGATGCGGAGGCCAAGGACCTGATCAACAGCTACGACGCCGACCCGGGCCGGGTCGAGGTCGTGCACCCGGGCGTCGACCTCGACGCCTTCCGACCCACTTCGATGGCCGCGGCCCGGGCGCGGCTCGGGCTGCGCCAGGACGCCGAGGTGCTGGTGTTCGTCGGCAGGATCCAGCCCCTGAAGGCACCGGACGTGCTGCTGCGCGCCGCCGCAGAGCTGGTTCGCCGCCAGCCCGAGCTGCGCGCCCGTCTGGTCGTCGCGGTCGTGGGTGGCCCGTCCGGCAGCGGCCTCGAGCAGCCCACGGCGCTGGCGGATCTCGCCGCGTCGCTCGGGATAGCCGACCTGGTGCTCTTCGTGCCGCCGGTGCGCCGCGACGAGCTCGTCGACTGGTACGCCGCCGCCACGCTGGTCTGCGTGCCGTCGTACAACGAGAGCTTCGGGCTGGTCGCGGTCGAGGCGCAGGCGGTGGGGACGCCGGTCGTCGCCGCCGCGGTCGGGGGACTGACCACCGCCGTGGCCGATGGTCGGTCGGGGTTCCTCGTCGAGGGGCACGACCCGGTCGACTACGCGCGGGTGTTCTCCTCGATCATCGACGCCCCGGACCTGCGTGCCGCGCTGTCGGTCGGCGCGGTCGCCCAGGCTGCCGACTTCAGCTGGGACCGGACGGCGGACGCGACGCTGGCCGTCTACCGCCGGGCGGCAGCCCTGATGTCTGCGGACGCCGTGCGATGACGGACGCAGCCGGGGTCATCCGCCGCGTCCTGGTCGACCACGAGCTCGACTGGCAGGAACTCACCGAAGGCGTCTTCGACGTCGTCCTGCCGGGGGAGCGCAAGCTCAAGACCCCTGTGCGGCTCGAGGTCGGCCCGCACGCGCTGAGCGTGCACGCGTTCGTGTGCCGCAAGCCTGATGAGAACTTCGAGGCCGTCTACCGCTGGATGCTCGAGCGCAACATGAAGATGTTCGGGGTCGCCTTCGCACTCGATGCGCTCGGCGACATCTTCCTGGACGCACGGTTGCCGCTCAACGTCGTCACCGCCGAGGAAGTCGACCGGCTGCTCGGTTCGGTGCTCACCTACGCCGACGAGTCCTTCAACGTCCTGCTCGAGCTCGGCTTCGCGACCGCGATCCGCAAGGAGTGGGACTGGCGGAACTCGCGTGGCGAGGACACCCGCAACCTGGACGCGTTCCGCGGCTGGTTGGAAGCACCGGCCGACTGAGCCGCAGTACCCGGCCGGATATCGACGTACGACGGCCGAAATCCGCGTGTCACCGGCAGGTGCGCTCACCTAGATTCGTGGCGTGACCGTCACTTCGAGCCCCGTTGACCCGGCCACGCAGGCCCGTCCTCCGGCTTGGCAGCCGCCAGCGGCCATCGCGGTGACGCTGGTGCTGTGGGCCTCGGCGTTCGTGGCGATCCGGCACCTCGGGCACGACGTGACCCCGGGTGCCCTCTCGCTGGGCCGCCTGGGGATCGCAGCGCTGGCCTTGTCGGTGCTGCTCGCGCGGTCGTCCCGGCATCGGTTCACCCGCAACGAGGTGTTCCTGCTGCTGGGCTGCGGGATCGCCTGGTTCGGGATCTACAACCTGGCGCTCAACGCCAGCGAGCAGAAGATCGACGCCGCGACCGCAGCCATGGTCGTCCAGATCGGACCGATCCTGATCGCTCTCCTGGCCGCGCTGTTCCTGGGCGAGAAGCTCACCGGCTCGCTGCTGGTCGGCATGGGGATCGCGTTCGGAGGCGTCGTGGTGATCGGCAGCGCCCTGCGCGGCCACGGCGGTTCGGACCTCAACGGCGTCCTGCTCGCGCTCCTCGCTGCCGCGACCTACGCGATCGGCGTGGTGTGCCAGAAGGTCCTGCTGCGCAGGCTTTCCGGGCTCGAGGTCACCTGCTACGCCTGCTGGATCGGCGTGTTGGTCTGCCTGCCGTGGGTCGGCGACCTGACGCACGTCGTGAGGCACGACGACGCGAAGACGCTGCTGCTGATCGGCTACCTCGGCCTGTTCCCGACGGCGCTCGCGTTCAGCACCTGGGCCTTCGCGCTGCGCTACACCGATGCCGGCAAGCAGGCACTCACCACGTTCCTCGTCCCCGCGATCGCGGCGCTGATGGCCTGGCTGATGCTGGACGAGGTGCCTCCGGCGCTCGCGTTCGTCGGTGGTGCGATCTGCGTGATCGGCGTCCTGGTCACCCGGCGCAAGCCCCGGGAACCGGTCGCGTCTCAGACGTAGGCGGCCAGGACGTCGGCACAGCCTGCGTCGAGCTTCAGCGTGGCCAACCCGTCGGCCCGGGTCTCGCCGCGGTTGACGATGACGATCGGGATACCGCGTTCGTGGGCCTGCTTGACGAACCGTCGCCCGGAGAACACGTGCAACGAGGACCCGAGCACGACCAGCGACTCGGCCTCTGCGACCAGGTCGGCGCACCGCCGTACCCGGGGCGGGGGCACGTTCTCGCCGAAGAAGACCACGTCGGGCTTGAGCGGTCCTCCGCAGGACTCGCAGTCGGCGAGCACGAAACCGGCCGTGGACTCGAAAGCGACGTCGCCGTCGGGAAGCACCACCAGGTCGTCGGGGGAGAACGTCGGGTTCAGGGCCGCAAGGCGTTGCTGGAGTGCGGATCGGGACGACGCGCGCTCGCAGTCGAGGCAGATCACCCGGTCGAGCCGACCGTGCAGGTCGACGACGTCGCGACTGCCGGCGGCGGTGTGCAGGCCGTCGACGTTCTGGGTGATCAGGCCGCTGATCCGGCCCTCGTCCTCGAGCCGGGCCAGGGCGTGGTGGGTCAGGTTGGGCGCCGCGCTGCCCATCGCCGACCAGCCCAGGTAGGCACGGGCCCAGTACCGCTGCCGCGCGGTGAGCCCCGACCGGAACTGCTGCCCGGTCATCGGCGTCCGCACCGGTGCGCCGGGGCCGCGGTAGTCGGGGATGCCCGAGTCGGTCGAGACGCCGGCGCCGGTGAGCACCAGCCAGCGCCGGTCGCCGAGGACGTCGTCGAGGACGGACGTGGCGGCGACGGAGTTGCTCACGGGGTCGAGTATCGCTCGCGGGTCACCGGGTTTCGAGGCCACTGCGCTCGTGCCTCGCTCCCGCGGCACCTCAACCACCGAGCGGCGGCACCTGGACACCGATCTGGTGCGCGACCTCCCAGAACCGCGCGAGCTCGGGGTAGAGCACCGACTTGCCGGTGGTGATCAGGCCGACCGACAGACGTCGTTCGGGATCGGCCCACCCCATGATGTTGATCCAGCCCAGGTGCCCGAACGCCTCGGTCGTGTTCGGGCCGAACAGGCTGAGCACCTTGCCACCGAGCATGTAGCCGTAGCTGAACCCGATCGGCAGGCCCAGGCTCAGGTCGACCTCGAGGTGCGACTGCGGGATCCGCGCTCGCCGGATCGTCCGCTCCTCCATCACCCGTACGCCGTCCAGCTCACCACCGCAGCGCAGCATCTCGTAGAAGCGGCCGAGCTCGTTGGCGGTGCTGACGCCGTTGGCGGCCGGCAGCACCCCGGTCAGGAACCGCGGATCGTTCGACATCCGGGTCGCCTCGTCGGGGTGCACGCCGAGGGCACGCGTCAGGAAGGTGCTCAGCGGTGGCACCGGGACGGGGCCGGTCGGGTAGTTCAGCCCCACGCTCGGAATGTCGACGGGATCGACGCCGTAGTTCATCCAGCGGAAGCCCAGCGGGTCCAGGATCTCGTCGGCGAGCACCTCGCGGATGGACCTGCCGGTGATCTCGCGGACGACCTCGCCGAGCAGGCTGCCTCCGGAGACCGCGTGGTAGGCCTGCCGCTTGCCGGCACGCGACATCGGCTTGGCGTCGTACATGAACTCCCGCTGGGACTGCCAGTCGTTGATCGTCTCGAGGTTCAGCGCGCCCTTCGGTGCGTTCGGGATTCCCGAGCGGTGCGCGAGCACGTGCCCGATGGTGATGTCCGCCTTGCCGTTGCGGGCGAACTCGGGGAGGTACTCGGCCACCGGATCACCGATGTGCAGCAGGCCGCGTTCGTCGAGCAGGTGGATCAGCGTCGCGGTCGTGCCCTTGGAGGCGGAGAAGATGCAGAACGGTGTCTCGGGTGTCGCGAGCACCTTGTCGGCGTCGACCGGATCGCCGGGGCCGTTGCCGCTGGCGTGCCCGATCGCGCGGTCGAGGACGACTTCGCCGTCGCGGCGCACGCACAGCGCGATCGCCGGATGGATGCCCGAGCGGTACAGGTGCTGGACGGCGGACCAGATGGATTCCGTGGAGCTCGCGCTGAGCCCGACGTCGCGGGGATCGGTCTCGACCGCGGTCGTCGTGACGGCGTCCAGGTCGCGCGGGATCCGGGCACGGCGCAGCGGATCGGGCACACCGAGACTGTCGTGCAGCAGGGAGGATCGGGCCACGGTCGTGACCCTAGACCCCGGGCGCGCTCAGAGGTCGAGCTTGTAACCGAGTCCGCGCACGGTGGTGAGGTACTTCGGGTCGGCCGGGCTGGGCTCGATCTTGGCGCGCAGCCGCTTCACGTGCACGTCGAGCGTCTTGGTGTCGCCCACGTAGTCCGACCCCCACACCCGGTCGATGAGCTGTCCGCGGGTGAGCACCCGACCGGGGTTGCGCAGGAACATCTCGAGGAGCTCGAACTCCTTGAGCGGCAACCGGACGTCCTCGCCGTCGATGGTGACCACGTGGCGCTCGACGTCCATCCGGACCGGTCCGGCCTCCAGCGTCAACGGCGCCAGGTCGGGTTCGGTGCCGCGGCGCAGCACGGCCCGGATCCGGGCGACGAGCTCGCGCGGGGAGTAGGGCTTGGTGACGTAGTCGTCGGCGCCGAGCTCGAGGCCGACCACCTTGTCGACCTCGTCGTCCTTGGCGCTGACCATGATCACCGGGACGTTGGAGGTCTGCCGGATCTGCCGGCACACCTCAGTCCCCGGGATCCCGGGCAGCATCAGGTCGAGCAGCACGATGTCGGCGCCGGCACGGTCGAACTCGGCCAGGGCGGCGTGGCCGTCGGCGGCGATGGCGACCTCGAAGCCTTCCTTGCGCAGCATGTACGCCAGGGCGTCGCTGTAGCTCTCTTCGTCCTCGACGACCAGGATGCGGGTCACGCTGATGCCTCCATGCTGGTGGGTGCCTTTCTCGGCAGGGTGAGGGTGAACGTGGACCCTTGACCCTCGACCGACCAGACGCGTACGTCCCCGCCGTGCGAGGCCGCGACGTGCTTGACGATCGAGAGACCGAGTCCGGTCCCTCCGGTGGAGCGGTGGCGGGCCGGGTCGACCCGGTAGAAGCGTTCGAAGATCCGGTCGATCTCCGACGCCGGGATGCCGATGCCCTGGTCCGTGACCGAGAGGTCGACGGTGGTGTCGCCGGCGCGCGCGGCCACCACGACCGCGGAGCCTTCCGGCGAGTAGGCAACGGCGTTCGCGACCAGGTTGCCGATCGCGACCGCGACCTGTTCACGATTCCCGAGAAGCATGAGGGAGCGCTCGCCGTTGTGGACCAGCGAGATGCCCTTGGCCACGGCGTCGGTGGAGTTCTCGTCGATCGCCCGGCTGATGATCGCGTCGACCTCGACCGCGACGGGCTCGTCGAGCGGGTCGTCGCCCTGGAGGCGGGAGAGCTCGATGATCTGCTGGACGAGCCGGGCCAGCCGCTCGCTCTCGGTGTGCATCCGGCCCGCGAAGCGCTGCACGGCCTCGGGGTCGTCGGACGCGTCGATCACGGCGTCGCTGAGCAACCGGATGGCTCCGACGGGCGTCTTGAGCTCGTGGCTGACGTTGGCGACGAAGTCGCGGCGGATCGACTCGACCCGGCGCTCGCGGGTGCGGTCCTCGACCAGCGCGAGCACCAGCTGCGAGCTGAGAGGCGCCACCCGCGCGGTCACGTGCCGCGGCGGGACACCGGGAGCACGCTGCATGACGACCTCGGTCTCCCGGATCTGGCCGTCGCGGCGTACCTGCTGGACGAGCTCCTCGAGCTCGCGCACGGCGATCCGGCGATCGCGCACCAGGCCCATCGCGATCGCGGGAGCCGAGGCCTTGAGGACCTCGTCGCTCGCGTCGACGACCAGGGCGCTGCTGCGCAGCACCGAGAGCACTGCTGCGACGCCCGGCGGGAGCGTAGTGTTGGTGGTGACTCGCGGGCGGGTCTGGTTCTCGCTGATCCGCCACGCGAGGACGACGCCTGCGCCGAGGACTGCGCCCAGGAGGGCAAACAGCAGCGCTTGGGTCGTGGAGCTCACGAAAACGATCGTACGCAGGGTTTCATCTGCTGTTCGGCCGAGCGCGGTCGCTTTCAAGGACTGTTCGCCCCTCGTTCACACTTCCTCCCCTGTTGTTAACCCGTTCGGATCTAGGCTGAGCACATGCGCGATGCCTACGCCGACCAGCTCGACTCGATCCGTGAAGACCTGCTCGCGATGACGCGGCTGGTCGGAACGGCGGTGGCCCACGCCACCACGGCGTTGCTGGACGGCGACGCGGCGATCGCGGAGCAGGTGATCTCCGACGACGCCGCGATCGACGAATTGCGGGTCACGATCGAGAACCACAGCTTCGAGCTGCTCTCCCTGCAGAACCCGGTCGCCGGCGACCTGCGGATGCTGGTCGCCTCGCTGCGGATGGTCAGCGAGTTCGAGCGGATGGGCGACCTCGCGGTGCACATCGCCAAGATCGCCCGGCTGCGCATCCCGGACGTCGCCGTGCCCGACGAGGTGGTCCCGACGATCGCCCGGATGGCCGCGGTCGCCGAGGTGATGGTGGCCAAGGTCGGCCACGTGATCGCCGACTCCGACGTCGCCGCCGCCGAGGAGCTCGAAGAGGTCGACGAGGAGATGGACCGGCTGCGGCGCAGCTCGTTCCGCGAGCTGCTCGGCTCCGACTGGAAGCACGGCGTGGAGCCGGCCGTCGACATCGCCCTGCTGGGCCGCTACTACGAGCGGATCGCCGACCACGCGGTCTCGATCGCCCGCCGGGTCGTCTTCCTGGTCACCGGCGAGCAGCCGACGTACGTCGACTGATCAAGGACGCGCCAGCGGACTTGATCGATGGTGGCTGAGCAGCGAGTTCGACCGAGGGACGAGGTCGAAACCGAGCGTGTCGAAACCTGGTGACCCTGGGCAGGGAGCGAGTTAGCGACCCTGGGAGGCCACCGCTGCAGCAGCGGCGGCCGCGGCCTCGGGGTCCAGGTAGCGCCCGCCGGCAACGGTCGGGCGCAGGGCGTCGTCGAGCTCGTAGACCAGCGGCATCCCGGTCGGGATGTTCAGGCCGGCGATGTCCTCGTCGCTGATCTGGTCGAGGTGCTTGACGATCGCGCGCAGGCTGTT
>JACXTT010014557.1_pt1 | contig 10277 bp, 10 predicted proteins | sample 9270951 | NCBI WGS metagenome assembly JACXTT01 (sample SAMN15532306, study PRJNA645909) | rock metagenome | isolation source: weathered quartz diorite | place: Puerto Rico | collected 2017-06-21
CGCGCACCTCCTCCGGCTCCTTGATCTGCCGCACCTCCTCTACCCAGCCCGGCGCCTCGTGCATGGCTATGCGGGAGGGCAGCAGCTTTCGCAGGTCGCGGCGGTCGCTGAGCGTCAGGCGCGTGGACTCGATGGCCACCGACCTCGTCCTGGCGCCGGCCAGCCACTGGCAGGCGGCAGCCTTCGCAGGCGCCTTGCCGATGCGCACGGCGGCGTTGCGGACCTGCGCGCGGGCCTGCTGGGTGTAGCGCCCGTCGGTGAAGAAGGCGCTGCGGCGGGAAGTGACGGCCAGGATGCCGCTCGATCCGGTGAAGCCGCAAAGGTAGCGCAGGTTGGCGGGATGGCCCACCAGCAGGGCCTCGCCGGCCCCCAGCCGCTCACGGATGCGCTCCTGGCGGCGCCTGTAATCCATGCGGGACCTCGCTCGGCAAACAAAAAAGGCCCCCGCGAAACCGCGGGGGCCGGGGGTTGAGGTTTAGGTCTGGAGGATCTTCGGCGTGATGAAGAAGATGAGCTCCTGGGTCGAGGTGCTTACGGCGCGGCGCTTGAACAGGTAGCCGAGGCCGGGGATGCTGCCCAGCAGCGGGACCTGCTGCACCGTGACCGAGTTCTGGGTCTGGATGACGCCGCCGATCACCACCGTGCCACCGTCGGTGACCAGCACCTGCGTAGTGGCCTGCTGCGTGATCAGGGTGGGGTTGCCCAGCACCTGGCGCGAGAAGTCAGGCGTGGTGTTTTCCACGTCAACGTTCAGGAAGATGGTGTTCTCCACCGTGATCTGCGGCGTCACGGTGAGCCGCAGGAAGGCATCCACGTACGTCGTGGTGGGCGGGCCGCCCAACTGCGCCTGCGTCACCACCGGCACGCGGACGCCCTGGCGGACCAGCGCCTGGATGTTGTTCTGCGTGACCACCCGCGGACGCGACAGGATCTTCAGCAGGCCGCGCTGCTCCAGCATGGTCAGCTGGAAGTCCAGACGGTAGTTGCGGGTGGCGTTGACGAAGGTCAGGCCGCTGGTGGGGCCGACCGCCGGCATGTTGGAGAACAGCGGGATCTTGGTGTTGTTCACCGTGATGTAGGGCACGCCGGAGCTTCCGCCGGCTGCGCCTCCGCCGAAGTTCACATTGGTGTTGGTGGCGCCCACGTCGGCATTGCCGCCCACCGCGGTGGGGCTGTTGCCCCAGCCGAAGGCCAGCTGGGTGCCGATGTCGCGCGAGAAGTTGCGGGTCGCGGCCACCACGCGGGCTTCGATCTCGACTTCCTGCGTTTTGCGGTCGAGCTTCGAAAGCAGGGCGTCGATGCGCGGGATGGAATCCGGGATGTCGTCAATGATGAGCGCGTTGGTGCGGTCATCGGAGACCACGTCGCCGCGCTGCGAGAGGAACTTCTTGATGGTCGGGACCACGTCCTTGGAGTGGGCGTAGCTGAGGAAGCGCGTCACCGTGACCTTGTCCACGGCCAGGGCCTGCGCATCGAGCTGTTCTTTGCGGGCCACGGCCTCCGCCCGCAGGGTGGCGACGGTGGCGATGCGCAGCACGTTGCCTTCCAGTTGGCGGTCCAGCCCGTTGTTCTTCAGCACGATGTCGAGTGCCTGGTCCCAGGGCACGTCGTCGAGCACGATGGTCAGGCGGCCCTGCACGTTGGGATCGAGGACCACGTTCAGTCCGCTGATCTCGTGGATCAGGCGGAAGAAGTCCTTCAGGTCCACGTCCTTCAGGTTCACCGAGATGGGCTCGCCGTTGTACTTGGGCTTGGAGACCGGCGATGCCGCGGCCGCCGCGGCCTGCTGCTGCATCGCCAGGTTGACCGCCGGCTGGTGCTGCAGCGAGGCGCTGGGCTGGGTCGGGGTGACCAAGCTGCTGTCCGTCTTGGGTGCGAACCGGGCGGCGGCTTCCACCGCGCGCGCCGGAGGATCCACCTTGGCAGGCGCCGTTTGGTAAGTCGGCTGCACCATCACGAAGTCCTTCGCGGCCGACTCTGTGGTTGCAGGCGTCGAGCCGGAGGGCAGCGCTGCGCTCTCCGCCGGGGCCTTGGTTTCCGTGGCGGCCGGGGTGGGAGCGGGAGTCGTTTCCGCTGTTGGCTGGTTGGCCGCAGCGATGGTCTCGGTTGAGGTCGAAGCAGAAGACGGTTCAGCCTGCGCCGTCTCAGCGGCCGCAGGAGCGGAGTTCACGGGAGCCTGCGCCGCAGCCGCGGGATGCAGTTTCACGATGAGGCGGTTGCTCGCGTTCACCAGCTCGTAGTCCTGCTGGGAGGCCAGGTCCACCACCACGCGGGTGACCGGCGGATTCATCTGGAAGCGGGCCATGCGGACGGCCTTCACCTCACCGGTGTTCACGGTGAGCTGCTGGCCTTTGCCGGCGGGCGTCGCGTTCTCCAGGTCCACCACCACGCGGTCCGGGCCGGTGAGCTTCATGGCTTTCGGCGTAAGCGGCGCGCTGGCCAGGATGCTGACCTGCATGCCGTCGGGCGCGCGGGCAGCCGCGATCTCGCGCACCACCGCCGTCTTGCCGGGGGCGTGCTTGGACGCTGGCGCTGCGGGAACATGCGCTGCGACCGGCGTGGGCGCCGTCACAGGGCTGGCTTCCACACCTGCACCCGAGCCGGTGACCTTCACCCGCAGCTCGTCCTTGGCCTCGCTGACGCTGACTCCGGCACCGGTGGCCAGGGTGAGCTCGAGGCGGGCCACTTCGCTGCCGCTCGCGCTCTTATAGCCGAGCACCCGGTAGGAGACTACGCTGGGAGAATGGGCCACGTGGGTCTTGGCGTCCAGCTGGCCCGCCGACACACCGTTCATGTCGACCAGGAGCAGGGTCTCGGTCGGCCGGTATTCGGTGTGCGTGAACCCTCCGTTCGCGCGCAGCGTGATGATGGAGGTGTTCAGCCCGGCGGACGCCACCTGGACTCCGGTGAGCCGCGCAGCTGCCGCGGCCGCCAGGGCCGTGGCCAGCATCATCAGCAAGATGGTTCCCAACAGTCGCTTCATCCTCATGGTAGTTCTCCTCGCCCTAGGGCGATTTCCTTCGCTTGGTCCTGCATCTCTGAAGCTCATTACGAGATCTCCGGCGCGAGCACGCGCTTCACGACTTCTCTGGGGGTGATGTGTCCCAGGTTGTCCATCACGTTCTCCCGGAAGACCACCGAATCTCCGGTGATGCGCAGCACGTAGCCCTGGTACACGGCGTCGTTGACGCGCAGGAAGTAGGTCTTCTGGGCGTTGCTCTCCACCACCGCGATCATGCCGGTGGGCGACTTCACCACCCCGCGCAAGGTGGTCTCACCGATGACCAGGCAGCGCTTGCCGCCCCCCGTGCACGGGATGCCGGCCCCGCCCGCTTCGCGCACCGGGTTGACGAAGGGGTCGCGCTTGCGGGGGCCTGCCGGCGCGGTGGCCGCCGGGGTTTCCGCAGCCGGGGCCGGAGCGCTCTGGCCCTTCACGGATTTCTCAACCCCCTTGACCGTCCCCGGCGGTGATTGCGCGCCGGTTACAGCGGCTATCAGCAGCACCATCAATACGAGTGTGATCGATCGCATAGGTTCTTCCTACCTCCGTCCTGCCGCCGGCTGCGCCGCAGAGGGCTTGGCCTGGTCGTGGCTGTAGAAGGTCTTGGCGGTGAAGCTGGAGACCACCGTGGTCCCGGCAGGGTAGGTGTAGGTGGACTTCACCTTGGCATCCTGGGCGCGCTTGGTGGTGGCGATCTGCAGGGCCTCCACGTTGATGATGCGCTGCAGCTTGGAGACCTTCTCGAAGAAACCCACCACCGAGTAGTAGGGCCCGTCAATGTCCATCACGAAGGGCACCTCCGAATAGTACTCGCGGGACACCAGCGGGGCGGCGGTGTAGCGGCGGATCTCGACGCCGGCGGCCGTGGCCGTGTCCTGCATGATGTGGATGAACTGGTCCACTTCCTTCTCGTCGGGCACGATGGTCTTCTGGATCTCCAGCTGCTGCTGCAGGCTGGCGATCTGGCGCTGGATCTCGACCAGGCGCGGCTCGTACTCCCGCAGCTGGGCGTTCTCGTCTTCCTTGGCCTTCACCTGCAGCGCCAGCGCTTTGTTGGCGTCGTTCATGGGGCTCACGACGAAATACCAGGCGGCGCCCGCCAGCAGGAGGACCACCACTACGATGACCAGGTTGCGCGTTGTCGGCGTCATAGTTTCCGTCCTACGACTTCGTTTGTTTCTCGCAATTCAGGGTGAACACGAATGTCTGCACGGCCTTGCTCTGCGGATCCTGCTCGGTGCCCACCAGCTCCACCGACTTGAAGAAGCCCGTCTTCTGCAGGTTCTTCACCAGGTTGGCCACGGCATTGGCGCTGAGCGCCTGGCCTTCGATCTGGATCACCGTCCCGTTGTCGTTCATGCGGCCCAGCCAGACGGCGTCGGTATTGTTCACGGTATCGCCGATCATATTCAGCAGGTTCATCGGCCCCGACTGGTTGGCCTTGAGCTGGTCAATGACGTCCACGCGGTGCTTGTAGTTCTCCGCCTGCCGCTGCGCCTCCAGGTACTTGTTCTTCACCTCGGCCAGGCGCGCGTTCTCGCGCAGAGCATCGGCCATCTTCTTATCGAGCGCGGCCTTCTCCGCATTGGCCTGGTACCAGAGGTAGCCGACCGCACCGAACGCCACCACCGCGGCGAGTGCACCCACCACCACCGGGCTCATGCCCTCGCCCGGCATGGAGGGTCCGGAGGGAGCTGCGCCACCCTTGCCCTTGCCGCGTTTCGGTTTGGGTGCTGCTGAAAGGTTGATTTTGATCATTGTTCAAAACTCCTCAGGGCCAAACCTACCGCTACCGCCAGCTGCCCGGCGTTCTTCTCGATGAGCTCGGAGCCCACGCCCGCCGGAGGCGCGATCCGCTGGAAGGGATTCAGCATCTCCACCGGCAGGGAGAACTCCTGCCGCAGGGCCTCCATCAGGCCGGGGACCTTGGACGAGCCGCCGGCCAGGTAGATGCGCTCGATGTGCTCGCCGGAAGCGGTGGCGCGGAAGAAGTCGAAGGTCTTTTGGATCTCCAGCACGATGATCTCGGTCACCTGCTGCAGGATGGGCATCTTGGCGTCTTCGCTCACCGTGCCCACCTTGTTGCCCAGCTTGAGCGACTCGGCGTCGTCGAAGCTGAGGTCCAACTCCTTCTGCAGGGAATCGGTGTACTGGTTGCCGCCCACGCTCACGTCGCGGGTGAACAGCGGGTTGGAGCCCTTGACGATGTTGATGTTCATCACGCTGGCCCCCAGGTTCAGCAGGGCGACGGTCGAGCTGGGCGCGGGCTCGTAGTTGTACTCGTAGCAGTTCTGCAGTGCGAAGGCGTCGATGTCCACGATGGACGCGGCCTTGCCCGCCAACGCCAGCGAATTGGTGTAGTTGACGATCTTGTCCTTCTTCACCGCCACCAGCAGCACGTCCATCTGCGGCCCTTCGTCCTCGCTCAGGATCTGGTAGTCCACGTTGACGTCGGCGATGTCGAAGGGGATGTGCTGGGCGGCCTCGGTGGTGATGCTGCCCGCCAGCTCGGAGTCGTCCATGGTGGGGATGGTGATCTTCTTCACGATCACCGAGTGGCCGCTCACCGAGGTGGCCACGTTCTTGGTCTTGATGCCGCTCTCGTTGAAGATCTTGGTGATGGCGCTGGAGACGCTGCCCTGGTCCACGATCATCGAGTCCACCACGATGTCCGACGCCAGCGGCTCGATGGCCAGATGGGCCACCTCCACCTCGCCCTTGGACTTCTTCAGCTCCACCGCCTTGATGCTGCTGGAGCCGATGTCCAGTCCCACAACCGTCTTTGATCCGCCGAAAAGACCCATTGATCGCGCCTCAGTGCCCCGCCGCCATGGCGCGTGCGGCTTTGGGCTTTTTCTTTCCCCGTCCCTCTCCCAGTGTGCTCTTGCGCTCCATCCACTGGTCGAGGATGGTTTTCTTGAACTTCCAGCGGTTCCCCAGCTTGAAAGCCGGGATCTTCTCCTCGTACACGTACTTATAAAGAGTGTCTGCACTCACGCCCAGGTACTGCGACGCCTGGCGGATGTTCATCACTTCACGCGAATCGGCCATAAATCCGTGCGCCCTTTCCCACAGTCACTGGCCCCGCCCTTTTTCACGGCGGGATTCGGCCAACGGCCCGGCCTGCGAGGCTATTCCTCATGCTTTTCTCGGGGGGACAGCTTCAGTGGTGCGAGTTATAGCAGCGTTACTACCCCCAGTGTCAAGACAGTATTCCGGTTTCTTCCGGTTTTTCCCGATTTTATAGGAGTCTGAACCGGCTGTTTTTGGGCAAATCTCCCACCCTTTGTGGTCTATCACGACCGCTACCACTAGATAATGTGGTATTGATGCAAAGGGTTCGAGATTACCAGTCTGTAATGAGGAGGGGTTACGGAAGTTCACTGTCCATGATCTCGACCCCAGCGGGCAGCGAAATCCTGAAGCTTCCGGCGGGAACGGGGGTGTTTTCGACCTGGTCGCGGAAGGCAAAGCTCGTGACCGAGCCATCCACCTCCTCGATCTCGATGCTCTCGATCTGGCTGGCGGCGTTGATGGCCAGCGCCACGCGCTTGATGCGGTCGCGCATGCCGCGCGGAACGCCTTCAAGGCGGACGACGCTCTCTCCTTGCGAGGTGACGATACGAAGCTCCTGAAACTCCTTCTCCAGCCGGCTCTTGCCCAGCAAGTAGCGCAGGGGCGAGCGCAGGTCGTCGAGGTCGCGCACCGGGGTGCGGCGCGCCTGGCGCTCGCCGGGGACGTAGAAGTAGGCGGTCTTGCCGTCGCTGAGAAAGAGCTTTTCGCGCGGCTGGTGATACTCCCAGCGCATCTTGCCGCCCCGCTCCAGCCACAGCGAACCGCTCTCCACCCGCCCGGGCGCGCCGGGGCGCCGGTAGGTCTCGATGAAACCTGCGTTCAGGGACCGCAGACCCTGATAGTGGCGGTCCACCCGCCCGGCGACGGCGTGGACCTCCTCAGAAGCCTTTTCAGCTGCCGTGGCCCTTAAACAAGGCCAGCACGCAACCACGAGGATCAAGAGGACGCGCATGCAAACGCTACTTCTCCCGCGCGCCCTGCGCGTCAACGCTGCTCGGCAGCTGGCCCGGGGGCAGACCGCGGGTGATGAAGGGCAGGTCGAAATAGGAGGCGACCTCCACCCGCCCTCCCGGCATAAGCCTGTAGGGCTTGCCGGTGGGATCGAGGGGGACGCGGCGCAGCCATCCGGCGCCGACCATCTCGGCGAAGCTCGCGGGCGGGCTGCCGTTGCGCCGCCGCCATTCGGCGATCATGTTGTCCAGCTGCCCGACGGCGGCGTCCGAGTAAAGGGCGCGCAGGTGCTTGGCGGCGTTCAGCTTGATCAAGTCGTCGTTGGTGGTCTCATAGACGATGGTCCAGATGGCGCTGGCGGTCTCCGCATCGTTGCCGCGCTGCGCCATATTGGCGGCCAGGATGCGCAGCCAAGGATGGGCGTTGGGCTGCTCCGAGCCGGCCTGGAAGGCGCGGGCAGCGGCAACGTAATCCTGGCGGTCCATGTAATGGACGAAGCCGAGGTTGTAGTAAAGCTCCCAGTTGCCCGGGTTCTCGCGGATGCCGCGCTGCAGCAGCTCGACCGCCTTGTCCGGCATCCCCGCTCCCTCGGGCGGCTTCTGGGTGAGGAACATGGCGCCGTTGGTGTAGGCCACCACCAGGTGCGGGTCGAGCGTGGTGGTGATGTCGAGCAGCGGCGGCAGCAGCGCGTAGTCGCGGGCCTTCTCATGGTGCTTGCGACCGAAATACTGCACCGCGCGCGTCCAGTAGATGTCGGCCGCCAGCCCGGTGTAGCCCAGGCTCATGCGCTTGACCATCTTGGGCGAAGGGACATACAGGACCTCCTCCAGCGTCGCTCCGCTGCGCACTTCGTCCACCCGCCGCAGGGCCAGCACCGAGCCGCTGAAGCAGAGCGCCAGCAGCAGGGAGAACGTCGTGACCGAGGCGCGCGGCGCGGGCATGGGCATCACTTCAGGTTGCGGCGCTCAAAGATGACGATGGCGCCGAAGAGCGCCGCCGCCGCGTAGAGCACGGCGTACAGCGTGTTGTTCAGGATGAGCGCCCCGGCTACGGGCTGCCCATGCGCGACCGGCGCGATCACGTTCAGCGCCCCCAGGTTGGGAACGACGTAGGCGGCGGCGGTGGCCAGCCAGCGCGTAATCCCAACCGCCTCCGGCAGCGCCGCGAACCCGCGCAGGTCCTCGGCGAAGCTTCCCATGATGAACATGGCGAAGCTGAACACGGCCGAGAGCAGCGGCGAGGAGAACGACGAGAACAGCAGCGCCAGCGCCGTCATGATGACGAACTGCAGGATGATGAAATAGACGGCGACCAGCAGGGAGCCGTCGCCCAGCTTGAATCCCCCCTCCTCGAAAAAGAGCGCAGCGAAAAAGCCGATGGCCATGAAGCCGGCGTTCACCGCCAGCGTCCCCACCAGTCCGAAGAACTTGCCGAGGATGAATTCCCAGCGGCGCACCGGGTGGGCGAGCACGGTGTAGAGCGTGCGCTTCTCGATCTCCTTCGAGACCAGCCCGATGCCGATAAAGATGGCGATGACGATGCCGAAGACGGAGATGGCGCTCAGCCCCAGGTTCACCAGCACGATGCGCTCGATGCCGATGGAGATCTTCCCGAACAAGAGCGAAGAGCCCACCAGGAGCAGCGCGAACAGGATGAGGTTGTACAGCACGCGGTCGCGCACCGCCTCGCGGAAGGTGTTGGACGCGATGTGGCCGATGCGGGCCATCATGGCGCGGCCACCTTTTCCGGCTTTTCGTGGGCCGCCTCGGCCAGCCGCTCGATGAAATACTCCTCCAGCGTGGGCCGCACCGGCATCACGGAGACCAGACGCGCGCGGGCACGCCGCAACTCCTCGAGGACCGCCTCCAGACACGCCTCATCACACACCGCCCGGATGGTCTCTCCGGTGGCAGTGCAGGCCGCACCCAGCGCCTGGACGCCGGCCACCACCGCCTTGCCGTGCCAGAGCACTTCGATGCGATTGTGGTCGCGCGTCATCAGCTCGGCCACCACGCCCACGCCGCGCAGCTCGCCATGGTGCAGCACGGCGACGCGGTCGCAGAGGTCCTCGGCGTCGGAGAGGATGTGGGTCGAGAAGAAGACGGTGCGGCCCTCCTCGCGCAGCTCGTGGATGAGGTCGCGCACCTCGCGGCGCCCGATGGGATCCAGGCCCGACATCGGCTCGTCCAGAAACACCACCTTGGGCCCGTGCAGGATGGCCTGCGCGATGCCCACGCGCTGCAGCATCCCCTTGGAGAACTTGCGCAGCTGGATGTTTCCGGCGCCGCCCAATCCGACGCGCGTCAGCATCTGCTCCACCTTCTTCCTGCGCTCCTTCGCGGGCACGCCCGAGAGCTGGGCGTAGTACTCCAGCAGTTCGTTGGCGGTGAGGTAGTCGTAAAAATAAGGCTGCTCGGGCAGGAACCCGATCTGCGCCTTCACCTGCGGGTCCTGGCTGTCGAGTCCGAGGACCTTCGCTGAACCGGCGGTGGGAAAGATGAGCCCCATCAGCAGCTTGAGCGTGGTGGTCTTGCCGGCGCCGTTGGGGCCGAGATAGCCGAAGACCTCACCCTCGCGCACCTCGAGGTCGAGCGGGCGCAGGGCATGGTGTTCCCGCTTGCGCCAGAAGCCGACGCGGTAGGTCTTGGCCAGTCCCTGGATTTCGATCGCGTTCACGGTGTCTTCGGCGAATTCTACGATGAATATACTATGACCTCACCCGCCGCGCGGCTTGCTTCCGCGCGGGCTTTCCGCTACCTTCGCTGCTTCGTGTCCGAGGCCCCTTGCGCGGCAGAAATCACATCACACTCGCCTTGTGCTTGATCCTCGCCGCCAGCGCGCAGCGCGTGCCGGTGCTCAGGCAGATCGACCTGCCGCACGACTACTACTTCCGCGAGATGTACCTGCCGCAGCTGACCAACGGCCCGAGCTCGGTGGCCTGGCTGCCGGACTCGCAGACCGTCATCTACTCCATGCAGGGGACGCTGTGGCGGCAGCGCGTGGATTCGGGTGTCGCCGCGCAGCTCACGAATGAGACCGGCTACGACTACCAGCCCGACGTCTCGCGCGACGGCAAGCTCGCGGTCTTCACGCGCATGGAGAACGATTCCCTCGAACTCTGTCTGCTCGACCTCGCAGCCGGAACAACAACGCAGCTGACCAGAGACCGCGCGGGCAACCTTGAGCCGCGCCGGTCGCCGGAAGGGAAGCACCTCGCCTACGTTTCCACCGCCGGCAGCGGCCACTTCCC
>JACXTT010014558.1_pt1 | contig 10277 bp, 5 predicted proteins | sample 9270951 | NCBI WGS metagenome assembly JACXTT01 (sample SAMN15532306, study PRJNA645909) | rock metagenome | isolation source: weathered quartz diorite | place: Puerto Rico | collected 2017-06-21
GGCTTCGTGTCGGCAACACACCCTGGACGTCTCTTTGAAGGCCTGTTCGGCACGACAAACCACCGGTTCACAACCCAACAATGGCGCTCCGGATCATTCCCGGTCCCTCACGCCGCCCTTGACGGCCGTTTTCAACCCACCCCTGAGGAATCCGGGCTCAATGGTTGAAGCGCCGTCCCCCGCGTCAGAAGGTCCACCGGAGGCCCGCGCGGAACTGACGCGGCGTCTGGTAGGAGGGGAACGCAGTAGTGGACACGACGCGGCCGAAGTTCGGGTTGGCCTGCGCCTGGGCAAGCTCCAGAGTGTCGTCGAACCCGAGCGGCACCTGCGAGTCGAAGATGTTGAAGATGTCCAGGATCACGACGAGATTGCTGTTCTTCCACCCGGTCTTGATGTTGTAGGCCAAGTGGACATCGACGTTCGTGATGTCGGGTGTGCGGCCGTTCGCGTCCCGCTGGATCGGGGTGTAAGAGTAGAGAAACCCGCTGTTGCCACTGACCGGGCTCGCGAGAACGGTGTCCTTGAGAGTACCCGGTGGTGCCGTATACGGGGCGAATACCAGGTTGCCATTCGTATCTCGCGTCCCGTCGGACATGAGCGTGGGTGCGGCCCCGATCCCGGGCTCGAGCACTAGGAAAGGAGCACCGACCGGGGCATCACCATTCGCGGAGTCCACTCTCTGAAACCATCTCCCGTAGACAGGATTCGCACCCGGCACCTCACCGTTGCCCGGAAGCTGGTAGAAGTCGTTGGGGTGGACCAACTGGGTGAAACGCGGTACGCCACTCGACCAGCTTAGGCCCGCGCCGACGTTCAGTCCCCAAGGGAACTGGTAGTTTCCGTACAACTTCAGGTTGTGGCTCACATCGGTGTTGAGCGGACCGACCAAGAACTGACCGCGCATGAGTGGCGTGTTGGGGAAGTCGAACAGGGACGTGATGTTCGGATCGTCCTGCCCGTTATCGTTCCGCAGAAGTCCCTCGTAGTTGCCGGTCAGCTTCGCATAGCGGTAGGAGGCCCACCCGACCCAGTTCTTGCCGAAGCGCTTGTTTAGGACGATTTCGAGCGCATCGTAATCGCGCTTCGGCTTCTGGAAATTGGGAACCACGTTGCCGTACAGCGCGGCGATGGCGGGGGGCGCTTGGCCCTGGACCGCCGCAGCGGTGTTGTCACCGATGTTGGCAAGGACGTAGTCTCCGAAGAACTCGACGGGGTACTGTGGGTAGGGATCGAATGGGAATCCGGCGCCCGTTCCCCAGACCGTGTTGTGGATCGACTCCTCGGGCACGTACGAAAAATCCTCGATGATCCGGCCGAGGGACCGATGGATCCAGCGGGCGTCGAACCCTACGGTCGGCGAGATCTCGCGCGAGTAACCCAGGAGGTACTCCTCAGTGTAGGGGAGCTTGGTGCCTGGCCACAGGACCGTCGGACCGCCGAGGCCCGCTGTCGCCGCGATGACCTGACAGGGCATGTTCACCGTGTTCCCACCGGAGATCGCCGGACATCCAGAACCAAGTTGAGGGTCGGTAGTGAGGAACTGCTGCGTCAGGTTGGGGTCGAGCCAGTTCTGGCTGAGATCGATCTCATTGGAGAACGCGCGGTAGGCCAGATCCTGAGTCATCCGCTGCACGTACTTGGCGTAATTGGCGTAGAGCTTGTGGCGGCCGTCTCCCTTGACGTCCCACGTCACGCCGATCCGCGGTGCCAACTCCTTGGGGAAGTCGATCGCTGTCGGCACGAAGCTCGACGACCTTGTGAGGTCGACCATGCGCGCTCGACTGGCACCTGTCGCGGTATGGTCGGCACTGGAGGGCCGCACGATGGTGAACGGGAGAGAGAAGGGAGAGCCTCCAGCCACGTGCTCCGCCGTGTAGCGGAGGCCCACCTTGAGGGTCCAGCGCGGGGTGATCGACCAGGTGTCTTGACCGAAGAAGTTCTTCTCTGTGTTCTTCGTCAAGACCGAGAGAGGACTGAAGCGCGACCTCTGAACCGTATTCTCCTGCACGTCGTTGCCCGGCGCGAGGTAGTCGTGAAACGTCTGCTGGACGACGAATGCCCCGGTGGTGGACCCGAAGTCGAAGTAGTTCCCGTTCCAGCGAGGTGCGCTGCACGTGCCGCCCGCCGCGGCGCAGTCCGCATTCGTGGTGCACGAGGTCGCGTAGTCGCCCGTACACACGAAAACCGCCTCCGGTAGCTTGGCAGTCCAATTCGGACCCGTCTGCTTGCCGGCTTCGGTGTAGTCGACCTGGTCTTCCTGGTAACCGACCTTCAACTCGTGGGGACCCACCACCCAGGTGAGCTTGAGGGCGTACTGATCCACCTTCTCTTCGGTGTCCGGCGTGAACCCGAGACCCCCGCTGATCAGACCCCCCGCGATGTCCAGGTTCTGATACTCGTAGAGGTTCTTGGCACTCTCCTTGAGCTGGGAGTCGTGGCGGGACGCCTGCACGTCGAGGAACAGGTTCGACGTGAGCACGCCGGCGTACTTGAGGGAGTAGTTGTGCCCGCCGTAGTCGAGGCTGGAGAAGCCCTGGTCACCAACCCTACGGAGCGCAGTCCCGAGCTGTGGACCATTCTCGCCGGTCGAGGGATCACCGAACGCGGTGGCCTCGACGCGGTGGTTCGGCGTGGTGGACCAAGAGACTTTGGCGGCGTAGTTGTCGTTCTTCCGAACCCGCACGCCCTGCCGGCCTTCCGAGGTCTGAGCGGGATCGAACGGGACATTGTCGCACGGGGCAATGGCGGGGGCGCAGTCCGCATCCACCTGGCAGGAAACCGCGTGGTCCCCTCGACACGCCTTGAAGAACAGCGCCGCCGGATCGTCGACCAGCCGGGTGAACGTCGTCTTGGTCTCGACCGGGTTATACGCCCCGTACCAGAACAGGCGGTCCTTCACGATGGGCCCGCCCAGGGACAGCCCGATATCGGTGCGGCTCTCTTCCTTGATCGGGTTGTTGTCCGGGACTTGCCGCGCGAGCTTCCGGTCCGCGGTGAACGAGGTCGGGTTCGCGTAGAGCGATACCTGACCCGAGAGGGCGTTCGTGCCGCTCTTCACCACGGCGTTGATCACGCCGCCGGTGGCCTGGCCGAACTCCGCCTCGAAGCCACCTTCCTTCACCTCGACCTCGTCGAGGAAGTCGTTGGTGACGCCTGATCCGAGCGAGCCGTACCGCCGGTTATACGAGCCGATGCCGCCGTAGCCGGAGTTCGTGATGTTCACCCCGTCCACCAGGTAGGCGTTCTCGAGGCCAGAGGATCCCGAGATCGAGTAGTTCCCGCTCCCCGAGTTGATCCCGCTGACCACGCCGGGGGAGATCGTGAATATGTCGGAGAAGTTGCGGCCGAGTGGAAGGTAGTTCACCAGCTTGCTCACCGACACTTTGGCTCCCACGGTCGTACTCTTGAGATCCACGAGGGGAGCCTCCGAGCTGACGGTGACCGTCTCGACCTTTCCGGAGGTCAGGGCGAACGGGAGCTGGGTGCGCTTGTTGATCTCCACCTCCACGTTCGTCTGTATGGTGGTGGCGTAGCCGCTGGCTTCCGCCTTGACCGCGTAGGAGCCCGGGCTCAAGTTCCGGAACGAGAAACGTCCCGTATCGTCCGTCACGACCTTCCGTTCTCCCTGAGGACCGGAAACCGTGACGGTCGCTCCCTGGATCGGTTTTCCCTGCTCGTCCCTGAGGATTCCCTCGAGTATGCCCGTGGTCAACTCCTGCGCGAGCGTCAGCCCGGCCAGAAGGACAACGACGAGCACCGCCAAGGGGACGGTGGTTGCCCTGTATCGTGTCATGTTTTCTTTTCTCCCTTCTCCCACCTGGAAGTGGATGACGCGCGCGCCACCCGACTTCCAATCACCCCCCCGGCCGTGGTTCGGCCTCCCTACTTTTCCTCTTCCTCTCCTCAAGAATTAATTTATTATGGATTGCTGGGAAAGCAAGACCCGTTCCGCGACGTAGGTCACTCTCCGAGCACGCCCTTCCGTGCTCATCCCCGCCCGAGGGCACCGTTGGGAACGGATCAACAGGGCTTCCTCTCCGGAGAGTACCTTGTACTCGGCCGCCCTCGGAGGGGGGTTGTGGCGGAAGTCGTTTCAGGTCAGCTAGTTCTGTCCTCTTACACTCTTCGGAGAGCAACCCTATTTGGGAAGAGTCCGCCCCATTGGAAGAGGTCTCGGCTACCGCGATCTGCCGTCCGCGCCGAACCTCCACCCCAGAGGGGCCGTCCTTCGCCTCCACGCGGAGATCGTAGGCACCCGGCTCGACGCCGCTGAGGTCGATCCGGGCGATCACGTCGAACGCTTCCGTTGCCTTCGCCTTTCTGAAGTAAACCGTCCGAGCCGGGGGCAGGATCTCAGGACCACCTGCCGCGGGAGCAAGGACATAGTCGATGGAAAGCTGCCTTGGGACGGAAGTAGCGGGGTCCACGGTCGGGCGATAGACGCGGAAGAATACGGAAAGCGGGAAGCTCGGCGTGAGCATGGACTGCGCAACGCCGACCGGCCGCCAGCCGTTGTCCAGGGAGAACGGATCCTCCATCGGGCGGTCGCCGTTCCCGGAATCGGAACCGGTCGCGGTGAAAACATCGGCCACGAGAGGCGACTCGGCAGACGTCTCGCCGAGAAGGCTCAACTCCGAAATCTCGAACCGATCCTTTGCAAAGGCGGGAACCTGCACGGAGCCGGACCAAGCCGCGTTCACGTCGAGGCCATTCAACCGGACGTTGACTTTGAGGTCGAACTGGCCCGGCGCGAGCTCCGCGGCCTCTGTAAGCCGAACCCCACGACTCATCGCCTCGGCACCCTGGGCCGTGGCGGACACGCGAAGGGAGTGCTCTCGACGAAACACTTCCTCGCCGCCCGCGCTGGCGACCACCCGCGCCGTGATGTCGAGGGCGAAGCCGCCTTCGGGCATCTTGACGGGGGAGATGGGCCCCTTCAGCAGGAGCGGGAGGGTCACCAGGGTACGCCCGTTCGGCCCGGGGAAGGCAGTCGGCAGACAGGAGAGAATGTGATCGCGGACGGGTCCTGGCCCTGTGGTCGGGGTGGAGGAAGACTTTATCGCCGGCGCATTCCGTTGCAAGTCGGCGACCTCCTGTTGTCGCTGCGGCCCGCGGAGCGATCCTTCGAAGCGGCCGCGCCGTACAAGCACCCGGACTCCTTTTCTATTCACAGAGACATCGATGCTCCGGTACCGCTCGCGCCGCACCACGGCTGAGCTCCCAGCGGTGGCCGCCTCCGGGGGAACGTAGCCAAGAAGGTAGAAGTGGTCGGTGTCGTCATCCATGGAAGCGAGCGCCGTGTCGTAGTCGTGTCCACCGAGGAGCCGGCCTCCCGACTCGGTGGCGAGCACGGCGAGGATCTGGGTGAAGGCGGTGGACGTATCACTGCCCAGCCCCAACCCCATCCTGTCCAGGAAGTCCGAACCGAAGCCCAGCGTGTCGAGTGCGACCCGGTAGTTCAGGGCCTGCGTCACGTCACCAAGCGCCCTCTCCTCTCCGATGTCGAGGCTATACACGGTCACCCGCGCTTGCCCGAGCTTCTGGATCATCTGCTTGAACTCGACGGTGAAGCCGCCATTCGCGAGCCCCTCCTTGGAAGGGAGGATGGGAAACCCTCCGGAGAAGAGAACGACGATCTTCCGTCCCGGCACCGAGTCGAGCGCAGCCGCGAGGGAAGCAAGCGAGTCGTAGAACTGCCGGCGCTCGGCCGCCTGCTGGGTCAGGGCGAAACCGGCGGAGCTCAGGATGCGGTTCTGGATCTCGGTTCGCGATCCGATCTGGTTCTGCGACATGGCGCTGTCGAGGATCTGGCCGGAGAGCGACTCGCCTGGGAAGAATCGGACCTCGTCGATGGAGCGATCGAGGCTCGCAGCACTCGTTGTGAAGAATGAGATCCCCCGCAGGTATGGAGAGACCTCGTAGACGGCCGCCCTGTCGCCCTGTCGCATCCTCGTCCGGACGAACTTCTTGGCTGCCTTGCGCGCCTGGGCCAGACGTAGCGCGGAAGTGTTGTTGTAGCCGTCGAACAAGAAGACAAACTGTCGCTCCCGTTCCTCCTGCGCGAGCGGGGACTGCGTCTCCACTGCAGTTGGAAGGGTTGTAGGCGGCTGTGCTCCGGAACCGTTTCTTGGGGCCTCTGAGGCCGCCTTCGGCGCTCTGGCCGGCCTGGCGAGATCGACCTCATCGAAGGTGGCCAGCGGCATCACCTGACCGTCCTCGCGCACGGTGAAACTTTCGCGCTGGAGCGCACGAACGTGGCGCCCCCTGGAGTCGATGACGGCGGCCTCAACGAGGACAAGGGAAACCGTAACGTTTTCCGTGAGCCCCGAGGGACGGTTCTGCTGGTCTTCGGCGCTCGCGGGTGAGGCTGGCACGGAGCCTGGCGCCGCACCGAGAAGGAGAGACAGCATGAACGCCGCTGCTCCAAGAGGGGCCCGTCCTGGACCCTCGCGTCCTCTGTTTGCGCGCCGCTGCATCAGCTTGCTCGTGAATCGCACCTACTTCTGGAGCCGCGCGATCAGGTCCCGCACCTCGGCCGCGTCCGGGGCCTTTGGGGCCAGTTCCAGGTAGCGGTTAAGCTCCTTCAGCGCGTTCTGGATGTTTCCCCGGTTGACCTCGCAGTAGCCGAGCTGACGGTGGGCGTCCGCCATCTCGGGAGCGAGATCGATCGCCCTGACAAAGGCCTGCACCGCGGCGTCGACGTTCTTGCTGTTCCAGTACTGGACGCCAATGTTGTAGTGGACGGCAGGATCATTCTTCACTTCGTCGGGAGCCACCGCCAGGAGCTTGCCGACTTCGTCGGTCATCTCCTTCCTTAGATAGATGTCCAGTAGCTGGGAGAACGCGACGCTGTTGGCGGGGTCCAACTCGACGACTCTCTTGAGCGCGGTGAGCGCTTCGTCGTCGAGCTGGAGCTTCCGCGCTTCGACTGCGATCCTCACGTACGCATCGCGCTTCAGATCCGGATTGTCCGCGGCCTCCGCCTCTCGCTTGAACTCCTCAAGCGCCGCCCGGGGAGAGCCGCCCTTGTCCAAGAGAACACCCTTGAGGAAGTGTACGCCGGGGAAGGTGTTGCTGGCACGGATCGCCTTCTCCACCGCTGACAGTGCGGCTGCATCGTTGTTCTCCTGGACGTAGAGGAACGCGCTGAGATACAACGTCTTCGGATCGTCGGGCGCACTCTCGAGGCTCCGGTCGATCTCCTTCCGCGCTTTCGCCAGGTCCCCCTTCTGGACAAGATCGACGATGTCACCCGTTCCCGTGAGCGCCGGCCCCGTGCTGGTCTGTCCTCCTTCCGCTGACGACGGCGTCACGGTCAGGTTGTATGTCACGGAATCGAACTCTCCGACCGAGATCTGTGGCATTGGGCTCCCGAGCGCAAGCGCCCCCTTTTTCTCGAACGTCTTCCGGTTCTCCTTGTCACGGATCGTGATGTCCACGGCCGAGACGCGCATCCCTTCCACCATCGCGACCAGCCGGTACTCCCCCTCCCGCACCAAGCCGAAGAAGAACTGCCCTTTTTTCTTCGTCTTCACCTCGAGAGCCGGCTGGCCTGCCTCCGAGGGCTCGAGACGGATGACGGCGCCCTCCATCGATTTCCCCGCAGGATCCGTGACGCTGCCTACGACCCTGGACTCCGCAAGCGCCCAGGACAGATCGCTGCAGACCAGCAGCACGGCAAGGAACCCCCCGCGCCTCACCATCGTCTCACCTCGGTTTCACCCCCGAGAGATCACCGCACCCGGAACTTGACGAAGACCTCCTCCGGGAGACCCTTGGCGTTGACGTGAAGTTCCAGGACCTTCCCTTTGTAACCATCGTCCGGAAGAGGAAAGAAGAGGAATCCGCGCGTGTAATGGTTGGGCCCGAGCTCGAAAGAGTCGCGACGCGGCCCATCAAGGCCGAAGAACGGGAGCGGTTCCGGCTGGTACGGCGAAAGCGAACTGCCGTCCAGCCCGAGGTGAAGGTTCGTAACCTCGTAGAATTGCTGGCTGAGGAACTGATCCGCCGCGACCCGCCGGTATTCCCGCCGGAACTGCTCATAGGAGATCAGCGGGTACATCTTCCCGGCCGCGTCCACTAGCGTGAAAGACTCTGTGTCCAGTTGGATAGCTCCGTGGCTCTTGTTGTCAAGCATGATGGCCAAAGGGAGGATCGCTTCCCGTCGCTTCGCGCCTGCGGCGTTGGTATCCGCGGCGAGGAACACGACGCGCCCTTCCTCGTAGTACGTCGTCAGACTGAGCCTGGGATCGGTGGCGTGCGGGTCGGTGGAGATCATGGACGGAGTGCATCGGGCGGACATCAGCACGAGCAGCGCGGTGAGTCCCCAAACCAGACAACGTTGCGTGCGGCCTTCCGGCGCTTGCGTCATGGCGCCGCCTTCCAGGATCAAAGGAATAACAGAGGATCCACGTGGAGGCAAGCGCGAGGAACAGTGTGCAAGGCTAGAGGACAGAGATCGGGCCCTTGATGACCTCGATCCTCGCGATGCGATCGAGCGGGAAGAAGCCGACGTAGTTCGGATGCCCCGGGAATCCTCCCTTGTCGGGACTGTTGTACGGCGACCGTCGATGAGCAGCAGGACCTGCTCGCTGAACGGGGACGCCCCGCTCGAGCGGATGCCGATGTGGCCGCCCATCGGGGTGTAGCGGACGTCCACGCCCGGCACCCGGCGGAGCAGCTCGAAGATGTTGGCCGCCCCCGACCGCACGATCTCTTCGGCCGTGATCACCGTGGTCGCCCCGGGGGCCTCGCCGAGCGGCAGGGCCATGAGGGCGGAATGCTCGCCATCGAGGGCCACGACCTCGCGCTCGTAGGCACCCTCGGCGGCGACCGCCTCCGACCAGGGAAGGCCGCACAGGGTCACGAGGCCCAGGAGCAGAAGCCGTCGAGTTGTCACGCTTGCACCAGCGCCGTCCGTCGCGAGGCTGCCTTCTCGCCGAGGACAATTTGGTTTCCTGTGGGCCGGAATCAAGTGGCGGGTTGGACCCTGCCTCTTTCGAGCGAAATGGCGGGAGCGCTGCTGTAAGCCTTACAGGCGGCCGATCCGCGGCCAGAGGTTCCTGCGCAATTGAACCGTCGGGCCAACCAAATGTGAGCGGCATACATGTTGCAAAACTTCACGAGGGTACGGTTCGACCGAGTCGTCGAGCCGAAGGAGGAAATCATGAGAGCACGATTGCCTCTCCGACTTCTGGTCCTCGTGGCGGCCATGTCCCTCGTCCTGTCCTGCACGACGGATACGGGCGTCACGAGCAAGGTCAAGACCAAGATGCTCGCCGATGACACCGTCCGCGCCTACCAGATCCAAGTCGAAACCAAGGACGGCGTCGTGACGCTCACGGGGAACATCGACAGCCAGGAGGCCAAGGACCGGGCCCTTCAGCTGGCGAAGGATACGAAGGGCGTTGTGCAGGTGATCGACATGATCGCGGTGAAGACCGCCGCGGGCAACGCCGAGGCGCCGGAGCCGCCTCGTACCATCGGCCAGCACATCGATGACGCCGGGATCACGATGAGGGTGAAAACGCGGCTGCTGGAGGATCCTCTCGTCAAGGGCCTGAAGATCGACGTCGACACACGAGATGGCGTCGTTTACCTGACCGGCCCGGTAAGTAGCAAGGCCGAAAAGGAGAAAGCCATCGAGATCGCGAAGGCAACCGAGGGCGTCCGGGACGTCCAGGCGAACCTCACCGTCGAACGGAACGGTTGATCGGATTTGACAAGACCTCGCGCAGGGCCGACCATGCAACACGAAGCTCCGCTCGCCTCGAGCGATGCGGCGGTCCTGAAGGGTCTGGGCGGCCCGGGGGCCGGGAGGGTTGGGACCCTCCGATCCGGTGACGCCCCGAGAAGGAGGTGATCCAGTGGACAGTCATAGGCACGGTCTGGTGGAGGTGGCGTCCTCGTAGGGGACCCTCCGAGATCGGTTGGCACTCCGGGGGAACCCCGCACGCGGGGCAACCCAACGCCACCGAAACCCGCAGCAGAAACACGGGGCTCCGGTTCCTTCGGGACCGGAGCCCTTCTTTTCAAGGCGCTCGTCGACTGAGGACCCTCGCCACGCTCCACTTCCCGTCCCCTTGCGTCGCGAGGTAGAGGAACACGAAACAGTACAGGGCCGCCAGCTCGCCCCCATTGGCGATGGGCCAGAAGGACTTCGGGGCGTGCGCCATGAAGTACGCCGCCGCCATCTCTCCGCTGGCGAGGAACGCCGCCCAGCCGACGCCGAGACCGATCGCGATCAAGACGCCGGCGACCAGCTCGATGAGGCCGGC
>JACXTT010014559.1_pt1 | contig 10277 bp, 9 predicted proteins | sample 9270951 | NCBI WGS metagenome assembly JACXTT01 (sample SAMN15532306, study PRJNA645909) | rock metagenome | isolation source: weathered quartz diorite | place: Puerto Rico | collected 2017-06-21
GGGCCCTGGGGGGTGCGGCGGGCGGGGGGGTACTTCCTATTCTGTTTCGGTGTTCCACCTTGCCCCTGATATGGGGGTTCAGGCGTCATACCATCTCTATTTTGGTCGAAAAGGACTCCGGTGTTTTGGCTCGGGTTTCCGGCCTTTTTAGCGGGGGAGGCTTCAACATCAAGAGCCTCTCGGTCGCTGAGACTCTGGACCCATCTGTCTCGCGCATCACGTTGGTGACCGAGGGGGACGACCAGATCGTCGAACAGATCACCAAGCAACTCAACAAGCTGGTCTGCGTCATCAAGGTCATCGACTTTCAGGAGGCTGCGCACGTCGAGCGCGAAATGGCGCTCATCAAGGTCGCGGCCGAGGAGCGCACTCGCAGTGAGGTGCTGAACATCGTTGACATCTTCCGCGCCAAGGTGATCGACGTCGACCTGCGTTCCTACGTGGTCGAGGTGACCGGCGCCGAGGACAAGATCAACGCCATCCTCAACCTGCTGAAGCCGCTCGGCATTAAGGAGATCGTCCGCACCGGCAAGGTCGCCTTGCATCGCGGCACGCAGGTCCTGTCGGCTTCTTCCGGCAGGGGGGAAACAATAGAACTCAAAGGGAAAACCCATAAGGAGAAGGCAGCATGAATATCTACTACGACAAAGATGCGGATCTTTCTCTGTTGAAGAACAAGAAGATCGCCATCATCGGGTATGGCAGCCAGGGCCATGCCCATGCGCTCAACCTGCGCGACAGCGGGATGGATGTCCGAATCGGTCTCAAGAAAGGCAGTTCTTCCTGGGCCAAGGCCGAGAACGCTGGCTTCTCCGTGAAAGAGGTGGCCCGGGCCGCGGCCGAGGCTGACATCATCATGATCCTCACTCCCGACGAGGTGGCAAGCGAGATGTACGAGTCCGACATCCACATGGGCCTCAAACCGGGCAAGTACCTTGCCTGCGCGCACGGCTTTAACATTCACTTCAAGAAGATCGTGCCACCCGCGGACGTGAATGTTTTCATGGTCGCGCCCAAAGGGCCCGGGCACCTCCTGCGCAGCGAGTTCGAGAAAGGCAAAGGGGTGCCGTGCCTGATTGCCGTGGCCCAGGACCCTGCGGGCAACAGCAAACAGCTCGCCCTGGCCTACGCGTCAGCCATCGGTGGTGGCCGGGCAGCAGTCCTGGAAACGAACTTCCGGGAAGAGACGGAGACCGATCTGTTCGGCGAACAGTCGGTGCTGTGCGGCGGGCTCACCGAGTTGATGCGCGCTGGCTTCGAAACCCTGGTCAACGCCGGCTATGCGCCAGAGATGGCTTATTTTGAATGCATCCACGAGATGAAGCTGATCGTCGATCTCGTCTACGAAGGCGGCATCTCGAACATGCGCTACTCGATCAGCAATACCGCCGAGTACGGCGACATGACGCGGGGGAACAAGGTCATTGGTCCGGAAGCTCGCGAAGCGATGAAAAAGATCCTGGCTGACATCCAGTCCGGGAAGTTCGCCGACGAGTGGATCACCGAGTACCGGGTCGGCCTGCCGCGCTTTCGTGAGCTACGGCGTGAGGGAGAGAACCATGCGGCCGAAGTGGTTGGCGCTAAGCTGCGGGTGATGATGCCCTGGCTGCAACAGAACCGGCTGGTGGATAAGGCAAAAAACTAAAAACGTAAAACGTAAGGCGTAAAACGTAAGCAGAGACTACAGAGTTCCTCATTACGTTTTACGTCTTCTGGTTCATCGAATGCACTTCGCCCGCGAGGGTTATCCCCGTATCTGTGGTCTCGGTATCGCATCCTTGACTCTGAATCTGCTCGGTTTTCAGACGGTCGGGTTGCTGCTTCTGCTGCTGACGCTCTTTGTCGCGTTCTTCTTTCGTGACCCCGACCGTACCGCCCTCGCGGATGACCGTCTCATCCTTGCTCCCGCCGATGGCCGTGTGGTCACTGTGGAAGAGAATCTGCAGAAAGAACCCTTTCTGTCTGCACCGGCCATTCGCATCGGCATTTTCATGTCGCCGCTCGATGTCCATGTGAACCGTGTCCCAGTGACGGGTAAGGTAATCTCCGTGCAATACCAGCCGGGAAAGTTTCGCCCGGCTTTTGCCGCCACGGCCGCAGAGGTCAATGAACAGAATGTGGTGACCATCGAGGACGCGCAGGGCCGGCGGATCGTCTTGGTCCAGGTCGCGGGCATGCTGGCGCGGCGGATCGTCTGTGCCCTGAAAGGCGGGGAACGCGTCCGTCGGGGACACCGGTACGGCATGATCATGTTAGGCTCTCGGGTAGATCTCTATTGTCCAGCGGAAGTCACGCTCAGAGTCCAGGTCGGTCAACGCGTCAAAGCAGGGGAAACCGTGATTGGTATATATCCATGAATTCTTTGCGCAACAGGATTCGTGTTCTGCCCGGGCGCAGAAAGATGGCTCCACCCTTGCGTATCCGCAGGGGCGTTTACGTCCTGCCTAACCTCGTCACTTCTGGCGGTTTGTTCTGTGGGTTCTACTCGACTATTTCGACTATTAGGGAAGATTATCTGCTGGCTGCGATTGCGATCTTGGTCGCGCTGGTTTTCGATGTCCTTGATGGACGAGTGGCGCGGATGACGAAAACCTCCAGCCATTTTGGGGTTGAGTACGATTCCCTCTCAGACCTGGTTGCCTTTGGCGTGGCACCTGGCGTGCTGGCCTACCGCTGGGCCCTAGAGCCCTGGGGACCGTGGGGTTGGCTGGCGGCTTCACTCTATGTTATCTGCGGCGCTCTACGCCTGGCACGTTTCAACGTCCAAGTCGAGGTCGTCGATAAGCATAGCTTTGTTGGTTTGCCAATCCCTGCGGCTGCGGCGGTGGTGGCAACCACTATCCTGATGTATTCCTTCCTCGGCGGGGAAGGCGCGACCAACAAACACATCACGCTCCTGCTGCTGATCTACGCCCTGGCGGTGTTGATGGTTAGTACCCTCCCGTACTACAGCTTCAAGGAACTTCACCTGCGCCATCGCGGCCCCTTTTGGATCCTGCTCTTAGGCATCGTGTTGATCCAACTCGTCATTGCCGAGCCGCAAATTATGTTGTTCAGCCTCTTCTCCCTCTACGCGCTCTCCGGCCCCGTGCGCGCTTTGGTAGGTCTCTTGCGGAGAGCAACTCCTCACCACATTACAGCACCGGCGTCAGGCGACGGTGCTTTTCCGCCTCCGCGCCCTCTTGACAGTGACGAGGAAAGTTCGCTATAGAGGGGGACCATGATGCATCACGTTTCTCTCGGACTCTCGCTGGGGACGTTGGGCCTACTGCTGGGCCTACTGCTTAGTACCCCGCCTGGTGGGTTCGAGAGGAGCGCGTAACAACGCGAACGATTCTCGGAGGCCACAGGCGGAGTATGAGCCCGTGGCCTCCGGTGTTTTCGGAGGGCTGCGGGTTAACTCGCAGCCCTTTTTATTTGGCGACTCCGAAGAAGGAGGATTTATGGAACGGCAGATCGTCAAGATTTTCGACACCACGTTGCGCGACGGCGAGCAGTCGCCCGGCGCGACCATGAACATCGAAGAGAAGGTCATGGTCGCCCGCCAACTGGAGAAGCTCAACGTGGATGTCATCGAGGCCGGGTTCGCCGCCTCTTCGGACGGGGACTTCGAGTCCGTGCAACGGGTCTCTGAACTCGTCACCTCCCCGATTGTCCTGAGTCTCTCACGGACGAAAGAGGCAGACGTAGTCCGAGCGATCAAGGCGGTGGAAAAGGCCAAACATCCCGGTATTCACGTCTTCATCGCCACCTCAGATATCCACCTCAAACACAAGCTGATGATGAGTCGCCAGGAAGCGCTGGATGCCGCCGTCTGGGCAGTCAGCTATGCCAAGAAACATCTCGATTATGTCGAATTCTCGGCCGAGGACGCCTCACGGACCGATCTCCAATACCTGCTGCAGATCTTCGAGGAGACGATCAAGGCCGGCGCAGTGACCGTCAACGTGCCTGACACCGTCGGTTACGCGATTCCTCATCAGTACGGCGCCCTGTTCAAGTTTCTGCGCGAGAACGTGCCGGGCGGCAAGACGGTGACCTGGAGCGCCCACTGCCACAACGACCTGGGACTGGCCGTGGCCAACTCGCTGGCCGCCATCGAGAACGGTGCCCGCCAGGTCGAGTGCACCATCAACGGCATCGGTGAACGTGCCGGCAACACCTCGATGGAAGAGGTCGTCATGGCGCTGAAGACTCGTGAAGATGTATTCTCTGCGGTCAAGACCAACATCATCAGCGAACAGATTTATCCTTCCAGTCAGTTGTTGTCGCAGATTACCGGCCTCAGCGTACCGCAAAACAAACCGATCGTTGGCGCCAACGCCTTTGCCCACGAGGCCGGTATTCATCAAGACGGCGTGCTGAAGTACAAGCTGACCTACGAAATCATGCAGCCCCGTGACATCGGACTCGATAGCAATAAACTGGTCCTGGGCAAACACTCCGGGCGGCACGCGTTCATCGACCGTCTGAAGCAGCTTGGTATCGACTACACCGGCACAGACATGAACAAGGCTTTTGAGCGCTTTAAGGCGCTGGCTGACAAGAAGAAAAACGTTTATGACGAGGACCTGCTTGCCATCGTCACCGAAGAGACCGTGCGTCTGCCGGACAAATACGAGTTGGTGTATCTCAATGTGACCTCTTCGAGTATGGCGGTACCCCATGCGACGGTGAAAATGAAAGTCGATGGCCAGGAGTTCCTCGACAATGCTTCGGGAGACGGCATGGTAGACGCGTGTTACAAAGTGATCGCCAAGATCGCCGGGATCGAGCCCAAGCTCGAACGTTATTCAGTCAAGTCAATCACCGGCGGTACTGACGCCCAGGGTGAGGTCTCGTGCATGATCCGGGAGAATGGCACCTCGGTGAACGGCCAGGGCTCACACACCGACATTATCATGGCCAGCGCGCTGGCTTTCATCAATGCGCTCAACAAATTGGCGCATTGCGAACGTTACGGCCATCAAGCCGGTCTGCATCGGGAAGGACCCTGACCTAGTAACGAGTGAGGAGTGATGAGTAGCGTGCGCCATGCGCACGAAAAGCAGAGAGGTGTAGGGTGGGCACTGCCCACCTTCCCTATTGAATAACGAAAACAAGGAGTGACAATGACGTACAAAGTAGCGGTGTTTGCCGGCGACGGCATCGGGCCTGAAGTCATTGGCGAGGCCTTGGAAGTGGTAAAAATCGTGGGGAAGCGATTCGGCCTGAGCTTCACCTGCGAGCGTGCGTTGGCCGGTGGCTGTTCGATTGACGCTCATGGCGTAGCGCTGACCGACTCCGCCCTGCGCCTGGCCAAAGAAAGCGATGCTGTGCTTCTCGGCGCGGTCGGCGGACCGAAGTGGGACGATCCCAAATCGTCCGTCCGACCTGAGCAAGCGATTCTCGGTCTACGTAAAGAGCTGGGCTTGTTCGCCAACCTGCGCCCCGTGCAAGTGAACCGCCACCTCCTGAACTCTTCGACACTCAAGCCTGAGGTGCTGGAAGGGGTGGACCTGGTGGTCGTGCGCGAACTGACCGGCGGGGTGTACTACGGCCGCCCCAGCGAGCGTCGGATGGGCGCTGCCGGGCGGGAAGCCGTGGATACGATTTTCTACACTGAGGGTGAGGTTGCACGCCTCATGCGCGCGTCGTTCGAGTTGGCGCGCAAACGGCGCAAAAAACTCACTTCGGTGGACAAGGCCAACATCATGGCCACGTCGCGCATGTGGCGTGAGGTCGCGCACGAGGTCGCCACAGAGTATCCCGATGTGCACTACGAAGACGTCCTCGTCGATTCCATGTCGATGCACCTGATCCGCCGGCCACGCGACTTTGATGTAATCGCCGCCGAGAATATGTTCGGTGACATTCTCACCGACGAGGCCTCGATGCTGGCAGGGTCGATGGGCCTGCTGCCCTCGGCTTCGTTAGGTGAGGGGAAACGCGGCCTATACGAACCCATCCACGGCACCGCGCCCGACATTGCCGGCCAGGACAAAGCCAATCCCTTAGCCACGATTCTGTCTACTGCCTTGATGCTCCGCCTGTCGTTCGGTCAGGATCAAGCCGCGCAGGAAATTGAGAATGCGGTGGACGCGGTCTTGGCTAGTGGCTATCGCACCGCCGACATCGCTCAGCCCGAGTGCCGATTGGTCGGCTGCAAGGAGATGGGACGGTTGGTACGAGAGAAACTAGAGCGGTAGGTTGACGACTGCGGATTGCAGAAGGAGAGACGATATTGCAGTCGAAGGCACAAAGGAGCGGATTCACTACTACATGGACTGGAATCGGCTCCTGTGGGCGGCTATGCTTCTGAACGGGAGCGGGATCATTGGCCTTACGTTGAATCTGGACAGTTGGCTAAGGATAATCCTATTCATCGGAGGCTTCGTGCTCGAAGGAGCGTTTGGGGTTCTAATCTTTCTCGTTCATAGAAGAGCGGACGCTCTGATCACGAAGCTAGAGGAAAGACCATGACATACGAAGTTATTGGCACCATTGGTGCCCTCCTGACGTTCGCGATCATCGGCGTTACTGCCTGGTTGGTAGTGAGATCGATGAAGTAGACTGCTGTTTGCTAGGAGAACTCTCCGTGTCCACCCATCAAGACCTCATTCTGGACCAGTTCACCAAACAGGCCATTCCCTTTGCCACGGCGCCGGGGATCAAGGACGAAGAAGCACTTAAGCTCGTAGTCGATTTTACTGGTGCCGGTCCAAATGACACCGTGCTCGACGTAGCGTGCGGTCCTGGTTTGGTGGTATGTACCTTTGCCCCGGTCGTGCGTCATGCCACCGGCATCGACCTGACACCGGCGATGATCGAGCGGGCACGTACGCTGCAGACGGAAAAGGGGCTGACTAATGTCACCTGGCAGGTTGGCGACGTTCTTCCCCTCCCCTACCCCGATGCTTCATTCTCGATTGTGACCTCGCGCTTTGCCTTCCATCATTTTCCTGATCCTCACGCAGTGTTGGCAGAGATGAAACGGGTCTGCACACCAGGAGGCAAAGTGGTGGTGGTAGATGTGACAGCCTCGCCCGATCCAGGGAAGGCAGCGGCCTACAATCGCATGGAAAAACTGCGCGATCCCTCGCACGCGCGCGGTCTGCCTCTAACGGAGTTGGAGATGCTTTTCCAGCAAACCGCTCTGCCCACTCCGCGCAAGACCTTTTACCGTCTCGAGGGTGAAGTCGAAGATCTTCTACAACGGTCTTTTCCGAACCCCGGTGATGCTGACAAGATTCGCCAGATGTTCGTTGAAGCATTAGATGACGACGGCTTAGGAATGGGCGTCCGTCGCCAAGGGGACAAAATCCGCTTTGCCTATCCGATCGCAGTCCTGTGCTCTGCTCTTAGCTGATCGCTGATAGCTGACTGCTGAAAGCTCATGTTCACTTCAGCCCCGCCTTACGCAGGTTGTTGATGTGCCGCTCTAATTGCGCGGGATCTTTAGTCCATTGGTTCTTCTTCCACACCTCCGTAGTGAAATTGGGGCTGAGGCGTAAGACTTCCGTCGCTGCAGCTCGAGCCTCTTCGTACCGGCCTAAATCACTGTACGAGCACGTCAAGACTAAGTGAGGGATGAAAACATTAGGGTTGTAGACGAGGTATCTCTTCATTGTGGCAATCGCCTCCTCGTTCTGCCACGCCTGGTGATAGGCAGAACCCAAAGCGTAGATGTAAAAGGGCGGATAATGGGGATTGAGGCGCATTGCCTTCTTGGCCACCTCAATAGCTTCCTCCGCCCTTCCGGCAGGGCCCAGAATAAGAGCTAGCCGCGCATAGCTCTCGGCGTTGTTCGGATCGAGGACAACCGCCCGCTCTCCTTCAGCAATTGCCTGGTCGTGCTGGTTTTTTACCTGATAGACGCCGCCCAATACGCCGTGAGCCAGAGGCAGGGCGTCATCCAGGGTTACGGCCCTTTGCGCTAGCTCGAACGCCCGCTCCAGCGTTTGCGGGTCCTGACTCCATTGATTGAACCACTCTATAAAATAGGTATTACCTAACATCGCGTACGCGCCTGCATATTGCGGGTCCAGCGCAACGGCTTTCTCAAGCATCTGCCGCGCTTGCGCATTCCCCTCTTTCGTGCCCTGCGAGAAAGGCTCCCGCCCGCGCAAGAAATAGTCATAGGCTTCCAGATTGTTTGTGGGGGCCTGCTGGAAACGCTCTTGCTCATCTTTCGTCAGCTTGACTTTCAGGGCCGTCACGATCTTTTGCCGGATCTCATCTTGCAGCGCAAAGATCTCTTGCAGCGGGCGGTCATAGCGCTCGGACCACACATGACCGCCAGTGGTGGTGTCTACCAACTGCGCCGTGATTCGCACCTGATCGCTGACTTTGCGCACACTGCCTTCCAGCACATACCGCACACCCAATTTTCGCTGGATTTCTCCGACATCTACCGCTTTGCCCTTGTAGACAAAGGAGGAGTTACGGGCGATGACAAAGAGCCCAGAGATTTTTGACAGGTCGGTAGTGAGGTCCTCAGTTAAGCCGTCGCTAAAATACTCTTGCTCAGGATCGCCACTGATGTTGGTGAAGGGCAACACAGCAACCGAGGGTTTGTCGGGCAAGGGCAGCGCCTCTTGATCGCGGATTGCGGAGTGCGGAGTGCGGAATGAGGAAAGGGAGGGATACAGGAGGGTCAGAATTCCCCCAGCGACGAGCAACCCCACCGATGCCAAAACGGTCCAGGTCAGGTGGGCGGTGCCCACCCTACGGGTCTTCGGTCCTGTCGCAGAATCCTCTTGCCCCTTGCCAATAGTGGGAGCAGTTTCAGACTCCATCACTATCCGATACACTCGCACCGGCTCAGCAATGTTCTTGACCGTTTGCTCACCCTGGTACTCATACTCCAGAACCAGTTTGTTCTTGATCTGATCGTAGACCGTCCCCGAGATGCAAATGCCTCCGGGATCGGCCAATGCCTCCAGTCGCGCCGCGATGTTCACCCCGTCCCCGTAGATCTGTTCTCCCTGGACCATCACATCGCCAAGGTTGATGCCAATACGAAACTCCATCCTCTTGTCAGGCGACAGGCTCGCGTTTTCCGTTCCCAGCCTGGTTTGAATCGTGACCGCACATTCCACCGCATCTACCACACTAGCAAACTCGGCCAGCACGCTGTCGCCCGCAGTGCCGACAATGCGACCGCGATGCAGCTCGATCAGGGTGTCCATCACTTTGCGATAGGCGGTCAGAGTGTGCAGCGTCGCTTCCTCATCCGCACCCATAAGGCGGCTGTAGCCTTTGACATCGGCACTGAGGATAGCGGCAAGCTTGCGTTCGATCCTGTGAGCTTCCATGAATGTTTCCCCACCGCATCCAGCACAGACCAGAGGCCTGTGCCACCAAAGGGCAACAATTATGAACATAGTGGCACAGCCATCCTGGCTGTGCACACCGAGGCTGATTCTAGAGCCCGCAGGAGAGCGGTGTCAATCAGAAAGATCTGACTGCTGATCGCTGACTGCTGAAAGCTTACTTCCTTAGCGGCTTTCCAGCACGCGGATGCGGTACGACTGAAACTCAGGAATGTCTTTCTTAAAGAAGATAAAGCGAAATTCGTCCTGCGCGCCAGCCGCAAGGCTTTCAACCTCCATATCTGCGAGTGATTTTTTTCCCGACTCATACTCTTCGTCCCGCAGCGCCTCGGCCTTGCGGTTGTAGCCGTAGTCACGCAGGACGGCAACATTATCGTCCCCTAATAACTCAAACTGCAACTTGACGGCAGTGAGCGGCTTATCCGAGGTGTTCTCAACCTGGCCGGTAATCAGGAAGATCTCCTCAGATCCACCGCTCATGCTGAAAAACGAACTCCACTCGCCCTTGTGCGACAGGACACGCACGCCGAGCCCATCGGCCGGGACCAGAGAGCCGGGGACAGGTTTTCCTGCATCTGGAATGTCCGGTGTATCCGGAGTGACGGCCAGGTCTGATTGCAACAAGACACCGCACAGCAACAAAAGCAGGCCAAGAAAACTTTTAGGCTGATGACGTCTCATGCTCGCTCCTGAGGAAGACAGTACAGATAAACGTACTCTCGCCTATGATGCGACTCAATAAATTTGCCAGTGTACGACCCTAGTAGTCAGTCAGTATGGATTTGCTGGGTCATTGCGAGGAGCGGGGCGACGAAACAATCTCGCCAACCTGGCACCCCCCACTGAGATTGCTTCGCTTTGCTCGCACTGACCACCCCTCATTTTCAAACTGACTGAGTACTAGAGCGGGTCTCACTCGGGGGTGCCCCTGTGCCCTGGTGGCGCGGCCATCTTGGCCGCGTT
>JACXTT010014560.1_pt1 | contig 10276 bp, 2 predicted proteins | sample 9270951 | NCBI WGS metagenome assembly JACXTT01 (sample SAMN15532306, study PRJNA645909) | rock metagenome | isolation source: weathered quartz diorite | place: Puerto Rico | collected 2017-06-21
CGCTCGTGTGGGCGAGCACGACAGGCGTCGTCATCCAGGGCCCCACTCTAACGAAAACGGTAGCCGACGGCTGGAATGCCGGAGCCTCATCGACGAACACCATCGTATCCAGCGACGGCTGGATGGAATTCACGGCTCTCGAAACAAACACGCGGCGCGCCGGAGGACTGAAAGCGAACGGCCCCGCGCAATCGTATTCGGATATCGATTTCGCGATCGACCTGGGCGCTTCAGGCGTTATCCAGGTCTTTGAACTTGGCGCATCACGCGGCCAGTTCGGCGCGTACGCGAACGGCGATCGGCTGCGTGTGGAAATTCAGGACGGCATCGTTCGATATCGGAAGAACGGAGTGGTCTTCTACACGAGCAATGTCGCGCCGGTATACCCGCTGCATGCGGAAGTCTCGCTCTTCAGCCAGGGCGCAACGCTGTTTGATGTGGCGATGGGCGACCTGGTTTGGTTCAACGACGTTGGCGTCCGGATCTTCGGAAACAATCTGGCCAAAAACATCTCCACCTCGGCTTGGGATGCCGGCGTGGAATCGACGAAACGAATCAACTCCGGTTACGTGGAGTTCACAGCGACTCAGACGACAACGAACCGTATCGCCGGCCTCACCAATGGCATCACGATTCCGAATTTTGTCAGCGTCGATTTCGGCATTTTCTTTCTCACCGACAGCACCTTCCAGGTTTGTGAAAATGGAACGTGCCGCGGTACGTTCGGCAGTTTCGTCCCCGGCGACCGGTTTCGAGTGGAAGTCGCCGGTAGTGTCGTGCGGTACCGGAAAAACGGCGTTGTGTTTTACACCAGTACCGTCGCGCCGAATCTGCCTCTTCGTGTCGATGCTGCGATGTACCAGCCGAACTCGAGTCTGTTCAACTTGAAATTGGTTGGAGATGCTGTCATCGATCCGGCTCCTGCTCCGTCGATCACGCCCGGAACGAATACATACACGAACACAGTCAGCGTCACGATAACCGATTCCCTTCCCCTGGCGACGATCCGCTACACGCTCGACGGCACAGATCCGGGCGAAAACTCCGCGGTGTATACGGGCGCCGTCACGATCAGCCAAACCACGACGGTCAAGGCAAAGGCGTGGAAGTCGAACTATACTCCCAGCTCCATATCAACGGCTGTCTATACGCTGAAAGTCGCATCGCTAACATTTAATCCTGGCGCCGGGACATACAACACCATGCAGAACGTTGCGATCGCCACTGCAGTGGCGGGCGCGACGATTCGCTACACCGTCGATGGTGCCGATCCAACGCCAACCTCGGCGGTTTACTCCTCGCCGATTACGGTCGATCAAACCATGACGCTGAAAGCGCGGGCGACGAAGACCGGCTGGACCGACAGTGACGTCGCAACAGCAACATTCTCGATGCAGGTTGGCGCCTTGACGTTGAGTCCCGCGCCAGGCAGCTATAACGGCGTTCAGAGCGTTTCCGTAACAACCGCGACGCCGAATGTAACGGTGCGGTATACACTCGACGGAAGCCAGCCGACCAGCCTGAGCGCTGCAGTCACAGGCAATACAATCGCCATCGGCCATTCCACGGTTCTTCAGGTACAAGGCTTCCGCACCGGCTGGTATGCCAGCAACATCGTTTCCGGAAACTATTTCCTCAATCTGGGAACGGTCGCAACACCCACGTTCAACCCTGCTCCAGGAACCTACACCACGGCGCAGAACGTCACGATCAGCAGCGCTACCGCGGGCGCCACGATCCGTTACACGACGGATGGTACGGAACCGAATATCCGTTCACGTGTTTATTCCGGTCCGTTCGCTGTGTTCGCGACGACGGAGCTTCGAGCGAAAGCATTCGCGTCGGATATGACGGCGAGTGCGACGGCTGCGGGCGTTTATGTCATCGATTCGGGTAACGTGGACACGCCGCGGTTCAGCCCGGGCTCTGGAACGTATCCGACTTACCAAACCGTCACGGTTACCACACAAACGACGGGCGCAACGATTCACTACACAACGAATGGCGCGGATCCAACCGAAGCCGACCCCGTCGTCGTGTCCGGCTCGACAGTCACGGTCGGCCAATCGATCACGCTCAAAGCAAAAGCGTGGAAAACCGGAACGCCGCCGAGTGACGTCGCGCGTGCCGCATATCTGATTACCGGAGCGATTGCCGTGGGTGGTAGTGGTGATTACGCACTCGCTCTCAGACCCGACGGAACCTTATGGAGTTGGGGCACGAACAACGACGCTCAACTGGGCCGCGAGCCTCGCAACACGATATCTCCAACTCCGGCGCAGATGGCGATTGCCGATGTTATCGCCATCGCAGCGGGAAACCAGCATGGACTGGCGCTCAAGCGCGATGGAACGGTGTGGGCGTGGGGAGACGGCTTTTTGGGAAGACTTGGGAACAACAGTTGGAATGTCCAGTGGGCGCCTGTGCCAGTCACGGGCCTGACCGACGTGATTAGCATCTCCGCGGGCGGCTATCACAGTATGGCCGTCAAACGCGACGGCACCGTGTGGATCTGGGGCAGGGATTCCGATACCGGTATCGACTACGGCAGCGTTCCCGTGCAGAAGGCCGGACTGACGGGTGTCACGCAAGTCGCATCGAAGGACAACAGCAGTTTCGCGCTGAAGACGGATGGAGAGCAGTCCGGAACGGTCTGGGCGTGGGGCGGAAACTATTACGGCAACCTTGGGGATGGCACATTCTCAAATCGGGCCACACCCGTGCGCGTGGTCGGACTTACGGACGTCACGATGGTTGCCGCCAGCAATGCCCATACGATCGCGGCCAGAAGCGACGGCTCGGTGTGGACGTGGGGAAACAATTGTTGCGGGCAACTCGGAAGTGTCAATATCGACGGTCGAACGGTTCCAGCACCAGCGGCGATTCCATCTCCAGGCCGCGTGTCATCAATTGCGGCAGGCGGCGGATTTTCGCTCGCAGTCGAACGGCCACAAACCGGTGTTTCCACGACCTGGGCCTGGGGAAGTGACGGCAACTGCCGGCTCGGTGACGGCACAGCTAATACCACCAATACCCCGGTTCGAAACCTGGTTAACGATGCTGTGCTCGTCGCTGCGGGCGGCGCTACCGGCCTGGCCATTTCCAGCGACGGCCGCCTCTGGGCATGGGGAGACAACTCCTCCGGCCAGCTCGGCGATGGCACAACCGGCGGCCGGTGTTCACCGATTGTCGTTCCCGCTTTTTCGAGTTCGAATGCATCGCCTCTGAATGACGATCCTGATGGAGACGGCCTCCCAACGTGGCTGGAACTCGAAATCGGAACGGATCCGTGGAATGCGGACACCAACGGTGATGGCATTCCCGACGGCGTTTCCCGAAGAATCGGCATCAGTCCGACAAATCTCGACCACGACGGCGACGGGCTTACCAACGCCCAGGAAATCGCCATCGGCACCGATCCCTTCCGCGCCGACACGGACGGCGACGGCGTCAACGACAAACTCGATTGCTTCCCACTCGACGCCGCGCGTTCGCAATGTCCGGCGCCGGTACCGGGCGACACGACTCCACCGGCAATCAATTTGAAGGAGCCAACGAATGCAGTTCTTACCGGCTCCACACCATGAAGGTTGAAAGCATGACCGTGAAACAAAACCAATCCAGAATTTTCCGTGCCGTGAGCTGGTTGCTCGTGGTGTCGCTTATCCTGACGTCGCTGCCGGGTGGAGATCTTCTCGGCGCAATTGTTCAGGGACAGAAGAAGGCTCAGCCGAAGACACCGCCGCCTCCACTCGCCATAAAAGTCAACCGAACGGTTCCGAAAGTCACACCCGTTTCTTCACTTCCCGTGTTTTCGGCAAATCCCGCCGACGACGAGATCATGCATGCGCGAGTCTTTGAAGAGCCGCTCGTACCGATGGGAGCGCCGACCAATAACGAGGAGAATCGCGCGCTCGTGGCGGCGCTGCTCGCCTATTTGAAGAACGGTAATAGCGAGAATCTGTCGAGTCTGGAAATGTTTGTCGAGAATCACCCGCAGTCGGCCTGGCGCGTCTCGCTGCTGACGAACATGGGAATCGTCTACCGGCGAACCGGGTATTTCACGCGCGCTCTTGCAGCGTGGGAGCAGGCCTGGAGGTTGGGAAAGGACGAGGCCGCTCCCGCGCCCCGAGCGATTGCGGATCGTGCTGTAGCCGAATGGGCGGAGCTAAACGCGCGGCTTGGCCGCTATGACGTTCTTCAGCCGCTGTTCCAGGAAATCGAAGGGCGCAATATCAGCGGATCGCCGGCGGAGAAAATTCACGGCGCCAAGCAGGGACTTTGGCTCATGTTGAACCGGCCTGACGAAGCATTCCGCTGTGGACCTATGGCGCTGGATCGATATCTGGCTATCAAGAATGCTTCCTACGATGCGGAAAAAATCAAGAACTCCCAATCCACGCTTCACGGCATGTCATTGACGCAGGTGCTTGCCCTCAGCAAAGACCTCGGTATGAACATGCAAATGGCCGGGCGCTCACCTGGCGCGGATATTTTGTTGCCCTCCGTCGTCCACTGGAAAGCCGGGCATTACGCCGCGCTGTTGAAGCAACAGGATGAACACTATCTGATCCAGGATCCCACGTTCGGTGATGAGTTCTGGGTGAGCCGGACGGCTCTCGACGAGCAATCCAGTGGCTACTTCCTCGTGCCTGCCGGGAATTTGCCGGCCGGCTGGCGTTCCGTCACTGCGGCCGAAGGCAATACGGTTTGGGGCAAAGGCAACACGGGATCCGATGACCTTGGCGGCATTTCCAACAGCGACACCACGGCGAATAACAACGCGCGTCCAGGGATGGGTGGCACGAATGGCGCCGGCACAGCCGGCCGCGGCGGCCAGGGGCCGGGTTATGACGGTATCGGCAGTTATTGTCCCGCGGGCATGGCCACATACGACATTCACCTGATGCTAACGAATCTTCGCATCAACGATAAACCTGTCGGGTACACGCCGCCGCGAGGTCCCGACGTTTATTTCATGGCCAGCTACAACCATCGCGAATCGTTCCAGCCCTCGCTGTTCTCCTATTCGAATCTCGGACCGAGGTGGACGTTCAATTGGCTGTCCTATGTCAAAGACGATCCAACGAAACCGCTGGCGACGGCATCTGTCTATCTGGAAGGTGGCGGGGAGGAAAGCTATACCGGATTCGATTCCTCCACGCAAAGTTATCAGCCGCAGTTTTACAGTCACGCCGTCCTGGCTCGCACTTCCTCCTCGCCGATCCGCTACGAACGCCGCCTGCGCGATGGAGCCGTCGAAGTCTTTGCTCAACCCGACGGCTCGGCCGCGTTTCCGCGGCGCATCTTCATGACCGAATGGCGGGATGCCACGGGCAACAAGCTGACATTCACGTATGACTCGAGCCTGCGTTTGGTCGCGGTGACCGATGCGATCGGCCAGGTCACGACGCTCTCCTACGAACTCTCTTACGATCCGCTGAAGATCACCCAGGTGACCGATCCGTTCGGACGCTCGGCCACATTCGATTACACCCCCGACGGCCATCTCAGCCGGATCACGGATGTGATCGGTATCCAATCGCAGTTCGATTACGCGAGCGGTGATTTCATCGCCGCGCTGACGACACCTTATGGACGCACCACGTTTCAGTACGGCGAGACCAGCGTGAACGACACGGGAGACCGGAGACACTATTTGCAGGCGACCGACCCGATGGGCGCCACCGAGCGCGTCGAGTTCCGACACGGGGGATCCAATCTCCCCAGCGCGGGAGCGCCGCCGGCAGGCATTGTGGTCGCCAATGCGTACCTGAATTTCCGCAACAGCTTCTATTGGGACAAGCGCGCCTGGGCGCAGTATCCGGGAGATTACAGCAGGGCAACGCTCTATCATTGGCTGCATTCGGTCGACGGGAACATGACCGGGAGACTCGTCGAAGGCTACCAGCGGCCGCTGGAAAGCCGGATCTGGTACAGCTATCCCAATCAGCCCGTCGGCTATGCTGTGGGAACCGGATCTCAGGTGAATGCCGCAGCCCGGGTGCTCGATGACGGCTCCACGCAACTCACGAAGTTTGAGTACAACACGATCGGCAACGTGACCAAGATCACCGATCCGTTGGGGCGCGAAACCGACTTCGTGTATGGAACCAACAATGTGCCGGATCCCAATCCGGCCACCGGCAGCAGCGTCGATTTGCTTCGGGTGCTGCAGAAGAACGGCGCGATCTACGATGTGCTCGAAAACATCACCTACAATGCGCCGCATCAGCCGCTGACCGTCACCGATGCCGCGCTGCAGACCACCACGTTTACCTATACCGCCAATGGCGATTTACAGACGGTCGTGACACCACCGCGCGGCACGCTCACGCCCGCGCAGCGCACGACGACGTATCAATATTATTCCGACAGTGCCGCGTTCGGTCCCGGCCGGCTGCAGCGGATCACCGGCCCAGTGTCTGGAGCGACGACCGATTTTGCTTATGACGGCTACGGCCGCGTGCGCACGGTGACCGAATCGGACGGCTATGCGGTCACGACCGATTACGACAACTTCGATCGACCCACGCAAATCGCCTATCCCGACGGAACCTCCGAACAGCGCACCTACAATCGGCTCGACCTGGAACAAACCCGCGACCGCCTGGGCCGCTGGACGCACTACTTCTACGATCCGCTCCGGCGTCCGGTTCTGACCCGCGATGCCCTGGGCCAGACCGTCAATTATCAATGGTGCAACTGCGGACAACTGGAAAAGCTCATCGACGCCAACGGCAATGCGACAAGCTGGGAGCGGGATGCCGAAAACCGCGTCACGAAAGAGACCCGCGCCGACGGCAGCTTCACGCAATACGTGTATGAGAACACGACCAGCCGCCTGAAGCGCCGCACCGACCCGAGGGGACAGAACCGGGATGTCACTTACTTCAAGGACGATAACGTTCAGCAGATCAGCTACTCGAATGCGCCGATAGCAACCCCGGGCGTCAGCTTCACGTACGATCCCATCTACAACCGTATCATCACCATGACGGACGGGACGGGAACGACCAGCTACACCTACTATCCGGTCACCACTTCTGGAACACTCGGCGCCGCTCAACTGAAGGATGTTGTTGGCCCACTGCCGAACAGCACCATCACCTACAGCTACGACGAACTCGGCCGCGTCGTTTCCCGATCCATCAACAGCGTCAGTGCCGCGCAAACCTATGATCCGCTCAGCCGCATCGCTTCGGTGACGAATGTTCTGGGCAACTTCACCTACAGCTACGTCGGCACGACATCGCGCATTCAAAACATCAGCTATCCGAACGGGCAGACGACGAGCTTTGCCTACTTCCCCAACAGCGCCGACCGGCGGCTTCAGGAGATTAATAATCAGAAGACCGGCGCAATCACCATTTCCAAATTCAACTATACGTACGATCCCGCCGGTAACGTCACCACCTGGACGCAGCAAGCCGACACGACGATTCGCGCTTATGACTTCACCTACGACGCAACCGATCAACTGACGACGGCCCGCCTGCGCACCGCCGACGCAGTTCCGACAACGCTCAAACGTTACGGCTATGTCTACGATCGCGCCGGCAACCGCACGACCGAACAAATTGATGATGCACCCCTCACCGCCAGCTACGACAACATGAATCGCTTACTGACGCAGCAGGCAGGCAACACATTCTATTTTTCCGGCACGGTGTCCAAGCCGGCGACAGTCACGATTCAAGGCAAGCCCGCCCAAGTCTCACCGTCGAACACGTTCTTCGGCACAGCCGCCGCGAATTCCGGCACGGTCGCCGTCACAGCGAAGGATTACAGCAGGAATCAGCGGACAAACACCTATCAACTCAGCGCGACCGGCACGACAAAGAGCTTCACGTACGACGCCAACGGCAACATGACCAGCGACGGGACGCGCACGTTCGAATGGGATGCCGAGAACCGCCTCACCGCCATCACCAACGGCCCACAGCGCAGCGAATTCAGCTACGACGGCCTCAGCCGCCGCATCCGCATCGTCGAGAAAACGAACGGCGCGACCACATCCGACACACGCTTCCTCTGGTGTGGCGAAGAACTCTGCGAAGAGCGCGACTCGACGGGCGCCACAACTACGAAACGTTTCTTCGCCCAAGGCGAGCAACAAGGTCCAGATAACTTTTTCTACACGCGCGATCACCTCGGCAGCATCCGCGAACTTGTCGACTCCGCCGGCGCCACTCGCGCACGCTACGATTACGATCCTTATGGAAGAAGCACGAAAACCTCTGGAGATAGAGACGCTTCGTTCGGGTTCGCGGGCGGAAATTCTCATATACAAACTGGATTTCTCCTGCTCCCGCATCGCATTTATGACCCAACAACCGGAAGGTTTTTGTCAGAAGATCCAACGGGAATTGTCGATGGACCGAACCTGTATGACTATGTCCAGGGAAACCCAACGAACTATATCGACCCAACCGGTGAAGGCGCAGTCGCCGCGGTTGTCACGCTTATTGGTGGAACCCTCGGATTCGTGGGTACCGGCGGCCTGGCATTAGCTACTGGTGGCGTATTGAGTCCGACGATAGTGGCGGGTACGGCTGGTGGTTTGGCCCTCGGCGCGGCCACGGGTATGGCTCTTGAGAATGCCTTAGAGTCAACGAAACAATTGCTCCAAAGAACTCCCGATGCGCCCGCGCGCCCTCTTGAATATAGCGAACACGACAAAGGGGCTCGTCCAAGCACCAAGGAAAAACACGAAGAGGGAGAGGCGCGGCGCAAGAAGGATCGCCAAAGCCCCAGAGAGGACATGGTTCCGAGGACCAGACCGCCCGGACATAAAGGTCCATGGCCCCCTCCTGGAAAGAAAACGTGCTGATACAAACATGGTAACGGGGAAAGAAGTGGACTTCACCGGTTCTGTAGTCTCCAACCCGGCTCAAGCTGTGTATCGTATATAACGATGAAGCTATGCTATACCTGGTGAGATTGAGCCGATAGTCTGTGGAACGAATCAGAAGGACGAAAGTCGATGGCTAGAAAGAAACAATCCTACACAGCATATCGTCAGGCAATGACTCTCTTATATGGCAAGAATCAGCGCAACGCCCGCCGTCGAGCGAATCCCCTTCTTGAAATTGCAGCGGCCGGTAGTATCCCGGCTGCCGAGTATCACTTGGCAGAATCTCTAGAATATGGATTGGAAACACGAGCAAATCCAAAGCGCGCTTTCCAACTGTATCGAAGGGCTGCTGCAGCCGGCTACCCGCCGGCTCAATACAGCTTAGGCGTGTGCCTGTTCAAAGGGATCGGTGTCAGGAAGAACTTATCGCAGGCGGTGGAGTGGCTTCGAAAGGGTGCGAAAGGCGGCAACAGCTATGCTCAGTATTCGCTGGCCAAGCTCTTTCAAAATGGTATTGGAGTGAAACAAGACAATCGCAAGGCATTTAGGCTTCTGCTCAGTTCAGCAAAACAAGCCATGCCGGATGCACAGTACGAGCTCGGGCGCTGCTATGCGCTCGGCCTCGGTACAAAGCAGGATTGGAGATGCGCATTGCGTTGGTATAGAAAGGTCGCTAAGAAAGGTGATGGCGAGGCGGCATTCAATATCGGCGCAGCATACGAAGAGGGTGATGGCGTCGTAAAGAGCACGAAGCGTGCATTGGCTTGGTATCGAAAGGCTCTAGCCCTCGGCGCGAAGGATGTCCAGTTCGAAGTCGATCGTCTTACGCGGCAGTTACTACGCCATTGACTGCAAGAACCAATCAGCCAGCGGTCGTGACACTTTATTTGTTCCGTGCCGACAGGGGCGACGACCGGTTGCGACACTTGCTGCATCCCGCAGCCGATGGAAACAAAGCGGAGCGTTGGCGAGCCTTCACTGCACTGCGCAGCGTTGCCAGATCCGTGTCCAGATCCCTAGACAACATCATTGAATATTTGTTGCCTCACACTTCGGAGTCGGGACCGTTTTACTTGGCTCCTGCATTGTCGGAGTCGCTGAAGAAGCGGGTCGAAGACCTCATGAACCAGCCTGTCAGTAGAATGGTCGCCGTCGATGGTTGGCCTGGTCACGTCCTGGCTTCGCGCGACGTTACCGCGATAGGCAGTCTTGGGCTTGCAGAACCTCATCCGGCACAATATTCGGTGCGAAAACTGAGGAATGGACCATCGACGCTCGATTTGGTGTCGGTGATCTCATGCAAAATCCCTCTCAATCTTAGGACGCAAGGAACGTTTGACACCGTACTGCATGTCCGGACGAGGCATAGACGCGCGGACGACCTCATGCCATAGTGTCAGCCGCATGGAAGCTAAACGC
>JACXTT010014561.1_pt1 | contig 10276 bp, 8 predicted proteins | sample 9270951 | NCBI WGS metagenome assembly JACXTT01 (sample SAMN15532306, study PRJNA645909) | rock metagenome | isolation source: weathered quartz diorite | place: Puerto Rico | collected 2017-06-21
GAACCGACTCGTCCGCATCGGACTGTGCCTTCCCGGCTCCGCCCGGGAGCCATCGGCCCAGCCCGCAACCTACCGCTTTCTGTTAGTCCTCGGTGGTCCTACTATCAGGGGGCCCCGCCTTTGGCGGGCCGATGCGGACAGGCGCCGGCGTACCGCGCCTTCCAGTTGAAGTAGGTGTTCCGGCTGATGCCGTACTTCCGCAGGATCTCGGCGACGGCAGCCTTGCCTCCCCCTCCTTCAGCAGAGCCACGATCTGCCCTTTGGTGAAGCGGGACTTCCGCATGCCCCCCTCCGCAGTTGGCACGTCGAAAGTCCACTTTCGACTGTCTACGCGATAGGGGAGCTTATGAACGGGTCATAACCCATAGAACTCTCTGTACCAATCGACAAACTGCCTGATACCGTCACGAACCGGCGTTCCGGGCGCAAAACTTGTAACGCGCTCAAGAGTCTCCACGTCAGCGTACGTTGCCGGGACATCTCCGGGTTGCATCGGGAGCAGGTTCTTCTTGGCTTTCTTGCCGAGCGTTTCCTCCAGGATTGTAATGATCTCCAGAAGCTCGACGGGTTCGTGGTTACCGACGTTATAGAGCCGAAACGGACACAGGCTACTACTTGGGTCTGGGCGCTCGCTGGACCAGTTGGGATCGGACTCTGGTATCACGTTCGCAATTCGGACTACTGATTCCACAACATCGTCTACGTAAGTGAAGTCACGCTTCATCTTCCCATTGTTGAACACATCAATCGAGCGACCATCCATAATCGCCTTGGTGAATTTGAAGAGGACCATGTCCGGCCGACCCCAAGGTCCATACACTGTGAAAAGCCGCAGGCCTGTGGTCGGGAGACCAAACAAATACGAATAGCTGTGGGCCATAAGCTCGTTCGTGCGCTTGGTGACCCCGTACATCGACAGGGGATGATCGGCCCCATGCAGAACCGAGAACGGCATCTGAGTGCTGGCTCCGTATACGGAGCTTGAGCTTGCATACACCAGGTGCGGCACCTTGCGATAGCGGCACTCCTCCAACACCTGCAGAAAGCCCAAGACGTTCGAAGCGATGTACGCATCGGGCCGCTCGAGGGAATACCTAACGCCAGCCTGCGCCGCAAAATGGAGGACCCTATCAAACTCGCAGCGATCAAAGAGCTGATTCATAGCCTCGGGGTCTGCGAGTGCGGCCCTGACAAATTCAAAGTTCCGATGGCCCAGCAGGAGGGCGAGGCGAGCTTCCTTGAGGCGCACGTCATAGTAGTGGTTCACTGAATCGAGTCCGACGACCTCGTGCCCGTCGTTGAGGAGTCGACGAGCTACGTGGAACCCAATGAACCCTGCAGCCCCAGTCACCAAAGCGCGCATTTATCGTGCTTGGTTAGAGATTGGGAACCCTTGTCGCTGTGTCCCGTTCAAAATGCTCGATCGGGGGCTTCACCCCTCTAGCCTCGATGCCGTTGTGGCCGTGCTGGACCTCCACATTGACAAAGCCCGCTTCTTGGAACCACGCGCGGACTGTCTCAATCGCCTGTGGATTATCGTACGTGGGCGAGAGCATGTCGAACGCATCGAGTATCGCCCACTCCAGCAGGTGGGCTTCGGATAACGGATACACGCCCCGGTAATCAACCACCAGAAGTCCCCAGTTGATCCGCCTACCGTAGCGCGGAATCAGGTTGATTATTCGTGCAATTGGCCACATGAGCGTCACGTACGCCTTCGTGATTGGATACAAAGCCTTTGGGGGCAAGCGTCGCGTGACAGGCCGAATCCAGTACTTCGTAGACAAGAGTCGTTTGAGAGTTGATAGTTTCTCGTACACGTCCACAACTAATGACCCTGAGCCACGCACCATCTCACTGAGACAACGAAAGGACTTGTGAACGTCCGGGGTGTGCTGCAACACTCCGAAACAAAAGACACGGTCGAAAAAACCGGGGCGAACGGGCATGCGGTACAAATCCCCTTGAAGAATGAGCACGTTGGGCAACCGGCCATTGGCTGCAAAGCTCGCATCCACGGCGACACTATAGTCGATAGAAACGACCGTCGCGCCAGTGCTTGCCGCCGGACCAGTGAAACGTCCAGAGCCGCATCCGACCTCGAGTATTGTTTCTCCCTCGAGGTCATGAGGCCAGTGGGTTTCGTCAAAGAAGCGCTCCTCTGAGATTGCAACACCCGTGTAATCGTCGTGTTGAGTCTTCGCGTGTATATTCCACTGCATACCGAAACCGGACGCGTAGTTGCTCTCCTGAACGAACCGTGGAATGTGTCGGACCACCGGATAGGCAACCCCGCAACCAATACAGCGTAGCATCCCGGACGAAATGCCAAGTGAGTCTTCGATCACTCCTTCAAGTCGAAGTGCTCCCTTGCAACCCGGGCACACCAAATACCGAACGTGCTCAGGCCTCATCAGGTATCGGAATCCTTGCGAAGTGTGGGGCGCGAGACGCCAGAGACCTGTCCGACGTTCACGAAGAAGCTTGAATGGCGACATTTCTGTCGCCCATGTCTTCACTGGTGAGCGCGCGGAACAGGTTTCGGTAGCGCTCCAAGTTGTTTTCTAGCTGGTAGTTCAGTAGAATCGTTTTCCTTGCTCGTTCACCGTACTGATCCAATCGAGCGGAATCCCTGAGCAGTTCGCAGAGAGCAGCCGCCAATTCACCGGAGTCACTCGGGCGCACCAGAATCCCATTCCAGCCACTCCTTATGAGATCCGAGCTACCGGAGATCTCTGTGGCTACGCAGGGCATGCCCAAAGCCATTGCCTCAAGAAGCGCATTTGACATTCCCTCAACGCGAGATGGTAAAACGAACACCTCTGCGTTAAGGAGCACCGCGACCACGTTTAGCGTCTGTCCGCAGAACTCCACGTACGTGTCGATCCCGAGGTGCCGCGCTTGAGCGATTAGCGTCGCAGCACTCCCTCCTCCCACTATCGCCAGCCGGGACGAAGGAACGACTCGAAGAACCGTTGCCCACGCTTTAAGCAGAATGTCCAAGCCCTTCAGGGGCTGCTGGCTCAAGTTTGCCACGCAGACAGCGGCATACCTGTGATGGTCGTCAGGACTCCACCTTGCGTCAGGCACTCTGACGCCGTTTGGAATCAGATGAACCTTGTTCGCCCGCGCACCCTGTGCCTCCAGTTCAGCGCGAATCCTCTCAGATATCGCAACGAAAGCGTTGGCCTTCATGAGTACTCGTCTCTCCCAAGCCCAGAGGAGATCTACAAACAGGTCGCTACTTGAGGCTCGCACAACACATGTCTTCCGAAGCCATCGCGATATAGTTACCGCCATGACCTCAAGGGGAGAGCAGGAGAAGCAAAGTACAACGTTCGCCCTTCGCCCGTTGCGGAGGAAGAAAAATAATACCTCAATCAGGAGGAAGAGCCGCAAGAGACCCTGTGAAACATGATGTCCAAGCATAAGTAGTCGACTCGAATGACGGGTCAACTCTCTCTCGTAGCCTGTCAGACTCTGTCGTTTCAGCTCACGAGGGCGCAAGTATGCTCGGATGCTGTCCACGAGACGAGCTAGTCCCACACGGTGGACCTCGATGCCATTCACTCGCTCGAGTCGAGCCATTGCCGGCGGCAGATCTTGAGTGAGGACCCAGTCCAGCAGTCCCCGGTCACGAAGCCAGACGGCGAGCTCCATACACTGTCGCTCAGCGCCGCCTAGGAGGGGCCAGAAAGATGACGCGACGATCCCGACGCGGACGGGCCGTCCCCCTACGACGGGCGGTTTCTTTGATGAACCCAGAGAGCGAAGCACAAGAGAAGCCAAAGCTTGGAACTATTGTCCCTTCGTCCACGCCGGTGATCCTCGAGCAGCTGCTCGACGACCGACGTGTTGAAGAGCCTGGCCATTTCACCCGAAGTCACTCGCGACCGGCAGTACTCGTACAGTGGCCCAGCAAGCCACTCCCGAAGTGGCACCGAGAAGCCCATCTTGCCGCGGCGCAAGACACGAGGCGGCAATAGAGAGCTCAGGGCGTCCCGGAGGATGATCTTGGACCTGAGGCCCGACACCTTCCAGCTGGATGGCAGGGAGAACGCGAACTCTACCAATCGGTGGTCGAGAAAGGGTGCTCGCGTCTCGAGCGAGACCAACATCGATGTTCGGTCGACTTTTACCAGGATGTCATCCGGCAAGTAGTGCATGAAGTCGGCGAACTGCATTCGGTCCGAGTAGCGGAGGCCTTCCATGTTTAAGTACTGTTCCTTGTACCCCAAGGCCGCTCGATCATCTGTCACGGCAGCCTTAACTTCACTGGCGTACAACTCCGCCTTGTCGGCAGGACGAAAATGGGAGACGACCCGGACGAACCGCTCGTTCTCCGACATCCCGAGAAGACGTAGCCTGCGCTCAAGCTTGCTGCCGCGAGGCAAGAACTCTCCAGCTCGGGAAAGTGGTTTCCTCACGAATGCCGGGATTGGTTCGACAAGTTGCGAGAATCGAAGGAGCATTCGGTAAGTAGGGTATCCGCCAAGTAGCTCGTCTCCGCCGTCTCCAGAGAGAGCGACTGTCACGTACTGCCTAGTTAAGCGAGAGACCAGATAGGTCGGTAGAGCTGAGCTGTCCCCAAACGGCTCGTCGAAATTGAGCAACACCGCCTCGATATGGTCCTTGTACTCAGGTGTAACAACAAGGCGTGTATTATCAGTCCCATACCACCTCGCAACCAGGTCTGCATAGCCGGTCTCATCATATCCTGCCTCCGGAAAGCCGATTGAGAAAGTCCGGATTGGCGTCGCTGAATGGCGCGCCATGAATGCGACGACGGCGCTCGAGTCGAGGCCTCCACTCAAGAAGGCTCCCAACGGCACATCGCTCACCATGCGGATCCGAACAGCGTCGCCAAGCAGACGCGCGAATTCCTCGCAGGCATCCCCGTAGGTGCCGCTGAACCTCCGCGTTAGAGGAATGTTCCAGTACCGCTTGGTTCGAAGTTCGCCGCCCTCATAGACCGCATAATGACCAGGTAGGACTTTCCGGATGTCGCGATATATGGAGCGTGGCGCTGCGATGAAGCCAAAAGAAGCGAACTCGTCAAACGCGGACCAGTCTATCTCAGCGCTCACCCTTGGGTGTTGCACCAGAGCCTTAATTTCGGAACCAAATATGAACTCGTTCCGACCCAAGTGGTAGTGAAGTGGCTTCTCGCCAGCCCGATCACGGGCAAGTAAGAGGCGCTTGTTCGCTTCGTCCCATATGGCCAGTGCGAACATGCCATTAAGTCGCGAAAACACCTCCTCGCCATATTCCTCGTAGCCGTGAACGATGCATTCAGTGTCGCTTTGCGTGGCAAAGGTGTGTCCTTTCGCGACGAGATCCCGCTTGAGTTCGCGGAAATTGTAGATCTCGCCGTTGAAAACCGTCCAGACATTGCCGGTCTCATTAGAGAGTGGCTGGTGACCACCGCAGAGATCAATGATGCTCAGTCTTCTGAACCCCAGCGCTACGGGCCCATTTAGGTAGAGACCACTGTCATCCGGGCCCCGGTGAGACAGAGTGTCCCGCATCCGGCGGACAAGTTCTGGATCTGGGCCCATTCCCTCACTGCCGACGATGCCAACTAACCCGCACATCCGTTCCGTCCTCCTCGACGCCCCCTTTGAGGGTAGTTACTAAGCGATGCCAAGGTAGACCAAGTGCGGCAGGTGTTGTCTCTTGCTGAGCCTATCTTTCAAGGCGTGAAGGAATGAGAAGGTAGGTCGCAGGTGCAGGGCATCGCAGCGGTGAGTGCGGAACCCCGCCTCCTCCATTGCCTGCCGGAGGCTCTCCCGATCCCAGGACGACAGGTGTTGAATCCTGTGGTATAGAGCACCGCAATCAGGACAAATGACCTGGTTGGCAGCAAGGTCCTCTTCGTTAGGAGTGGTGACGACAACGGTACCACCCGGCCTCAACAGCCTCCGTAGCTCTGCCAAGGCCGCGGCTCGGAGGTTGGCGGGGGTGTGCTCGATCGTCTCCACGAAGAACAGGATGTCGAAAGACGCCGCCTCGTAGTGAGTCGGAGTCGTATTCACTAGCGACGCCCCTCCGAATCGTTGCTCGGCACCGAGTAGTCGGTTCACAAGCTTGACCGTTTCAGGAGAAGAGTCTGCACCTTGTATCACTGCGGTTGGTGCGGTCTTCAAGAGGTCGCGCAGCAAGTATCCGGGTCCGCAACCATAGTCTAGGATTCGGCCGCTCAGCACGATGTAGCGAGACACGTGTCGCAAGAGCGCCTGTCCAACCTGCCTACTCCAGCAATTCTCCAGCGCACCGGGTAATTTGCATAGATGATCCCAATAGCGAGCGATCTTGTCCTCATCCCAGATGACTTCATGCGGCTCGAAGACGCTCACGGCGCAACTCCAATCGCTCGGACATTCACCGGCTGTGGATCACTTGGTCGCACGCCTGGTCCAGATGGAGCAGGCTATGATCTGTCACTGGACAGCAAAGGGTGTCCCATCGCGTAGCGGTACACGAGAACTCCGAGTCCCAACCCGCACGCCACTCCGATCATCAGCTGTGTTCCCGGCTCAAGATGAGCGATTCTGCCAGCAAGAACGCCACCAACCACCGCGATGCCCAACAGCACACCTAGCGCTAGACTTTTAGTTACCTTCCTCACGTCCAGTCGCACGCCGTAATGGAGAAGTGCTAGGACGAAGAGCAGGTCCGTTGTCAGATACATCAAGCTCGTCGCCAGCGCAATGCCCGCATGACCCAAAATCGGGATCAGCAGCGAGTTGTATGCCAACTTCAAGAGGATGTTACCGAAGCCAAGAACGGCAATGACGTAATTCTTCTCGAGCGCGAGAAGGATTCGCGGGAACACATAGCCCATTCCATTGAATGCGAGACCGAGGGCGTATCCTGACAGCGCAAGCGCGGTCATTTGCGTAGCCCCTACGTCAAACCTCCCCCTCTGAAGGAGCAACTCTATTATCGGCCGGTTCATGACCGCACAGACCACTGTGATCGGAACCAAGAGGAGTAGCATCGCATTGACGCCAAACGTTGACACTTCACTAAGCTCGCGCCCGTCAGCAGCTGCAGCAGACTGTGCTAAGTACGGGAACAAAACGACGGCAAGTGTTCCCATAACGACCGTCTCTGGGATCTTGATCACTTTATCAGCGTATCCGAGCGCCGCAATAGATCCCGCCCCAAGGGACGAAGCCATGGCACGATCCACGAAGAGCGTCCCGAAGGTAGCGATTACTCCAATTGTTAGTGGGGCGGCGGACCGAATGGTGTGCGCTACTGATGGCGTCCAAAACCTCCGGACTAATCGCAACTTCACGCCCTTACGTGAGCAATAGACGCTCAGGAGCACCAGACTGGAGGCTCCCCCAATCAGCGAGCCATATGGAATGGCTAGGACTCCTGCTTTATCACCAAGCACGAGCACTGTAACCAAGACAGCAAGACTGTTGAGAGAAGTTGCTAAGGCTGGAACGGCGAACAACTTCTTTGCGTTCAATACGGCGGACTGAAAAGCGCTGAGAGCCCCACACGCACCTGCCGGGAGGAGAAGAGTCGCCATCTTGATTGCAAGAGCACGGTCCTGCTGACGGAAGCCGGGAGTCGCAAGCCGCACAAGCGGGCCGAGGAGCGCCCCCAGGAGAACTGTAATCGCCACTACGAGGAGGACCGCCAGCGTCCACGCGGCGCACTCGTATTCGTCTCGTTCAACGGCGCCGGTATGAGACACACGTTGGTAAACTGCCACCACGGTTGACGATAGGGTGCTAGCGAAGACGGTCGTGAGAAGAATGGGGTAGAGCGCAGCGATCAGATACGCATCGACATCCTGGCCAGCGCCGATCTTTGCGGCGATTGCCACCTCCCGCAAGAACGACAAACCCATCGAGAGGGCGGATAGAGCAGCCAAGACACCGGCGCTCCGAAGAATGCGTAAGACGGCGATATCGGAGTGCAGTTCGCTACTCACGACCTGACCTGACCCATCTTTTTGGTCCGGTTATTAGGACCAATCCTCTGGGTTAAGGGGTGCGCTGTTGTGGCCAGCGCTCGCGTGAATTCCTCCGGGGTGCGGTCCTCGAGACTGCTGTGGGGCCGTCCCGCGTTGTACTCATGCCGCCTGTGCTCGATCGTCACCCGGGCATCCTCGAGGTAGGCATTCTCGATCGGCTTGCCGGGCCGAAAGAACTGGAGTGTGATCCTGCGCTCGTAGGCCCACTGATCGAGTGCCTGGCTTGTGAACTCCGGCACGTTGTCGCACACCAGCCTCTGCGGCAGCGCCCGCTCCGCGGGCAGTGCTCCAGGGCCGCGCTCACGCCAGTCCGCGCGATCGCGAGGCCAATCCTCGGGTCTAGGGTGTGACAGGCTGTGCCCCGTACACTCAACTCCCCCGGCGCCACATCGGCTCCTCCCAGCAATCTTCCGATGATACCGATCACCGCTCGACATCCCATACTCCGGAGCGTGGGCATCAGCTACGTCCAGGGCACGGTGCGCGGTCCGACAGGAAGTGAAGCGAGCGCGCTTACTTATCGACGGCGGAGCAACCTACTCGCTCCTGCCCACCCCCCCCAGTGTGGCACGCCATCGGCTTCGAGCCCAAACGCGAGATGGAATTCGTCCTCGCCGACGGCACGACCGTCCGACTGCCGGTGTCGGAATACCACCTCTCGCTGCCTCACGGCGAGGGGACACGACTGTCGGCCTCGGCCAGCCGGGCGACGCGGAACGGCTCCTCGGCGTCGTCACCCTGGAGATCCTGGGCCTCGTCTTCGACCCGTTCCGACGGGTAGTACATCCCATGCGCGCGTCATTGGTCTGACGACGGTCCGCCGAATCGCAATCGGAACGTCCCACTCCCCACCGCATTCCCCATACCGTCGTCGTGGAGCGCCGGCGCCGTCCGTCACAAATGCTTGATCACGTAAATCGCCGTCACCGTGCTAGCGAGGATCTGCACGATCGAGGTGAACAGCTGGGTGTAATTCACCCGCTCCGTCGTGTCCCGCAGCGGCACGAACACCTCCGACCCCGGCCCTGGCTTGGGATCGCTCTTGACGAACAGCCAGTGGTGGCGCGTGCGCACCTCACCGTTTGCGAACCGCACGCTCACCTTCCCCTTATCCGCCGTGTAGGCAAACCCCCCGGCGCCACTGAGATAGTAGTCGAGCCCCGCGCCTTTGCGGTACAACACACTCCCCGGCGAATTCACCGCACCGCTTACCTTCACCGCCGGCTGATACTCGGGGACATCAATCGAATCCCCCGGTTGCAAGATGATGTTGGACGGCGCTGTCGTGTCCTGCAGCGCCTGCGGCAGGTCCACGTTGATCCGGCCCAGGTTGTCGAGCCGCCGCACGAACCGGATCCCATCCGGATACGACTGCCGCGTCAGCCCACCCGCCCGCGCGATCAGTGCGGCCAGCCGATCCGTCTTCGTCTTCAGCGAATAGGTCCCCGGATACAACACCTCGCCCGCAACGACCACCGTGCGCTGAAAGTCGAACTCCGGCTGCTTCAGAATTAACACGTTATCGTAGGGCTCGAGCGCCACCTCCTGCGCCCCCCGCGCCGCCACCGTCGGCCCCGGCGGACCGATGTACTTGGTCAAGGAATCGCGGTCATACAGGTACGTCGAGTCGAGCGGCACCCGCACCGTCGTCGCCAGCTGCCCATGCGAGCGGTCCGCCGGCAACCGCGCGATCTCCGCTTCCTTTAGATAGGCGCCCACCACGGGGCCGCGTGCCAGCGTCACCAGCTCCCGTAACGTCATCCCCGGCCGCCAAGGATAGGCCCCCGGCTTCCGCACCATTCCTGCAATGGCCACGTAGTAGCTCTCGCCCAGCGGCGGCAACGGATCCACCACTACCGAGTCGCCGTCCATCAAGGAGACGGGAGGAATGGCTACGGGATCTTCATTACCTCCGGGACGAACTGCTCCCTGCTCCGTGCTCTTCGTGGTCATCAGCGCGACATCGATTACCGCCCTCGGCGCCGGCCCCGGCCCCCGCTGGGCGCTCGGTAAGATCCGATGCACCGCTATTCTCTTGAGCGCTGCCTCGGGCCGGAACCCCCCTGCCGCCGCGACCAGCTCGGAGAGCGTCTCGCCCTGCTTCAGCTCGTAGATCGCCGGCCGGACGACGGCACCGCCGATCTGCACCCGCGTGCCGTGCACCGGCACAAAGATCACATCACCCGTCTGCAGCCGGATGTCGCTGTGGGTGTCCCCGCGCAGCAGGTAGTCATACAGGTCCACGCTCGCCACCGTCTTGCTGAGGCGGCGCACCTCGAT
>JACXTT010014562.1_pt1 | contig 10276 bp, 10 predicted proteins | sample 9270951 | NCBI WGS metagenome assembly JACXTT01 (sample SAMN15532306, study PRJNA645909) | rock metagenome | isolation source: weathered quartz diorite | place: Puerto Rico | collected 2017-06-21
TTCCGGGTAAATCCGTGGCCCGGTTTTCCTGATTTATGTTTGCCAAAATTCAGCGAATTCATTTCGTCGGCATCGGTGGCATCGGCATGAGCGGTATCGCCGAGGTGCTAATCAATCTGGGCTACAAGATTTCCGGCTCCGACCTGAAGAATTCCTCCATAACCCGGCGGCTGGCTGGAATGGGGGAAAGCATTTTCGAGGGACACAAGGCAGGAAACATTGCGGGCGCCGAAGTCGTGGTTACCAGTTCGGCGATTGCCCAGAATAAGTCCCAAATCAATCCCGAAGTCGACGAAGCCCACCGATTGCACATTCCAGTGATTCCGCGCGCCGAGATGCTGGCAGAGTTGATGCGCCTGAAGTATGGCATCGCCATAGCCGGTATGCATGGCAAGTCCACAACAACTTCTATGGTCGCCGCCGTGCTGGCGGCGGGAGGCCTCGATCCCACCGTCGTAGTCGGCGGGCGCGTGGACGCCATGGGATCGAACGCGCGCCTGGGCAACTCGGAATACATGGTGGTCGAAGCTGACGAAAGCGACCGCTCGTTCCTGAAACTCTCGCCCGTGCTTGCCGTGGTGACCAACATCGACCGTGAGCACATGGATTGCTACCGCAACATGGGGGATGTCAAACGTGCCTTTCTGGAGTTCATGGATCGGGTGCCTTTTTACGGCGTGGTGGTGGTCTGCAATGACGATCCACTCCTGCGCCGCCTGTTCCCGCAGATTCGGCGGCGAACGGTAAGTTACGGGATACGTCGAGGGTCGGATTTTCACATCAAACTGGGACGGGGTGAATTCGAGCCGGTTGCGAGGGCGGCATTCGACGCCGGGGAATCACAGCCTACCAGCCATTTTCATGTCACCTACGGGGCGCGCGACCTCGGCGAATTCCGTCTGCACGTGCCGGGTGTGCATAACGTCTTGAACGCGACTGCGGCGATTGCGGTGGGAGTCGGTCTCGACATCGATTCCGACCACATCCGAGGGGCGCTGGAAGGTTTTCGCGGGGTCGACCGGCGGTTCCAGTTGCGCGGCAAGGCAGCAGGGGTAAGTGTGATTGACGACTATGGCCATCACCCTACCGAGATTCGCGCCACGTTGGGGGCTGCCCGCCAATGCGGTTTCCACAAGATCCACGTGATATTCCAACCCCACCGCTATACCCGTACCCGCGATCTTATGGACGAATTCGCAACTGCGTTCGGGAACGCCGATTCGCTAGTTGTCCTCGATATTTACGCCGCAAGTGAGCCCCCGATCGAGGGTGTGACCGGGGAATCCCTGGCCCGACTGATTAACGAGAAGATGATTAGCGAGCAGACAATTGGCGAAAGGATGGAAAGCGGAAGTACGATCGGGACGTCAGGTACGCCCCCGGTTAGTTATGCAAGCTCGTTCTCCGACGGCGTCGCAAGTGTAGTGGCCGCAGCCCAGCCAGGAGACATGATTCTGACCCTCGGCGCGGGTAGCGTGTCGCAATTAGGGCCGATGATCCTTGAAAAGCTCAACGCAGAGAAAAGCTAAGGCGAGGGGGGCAGCCTGCCGCCAGGCGTACATTCCGTAAACCCCACACAAAAACACCGAAAAGCGGATAACGACCCTTAGCCTCGCCCGTCAAACTGGCAGAAGGGTAGCAATATGGCTTCCGAAAAAGTGATGTATTGGACGGTACTTGGTGTGCTTGCCATGGCGGTCACGAACGGATTCGTGAACGAACACAGAGGCTGGGCAGGTCGCCTGGCTCACAAATCGGTCGCGATGGCGGAGCACGCGTCCAAAATGGCCTCGGGCCGTGCGAATCCGGAGGCACCGGACGTTCAGAATGACGATCTCAATCGTGTAGCGTCTGCCCAGGTCCGCTTGGCTGGTGCGCAGAATAGTCTGGCGCACCGGCAAGCCGAAGTGATTCGCGTGCAGGTGGAAGGCGTTCGCGCTCGGGCAATGGAACAGAGGATTCGCGCGCTAGCCGCTTGCCCAGGTCAGGATCTGGTTATCGCGGTACCTCAGCCGCCTCAAATATTTGAGGCGGGTACGTTCTAGTCGGAGCGCTCGCCGACCTGCAACTTGTGGAACACAGCAGCTCTGAAGCCTGAGGTTCAGGCTGTGCAAAACCCTCGACTTTTTTGTATCTCTGCTGCCCAAAAGCAGTTATAGTATTTTTGCTCAGCGGTTCCCCGACGACAATTGACCTGAGTTGATGGCGCGGAAAACCGGCCCCACCATCTCGCAGGAAGAGTTGTACCCGCTGTCCGACGAGCCTGGGCGCGAAGAGGTTCATGACGCGCGTTTGCTCGACTTGGAAGTGGAGCAGGAACCGCCATTCCTGCGGGTGCAGAAGCGTGTCCCGGTCCGTCGCGGTTCACTTCCAAGGAAAACTGTTGCTCGCCTGACTTGGGCTGCGGTAGCTGTCGGCGTCGTCTTTCTATGCGGGATTACGGTCGCGTCGCTCTACCACTACGGAGAGCGTTCCTGGCGATTCCGCGTGGAATCCAGCGACGACATCGAAATCAGCGGCCTGCAAAACGTGAGCCGTCCACAGGTCATGGAAGTGATGAGCGGCGATATCGGCCGCAATATTTTCTTCGTACCCCTGGCCCAGCGGAAAATCCAGCTGGAACAAATTGCGTGGGTCGAATCCGCCAGCGTGATGCGGTTCATCCCCAACCGGCTCAAAGTTGAAATTCACGAACGGACTCCGGTGGCGTTTGCGCGAGTGGGTTCGAGGATTCTGCTGACCGACAACGTTGGCACCCTGATGGAGTTGCCGGGCAAAAAGAAATATTCCTTCCCCGTGATTGTGGGAATGAATCACGGCGAACCGCCTTCCACGCGGGCGGCACGCATGAAGATCTACAACGACGTAGTCCGCCAGCTCGATTCGGGCGGCGCACATTATTCGCAGGATCTCAGCGAAATCGATCTGACCGATCCCGACGACGTAAAAGTCCTGGCCAACCATCGCGCGGGGGAAGTGCTGGTCCACCTCGGGTCATCGAACTATCTTGAACGCTACAAGGTTTACGTCACCCATGTGCAGGAGTGGCAGCAGCAGTTCGACAAACTGGAATCGGTAGACCTGCGGTATGACCGGCAGATCATCGTCAACCCAGACTTACAGGGGACAGCCAAGCAGCCACCGATTTCGGCCGACGCAGCCAAGAAGGCAATGGCTTCGGGAGTGAAGCCTGCCGCCCTGATAACTCGCATGACCGTCGCCCGTCGGCCATCTCCAATCCTGATGGTAAAAACTGTGGCGCCATCGGTACTGAAGCCTAGTCCTGCAAAGCCGGGCGTAAGCAAGTCAGTTGCGACTAAGCCAGGCACGACCAAGCCGGCTGCAACTAAGACGGTCACAAGCAGGAAGCTGGTCAAGGCTGGGCGTTGGAAGTCGCATTCCCGGCAAACGCGATTGAAGGCCAAGACCAGATCAAAGACGTCTGCATCAACGGTGCCAAAGAGTGGGCAGAGTACCGCCGCATCCGCTTCGATGGGGCGCGCGGCTCTGAAATCTGCGCAAGCCGCTGCCAAAGCCCCCGCGAAACCGAGCCCGGGGATTGCCAAGGGAGAGGAAACACAATAGGAATGGCGAATCAGCACGAGCATCTTCTTACCGCGATTGACGTTGGCAGTGCCAAGACCTGCGCATTGGCGGTGGAGATTACCGATGGGGGCTTGCGCTACCGCGGCCACGGCCTCGCCGAATCTCGGGGTTCGCGCAAGGGCGTCATTGTTGACCTGGACAAAGCCGTGGCCTCCATACAGAAGGCTGTGGAGCAGGCGGAGGACGCTGCTGGAGCGCCCATCGAGCATGCGTGGCTGGGCGTCGCCGGGGCGCACGCTCGAGGCATCAACAGCCATGGAGGACTGAGTCTTGGCGCCCGAGCGCGAGAAATTGGTCGCGAGGAACTTCGCGCCGCGGTAGAGAAGGCTCGCGCCATTCCGCTACCCGCCGATCGGGAAGTTCTGCACCTGTTGCCGCAGGAGTTCATTCTCGACGATCAAACCGGGGTGCACGATCCGCTGGGCATGATGGCGGCACGGCTGGAAGTGCGCGTACATATGGTGACGGTTGCTTCGAGCGCCATGCAAAACGTGATCACCGCAGTCAATCGTGCGGGCGTGCATGTGGACGACACTGTATTCGAGCCACTGGCTTGCGCCGACGCTGCATTACGATCGGACGAGCGCGAACTGGGCGTTTGCCTGGCCGATCTGGGAGCGGGCTCCACCGGACTGATCGTATTTCACGAGGGCGCGGTAGCTCACACTGCTGTGATTCCGATCGGTGGCGATCACTTCACCAGCGACCTTTCCGTCGGACTCTGCACTCCAGTCGCCGAGGCGGAAAAGATCAAGCGGCTCTACGGTAACGCCATCGTCACTTTGATCCCTGAGGGAAATGAAGTCGAGGTGCCTTCGGTTGGAGATCGTGCTTCACGGCTCATTTCCCAACGCATGGTGGCGGAAATCCTCGAGCCGCGTGCCCGCGAGCTATTTGAGATGCTGCGCGATAACCTGCGCCATGCCGGAATGTTCGAGCTATGCGCAGCCGGCGTCGTACTCACCGGCGGAGGATGCCGTTTGCCCGGCATTATTGACGTGGCGGAGTCGGTGCTCCGCCGCCCGATGCGACTGGCGTGGCCAGCGCCAGTGGCAAAGATGCCGTCCACGCTGGCTGCCCCTGAGTATGCGACGGTTTTGGGCATGGTGTTCTACGGACATCGAGCGCGTCTCGCGCGCGGGATTCAAGGAGAGAGATGGAGTTCCAGGTTGAAGGCCATGCTGGTGGGCAAGGGCGCATAGCATTTTGTGGCGCCGGCATCTTGCCGGCTGTCCCGAGGGCGTCTCGCCCTCACGACAGCGGCGGGGACGGCGGCTCCACGGTCAAGATTCAGGAAGATGCAAGGAACACATGACAGGCAAGCAAATTTAACCGAAGGCGGCAGACATGAAAAAAGAGAACGACATTCGCATCAGCTTTAACGAAGATACCCGCAATGACGCCAAGATCAAGGTCATCGGCGTGGGAGGGGGGGGCAACAACGCAGTCAACCGCATGATCGACTCCGGCATGGAGGGGATCGAATTCGTAGTCGCCAACACCGACCTGCAGGCGCTGCGCATGTCGCGTGCCCCAATGAAGATCCAGCTTGGGGTGAAGCTCACCAACGGTCTGGGCGCGGGCGCCAATCCCGAAGTCGGACGCAAAGCTGCCCTAGAGGACTCCGATAAGATCATCGAGGCACTCGAAGGCGCCGATATGGTATTCGTCACAGCCGGTCTGGGCGGCGGCACGGGAACGGGCGCTGCACCGATCATCGCGTCTCTGGCCAGCGAGATGGGAGCCCTTACGGTCGCCGTGGTCACCAAGCCATTTGCCTTCGAGGGCAAACGCCGCATGCAGCAGGCGGAGCGAGGCATTTCCGAGCTGATGGATTCGGTTGACACGACCATCGTCATCCCCAACGAAAAGCTGCTGGCCGTTGCCCAAGACGCCGGCTTCTTCGAGTCATTTCGGGTGGCAGATGACATTCTGCGGCAAGCCGTGCATGGCATCTCGGACTTCATCACGATTCCCGGGATCATCAATCGGGACTCCGCCGACGTTAAGGCAATCATGGCGGGTATGGGCTATGCCGTCATGGGTACGGCGACCGCCAGTGGAGCTCATCGAGCCACCGACGCCGCGCAGAAGGCAATCGCGTCGCCGCTGCTGGAAGCGGGCGCGATCGACGGTGCGCGCGGGATTCTCATCAACATTACGGGTTCCACCTCGCTGAAACTGGCTGAGGTGCAGGAGGCCTGCAGCATTATCCAGGGCGCTGCGCACGAAGATGCCAACATCATTTTTGGCGCGGTGCTGGATGAAAAAGCCAAGGACGCGGTTAAGATCACGGTAATCGCCACCGGCTTCAAAGATTCGGATATTCGGCGGCGTCAGGCCGAAACCCGGACCGGTTTTGTGGTTTCGTGCGAACTGCGCGAACCCGAACCGGAGCCTGACTTTGAACCGGAAGCTCCCCCCTTGGTGATGGAGCAGCACGAACCCGTCCGGCATGTGGCTGCGCCCACCCAGGCAATCGCTGTCGACACTTTGCGAGACGCCATGATCGCCAACTTCGAGAAGGAAGATCTCGACGTACCGGCGTTTCTCCGCAAGCGAAGCGAGATTACCTAGGAACGTTTAAAAGTAGACGCGAGCCTCCCGCTCGTGCGGCCTGGGGCACTGCCGCACGAGCGGGACGCTCGCGCCTACACGTGCTGTCTTTTGATTTCTCCTGCCGTCTACTAGGTCAAAGGCAGAAAAATGAAACCAGTCCTATTGAGGTTCCTAACAATTGTTATGTGTCTATGGATGCTCGCGGCCGCAGCTCCGGAGGCTGGCTCGGGAAAGCCGCAATACACCAACGACAACCAACTCTTCCGCCCGGAAAACTACCGGGAGTGGATTTATCTGTCCTCGGGTCTGGGAATGAATTACAGCCCTGTGAGCTCGGACCACGTCATGTTTACCAACGTGTTCGTGCCCCAGTGGGCCTACTCTGAATTCCTGAAAAGCGGGAAGTGGCCTGATAAGTCTGTCTTTGTGGTCGAGGAGCGTGGTTCGGAGACCAAAGGCTCGATCAACAAAGTTGGACATTTCCAAAGTGATTTGATGGGCATGGGCGTCGAAGTAAAAGACGAGAGCCGCTTTCCGGACAAGTGGGCCTACTTCAATTTCGATGAGAGCTCGAAGTCAGCCCCGGCGAATCCGAAGGCTGCCTGCTGGCAGTGTCACGAAGACCATGCCGCCGTTGAGCACAGTTTTGTGCAGTTTTATCCAACACTGAAGCCGGTGGCAAAAAAGTTTGGAACTTACAAGCAGGCCGCGGACAATCTCTAGACACCGTGTGGACACTCTTGTCCCGCTTTTGACTTTTGTTTTGGATTTTGTGTTTTGATCCTTCCGTCATTGCGAAGAGTTCGAACCGGTTTTAGAAAGACAAATCAAGTTCAATAGCGGCGGACAAGAGTGTCCGCCCCACTACGCGCTAGCGGCAGAAGCGTTGTACGTTAGGTGGAGGTGCGGTTGGAACCGGATCGAGCGCGCCTACCCATTCGCATCCGTGGGAGACAACGGCGCGCGACACGCTTGGTTCGAGATTGCGAGCCTTGCTCTTCGCCTCATCCACCCGGTTGCCGCCTAAATCCCCCTCGAGCGCTGACAACTCCGCGGTAACTGCCTGGTTGCCGGCGTTGAAGCTCAACAGCAGCCAAACGTAAGCCTCAAACTTGTCTTCATTTACGCCCTGGCCTTGCTTGAGAAGTTCGCCCAGATGCTGCTGCGCCAGCGGCAGACCCTGCGCGGCGGCTTTGCGGAACCAGTCTGCGGCTTGGGAGTAGTCGTTGCGTTCCAGCCGGACTAGCGCCAGCAAATACTGTCCAAAGGGATCACCCTGAGAGGCTGATTTCTGCAGCCAGGACTCGGCCGCGTTCAGGTCCCTTGGAACTCCGTTGTTGATGTAATAGAGCCGTCCTAGCTGCCATTCGGCCAGACGATCATCCTGCCTAGCGGCTTTCTTGTACCAGTCAGCTGCCTGCGCTGCGTCCCGGGGGACGATGAAACCGGTCTCGTAGAAGTATCCCAACGCAACCTGCGCCTGAGGATAGCCCAGGTCTGCCGAGCGCCGAAACAAGTCCACCGCGTTCAAGTCGTTGCGGCTGACCCTGGCGCCGAGCAGATTATTCATGCCTTTCTCGTAAAGCTGCGGCGCATTCAAACCGAGCGTGCCGGTTTGGGCGACTGCCGCGGAAGTGAGGAGCACGGAGAGAATGAGAGCAGAAATGAGAGTGTGACGCATGCAATTCCGCCAACCATCAAAGGTGGGCGTTCCTTGATTGCTGGTCAAATTTGCGGGGGCATGGGCTGCTGACCCATGAAGTGTCGGGAAAGGCCCCACATGAACTCCTTAATCCAATCGCACCAAGAAGACTTTGCCCTCAGAAGTCCGGGTATCGCGAGCGACTTCCTCGGCTCGTTTGCGGTCGTCTTTTAGGACCCGGACGCGTATCCACCAGTCACCCACCGGGCTACTGAAGCGCAAGACTTTGGCGGTCTTGTATCGCCGGGTTAGCCGGTCGGCGATCGTATTCGCTCCGTCCTCGTGCTGGAAGGAGCCGATCTGTACCGCCCAGCGGCCTCCGCGATTGGATGGAACCGGCGTATGCAGCACTTCCAGTCGTACCTGGGCTACGCCCGCCTGCCAGACGTCTGCCTGCTTGGCTGCCGCCAGTGAGAGGTCGACAATTCGCCCTTGTACGAAGGGTCCACGATCGGTAATCCGCACCACGGTTGAATGGCCGGTCTTGAGATTAGTCACGCGCACGGTCGAGCCCAGGGGTAGAGTGCGATGAGCCGCAGTCAAGCTATTCATGTCGTAGACTTCGCCGTTTGAACTGCGGCGGTTGTGATATGGCGCTCCATACCAGCTGGCCTTACCGACTTCAACGGAAAGGGGTGTGGCCTCGTCTGCGACGGGGCTGGCCCTGCCAGACTTATCCGCCGGCCCGCCGGCAGTCGGCGACCCTGATTCCGGGTGCTGCGGTGTTGGTGGATTGGGGACCGTGGCGGTTGTTGACGAGGGCTGAGCAATTGGCGGCGCAGGCGGAGGTATGACCTTTGCCTGCTTCTTCCCGCCGCAGCCAGTCAGGCCGAGCACGGCGAGCACTAATGTGAGAATGCCGACAGCGAGGTGCCAGTTTATTCGCGCGGCGATTTGGCCTCGTCCAGGTAGTCGGCCAGCCTGGCCAACTTCTTGGCAGCTACGCGCAATGCCTTGGTGGAGTGTTGCCGGACGGCGGGGACGACCTCGTCGTTGAGATAGGTAATGAATTCTGCAGTCTCCTTCTCGATGCGTTCGGCAGCCTCGGCCACGGATTTATTCACTCGTGCGGAGGCGTCCTCCACTTTGCGGTTGAAGTCATTCATGCTGACAGTGTAGCTGTCAAAGCGCGAAAATACTCCCCTCGCCTGACCAATGCAGGTTCCAGTCCATTATTTCCCTCCAACTGCCGAGGGTCAACGGGGGAGGATAGCAAGTTACACCCCAAGGGTAGTCGTAAGTCATCGGTCTTCAGTCATCAGGATTGGCATTCTTAGGCTTGGCAAGGTCTGGGAACGAGTCCTACTGGGGATTTTTGACCGCAGGAGCCGGCCGACCAAGGTAGTTGTCCAACGCTCTCAAGTACCCCGCGAGCAGGCGATAGGTAGCGTAGTAATCATCCATGTTCACTGCATTGATCTTGTCCTGTTTGGAATGAAGGATGAAGAGAGTCTCCGGAGTTACGGAATGGATGGTGATTCTCGGGATATTGATCGCGGAGAAGGACTCAGAGTCGGCCGAACCGACTCCGTCCACATTCACCCCGCCCAAGGGCAGACCTAGGTCCTCAGCCTCTCCCTCCAAGAGCGAAAACAACTTCGGGTCGGAGTGTGATATCCACACCTTGGTTGGGCTGAGTCCCAACGTATCCAGGTTGATGACTGCTTTGATGCGGGCTCTTTGTTCGGGCGACAATTGTTGGACATAATAGCGAGACCCGATCAACCCCTTCTCCTCGCCGGCGAATCCGACAAACAAGAAGGTGCAGTGATTAACCTGATTGCGCAAGCTGTGAGAGAGCGACGGAAGCAGCGAGGCCCCGCTCCAGTTGTCGGCGACGCCATCTCCTGCGGAGACATGATCGAAGTGAGCGCTTACGAGAATGACCGAGTCGGTTTGTCCGGGCAACGCGCAGACCACATTGGACTCTTTTAAATGCTTGACCGGCTGCTCCGATAACTTGTCACCCGTACAGCCCGACTCCTGAAACAGCTTCCCCAGTGTGGCTTCACGCTGCAAATCGTTTCCCCCGAAGTCCTTTAGCCGAGTCTCGATTACTGCACGACTGGGAAGCTCATGGGCGGCCTGATCCTGTCCGAGAGCCAGCGGGCATGCCGGTAGAAACGCCAGCAGAAGCGTCATCCTCTTCAAAGATCGAGGTGAAATCATCCCCGCGAGAATAACAGTGGGTTCTGCACCTTTCTAACAAATCTCAACTGAATCCCACCCTGTCCAGGGTGGCAGAAAGGCGTTGCATTTTACGTCGGGAGGCCGTCAGTCGAGGGTTTTCAGTCATCAGGACACTAGATCAACCTGCGTTTACTCTGGCCGAGTATTGGCTAGGGTTGACTGCCCGGGTCCGGTTTGTATTGCCAGAGGAAGAAAAAGCGAAGTAGAATGCGCGTCCGG
>JACXTT010014563.1_pt1 | contig 10275 bp, 7 predicted proteins | sample 9270951 | NCBI WGS metagenome assembly JACXTT01 (sample SAMN15532306, study PRJNA645909) | rock metagenome | isolation source: weathered quartz diorite | place: Puerto Rico | collected 2017-06-21
GCCACCCATCCGACCGGCTCGCCGCCGGCGTAGGCGATCAACCCGGGCTGCTTGCCGGCGCGGACGAGCCGCTGCAGCGCGCGGCGGTTGCCGTCGCCCGAGCCACGACGAAACGCCGCCGCCTCGAGGCGCGGCCACATGCACCAACAACCGGCGCACGCGCCGCGCGGGCCGAACAGGGCGACCACGTCGGGCCAGCGATCCGCCGACGCGGGGTGGATCTCGATCCGAGAAGACGTGGCCATGGGAACGCTTCGGCGCCCGCCAGGGGCACGCCGTCTCAGCCGCCGCTCACGGGCGGCAGCAGCGCCAGCTCGGCGCCGGAGGGAATCGTCGCCTCCGCGGACGCCAGCTCGCCGTTCACAGCAACCGCCAGATGCGGCACGAGCGGCTCCAAGCCAGGGTGCGCCGCGCGCAACGCGGCGAGGGCGTCCGCGACGCGGCTGCCGTCGGGCAGCTCGAGCGCGCGCTGCGAGCATCCGCTGCGATCGCGCGCCTGAGCGAAGAACAACACGGTGAGGGTCAACGTGGACGCTCCTCTGCAAACTTCCTATGCTGCGCGGATGAACGACGATAGTTCAAAGTCGCCCCCGACTCCACCGCTCGACGCTCTGACCGGCGTTCCGGGCGCGTCCGCCGCGACCGGCCGGGGCGAGGCTGGGACCACGCATTGGTCGAGCGAGCCGATCGCCGCGGCATGGCCCGAGACCGCGGTCCTGTCGACGGAAGCCATCGAGCGGAGCCTCCGCGCGCTCTTCGTGTGGCTCTACGTCTTGATCGTGTTCGGCGTCGGCGGACTGCTGCTCGGCCAGCAGGAGCTGGCGCTGCTGGTCGCCGTCTCGGGCGTGGTCGTCGCCGCACATGCGGCCGACTACCACCCCCGGTTCGAGCTGCTGTATCGCTGCGTGTCGGTGGCGCTCATCGGCCTGTGCGGCGCCACCTTGTTCGGGCTGGCGGAATACCTGCGCAAGAACGGCCCCGGGGGCTCGCTCGGGATCGTGATCCCCGCGTTCTCGGTGCTGTCCGGGTTGGCGTTGCTCGCGACCGGAATCCCCGTGGTGGGCCGGCGACTGGCGCGCGCCGTGTTCGGTGCCAAGGGGGACTCGCACAGCGCGCGGCTGGCCGCCCGGCTCACGTTGTTCGGTTTCCTGGTGGCCGTGCCGGTGTGGTTCGCAGCGCAGTCGGTGCTCGAGAGCTCCACCGACACCGACCAGTTGTTCTCGCACCTGACGTTCGGCGGCGCGGTGTTCGGCGACGTCATCCTGGCGCTCGCGGCCGTCGGCTTCCTGATGCGCCGTGACCTGAGCGCCACGCTCAAACGACTCGGGCTCATCCGACCGCGGGCGCGCGATCTACTGATCGTTGCGATCGGCGTGCCTGCGGTGTGGGGACTCAACGCCCTGGGCGAATGGGGACAGCAACACTGGTTCCCCGCGCTGTGGGAGGCGGACCAGCGCGTGAACGAGGCGCTCGCGGGCGCGCTCGACCGGCGGGGCATGATCGCGCTCTCCCTGGGCGCGGGCATCGGCGAGGAGATCACGATGCGTGGAGCGCTCCAGCCGAAGCTCGGGCTGCTGCGGACGTCGCTGTTCTTCGCCGCGCTGCACGTGCAGTACTCGTGGTACGGCATGGTGATGATCTTCGTGTTCGGCGCGCTGCTCGGGTTGATCCGCAAGCGCTCGAGCACGGGGGTGGCGATGGCGGTGCATGCGATCTACGACCTGCTCGCGCTGCTGTCGACGTGACGCCCGTGCGCCCGCGCGCGGCTATTTCAGGTGCCGGTCGTACCAGTCCAGGTAGCGGCGGTCGCGATCGACGACGTAGCTTGGCTTGCTCAGGCCGTGGTGCTGCCCCGGGTAGATGATCAACTGAGTGTCGCGGCCCAGACTGCGCAGCGTCTGGTACATCTGCAGGCTGTTGAGCAGCGGCACGTTGAAATCCTTCTCCCCGCACAGGAACAGCGTCGGCGTCACGATCCGATTCGCGTGCAGGAACGGCGATGACAACCTGAGGTAGGTGGCGGACGCGGTCCAGGGCGTCCCGAGCTCCGCCTCCCATTCACGGATGTATTCGTCGGTGCCGTACCCCGCGAGGAAGTTCGAGGCGCCGGCGCCGCTCGTTGCCGCCTTGAAGCGCGTGTCCTGTGCAATGACGTAGTTCGTCAGGATGGCGCCGTAGCTCCAGCCGCCGACGCCGAGGCGCTTCGGGTCCGCGACGCCGATCGCGATCGCGTAGTCGACGGCGGCGATCACGTCCTGGGCGTCCTTGTTGCCCCAGTCGGCGTAGATCGCCCGCGCGAACTGCTGGCCGCGCCCCGAACTGCCGCGAGGGTTCGCCGCGACGACGACGTAGCCGTGGGCGGCGAACAGCTGCCACATGACGTCCAGCTCGTATTCGTGCTGCGAGACCGGGCCGCCGTGGTTTCTCAGGATGGTCGGATACCGCTTGCCGGCTTGGTAGTTGGGCGGCTTCAGCAGAAAGCCGTTGATCGTCGTGCCGTCGCGACTCTTGAAGCTGATCCCATCCATCGCACCCAATCGCAGCCCCGCGAGCAGCGAGTCGTTCTGATGCGACAAGCGCCGCGGCTCGGCGCCGTCGAGGGCGAACACCTCCGGAACCGTCGACGCCGTGGCGACGAGCGCCGCGATCCGACCGGACCGGTTCACGTCGAATGCCGAGACCACGCGCCTTCCTTCGAGCACCGGCTGCGCCGGGCCGCCGTCAGCGGGCACCCGCACCAGGCGTCGTGCCCGATCGTCCTCGACGATGCCGAGGATCGATCGGCTGTCCGGGGCCCACTCGATCTCCGAGATCTCGCGATCGAGGTCCCGCGTGAGCACGCGCACCGGCCCGCCGGCGGCCGGAACCACGGCGAGGCACAGCGGCACGTAATAGATCAGCTTCGGCGCTCCGCCTTGCAGGAACGCGATGCGGCTGCCGTCGGGGCTCCAGGCGATGCGCTGGTCGGCGTCGGGGTTGTTCACCACGCCCTCGAACCGCGTGAGCGCGCGAGCCTCGGCTCCGGGGCGCGCGGCGATGACGTAGATCTCCCAGCTGCTGGTCCGATCCGCTTCGGCTCCTCGCTTGCTCAGAAACGCGATGGACTGGCCGTCCGGCGACCACACGGGATTCTTCTCGTCCTGGTCCCCGCGAGTCAGCTGCTGCGCCGTTCGGGTCGCGAGATCGAACAAGTAGAGGTGGCTGCGCTTGTGGGCCAGGAAGCCGTCCTCGTCGTTCATGAAGTAGAACCGATCGACCACGATCGGCGGCGCCGTCTTGTCCTTCCCTTCGCCCTGCTGAGCGACCGTGTCCGAGTCCGCGATCGCCAGCACGAGCCGGGCGCCGTCCGGGGACCACCCGTAATCCGAGACGCCGCTCTTCAGCTCGCTGACCCGCTCCGCTTCGCCACCGACGCGTGGCAGCAGCCACAGCTGATCGGCGTCGTTGTCGTCCCCACGGCTCGATAGGAAGGCGAGGTAACGACCGTCGGGGCTCCAACGCGGGCTGGACTCGGACTCCTTCGCGGTCGTCGTGAGCCGCAATGTCGTCGCGCCGTCCCAGCTCGTCATCCACAGGTCGCTCTGCTTGCGATCCGCCTTGAGGTCCTGCGACGTGACGGTATAGGCCACCCAGGCGCCGTCGGGGGAAACGCGCGGATCGTCGACGCTGCGGAAGCGCGGAACGTCGTCGAGGGTGATGCTCCGGCGCTCTTCGGCGAATCCCGGGCGGGGAACGAGCGCGAGCAGCCCGAAGACGACCAGCGGCGCGGAGGAACCGCAGCGCCTTCGACGCATTCTGCTAGCTCAGGCTCTCGCCCGGCCGCAGCACGACGACCTCGGTCTTGACCTTGAGTCGATCCAGCTCGTCACGCAGCGCTTCCGGCGTGCCGGTCAACGCCGGGAACGTCCCGAAGTGCGCCGGCACCAGGACCCGCGGCTTGAGCATGCGTGCCGCCACGGCGGCCTCGCGGGGCGACATGGTGTACAGGTCGCCGATGGGCAGCAGCGCGATCTCGGGGGCGTAGAGCTCGGCGATCAACGCCATGTCCGAGTGCACAGCGGTGTCGCCGGCATGGTAGATGCGCGTGCCGTCCTCGAGCGTGATCACGAACCCGCACGCTTCCCCGCCGTAGACCACCTGACCGCCATCCTCGATGCCGCTCGAGTGCGTGGCGTGGACCATCGTGAACTTGATTCCACCCGACTCCACCGTGCCGCCCTTGTTCATGGGCGTGGTGTTCGGCACACCCTTGCGCTGCAGGTACACGTGGATCTCGAAGTTGCAGATCGTGACCGGCTTGAGCTTCTTGCCCAGCGTCACGGCATCGGCCATGTGGTCGCCGTGACCGTGCGTGATGGTCATGATGTCGAGCTTGTCGATCTGCTTGTGCTCTTTGGGACAGGCAGGATTGCCCTCGACCCACGGGTCCAGGAGCACCGTCTTGGCCCCGCGCGTCACGAGCTTGAACGAGTTGTGTCCGAGCCAGGTCAGCGAGAATCCTCGATTCAGTGTCGGCATGGGTACCCTCGTGAGGCCGCCAACGGCTCGGCAGGGAATCTCGTCGCGGCGGCAGTTTAGACGCGCTCCGTGCCCCTCACAAGCCACGCACGCGCGATGGATTCAGCGCTCGAGCTCGTCGAACAGCGAGAACGTGTCCAGCACGAGCTCGCGCCCGTTGAGCGACATCGGCGGCAGCTGCTCGGGCCCGAACGGCGGCCTGAAGCGCTTCGCCGCCTCGGTCCACACGCGCGCCGTTGCCGGCCGGCCGTGCAGCGCTTCGTAGCGCGCACGCTTCAGCATGCTCTCGGCGTAGATTCGCGACGTCAGTGCGGCGTAGAAGTCCGGGTGGCCGATCCAGGGCTCGTAGCTCGTGCGGGGCAGCGAGGCCGCGACGTAGCCCGTGTCGGCGCGGATCTCGGTAGCCAACCCGACGGGAACGCGTTCGCCGGCGGCCCAATCGGATTCGGTGAGATCGACGGTGACGAACAGGCGACGCGTTCGGCGTGCGGCGTCGGCCAGAACGACGAGCAACGAATCGCGCGCCCGATCCCCCTGTGGGGCACCCCGGCGCCCGAGGGTGGCGAGCCGCTCCAGTTCGGCGCGGTCGGCGGCGAACGCCGCGCCGCTCGCGGCGACGAGCTGGGGGTCGCGGCGGCGCAGCTCGTCCAGATACCACGGCCATCGAGTGAGGTCCGGCGAGATCACCGTGACGTCGGGACGAACCCCTGCCACGGACTGCAGGTAGTACGAGGGCGACAGCACGTACTCCCACAACGCGCTGAACAACACCGCGCGCGGCGGCAGCGATTCGAGCGTATCGCGCGTCAGGTGCTCCGCCAGGGTGTTGCGGCTCTCGTCGGACGCCCTGAGATGCAGGGCGAACGCCGCGGTGGCCAGCATCGCTCCCAAGACCACGACGAGCGCGCCGGGCAGCACGCGGCGCAGCGCCCACCATCCGGCGGACAGGCACGCACCCATCACGAGCAGCAGCGGCACGGCGTAGGCGTCCAGCTCGCGGATCGCGAACCCGGACAGATAGGCGATGCTCGCCGCGCCGATCAGGGCTCCACACGCCGCGACGCGCGCGTTGGATCGAGCGACCCACCCGGCGCCGAGGACGGCGATGGGAATGCCGGCGTACGCCAGCTCGTCCGGTAGTCGCGCCCCGAGATAGGCGAGCTGCTCGCGCAAGACGACACCCCCCGAGAACATCCAGCCCTGGTACTGGCGCCCCGTCACGTGCGCGATCAGCGCCCCCAGGGTCCGCGGCGCACCCCAGTCGAAGCGGGGCGCTGCCATCGAGCGGACGAGCAGATAGGCGTACGGCGTCAGACCGAGCACGAACGCCGGCGCGAGACCGGGCAGCCGCCGCAGGCCACGAGCCCCGAGACGCGCGAGGTAGTACGTGAGAAATCCCGGTGCCAGGAGAATCGTGGTGAGGTGGTTCGCGAACCCGAGCCCCAGCACGAATGCGAAGCCGCGGCCGGCGCGCCGCGCGGCGATCGCCGTGCCCGCCGCATGGGCCGAAGGCGACTCGGCGTCGGCGCGAGCCGCCGCTTCGACGAATCTCAGAAACGCCAGGCACACGAGCGGGAACAACAACGACTGGAGCGCGTAGGCTTCGAATCCGTTCGCCTGTCCCCACCAGATCCCCATGAAGCCCGTGGACAGCGCCGACAGCGCCGCGACGGCGGGGCGATGCCACGCGCTCGGCTCGCGCGAGTGCGGCCGTCCCGACTCGATGACTCGGAGCAGGTCGCGATAGAGCCAGGTGAGCACGCCGATCCCGAACGCCGTGAGCAGCGCCGACATCAGGTTGAGCGCGAGGACCGGAGCTCCCGGCGCGAGCCCCGTGGCCACGTGTCCGAGCAGGGTCAGCAAGGGGTAGCCGGTGGGATGCGCGATCCCCAACGTCGCGGCGACGGCGGCGAGCTCGCCGCGATCGACGAAGCCGATGTGACGCGCCGCCGTCGGCAGGTAGGCCGCGGCCGCCACCGCCGTGGCGAACAGCGACCCCCATGCCACGGCGCGCGTCTCCGAGGGCTCACGGTCGAACGGTTCACGCTCGGCCATTTCGCCTCGTGGCTCGCGGCCGGGACGCCGTCGCGCGGTCTCGCGCGCTCGATGAATGGACGTCATGCCACGCTGCCCGGCGGAGAGCTCATCGCGCCCACAGCCTAGACCGCCGTCCAAAACGCGCTCAAGCGACATTAGTTGCTGGGTGAGGATGGGTAGCGATTCGCCCGGGCGTTGGAAGGCCGTCCGGAAGTACGGCTTCGTGGCCACTGATTCCGCTCGGGCGTTGATCACGCCCTTGCCGCGCGCAGCACGAACCGGACTACCGGGCCTTCACTGCCTGACTCCGACGGGTATGTGTGGCGCATTCTCGATTCGCATCAGCCCGGCGCGGTTCCTGGCGGACATTGAGCCCTTCGCTCCCTGGAAGCATATTCTACTAGCGACACGTCGCTGTCAGACGGCAGCTCCACGTCCAGCACGGCGTGGTTGCCAACAGTTCGTCCGGCGATTCGTCGCGGCCCGCGCGGAGCAGCTGGTCTATGGGCTGCTGTCGGAGATCAAGGAAGGCCAGCGTGAGGGACAACTTCGCAACCCAGCTGCGGTCTTCACCGCTCGCGTCAAGGAACACCAGGTCACCCAGGGGCGATGGATGTTCGTTCCGCACTGGATGACCGCGGCTACATCTACCTCGTCCTCGAGGAAAGCCGCTCGACGCGCAAGGTGTACCTGTTCCCGAACGTCAAAAAGCAGACGCGATGTCAGCGTCGCCTGGAAGCGCCGCGACAAGTACCGCCGCGTCGTCCCAGCAGACGGCTTCTACGAATGGTTAAAGAAGGACGATGTCCGAGTGCTGTACTTCTTCCACCGCAAGGACGATCAACCGTTCACCTTCGCCGGTCTCTACGACGAGCTACCCGGCCACGCTGGCGAGCTGGGATTCGCCATCCTCACCACCACGGCCAACAACCTGGTGGCGAGGGTGCATGACCGGATGCCCGTCATTCTCAAACGATGCGGAACGGGACAACTGGTTGGATTCCAGACTTTCGTCTGCCCGGGCGCAGAGGCTTCTCGATGCCTTCCCGGCCACGCTGATGGAGGCCTACCCCGTGTCGCGGCGGGTCAACTATGCCAAGGAGAAGGGCGCCGACGTGCTCACCCGCGCGGCCTGAAGTCTAAGCCGCGTCGGATTCAGCACCGACGCTTGGTGGTGGTGCGTCGGCAGCGATAACGGTCATGGCCGGGTCACCAGGATCCACAAAAGGATGCGAGGTTTTAACAAACCGCAGCAGAAAGTGCAGCGTGCCTCGGCTCGGCCGGGCCCGTCGTCTACTCATCGCATGGTGATGGGTTGGCTGGCGATCGCGCAGCGCACTGTTAGGGGGACCGTGACCCAACGCGACTCCTAAACGCGACCGCCCCGGACGCGGCCAGCAGAAGAGATAGAGCCGCCAGCCCCCAGGTGCGCGGCGCGGGCACGGCGGTGATCGGCTGGAACGCTGCGTACAGGCCGAGCTCCTGTGTCGCGATGGTGGCCAGCTGGCCGCTCCAGCTCACGGTGCCCTGCACCGGCAACCACTGGGCTTGGTTGGGATCGTAGCGGAGGAGCAGGACCGACGCGGGACTCCCGTAGACGGCGAACGAGACCTGCACCGGCGCGACGATCGGGTTGCCGTCGAGGATCTCAAAAATGAACGCGCCGCTGGCCAGCTCGTAGCCGCTCGGCGCCGGCCCGGCGAGTTCACCCTGTTGCGTCACGTGCAGGATGGCGTCCCACGCGATCGACCCGCTCGGGACGGTAATTGTCGCCGCCGCGAACTCGGTGGAGTCATCGTCGTGGTACAGGAACGTGAACGACCCGCCTCCGGGCGGAACTTGGTGAGGATTCTGGCTGTGCCCGGTAAAGCCTTCGCCGGATTTCGTCTGATTCACCTTCCGGTACTGAAGGTGGAGCACTACGACCGGCGGCTTCCGAGGGTCGATGATGTCCTGGAGCTTGTCGTAGCGCGTGTCAGCGTCGAGGTCGCTGATGTACTCCATGATGTCGTCGTCGGTCGTCGGCCCTCGCTGACCACCGCCCTGGGGCTCCGGCGGATAACCGGCGTCCCGCGCGGCCTGCCGGACGCGTTCCCACGCGGCCTGCCGCTCGGCGAGCGTGCCGCCGGAGAGGTAGGCCTTCACCTGGACGCTCATCTTGTCCGCCTCGCCAGCCGACGAGCCGACGCCGGGCACGCCATCCCCCGAGGTGGTCACGGGCGTCTTTGGACCGGCGCCGTCGGGATCTTTCGCAGTCCAGCACGCGTTGGAGTTCAACGTGATGTTCGCGCCCGGACGGGGAGTCAGTCCATAAGGGCCCTTCGGCGCCCCAGCGGGGCCCTTGTAGCCGGCCCCGGTCCCGGCGCCCGGACTGCTCTTGTCCGTGAAGCCGTCGTACACGTCTCCGCCGTCGAGCCGCAGGCCCCCTCCTTCCTCGAGCACCCCGTTGATCCGTTGTGAAGCGCCGTGCTTGATGATGTGAAGCAGCCCACCATTGGCCACCCGCTGCCACGCCTGGTCGGTCGTCGCGCCAGCGCTCACGTTGTAGGCTTCCTTCGTTCCGTCCGCGGAACGGTAGCCGATGACGTTGCCGCCGCCGTCTCGGATGATCGAGGACTCGGGGATGTTGGGCTTGCCATTCGCGTCGAGAAGGCCGAGCTCCTGGAGGATGAAGCCCAGGGCGTTGTCCTCCAGGCCATCGGAATGCTTCCCGGGCAGGTGGTTGTAAACAAAGACAGTGGTCGGCAGGGCGAGAGCGGGTGAGGGCGCAAGGGTTGCGAGGAACAGCCATCCAGCCAGAAGCACACCAATCGTGGGTCCGCGGTCCATTACCCACCTCCCGTGTCGTCGTCGCAGGTCGGCCGTGTCCAGGCATGCACGCATGGTGGCGCGAGAGCGGAATCGGGGTTCAGGCGGCCAGCGATGGCCCGGGCGCGACCGGCGGGTCGAATCGCTGGAGCGGCCTGCTGGGGGCACGAATCCTACGTCCGCCCAGGGACCTGGTTCAAGCATTGCGTCGGTGGCGGTTGGCGCGCCTTCCTCCCGCTGATGGGGTCAGCCCATCCCTGTAAAGGATAAGAACTTCCATACGCGCGCAGCCGAGGGCACGCCGGTCCGAGCGGACCTCGCCACCGAAAACGCGCCCTGTTGCTCGCCCGCGGGACCGCGGCGGGCGCCCCGGCCCCAGCCTCGCGGGCCTCGCCGCCCCTCGGGCCATGCCAGGTGTCCGCCTTCCGCATGGCCTGACGTGTATCAATCGCGCTAATGGCGAGCGCCCCCGTGACGCCGATCTCGGTGAACAACCAGGCAACCGTTCTTTTCTTACCGCGCCCCTTTTCCGGCTCCACCTTGTACCCGGGGAGGATCGTCTCGGCCTTGGCTCGGTAGCATAGCCAGTGTTCCTTGTCCGCCTGCTCGCTGATGTGCACCAGCCAGAGCCAGATTCCATGCCCAGGACGGCGAGCGCCAAGGCGACCGTGACGAGCCAACCACCCCCGGCGAGCACGCGCGCCGGCCCGGGGTTCATGGCCACCCACGCGATGCCCGCTGCCAGCAGCGTCCACATGCCCACGTTCACTTTCCACTCGATGCCCTGCGTGTTCGTAAGCTTCCCCGCTCGGTAGACAGTTGAAGCTAGACTCTCCCGCGGCACGAGGGAGGGTCCATGAGGAAGTCCCGGTTCACCGAGTCGCAGATCGTCGCGGTTCTGAAGGAAGCCGA
>JACXTT010014564.1_pt1 | contig 10275 bp, 6 predicted proteins | sample 9270951 | NCBI WGS metagenome assembly JACXTT01 (sample SAMN15532306, study PRJNA645909) | rock metagenome | isolation source: weathered quartz diorite | place: Puerto Rico | collected 2017-06-21
TGCTCGGGCGCCTGCTCGGCGCCGAGGTGCGCTACCGCGGCCACGCGGCGGCCCCCGACCTGGACGCGGTCGTCGAGCGGCTGGCCGTCGAGGTCCGGGCCCGGGGCGGGCGGCCCTACGTCATCCCGGAGAGTGGGGCCAACGAGGTGGGGGCCCTCGGTTACCTGGAGTGCGCGGTCGAGCTGATGGAGCAGATGCACCACGGCGCGCCGCGCTTCGACACGGTGGTGATCAGCGCGGTCACCGGCGGCAGCCAGGCCGGGATGCTCATGGGCAAGCAGCTCGCGGGAATGCCCGGGGAGATCGTGGGCGTACCGACCACGCGGCCGGCCGAGACGGTGCGCCGCCACATCGCCGGCACGATCGAGGCCGCCGTCCGTCGCTTCGGCTTCGCGATCGAGGTGCCGAAGACCATTCACTTGCTCGACGACGCGAAGGGGTTCGACCAGGACTTGGAGCTGGTGGTCAGGTTGGCCCGCGAGGAAGGCCTCCTGCTCGATCCGATCTACACCGCCAGGGGCTTCCGCGTGCTCGTCGAGACGCTGGCGCGCGATCCGAAGGCGCTCGGCCGGCGGGTCTGCTTCGTCCACACCGGCGGACCCTTCGGAGTGTTCCCGCTGCGGGAGCGGCTCAGCGGGCTGATCGACCGGTCGGGCGAGCAGTAAGGGCTAGAGCGTGTAGGTCTTGCCCTGCTCCAGGATGTGGATGCGGCTCGGGTCGATCTTGGCGAGCTCCTCGGCCGTCTCCTGGTAGAGCTGCGGCTTGATGTGATAGACCCAGATCGGCAGGTCGGCCGGCATCTTCGCGATCTCCTGCCGGAGCATCTCGGGGGTCAGGTGCCCCGAGGCCTTGGCGAGGGTGGCCAGGCGATTCGGGAAGGCCGTCTCCACGACCAGCGCCTTGAGCCCCCGCATCTCCCGCGCGACCTCCCAGATCCGTCGGGTCGGGCCGGTGTCGCCGCTGAACACGAAGCCGGTCTCCCCGTCGTGGATCACGAAGCCGGTGGTGGGAACGGTATGCTCCACCGGCACCGGGGTCACCCACAGCTCGCCGACCCGCGACTCCGCCTCCTCGGGCAGGGTGCGGAAGCCCAGCACCGACTGGGCGGGCGAGGGGATGGAGGTGAAGTCCGGCCACAGGGTGTCGTTGAACGCGTGGGTTCGGAGGGACTCGATGACCGGCGCGATACTGCACGCGGTGACCCGCCGGTCCGCGGCCACCATCGCGAGCGTGTCGGTCAGGAAGGCGAGGCCCGCCGTGTGGTCCAGATGCGCGTGGGTCAGGAGGGCGTGCTGGATCTGGATCTGCTCGGCGACCGAAAGCGCTCCGCCCACGGTGCCGGCGTCCACCAGCACCCGGTCATCGACCAGGAAGGCGGACGGCCTCTGCCCCGGTCCTTCGCTACCGTACGTGCCGAGAACCTTGAGCTTCACGGTAGTGCGGCTTCAATCCCCTCGTAAGGGCAAATGACGATTCGCGGATTCTAGTCTAGCAGCGGGAGGGGGGTCAAGCGGAGGGATAAAGGCCGCGCCTCACTCGCAGCTGGCGGAGGCCTTGAACCGGGTCGCGAACTCCTGGAGCTCCCGGCACGGGTCGCCGGATCCGCCCGGGCTGCCGGCGTCCCCCCGCTGGACCGCCAGCAGGACGCTCTTGAGGTAGGCGTACTGGAGCCGGACCGCGTCGGAATAGCTCAGCTCCCAGCCGGTCATGAGCAGCTCCACGCTCACGCTGTTCGCCTCGATCTCGCACTCGAGCCGCCGGTCCTGGCACCGGCCATCGGCGTGCTGGAGGACGTAGTGGGCGAGCTCCCGGCTCAGCACCGCCTGGGCGATGTAGTCGTCGGCGAGCGCGGCGCGGTTGACGACGATGACCCCGGGACGCCCGAGCTCCCGGACCCCGACGCGCGTCGTGAAGAAGGCGGTGGGGCGCCCGGCGTTCACCAGCTCGGGTTCCGCGCCGATGCGCACCGCGGGAGGCCGTCCGTCGATCTCGCGCGACCTCAGGATCTGCTCGGCGGCCCGCTCGTATTCATCGATGCGGGCCTGCTCCGGATCCGTGTAGGCCTTGGCGCCGGTCGCGCAGCCGGACAGCCCGAGCCCCGCTCCGGCTATCACCAGACCCGCCGCCGTCCACCTCAGCCATCGCGCCGTCATCGGGGCCCTCCCTGGTCACCCTACTCATCGAGCATGGCACGCCTCCCTCATTTAATGAGGGCTGACCTGCTACCCCGCCTCCCGAACTGGGAAAGCCAATGGCCAGCGGCAGGTGGTGCCTTCCTACGCATCGCGTGCGCACTGACTGGAAGTGCAGCAACCGCGAGAGAGAGCTCTGGCACACGGCTTGCTCCCTCGTCGAGCGCAACGAGGGAGGAATGCCGTGACTCATCGAGTGCTGTGTTGGGTCCTGGTTGTGTCGTGCTTCGCCGCTGGATGTGCGACGACGCAGCCCGCGGCGGTCCAGCCGCCGGCGTGGGTGTCGACCGAGGCGTGTAAGGCCGCTACCCCGAGCACGTTCCAGCGGTCGTGCACGCTACCGGAATCCTGGTCGCTCCGGTAAGCCGCACGACTCGAGAGAGCTGACCAGGCGGCCCTACTCCGGCGCCGCGCGGTCCCTTGCCCGTTCGAGCTCGCCCTTGAGCTGCTCCGCGAGGTGGGTGACGTAGGGCATCCGCAACATGTTCCCGGAATCCCGGGCGGCGACCTGGTACACCCGACACTCTCTCCCCGCGAGTTTGACCCAGTCCAACCTGGAGTCTCGGAGGCCGGTGATTCGTCGCTCGGAGGCGAGGACGAGCACCAGCTCGCCCGCGTAGCTGCGGGGACGGTATTTGAACATCGCCCAGTAGTTCGATCGCGTGACCACGTCCGAGCTCTTCACCGCGACGTCGCCGCGATACAGATCCTGCTGCCGGACGATCTCCTTGGCAAGGCTCCAGCGCTTGCGCAGGTGACCGTACCACTCGCGCGGCTTGGCCTTCAGCAGGCTTCGCAGGTGACTTCCAATCCGGTTGGCCAGAAAGACCGGCAGATTGAGGAACGGTGGCAGATAGATCGGGATCAAGAGCGACCTATGGGCCGCCGGCGGCCACGTCTCGATGAGTGCCAGGAGGTCGACGCGCTCCCCGGCACCGAGGAGTTGCTGCGCCATCTCGTACGCGATCACACCACCCATGCAGGCCCCGCCCAGATAGTAGGGCCCCTTGGGCTGAGAGGATCGGATCTCCTTGACGAAGTTCGCCGCGATGTCCCGCAGGCGCGTGAGCGGTTTTTCGATCCCGTCCAGCCCTCGACTTTGGAGCCCATAGACGGGTTGGTCCGTGCCGAGTTGCCGCGCGAGCTCATAGAAGCCGACTACGTTTCCACCGACACCGGGCACCAGATACAGCGGCGGATTCGCGCCGTCCGGACTGATCGCGCGAAGCGCGGCCCACGACACGCCGCGCCCGTCCTGCCGGAGCGCCGCTGCCATCTGGCTGACCGTGGGCGCCTGGAAAACGGTCGAGATGGGGAGGTTCTTGCCGAAGACCCGACGGATGCGTCCGAAGAGCTGCGCGGCGAGGAGGGAATGGCCCCCCAGATCGAAGAAGTTGTCGTCGATGCCGATCCGCTCCAAGGCGAGCACGTCGGCGAACAGCTTGCACAGGATCTCTTCGTCGGGCGTCCGCGGGGCCCGGAAGTTGTCGTGCCCCTGCCAGTTGGGCGCAGGCAGCGCCCGCCGGTCCAGCTTGCCATTCGGCGTCAAAGGCAGGGCATCCAGCACCACGATGGTGGCCGGAACCATGTAGGCGGGCACCTGCGCGCGAAGGGCGCTGCGCAGCGTGGTCACCTCGGCGACTTGCCCGGGAGCCGGTACGACGTAGGCCACGAGCCGCTTGTCTCCGGTCGCTTGCTCGTTCGCCACCACCACCGCCTGCGCCACGGTCTCATGCCCGGTCAGCAGCGCTTCGATCTCGCCCGGCTCGATGCGGAATCCGCGGATCTTCAGCTGCTGGTCCGCCCGACCCAGGAATTCCAGCGTCCCGTCCTCGCGCCACCGGGCGAGATCTCCCGTCCGATACATCCGCGCACCGGGCTCCGGGGCATAGGGATCCGCCACGAAGCGCTCGGCGGTGAGGCCGGGCTGACCGAGATACCCGCGCGCCAGGCCCGCGCCCGCGAGATAAAGCTGACCGGTCATCCCCACCGGAACGGGATCGAGACCGGCTCCGAGCACGTAGGCCCGGGTATTCCAGATCGGAGAGCCGATGTCGGGTAGATATGGCCAGGCTTCCGCATCCTGGGGCAGGACGCCGGCGGTCACCACATGCGTCTCGGTCGGGCCGTAGTGATTGTGCAATCGACACTCCCGATGCTCCTGGAAGAACCGGCGCAGTCGGGGCGGGACCGTCAGCGCCTCGCCCGCTTGGTAGACATTTCTGAGCGCGGCCAGGCCGTGCTTCGTCTCGAACGCCGCGTTCAGGAGTGGTTCCAGGACGATGTTCGGCGCAAAGAGATCGGTGATCGCGTTGTCGTCGATGAACGCGGCCAGCTTTTCCGGCTCGGCACGCGTGTCGCCATCGACGATGACCAGCGTCTTCCCCGATAGCAGGGCGTGGAGCATCTCCTGTAAGGAGACGTCGAAGCTGAGCGAGCTGAACTGGGCGATGCGCCCACTGGTCGATCCGGGATCCTGCCACGACATCAGGTTCAGAAGGGTCGCCCGCGTTTGGACGACACCCTTCGGCCTTCCGGTCGAGCCCGAGGTGTAGATGACGTAGGCCGCATGCTCTGGCCGCACGGGGCCGATGCGGTCCGCATCGGTCGGGTTTCTGCCCGAGCATTCCGCCAGCGACGCCTCGGTCGCCGGGGCATCGAGGAGCAGGGTCGTGGCCGACTGCGGCAGTCGAGCTTCCAGGGCGCGCCGGCTCACGACGACGACCGGCCTGGCATCGTCAACGATCTGCGCGAGGCGCGCCTCCGGATACTCCGGGTCGAGGGGAAGATACGCCCCTCCGGCTTTCAGCGTGGCAAGGAGCGTGACCACCGTGTCGATCGATCGGCCGAGCGCGACGCCGACCAGGCCATCCGGACCGACTCCGATTCCGATCAGGTGGTGCGCGAGGCGGTTGGCGCGCTCGTCGAGCTGACCGTAGGAGAGACTCTCTCCACCGAGAATCACCGCGGGTGCGTCGGGATTACGCGCCGCCTCCGCCTCGAAGCGCTGGCTCAGCTCCCGGCCGGGTAGGACGTGCTCGCTCGCATTGAAGTCCCGAATGACGGTCCGCCGCTCCTCGCCGAGAGCGTCCAGCCGCCCCACCGCCCGGTCCGCTCCGCCCCGCGCCAGGTCCTCAATGAAGGCCAGAAAGCCCCGCTGGTGAGCGGCCAGGAGCTCGCCACTGTACAGATCGGCACTGGCGCAGAAATCGACGTCGAGGTCCGACCCGTCGAGGCGATCGTAGACGACGATCTGCACGTCGTCCACGCGCCAATGCCCGATGTTGCGCGCGCGGACCGGATGACCCCCGAACGTGAGCCGGTAGTCGAAGGCACACACGTTCACCACCGGACCGAACACCTCCGGCTCGTGCAGCCCCAGACCGAGGTCGCGACGCAGGTACTCGCCCCGGTAGCGTTGGTGCAGCAGCGCCTCGATCGAACGCCGTGAAGTCTCCCGGAAGAGCGCACCGACGCTCTCGTCTCGGCCGATCCTCTGCCGGAGAGGCAGCACGTTGGACACCATCCCAACGGTGCGCTGCATCGCCGCGGTGATCCGGCAGGTGATCGGCATGCCCAGCGTGACGTCGGTGGCCCCGGTCAGCCGGTGGATATAGAGGGCGGTCGCCGCCGTGAACACCTGCGGCAGGCTGGCGTGGTGGCCCGCTGCCACGCTCCGCAGCGCATCCGCCACCGATCGCGGCAGTGCGCCGCGCGATCGCACGAAATCATCCGACCACTTGGGAGGGCTACCGCTCAACGTCTCGCGGTCGCCCCGTCCCGTGAGCTGCTCCCGCCAGTATTCCCGGTCGCGGGTGTAGTCGGGCGAGCCCCGGTAGGCCTCATCGGCCGCGACCAGGTCGAAGCAGGACGTGGGCGCCGGCACCTCCGGGCTTCGGCCCGCGACGAGCGCGGAATACGCAGCGGCGACGCGCCGCGCGACGAGGGAGATCCCGAAGCCGTCCGTGCACAGATGGTGATAGCGCGCGTACCAGACATAGCGCTCGTCTCCCGTACGCAGCAGCGCGTATGCGAACAGAGGCTCCCGGCGCACATCGACCACTTGCGCCATCGCCGCCCGCATCCAACCCTCCGCGGCGCCGCCGGGGTCGGCTTCGCCACGCAGATCCACGACCGGCAGCGCCCAATCGAGGTCGCGCGCGGGATATTGCCGGGGCCCGTCGTCGGTCTCGACGAACCGCAGCTGCAGCGCGTCGGATGTCGACACGACGTGGCGCAGGGCGCCCTCGAACAGATCCGGCCGCACCGGCCCGAAGATCTCGATCGCTTCTCCGATGTTGAAGAGAGACTTGTTCTGGTCGACCGCCTGGGCGAACCAGATGCCCAGCTGCCCGTCGGAGAGGCGGACCAGATCGTTCATGACGACGGTCCCGATCCGGAGGTCTCCATCGTGCGTCTCGCGAACCCGAGGCGACCGCGCGCCACCACCTTGCCGTCCACCGTCACCTCGCCGGAGACCAGCACGATGTCCCCCGCGTTCTTCACCACCTCCACGTCGATCTCCATCCGATCACCGGGCACCACGGGGGCGAGGAACCTCATCTCGTTGATGACACCCAGCACGAGGAACTCACCTGCTTTCAGCCCTAGCCCGCCCTTGTGCGAGAACAGAATGGAGGCCGATTGTCCGAAGGCCTCGACGATGAGCGTGCCCGGCATGATGGCGTGCTCGGGGAAGTGCCCGAGGAACTGGATCTCGTTGCCGGTCACTCCCTTGGTGGTGCGAATCCGGCGCTCGGGAATCAGCTCGACGACGGTATCCACCATGATCATCGGGAACCGTTGCTTCAGGAGGCCCCGTACTTCTTCGAAGGTCATCAACGGCTTGGACATCGGTACCTCTTTGCTCCGCCCGTCGCGTCTAAGTCTCTAGCGGACTCGCAGGATCATCGCGGTCGCACGCGGCAGAAATCGCGCTCCCGACGCGGTCGCGCTCGCGTCGGACATCAAGCGCGTGGCGACCAGGCCAACCTCTTCGGCCATCTTGAGCGGCTCGCTCTCGTGGTGGAACTCGTACACGTGGTCTCGCTGCGCGGACTCGATCGCGGTACTGAAGAACACGAGGCCGTCGCGCGAGACCCGGCCGCCGAGCGTCGCGAACAGTGGTCCGGGTGTCGGCAGATGCTCCGCGAGCATCGCGGAGATGATGCCCTGGTAGCGCTTCTCGCCGGCCGCCCCGCCGTCCCGCATGGCGTCGCCGACCGTGTAGCGGACCCGTGATCCGTGACCGGACGCCGCGAGCAGGCGGTTGGCCACCGACACCGCGGGAGGACTGATGTCCACGCCCTGTACGGTGATGTCGGTCCGCTCTTCCGCGGCGAGAAGGCTGAGCACCCCGTGGCCCGACGCCAGCTCCAGGACCGACGCGCCGGCGGGCAAGCGGCGCAAGAACTCGTCGCGGAACAGCACGATGTGGCTCGTCATCGAGGGCCAGAACGCATAGATCAGGATGGCCGCCCACATGTAGGGAACCATGTAGCCTTCGTCCTCGTACACCCCCGACACGATCTCGGGCATGGCTTCGGGCGTGTACCGGCCCAGGCGCTCGTAGGTCTTCTGCGCCTGCGCCACCCCCAGGCAGTACTTCGCATAGCCGCTCGCGGCGTCATCGAAGGCTCGCTCGCCGTAGGCCGCGTGTGCCCACCGGGCCAGCGGATCGAGCAGCCAGGCGCACACTTCCGGATTCGCGGCGACCGCCGCCCGCGCCCCGCGGGAGAACATCTTTGCCTTGCGATCGATGGCGGCCAGGAACGCGTCTGATCCGTTCATGAGCTCACGCAAGGGAAGGCACGTGCCGCACGATGCGCATCATCGGCCGCACGAGATCGGCGCCGTCCCACGGGGAGCCGAAGACGTGCATCCGACCCAGCTTCACCACCCGATCGACGCCGCGGCGCCCCGCGGCCAGCGCCAGGGCCTCCTCCTTCGCCTGATCCTTCACGGCCAGCCCGAGCGTCTGCACCACGCCGTCGAACCGCGAGATCGGCTCGGTCAGGTCATCGACCTCCAGCACGTAGAGCGTTCGGCCCTGGACCGGCGCGGGAAGCTCCGTCGCCGCCCCGAGCAGAATCGTCCAGTCCGGCCGGGCCGGAAACACGGCCGCGTGCGCCTCGTCCTCGAGCAGCCAGGTCGCGCGCCTCAAGCACACCGCCGACGTCAGCCCGGGATGCATGTCCAGCCGCGGGTGGAGACGGTTTTCTTCCGCGAAGGCCCTCTCGAGGGCGCTCACGAACTCACGCGGATCGTGGCCGGGACACCGCTCGAGGAACAGCGTCTGCGGTGACGAGCACGCGCCTTGATCGAATTGCCACACGTCGCGCGCGATCCGCTGACACCAGGCCTCCCGCTCCCGCTCGTCGGTCCAGCTCCCGCCGTCCATCGCCGCGACGGACAGCCGCGGCCCGAACACCATCACCCGCGCCCAGTGCGGGAAGGGGAGCGCGCGGATCGTCGACACCGCTTCCGCTCCGCCCCATACCATCGCCCCGTCCACCGCTTCGGCCATCGCCCGATGCAGATCGAGCTCCTCGTGATCGAACGTCACCAGCAGGATGCGCTCGGTCAGCACGCCGGCCGGGTCGGCCTCGGAGAGCTTCTCGAGGATGCGTCGTGTCGGTTCCAGGAGCCCGCTTGGCACCCGGACCAGGCAGGCGTTTCCCCCGAGCAGCGCGCAGCACATGGAGAGCACGGGCTGGATCTCGATGTTCCCCGCCGGCCAGTGACCGACGACGCCGAGCGGACAGGCGCGCAGGAGCGCTTGTCCGTCTCGCCGCCATCCCCCGTGCAGCGCGTCCAGACCGAGCTCCCGGCAGACGATCGGCTCCAACGTGGCGCGGCGGAGCCACAAGCGCAGAAACGCCATGCCCGGAACGCCATCCAGGAAGCCGCCGCGCAGCCGATCGCCCCATCGCTCGAGAACGTCGATCACGTCCGCGGGCGCCAGCGGCCGCTCCAGCGCGCGCTCGCGCAAGCGCGCCGCGGCCGCGACCAGCGAGGCCGGAGACTCGACCGCGTGAATCATCTCAAGCACCCGCCGCCAACGCCGCGGGGATTCCCTTGCGCGTCGTCTCGATGTTGCCGCAGCCTCGGACCTCCGCGTTCGGTACCCGCTTGACGAACCGGAAGGCGGTGCCCCGACGCCCACACGGGCAGCCGTCCTCCCGGACGACCTCCCCGATGTCTTCCGTGAGCACCAGGAAGCCGGGGAAGCTCGTCGGCAGCACGCTGCAGACCTGGACCAGACCCTGCCGACCCGTCTCGACCGGCTCCAGGGTCAACGGATCGCGCACGAGCACCTCCGCGAACGACGGAACATGCTTGTTGCCGTGCTCGCAGTCGGGATAGATGACCCCGACGTTCTCGACCATGCCGTAGAAGTCCGTGACCCGCGATTCGGTGCATCCGAACACGGCCGCCACGCCCTCCGCGAAGGCGGCCGGGGTCACCGCGCGGTCTTGCAGGCGCTTCCACCCGCCGCTGTGGAGCAGCCGGACGTTCGGCATGTCCAAGCAGATCCCCCTCGCGCGAAGCGGGACCACGAGGTGCTGCCAGACCACGTAGGTGAACCCGTAGACGAGCACCTCCGACCCTCGGCATCTGGCCGCGAACTCCAACAGCTTCGACTCGTCCACCGTCGGCACGCCCAGGCCGTCGTTCTTGAGACAGCAGACGATCTCGGTGGCGAACGATCGAAGACCCTGGATCGCCGCGCCGCGCGCGCTCAGCTCGCCCGCGCCGCTCAGGGTCTCCGGCACGTCGACGACGAGGTACGGGCGGCGCATCGGCCCGATGAAATCGCGCACGATGCTCATGACCCCGCGGGTCATCCGCTTCGAGGTCGCCGCGTCCAGAACGACGCGGCTCGGCGTCTGGCCGGTCGTCGCACTGGAGGCCACCGTGCGGATCGTTTCGCCCGCTTCGACCAGCGCGAGTGGCGGGGTCGCCTTGAACACGCCCACGGGAAGATAGGGAAGATCCGAGATCCGGGTGGCCCGTCGGTAGTCGATGGGCCAGGCCTCGAAGTACCTCCGCAAGCCCGCCGATCGATCGCCGGCGTAGACCA
>JACXTT010014565.1_pt1 | contig 10275 bp, 5 predicted proteins | sample 9270951 | NCBI WGS metagenome assembly JACXTT01 (sample SAMN15532306, study PRJNA645909) | rock metagenome | isolation source: weathered quartz diorite | place: Puerto Rico | collected 2017-06-21
GAGGCCGCATCCATCGGCTCGGTCGCGGCCGGCTTCGCGGGGGCTTTCGCCGCCGGCTTGGCCGCCGGCGCCGCACCCTTGGCGGCGGGCGCAGCCGTGCCCGCCGAGACCTCGCGGACGAAGCCGTCCTTGTCGAGCTGGACGATGAGTTGCACGAAGCTCGGGTCGAACGTCCTGCCGACTTTCTGCGCCACGTCGGCGAGCGTCGCGCGGCCGTCGATCGCCGACAGCACGGCGCGGTCGGGCCGCTTGAGCAGGTTCGTCTTGCCGGAGGCTTCCTGGACTCCCTTGCCGGACTTCGAGTAGATGGCGGTCGGATTCATTGTTTGTTGTTATTTTATAGTGCCATAGCCTCCGCCGCCGGGCGTCTCGATAACGAACTGGTCCCCCGCGGCCATCTCGGCCTGGTCGTACGGCCCGAGCTCGGCGCGGCGGCCGTCGGCCCTGATCACGTAGTTCCGCCCGGCAAGTCCGGGCTCGCCGCCCGCCATGCCGTGCGGGCGCAACAGCCGATGATTGGAGAGTATCGCCGCGGTCATCGGCTCGAGGAAGCGCACGCGGCGCACCGCGCCGTGGCCACCGCGCCAGCGGCCCCGGCCGCCCGAGCCGCGCTTGATCTCGAAGCTCTCGAGCAGCACCGGGAAGCGCCATTCGAGCACCTCGGGGTCGGTGAGCCGCGAATTGGTCATGTGCGTCTGTACCACATCTGCGCCAGCGAAGCCTGGCCCGGCCCCCGAGCCGCCCGCGACCGTCTCGTAGTACTGGTAGCGCCCGTTGCCGAAGGTGAAGTTGTTCATCGTGCCCTGCGAGGCGGCGAGCACGCCGAGCGCGCCGTAGAGCGCATCGGTGATGCATTGCGAGGTCTCGACATTGCCGGCCACCACCGCTGCTGGATAGCGCGGCTTGAGCATGCAGCCCTCCGGTATCAGCACCTCGAGCGGCTTGAGGCAGCCGGCATTGAGCGGGATCTCGTCGTCGACCAGCGTGCGGAACACGTACAGCACCGCGGCCATGCACACCGCCGCCGGCGCGTTGAAGTTGTTCGGCAGCTGCGCCGAGGTGCCGGTGAAGTCTATGGTCGCGCTGCGCCGGTCGGCGCCGATGTGAATTTTTGTCCTGATAACCGCGTTGCAGTCCATGGGCAGCGCGAAATCGCCGTCCTTCAGCACGCCGATCACGCGGCGCACCGATTCCTCGGCGTTCGCCTGCACGTGCCCCATGTAGGCGCGCACCACCCCCAGGCCGAAATGGGCCACCATGCGGCGCAGCTCCTGCACGCCCTTCTCGTTGGCCGCGACCTGTGCCCGCAGGTCGGCGACGTTCTGCTGCACGTTCCTGACCGGGTACTTCCCCGATGTCAGCAAGGCGACGGTTTCCTTCTCGCGGAAGCGCCCCTCCTCGACCAGCAGGAAGTTGTCGATCAGCACGCCTTCTTCCTCGACCCGCATCGAGCCTGGCGGCATCGAGCCGGGCGTGACGCCGCCGATGTCGGCGTGATGGCCTCTCGCTCCGACGTAGAACAGGATGCTTTTATTCAATTCGTCAAAAACGGGCGTGATCACCGTGACATCGGGCAGATGCGTGCCGCCGTTGTAGGGCGCGTTCAGCACATACACGTTGCCGGGCCTCATCGTGCCGGCGTTCAGCCGCATCACGGTCTTGATCGACTCTCCCATCGAGCCGAGGTGCACCGGCATGTGCGGGGCGTTGGCGATCAGGTTGCCCGAAGCGTCGAACAGCGCGCACGAGAAGTCGAGCCTTTCCTTGATATTGACCGAATACGCGGTGTTCTGTAGCCGCAGGCCCATCTGCTCGGCGATCGACATGAAGAGGTTGTTGAAGATCTCGAGCATCACCGGATCGACCGCGGTGCCGACGGCGACGCCGGTTTTGCGGGGTTTGTTTCTCGCGACGATCAGGTGGTTCAGCTGCGTGACGCTCGCGCGCCATTCGGGCTCGACGACGGTGGTTGCATTCGCCTCGGCGATGATCGCGGGGCCGTCGATGCTCTGCCCGGCGGCGAGCTCATCACGCCGGTAGAGCGGCGCCTCGCGCCAGCGCCCGCCGGTGAACATGCGCACGGTTTCAGCGGGCTTTCCGTTCATTCCTTCGGATGAAAGCCCTTTTTCGTGAATCACCTCCCCTGCGGCAACCGCCTCGACCGATACCGCTTCCACCACCAGCGGCTTTCCGGGCATGAGGAAGCTGAACTGCTTGCGGTACGCAGCCTCGAACTGCTGCGCCATGCCGGCATGCGGGCCGAGCGGCACCGCGAGCGCGGTGTCCGTGCCTTCGTATTTCAGATGTGCGCGGCGGAGCAGCTTGACGCGCCTTGGATCTACCCCTTGTGATACCAGATCCTTCAGCGCCTCGCGGGCGAGCTTTTCCGCCGCGTCCTCGAGCGCGCGCACGCTGCCATCCTGGAGTTCGAGCTCCAGCGACTGCTCGCGCATCGCCACCTGGTCCGCGAGCCCCATGCCATAGGCCGAAAGCACGCCGGCATGGGGATGGATGAACACGCGCGTCATCGCGAGCGCGTCGGCAACCAGGCAGGCGTGCTGGCCCGCCGCGCCGCCGAAGCAGCACAGGGTGTACGCGGTAACGTCGTGCCCCCGTTGCACCGAGATGTGCTTGATCGCATTCGCCATGTTCCCGACCGCGATCTGGATGAAGCCTTCGGCGACTTCTTCGGCGGAGCGCTGGTCGTTGATTTTCTCTTTCAGCCGGCTGAATTTTTGTGAAACGGCAGCAGCGTCCAGCGGCTGGTTCCCGTTCACCCCGAAGACGTTGGGGAAATACTGCGGCTGGATCTTGCCGAGCATGACGTTGGCGTCCGTCACGGTGAGCGGCCCGTTGCGGCGGTAGCACGCCGGCCCGGGATTCGCGCCGGCGGAGTCGGGCCCGACGCGGTAGCGCGCGCCGTCGAAATGCAGGATCGAGCCGCCCCCCGCCGCGCCCGTGTGGATGCCCAGCATCGGCGCGCGCATGCGGACCCCCGCCACGCGGGTCTCGAACTCGCGCTCGAGCTCCCCGGCGTAGTGCGAGACGTCGGTCGACGTCCCGCCCATGTCGAAGCCGATGATGCGGTCAAAGCCCGCCGCCGCCGAGCTGCGCACCGCGCCGACGATGCCCCCCGCCGGCCCGGAGAGGATCGCGTCCTTGCCCTGGAAGCGCTGCGCGTCGGTCAGGCCGCCGTTGGACTGCATGAAGAGAAGGCGCGCGCCGCCCAGCTCCGCGGCCACCCGCTCCACATAACGCCGCAGGATCGGCGACAGATAGGCGTCGACCACGGTGGTGTCGCCGCGCCCCACCAGCTTCATCAGCGGGCTGACGCGGTGCGATACCGAGATCTGCGTGAAACCGATCTTCTCCGCCAGCGCCTCGACTTTCGACTCGTGATCGGGAAAGCGGTAGCCGTGCATGAAGACGATGGCGATCGAGCGGAATCCTTCGTCGAACGCCTGTTGCAGGTCTCTCTCGGTCTGTAGAGGATCGAGCGGCACGAGCACGTCTCCTCGTGCGCCAATTCGTTCTGTCACCTCGAAAACCTTCGAATACAGCATCTCGGGCAGCACGATGTGGCGGTCGAACAGGCGCGGCCGGTTCTGGTAGGCGATGCGCAGCGCGTCGCGGAAGCCGCGCGTGATGGCGAGCACCGTGCGCTCGCCCTTTCTTTCGAGCAGCGCGTTGGTGGCGACGGTGGTGCCCATCTTGACCGCCTCGATCTGTTCGGCGGGAATCGCCTGATCGCCGCGCAAGCCGAGAAAATCCCGCATGCCGGCCAGCGCTGCGTCCGCGTAGCGCCCGGGATTCTCGGAGAGCAGCTTGCGGGTCGCGATCGAGCCGTCGGGCCGGCGCGCGACGATGTCGGTGAAGGTGCCCCCGCGGTCGATCCAGAACTGCCAGCGGCTCATTACAATCGCATCCTATCTTGAATCGCCCGCAGACTTCGGCGCCGCTGGTGGTGCTGCTCGGCGCGCTGATCGCGCTCCCCGCTCTCGGCACCGACATGTTCGTTCCGGCGCTGCCGGTGCTGGCGCGCGCGCTCTCGGCCGAGGTGGGCGCGGCGCAGCTCACGCTCACCACCTACTTCATCGGGCTCGCCGCTGGCATGCTGCTGTGGGGACCGCTGTCGGATCGCTACGGCCGCAAGCCGGTCCTGCTCGCCGGGCTCGCGACCATGCTGGGCGCTTCCCTGCTAGGCGGTCTGATGGAATCGGTAGCCGCGGTCGCAGCTGCGCGGCTGGCGCAAGGTCTGGCGATGTCGAGCGGCGCCGTGATGGCGCGCTCGATCGTGCGCGACCTGCATGCGCACGAGCAGGCCGCGCGCCTGCTCTCCAGCATGACCATCGTCTTCAGCATCGTGCCGATCGCGGCGCCGCTCGCGGGCGCATGGCTCGCCGGCGCCGCCGGCTGGCAGTCGGTGTTCGCCTGCATGGCTGCGCTCTCCGCCGTGCTGCTCGCGGCGGTGGCGTTCGGCTTGCACGAAACCGCGCCTGCCGAACGCCGCTCGGTACAGCTCGCGGAAATCTTCCGCACCTTCGCGCAAGTGCTGCGCGAGCGCCGCTTCCTCGCGCCGTTTCTCCTGGTGCTTTGCTCGCACATGGGCATCCTCGCCTGGGTGTCGAGCTCGGCCTTCGCGCTGGTGCGCGGCCTGGGCGTGAGCACCGGCGCCTACGGGACGATGTTCGCCGTCGTGATGCTGGGACAGATCTCGGGCGCCTGGTGCTCCAGCCGCCTCGTGATGCGGCTCGGCATTGCACGGCTGCTGCGCGTCGGCGCCGCGCTGATGCTCGCCGCCGGAATGGCGGCCGCGGCGCTTGCCTGGGCTGGCGTGGCGCACTGGCTCGCGGCGGTGCTGCCGTTCATGGCCTTCCTTTTCGGCACCGCGCTCATCGTGCCGAACGCGACCGCCGCGGCGCTGTCGCCCTTTCCGCGCGCCGCGGGCAGCGCCTCCTCGCTCATCGGCGCCATCGGCTTCACCATCGGCGCGCTGATCAGCACGCTGCTCGGCGCCATGTTCGACGGCAGCGCGCGCCCCATGGCCACGGTCGCCGCCGCTGCGGGGCTGGCGGCGTTCCTGTTCGAGAGGTTCCTGCTGCGTGGAAAAGCTTGACGCGGTCGTGATCGGCGGCGGGGTGGTGGGCCTCGCCGTGGCGCGCGCGCTCGCGCTCTCGGGACGGGAAGTGGTGATCCTCGAGTCCGAGGACGCGATCGGCACGCATACCAGCTCGCGCAACTCCGAGGTGATCCACGCCGGCATCTACTACGCGAAGGATTCGCTCAAGGCCCGCAGCTGCGTGGCGGGAAAGGAGCTCCTCTACGAGTATTGCGTCGCGCACGGCGTGCCGCACCGGCGCAGCGGCAAGCTCATCGCAGCAACCAGTGAGTCGCAAATTTCCGAGTTAGAGGCAATTCAGAAAAAAGCCCATGCCAACGGCGTCACCGACGTGGTGTGGATGAGCCGCGCCCAGGCGCTGGCGCTCGAGCCCGAGCTGCAGTGCGTCGCGGCGCTGTACTCGCCTTCGACCGGCATCATCGACAGCCACGCGCTGATGCTCGCCTACCTCGGCGATGCCGAAGACCGCGGCGCCATGCTCGCACTGAAAAGTACTTTTCAAAAAGCGATCGTCACTCGGGACGGGTTTGAGCTGCACGTCGCCGGAAGCGATCCGATAAAAGCAAAAATCCTCGTAAACAGCGCGGGCCTCAGGGCGCCAACCGTGGCCAAGGCGATGGAAGGCTACCGTGCCGAGTTCGCGCCGCGCGAGCTTTACGCCAAAGGCAATTATTATTCCTTGAATAAAAAAGCCCCCTTTTCGCGCCTCATCTATCCAGTGCCCGAGCCGGGTGGGCTCGGCGTGCACGTCACGCTCGACCTTGCGGGTCAGGCGCGCTTCGGTCCGGACGTCGAATGGGTCGAGCGCATCTCGTACGACGTCGATCCGCGGCGCGCCGAGCGCTTCTATGCCGCGATCCGCCGCTACTGGCCTGCGTTGCCCGACGGCGCCCTCGCGCCGGGCTACGCCGGCATCCGGCCGAAGACCGCCGGCCCGGGCGAGCCGGCGCCGGATTTCCAGATCCAGGGGCCGCGCGCGCACGGCGTCGCCGGGCTGGTGCATCTCTTCGGCATAGAGTCGCCGGGACTGACCGCCTCGCTGGCCCTGGCCGACGCTGTGGTAGAGGAACTAAGCTAAGATTGCCCCGTTCCGGATGAGGAGACGGATGATGAAAAGAATATTCGTGGCCGCAGCGGCGTGCGCCGCGTTCGGCGCCCAGGCGCAGACCAAGTGGGACATGCCGACGCCCTATTCCGACGGCGAGTTCCACACCAGGAACGTGGTGTTGTTCGTCGACGACGTGAGAAAAGCGAGCAACGGCGCGCTGGATATCGTGGTGCATGCCAACGGCTCGCTGATCAAGCATCCCGACATCCTGCGCGCGGTGTCCACCGGCCAGGTCAACATCGCCGAGTTCCTGCTCGGACAGTTCGGCAACGAGGACCCGGTGTTCGCGGTCGACAACCTGCCGTTTCTCGCCGCGGGCTACGACAACGCGATGAAGCTCTATCGCGCGCAGAAGCCGATCCTGGAGAAGAAGCTGCAGGGACGGGGGCTGACGCTGCTCTACTCGGTCGCCTGGCCGGGCCAAGGCATCTATACCAAGGAGCCGCTGAAGAGCGTCGCCGATCTGAAGGGCAGCAAGTTCCGCACCTACAGCCCGCAGACCGCGCGGCTGGCGGAGCTCCTGGGCGCGAGCCCGACGGTGGTGCAAGTGCCCGATGTGCCGCAGATGTTCGCCACCGGCGCAATCCAGGCGATGATCACCTCGTCGGCGACCGGCACCTCGACCAAGGCCTGGGAATTCGTCAAGAACTACTACACGACCAACGCGATGCACCCGAAGAACGTGGTCGCGGTCAACACGCGCGCGTTCGAGCGCCTGTCCGACGCGGAGAAAAAGGCGCTGACCGCTGCCGCCTCGAAGGCCGAGACGCGCGGCTGGGCCATGTCCAAGGTGCGCGAGCTCGAAGCCAATGAACTGCTCGCCAAGAACGGCATGAGCGTGCGCGAGCCCGACGCCGCCATGAAGGCCGCGTTCGCCAAGGTGGGCGAGCAGATGGCGGCGGAATGGCGGAAGAGCGCCGGGGCCGAGGGCGAATCGATCCTCAAAGCCTACCGGGGCAAATAGCCAAGAGGGGGCGGTGATTTTCACCCCCGCTTCCTGATGAGGCGGTTCCTCGACCGCCTTTACTATGCCAGCGGCGCCTTCGCCGCTGTCTGCCTCGCTTCGATCGCCGTGCTGATGCTGGCGCAGGCGTTCGGCCGCGAGGCCGGGCTCCTGATCCGCGGCGCCGAGGACTTCGTCGCCTGGCTGTGCGCCGCTTCGGCGTTCTTCGCGCTCGGCCACACTTTCCGCAACGGCGAGCTGGTGCGCGTCGGCCTGTGGCTCGACATGCTCGGCGCGCGCGGGCGCTGGTACGCCGAGGTGTTCTCGCTCGGCTTCACCACCCTCTTCGGCGCCTACATGGTCTGGGCGGTCGCCCGCTTCGTGTTCGAGAGCTGGAAATTCAACGAGGTGGCGCAGGGCCTGGTGCGCATCCCGATCTGGATCCCGCAGATGAGCCTGGTGCTCGGGGTGACGATTTTCCTGATCGCCGTCCTCGACGAACTGGTGGTCGTCCTGCAAAACAAAAAGCCCAGCTACCAGGTCGCGGAAGAAGCGCGCCGCGCCGCGGGCGACTTCTCGGAAACACTATAAATGAGGCTCTGATGCCGCCGCTCGAGGCGGGACTGATTCTCCTGTTCTTGTTACTGGTGTTGCTGATCGGCGGGGTCTGGATCGCCATCGCGCTGGCCGCCTGCGCGTGGTTCGGCCTGCAGTTCTTCACCACCACGCCGCCCGACGTGAACCTGTTCCAGTCGTTCTGGGGCTCGAGCGCTTCGTGGACGCTCGCGGCGCTGCCGCTGTTCGTCTGGATGGGCGAGATCCTCTACCGCACCAAGCTCTCGGACGAGATGTTCGAGGGCCTCGCGCCGTGGCTCGGCTGGCTGCCCGGCAGGCTGATGCATGTCAACATTCTCGGCTGCGCCATCTTCGGCACGGTTTCAGGCTCCTCGGCCGCGACCTGCGCCACCATCGCCAAGGTGGCGCTGCCCGAACTCAAGCGCCGCGGCTACGACGAGAAAACCTGCCTCGGCTCGCTCGCCGCCGCCGGCACCCTGGGCATCCTGCTGCCGCCGTCGATCATCATGGTGGTGTACGCGGTCGCGGCCGAGGTGTCGATCATCAAGGTGTTCATCGCCGGCATCCTGCCCGGCATCGTCCTCACCCTGCTGTTCTCCGGCTACGTCGTGGTCTGGGCGCTGCTGAACCCGGCCAAGACGCCGCAGGACGATCTCCAGCTTTCGTTTCGGGAAAAGCTCTTTCGCTCGCGCAACCTGGTGCCCTGCACGGTGCTGATCGTGTTCATCGTATGGGTGATGGTGATCGGCTGGGCGACCGCGACCGAGGCGGCCGCCTATGGCGTGCTGGGCGCGCTGGTCATCGCCGGGTGGTCGGGCGGGCTGAACCGCGACAGCTTCTGGGCGAGCCTGATGGGCGCGACGCGGCTCTCGTGCATGATCATGTTCATCCTCGCCGGGGCGAGCTTCCTGTCGTCGTGCATGGCGTTCACCGGGATCCCGCGCGCGCTCGCCGAGTGGGTGGCCTCGCTCGCGCCCAACCGCTACATGCTGATCGCCATCCTCGCCGGGGTCTATATCCTCCTCGGCACCGCGCTCGACGGCGTCTCGATGATCGTGCTCACCACCTCGATCGTGATCCCGATGGTCGAGAAGGCGGGCTTCGACCTGGTGTGGTTTAGCATCTTCATCGTGCTGCTGGTCGAGATCGCCGAGCTGACGCCGCCTCTCGGCTTCAACATCTTCGTGCTGCAGACCATGACCGGGCGCGACAGCAACTATGTCGCGCTCGCTTCGCTGCCGTTCTTTTTCATGATGATATTGTGCGTGGCGCTGATCACCCTCTTTCCTGAACTGTGCACCTGGCTGCCCGACGCGCTCCTCGGCGTCGCGAAGAAATGAGGCCCATCTATCTCACCCGCGACATCCGGCGCATCGAGCAGGCCGCGGGCGAGATCGCGCCGCCGCTGATGGAGCGCGCGGGGACGGCGGCCGCGGAGCTCGCGGCGAAGCTCGCTTCTGACCGGAACAAGGACATTCTCGTGCTCGCCGGGCCGGGCAATAACGGCGGCGACGCGCGCATCGCCGCAGCACGGCTGAAGGAACAGTTCTTCCGCGTCAGCGTGGTTTCAAGTCCAAAGGAACTCTCTGAAAAACCGTGGAGCCTCGTCATTGACGGCCTGTTCGGCATCGGGCTGGCGCGCGAGATCTTGGGCGACTACGCGCAGCTCGTCGAGTATGCCAACCGCCAGGCCTGCCCGGTGCTCGCGCTCGACATCCCGAGCGGCATGGACTCCGATAGCGGGCGCGTGCTCGGCTGCGCGGTGCGCGCGAGCCACACCATCAGCTTCATCGCCCTTAAGCCCGGGTTGCTGACGCTCGACGGCCCGGACCATTGCGGCGAGATCAGCGTCGCCGATCTGGGATTGGATTTAAAGACATTGCTGCCTCCATTGGCCTGGGTCGCCAGCCCCGAGCTTTTCAAGGGCGTGCTCAAGCCCCGGCCGCGCAACTTCCACAAGGGCATGGCCGGATCGCTCGCGATCCTCGGCGGCGCGGCCGGCATGACCGGCGCGGCGCTGCTCGCCGGCCGCGCCGCGCTCAAGCTTGGGAGCGGCCGGGTCTATATCGGATTATTGGAAGAAAAATCTCCCACCGTGGATGTCGGCGCGCTCGAGCTGATGCTGCGCCATCCGGACGACGCGCTCGGCGAGGACCTCGACGCGCTGGTGGTCGGGCCGGGAATCGGCGACGGCGAGCGCGCCGGGACGCTGGTGGGCGCGGCCCTCGCGAGCGACATTCCGTGCGTGCTCGATGCCGACGCGCTCAACCTGATTTCCGAGGACAGCGATCTGCGCAAGGCGTGCACGCGCCGCTCCGCCGAGACGCTCGTCACCCCGCACCCCGCCGAGGCCGCGAGGCTGCTCGGCTCGACGGTCGCGGCGGTGCAGGCCGACCGCGTCAAGGCGGCGAAACTGATCGCCGAGAACCTGAACGCGCACGTCGTGCTGAAGGGCAACGGCAGCATCATCGTGGCGCGCGACGGCCACTGGTTCATCAACGCATCGGGCAATGCCGGCATGGCGAGCGC
>JACXTT010014566.1_pt1 | contig 10273 bp, 7 predicted proteins | sample 9270951 | NCBI WGS metagenome assembly JACXTT01 (sample SAMN15532306, study PRJNA645909) | rock metagenome | isolation source: weathered quartz diorite | place: Puerto Rico | collected 2017-06-21
ACCTCGAGCACGGGCTCAGGCGCGCCGCGCTCGCAGAGGCGCACGTCCGCGTCGCGTTCGCGCCGCGCCACGCGCGCCGTGACGACGAGGGGGAGTTCGGCACCGTCTCCGGCCGCCTCGCGCTCGACGGCGTCGAGACGAGGATCGACGGTCACGGCTTCGCCGACGCACGCCTGCCAATGACCGGCGGTCCGGGTATCCGCGGCGCCCTCACGCTCGGAGACGGCACCGCGCTGACATTCGCGACCGGCGGCGCCGGAGCCGCCGCGGGATTCCGCTGCGGCCCCATCGGCCACACCACGGTCGCCCACGCGCGAATCGACGGCCCGCCGCCCGGGCCCGACGTCGAGCGCTTCACCCTGGTCGCGGCGATGGCCGACGGAACCGCGCTCACCGTCTCCGCCCGGATCGTCGACCGGCTCCCCGTGGTCCGGATGCGCTCCGACGGACCGGTCCGCGCCCTCTTCGTCACCTGCGCGGTCGACGGGGCCGGCTCGCCCGCCGGCTGGTGCGAATTGGACGGGCTCTGAGCCCCCATCGGCCCCTCGTCCGGCGACATGCACCTCCGCCGGGATCATGCGGCTGCGCCCGATCGACCCATGGCCTGGGGCCCGGTCCGGTCGGCCCGCCGTGGCACCCCCCTTGCTGCCTCCGGGACGGCTGCGGGATGGTGTCCCCCCCTCGGCCGCTCCGCATGCCAGCGTCGCATCGACCTCCCCGTTTCGTGGCCCTCGTCGCCACCCTCGCCCTCCTGACCTGGGGGACGACCGCGCACGCCGGGTCCAAGAACGGGATCGCCGCCCTCGGCCAGCCGGCGCCCGGTGGGGGCATCTTCGCCGGTCCGAGCTTCACTGGCTGGCCGTCGGCCGCCGGCAACGGCTGGGTGGCCTTCCGCGCCAAGATCGACGGGGGTGTCACGACCGAGTCGATCGTCGCCGCCGACCTCACCCCCCCGGTGCGTCGGTTCGAGATCGCCTCCCTCGGCACCGAGGTGTCCGGTCTTCAGGGCGTCCGCTTCCGGCAGTTCCTCGGCCGACCCACGATCAACGCCAACGGCGACGTCGCGTTCGTCGCACTCCTCGACCAGACCGACCAGAGCGCCAACGCGCCGGACGCGGCGGGGCTCTTCGTCATCCGCCACGTGCCGCCGCAGGGCGAGGCCGCGCTCCGGACGGTGGCGAAGTCGGGAGACGCCACCGATGCGGGCATCCTCGACTTCGCAGCCACCGTCGATCCGAACCTCGACCCGGGTGCGGTCGACGTGCAGGAGCGCGCGCCCGCGCTCAACGACCTGGGCGAGGTCGCGTTCCTCTCCGCGCTGAAGTCCGGCAACCAGGCGGCGGGCGCGATCTTCACGACCGCTGGAACCGGGAAGCTCCGTCCCGTCGTCCGGATCGGCGACGCGTTCGGCGCCGAGACGTTCATCAGCCTCGGCCCGCCCGCGCTCAACCGCTCCGGCCTGATCGCGTTCCATGCGCTCCTCGACGGCCCGACCGCCGAGGATGCCCGCGACGGGATCTTCAGCACCGACGGCAGCACGGTCTCGCTGCTCGTCCGCGACGGCATCGAGGTGAGCGGCGTCGGCGGCGAGCTGGATCCCCAGCAGCAGACGATCGACAAGCTCGGCAACCTGCTCAGCCTGAACGACGCCGGCGACGTCGCCTTCACCGCCGGCCCGCTGAGCGGCCCCTCCGACTTCCGCTGCCTCGACGGCGCGCAGAAGGGACGGCCCTGCGGAGGCGACGACTCGCGCTGCGACAGCTCGGCGGGTGCGGGCGACGGCATCTGCTCGCCCATCACCCCCCAGGCGATCGACGACGACATCCCGGGCATCCTGCTCTACCGGTCCGGGATCGTGAAGCTGATCGCGCACTCGGGGAAGAAGGTGACGGTCCCGAATGCCAACTCGACCGCGGCGGTGGCGAGCCGCATCAGCGGCATCGTGCTGGGATCGGCGGCGGGCGGGCAGGTCGCGGTGCCCGCGATCGAGCCCAACGGCAGCGTGATCTACTTCGCGTCGCTCAACGGCGGCAGCAGCGAGGTGATCCTCCGCGCCGACGCCAACAACGGCTACACCGACCCGTCGATCCTCGTGGTGCTGGGCGGTCCCGCGCCCGACCCGTCGCCGGTCGGCGGCACGTTCACGGCGACCCTGAGCGCACCGGCGGTCGACGGCGTCGGCGGAATCGCGGTCCTCACGCGGGTCTCCGGCGGCCGCGTCGGCGAGCCGCTGGTCTACAAGCCGCGGACCGGCGCGGCGACCGCCGTGATCACGGGCGACCTGCTCCATCCGAACGGCGACGACAACGCGTACTTCGCGGGTCCCCCCTTCGGGTCGCCGGTGATGAACGCGGGTGGCGACGTGGTCTTCCGCGCCGAGGTGGCGCGCGGGTCGAGCAGCGTCGGGATCTTCCGGGCCAGCCCCGCCGGTGTGCTGAGCGCCCTCGTGCGCGCCGGCGACACGGCACCGCTGCCCACCGCCGAGGGCTATAGCGGCGCGCCGCACTTCGTGGACCTGGTCGGCGACGTGAGCCTGAACGACGCCGGCACGACCGCCTTCACCGGCGTCGTCGATCAGGCGTACGGCCGCGGCGTGTTCACGGTCGGACCCGAGGGCATCAAGCCGATCGCGATCAAGGGCGCCGGCGCGACCGCCGAGAACACCACCTTCACGACGATCGGGCTCAACCCGAGCATCAGCCGCGACGGCGGCGTCGCGTTCCGGGCCGCGGTCGAGTCGCCCGACCTCAGCAAGCCGCCGCCGGCGGATCCGACCAAGCGGCCGACCATCAAGCAGCAGGGCATCTTCCTTGCCGACGCGAGCGGGATCCACCTCCTCGCCGCGGTCGGCGCGCCGATCTCTTCGGACCCGGCGGCGCTGCCCTTCTTCAAGATCCGCGATCCCGAGCTGACCGGGCTCTCGAGCGTCGCGTTCCGCGCCCAGCTCGGCACCGACGCGCTCACGCTCACGACCGGTCTCTTCCTCGCGACGCCGAGCGCGATCGTCACGCTGGCGAGCGTCGGCGACGACCTGGGGAACGGCTTCACGATCGCCGACTTCTCCGGCGTGCCGACCGTCGACGTCAACGGCAACGTCGCGTTCCTCGCGACGCGGGCGCTCGGACCCCGGCAGTCGCCCGCCTTGTTGCGAAAGACCACCGCCGGCCTCGCCCTTCTCGGCTGGCGCGGCATGCCGGGACCGGTCGGGGGAACGCTCAAGACGTTCGGCCAGCCCAACATGAACAACCTCCAGCACGTCGCCTTCCGGGGCACGTTCCAGACCGGGAGCGGCGGCAAGGGCGGCTACCTCCTCGCTGGCGACGACGGCCTCTCGACGCTCGTCCAGGTCGGCGAGAACACGCCCTTCGACGGCCAGTTCGTCTCGCTCGGGCCGAAGGCGTCGCTGAACGACTCCGACGAGCTCGCGTTCACCGGCACGCTGTCCCGCGGCCAGTACCGCAACGGCGTGTTCACGGTGTCACCGGCGAACCTGTCGGTGGAGATGCTCGACCTGCGGCTGACCGGCACCGGTCACGACCTGGTGCGCCTCAAGACCACGCTCACCGTCGGCGCACGGACCAACGGGCTCGTCCCCGACTTCGACCGGGTCGCGGTCTCGATCGCCGACGCCAACGGGACGTTCTGGCAGGCCGGGATCCGCCCCGGACGTCTCGAGCAGCGCAAGGGAGCGCTCTTCGGTCCGGTCTCGAAGAAGGCGCTCCGCCCCCAGCTCGCCGGTTTCGGGCTGACGCTCACGTCGAGCGGCGCGACCGCGACGCTGCGCTCGCGTCCCGCCGACTTCACGGCGGGCGGCACCCGGAGCCTCGTGCCGCCGTTCACGGTCACGTTCGAGGTCGGCGACGACGGCGCCACCGCGAACGTCGACTGCACGGTCCGGCGCTCGCGCGTGCACTGCCGCTGAGCGCGCCGCTCGGCTAGGGTGCGAGTGCGCCGGGGCGCTTGAAGGCGGTCCAGCCGCGGTCGCAGGCGAGCACGGCGCCGGTCAGGCTGGCGGCGTCGTCCGAGGCCAGGAAGACCGCGACGGACGCGATCTCCTCGGGCGTCTGGAGGCCGGTCGCGTGCTCCTTCGCGAACGCCGCCCGCATCGCCTCGTCGCCCATGATGACCGCGGTGAGCGCGGTGTCGACGTAGCCGGGCGCGAGCGCGTTCACGCGGATCCCCTGAAGCGCGCACCCGGGCGCCATCGCGCGCGTCAGCCCGGCGACGCCCGCCTTCGACGCCGCGTACGCGTCGGTCATGCCGACCGGCAGGATGGCCTGCGACGAGGCCGTGTTGACGATCGCCGCGCCGGGGCGGTGCGCCAGGTACGGGATCGCGTACTTCGAGCACAGGAAGACGCTGGTCAGGTTGACGCGCAGGATCCAGTCCCAGTCGTCCTCGGCCATGAAGGCGGTGAAGCCGTCGCGGCCGATGGGCGCGATGCCGGCGTTGTTGTAGAGCACGTCGAGCGCACCCAGCGCCGCGACCGCGCCGTCGACCACCGCCCGCGCCCCCGCGCGTTCGGACACGTCGCCGGGGACGTCCTCCGCGATCCCGCCCGCGGCGCGTACCAGCCGTGTGGTCTCCTCTGCCCGCCCCGGGTCGAGGTCGTTGACGGCGACGCGGGCGCCTTCGCGCGCGAACGCCAGCGCGCCGGCCCGTCCGATGCCCGAGCCGGCGCCGGTGATCAGCACGGTGCGTCCCGCGAGCCGCATGGGTTCCCCTCAGAGCCAGCCGGCCCGCCTGAAGCGGGACCAGAGGTAGGCCGACGCCCCCGCCATCGCCGTGAGCGCCAGGGGATAGCCGTAGGGCAGCTTCAGGTCGGGCATGGCTTCGAAGTTCATGCCCCAGACGCCCGCGAGGAGCGTCGGGACCGCCAGGATCGCGGCCCACGCCGCGAGCTGCTTCATGATGTCGTTCTGCCGCACCGAGATGAGCGACAGGTTGGCCTCGAGCGCGCTCGTCAGCAGCTCGCGCTGGTTGTCGATCGACTCGTTGATCCGGAGCGCGTGGTCGTACACGTCGCGGATGTAGAGCCGGGTCTCCTCCGGGATCAGGCCGACGCCGAAGCGCGCCAGCCGATTGCAGACCTCGATCATCGGGGCGATCCCGCGCTTCACGCCGATCAGCTCGCGCTTGAGCCCGTAGATCCGCTCGGTCGCATCGCGCCCAGCGCGGCCTTCGAAGATCTCGTCCTCGAGCACGCCCAGCTGGTCCTCGAGGCAGTCCACGACCGGGAAGTAGCGATCGACGACGCAGTCCATGAGCGCGTAGAGGACGAAGCCCGGTCCCTGCTTGAGGAGCTGCGGCGCGGCCTCGCAGCGCGCGCGCACCTCCGCGTAGGAGTGCGTGCAGCCGTGGCGGACGGAGACCGCGTAGCGCGGACCGACGAACAGGTGGGTCTCGCCGAAGAGGGTCTCGTTCTCGCCGTCCTCGCGCTCCACCGTCCGCAGCACGACGAACAGGGAGTCGCCGTACTCCTCGACCTTCGGGCGCTGGTGGGCACGATGGGCGTCCTCGACCGCCAGATCGTGCAAGCCGAGGACACGCTGGATGTGCGACAGGCACTCCTCGCTCGGCTCGTTGAGGCCGATCCACACGAACTGCCCGTCGCGATCGAGCCAGCGACCGAGCTCCTCGATCGGCACGTCGGCCACGCGCCGGCCGTCGGCGTACGAGGCGCACGCCACCACCATCCCGGACATCCGCCTGCATTAGCCGCGCGGTACCGGTCGGAGCAAGCACCCGGAAGCAAAAGACCCGGCTCGCCGCGCGGGCGAGCCGGGTCCGGGCACGACGCCGCGGGTCGACTACTTCCCGACCGTCCAGGCGACCTTCGTGTCTTCTTTCGCCTTGACGGTAGCCTTCTCGGTCTTTTTACCGAGGGTCTCCTGCCAGATCTCGACGTCGTAGTCGCCGGGCGGGATGTCGGCGATCTTGAAGCTCCCGGCCGCGTCGGTGACGGCGTAGTAGGGCTGGTCCATCGACATCCAGTAGCCGCTCATCCAGCCGTGCGCGTCGCACTGCACCTTGATGGGCCACTCGGCCTTCTCGACCTTGATCTGGATCTTCGGCTTGAACTTCGGCTGCGCCTGGTTCGTGGGCGCGTTGGTCTGGCTCATCGTGTGGATGTTGTGCAGGATCCCGTCGCTGTTCGTGACGTCGATCGTGCTCCCGGCCGGGAAGGCCAGCACGTGCGGGTGGAACTCGCAGGTCTTCTGGTCGAAGACCGGGTTGGTCGCGGGGACGTCGAGCTTCTTCCCCTTCGTGGCCTTCACGACCACCACGGCGTTCGCGACGCCGCCGTCGGCGCCGACGGTGAGGTCCGGCTTCACCTTGTCCTTGCCGCACACCTCGGGGTCCTTCGAGACCTCGATCTTGCCGGGCGCCGGGGGCGTGCCCGCGTACTTGACGGTCCCCGACAGGCTGCCGCCGTCGGCCACCGCGACCACGTCGTACGCGCCGGCGCGACCGGCCATCGCCGCCATCGCCGCCAGGGCGAGGCCCGTCACGAACAGAGTCCTCCGCATCGTCGTTCTCCTCCTTGGGATGAGTCTACTGCGCGTCTCGCCCGCGGCCGCGGGCGTCTACTGGGTGGCTCCGGGACCAGCCGTGGTAACGCCCGCCGCCTGCGTCGGTGACGGCGCGCTCTGCCCGAGCGTCAGGATGTAGTCACGGATGGCGCGGATCTGCGCGTCGTCGTCGCCGCCCAGGATGTCGGGTGGGCCGTTGTGTCCGGCCGGATCGGCGAAGAACGACGGCATCTTCGTGCCGGGCATCAGCTTCTGCGGGTCGTGGATCCATTTGACGATCCACTCCGGGTTGAGGCGGGTCGACGCCATCGCGAGGTCCGGCGCCCAGCCCTCCGGCGGACCCTGCGGCTTCTGCGCCCCCTTCTGGTGGCACGAGAAGCAGGACAGCACGTCGTCGGACATGAGCTGCTTGCCGGCGGCGACGTTCTCGGCCTTGAGGCTCGCGAGCTCGAGGTGGACGTACGGCACCTGCACGCGATCGAGGTTGCCGAAGTAGCTGACGACGCCGTTCGCCTCCTCGTCGTTGAGACCGAAGGTCGGCATGCGGAGCTTGAGCCAGGGGCGAATCGGCACGGGCGCCTTCACGAAGTTGAAGAGCCAGTTGGCCTGCACCTTCTCTCCCTCGCCGTTCAGGATCGGCGGCGCGAGCGACGGCGAGTCCTGGTACAGGCGTCGGATGTCGCCGCCCCGCCCTTCGACGACGTGGCAGCCAGTGCAGTTGTAGCGCGCCACCAGCCGCCGCCCGGCGACGATGCGATCCTCGCCCGGGCGGTGGGAGGTATACTTGGCCGGGATCTTGGCGTCGGTGCGGCTCGCGAGGAAGACGCGCAGCGACTTGATGTCCTCGTCGACGAGGTCGAACTGCGGCATGAGCTGCTCGATCCAGTGCGTGGCGTAGGTGCGGGGCGTGAGCAGCTTGTTGTAGGTCCAGTCGTCCCAGGTCTCCTTGATGTCGGTGCGGTCGCCGAAGAACAGCTCTTCCTTGGTCTTCCCGCCGAACGCCGATAGCTCGGCCCCGATGCGCGACTCCGTCTCCATGCCGGGGATGTCGTGGCAGCCGGGGCAGCCGTACTTCCGCACCAGCTTCTCGCCCGCCGCGACGTTCGCGGGATCCGCGAGACGCGCGTCGAGGTCGGCCGGACCGGGCTTCTTCTCGCCGAGCGTGATCAGGTACGACGTGATCGCCTTGGCCTCGTCGTCCGACAGGCGGAGGCTCGGCATGCGCGCGACCGTGGAGAACCCGCGCGGGTTCTTGATCCAGTTGTAGATCCACTGCGGCCCGGTCTTCTCGGCGATCTTCGAGAGATTCGGCGCGATGTCCTTGTTGGCGCCGAGCTGGCCGGCGACCTCGTCGGCCGACAGCGCGTGGCAGGCGCGGCAGCCGAGCGAGTCGACCAGCTCCTTGCCCTTCGCGGAGAGATCGCCCGACGACGGCAGCCCCGGCGCCGGGTGTCCCGCGAGCCACTCGTCGCTCGGGCCCTTGGTCTGCGCCAGGATGTACGCGGCGATCTGGATCGCCTGGTCCTCCTGGAACATGAAGTTCGGCATCCGCGTGCGCGGCCGGAACTCGTGCGGGTTCGTGATCCAACGCACCAGCCAGGCGCGATCGAGCTTGGCGCCGACGCGCCGGAGCGACGGGCCGACCGCCGTCGTGCCGTCCTCCTTCGAGAGGTCCTCGTAGCCTTCCGCGAGATGACAGCCGTGGCAGCCCAGGTCGACGAACAGCTTCTCGCCGCGTGCGATCTGATCGGCACCCGAGAGGCTCTCGACGCCCTGGTGGCACTTGATGCAGAGGCTCTGCATCTGCGGGCCGCGCAGCAACGGCCGCTCGATGAAGTTGACGTTCTCGAGCTGTCCATTCGCATCGTAGAAGTTGCCGTGCGCGGTCTCGACGCTGTTCACCGCCGGCCCCTGCCCGCCGTGGCACGGCGTGCAGCCGAACTTGTCGACGGGATGCTTGCCGAGGATCTCCTCGCGACGCGGGTGCGTCTTCCACGGGTTCGGCTGATCGTCGAAACCGGGCTTGTCGATGCCCATGTGGCACGACGTGCACCGGTCGACGCGCGCGATCGGCTGATCGAAGTTGTTGCGCTCGAACTCGTTCAGCACGACCTGCTGGATCTTCGGGATCTTCGGCTGCCAGTCGTTGCCGATGAACGGGAACGTCTCCTTGGGACCCGGGAAATAGCCGAGCGACAGGTTCTCGAGCTTGCCCTGGAGCTCGTCGCGGGCGGTGGTGAGCTTCGCGAGCGCGTCCTCGGAGGTCTTCACGCCGCCCTCGAGATCCTTGATCTGGTTCTGGATCTCCTCGATGTGATGCTGCGAGTCGGCGTAGATCCTGGCGCGCTCGACGCGCAGCGCCTCGTTGTCGTCGATGGACTTCTTGATGGCCTCGGTCGGCAGGCCGTGGTGGAGCGCGTCGTCGAACTTGAAGCGCAGCTCCTCGAGCTCGCTCTTGACGAACCGGAGGTTCAGGTCCTTGCTCTGGTCCTCCTGCTGCGCGGTGACGAGGTCGCGCTGGAGCTTCGCGATCTCGCGCGCGGTGTCGCCCGAGGTGACCTTCGCGCGCGCGTCGTCGAGGGCCTTCTTCGCCTCCTGGTACGCCGGGTCGGCGTCGAGCTTGGCCTGCTCGGCGGCGATCGCGTCCTTCGCGCGCTGGAGCTCGAGCCGCTCGAAGCCCGCCTGCCACTTCTTCCAGGGACGCCGGAAGAAGTTGTCGTCGGCGATCGCCCACAGCGCACCGACCAGCAGCAGAATGGAGCACAGCAGCCACAGCGCCCCGTAGGATCGCTTCTCCTCGTCGATGACGGTGTTGCGTCGTGCCATCTACGGTCTCACCCTCGCGGCTCGATCAGCCGCCCCACATAGAACAGCGCCAGGCCGCTCAAGGACAGGTACAGCTCGTTCCACATGTCCCCGTTGACGACCCCCTGGTAGAGCCCGATCCCGACGTTCGCAAAGCCGAGCGCCTGGAGCGTCTTGGCGAAGTAGAACACGCGAGGCCATCCCGGGAGTGGACCGTCGCTTCAGATGTTGATGCTGAAGTACGGCGTCTTCAGGACCATCACGTACTTGATGTTGAGGAGATGGCGCATGAGCATCTTCACCACGACCGCCACCATGTTCAGGAAGAGGAAGCCCGTGAGGTAGAACCGCGGCCAGCCCCAGCGGCGCATGAAGCTCTCGAAGTCGGCGCCCTTCACCCACTTACAGAACCCGTAGAAGGCGAGGTACCCGACGACGAAGAACGCGAGCACGAGCGCCAGGCCGACGAACGTCGCGGTGGTCTCGTTCCGCACGCCGAGCAGGAACGGCACGTCGACGTTGGTGAGAGCCTCGACCTTGTGCGGATCCCACTTCTCCCAGAACCAGAACCAGTTCCAGCCCGGTCCGCGCAGGAACGTGCCGATGATGATCAGCGACACCCAGAGGATGTGGAAGCCCAGGTAGAAGGTGAGGATCTCCCACTTGCGGTCCTTCCAGCAGTAGTAGCCGTTCCCCTTCGGGTTGACGTCGATGTACGGCAAACCCATCTGGCCGAGGTGGATGGAGCTCGGGAGAACCACGCCGGCGTGCCAAGTATCGAAGAAGATCAGCATCTCCTGGAGGCCGAGCAAGTACCACGGCGCCTTCTACGGGTTCGGCGTGCGCGTCGGGTTGGCAGGTTCTTCGAGCTGCGCGGCCGACAGGAGGGACCAGACGATCAGCAGCAGCACGACGCCGATCGACATCAGGAACTC
>JACXTT010014567.1_pt1 | contig 10273 bp, 7 predicted proteins | sample 9270951 | NCBI WGS metagenome assembly JACXTT01 (sample SAMN15532306, study PRJNA645909) | rock metagenome | isolation source: weathered quartz diorite | place: Puerto Rico | collected 2017-06-21
TCTGAGTCAAGGTTGGGTAAATTTACGGCTCGAACGACCGATGAATTTCTTTGCCATAACCACCAGCCTAGTATTGGCAGGCAAGCTAGGAAGAAAAACGACGGTGCGAACGCTATCAGTACAGGTGCGATAAAAACGAGGGCCGTACGCGAGAGCGACCCTCGAAGGAACGCGAGAGGGATCAGCAACGGACTGAGATCGTGAATGAACAGATAGTAACTGACCAGCACGCCGGTGATGATCGCGAAAGCGAGCGCATCTCCACCAAGGGCGCGATACTTTGCTGAAAGCAGAAGAACAACCGTCGAAAGCACCACGACTGCCCATAGGGAGAGATTGCGAGAAATGTGATTGCCAAACAATCCGACGATCAAGCCGTGCAAATTCGCCATGAGTGGTACTTGCAGCGTTAGTCCCGAACTCAATCCCTTCGTCGTCCCGATCGAAATGAGCGAGCGCAGGTAGAATTCTGCGGCGCGAGTTCCCACTAGAAGCGTAGAGGCGATAGACAAAAGTAATGCAGAAAGTATGAAGCCCAGAAGAAATTTCCATTTTCGCCAAATCATGAACAGGACGGCAATCGGGATTACGATTTGGAACTTGAATAGACCTACGCCAACCAGCATCCCAGCCGATATCGGCTTGTGCTTGTCAAGTGCAACGACTGCAACGCACAACAAAGTAAGAAGAAAAATGGAATCTTGGCCCTGAAAAAGCGCGACCGCCAGCGGGGGGAAGGTAAATATTGCCAGCGGTGCTGCCGGATGCAGACACTTCAACCAGTGCATTCGCGGACGCATCAGGCAAAAGCACAACCCGAGCAGTCCCAGGTTGAAGAGCAGGAAACAGAAGTATGCGGCTCGAAAGCCTAAATAGGAAAAGGGAGCAAACAGCAGTGCCTGATAGGCGGGACGGATGAATGGAAGAGCAACTTCTTCTCGCGACACCAGTGAATCCTGGAAATCCTTCTCTGCCGTGTAGTCATACAACTGGTGCGCATAGCCACTGCGGAGCATCCAGCCGGCAACGTATAGGTTTCTGAAATCCGCATGACCGTTTCGCACCGCCGGGATCAATCCGATGAAGATTGAAATTTGCATCCCAAGCATCAGGGCAGGCAATCCCATTGCGAGAGCGCGCACATAGTAGGGAACATTGCATCTGTGGTTACTCGAGCTCATGCGAACGCCTTTTTCCAGCTAAACATAGCGTCTGATGCCTGTCTTTCGCAATAACCAGCCTAGATCCTCGTTCTTCAACGAGCCGATGGCCAAGATCGGCAGGTCCTGTAGCGGGGTAAAGGCCGAGCAATCGTTGATTTGTTTTGATGATTGCGTAGCGCTCAAATGTACCCACATCGGGTGGGGATTTGTAGTGCCAACATCCCCGCCATGAGCAGCTGAACTCATGGGTGATCGCGGCTGGGGATCGGGATGATAGGCCGAGGCTAAATCGCGAATCATGCCGGTTTCTGGGTCACATGGATGAGTCAGGTTCGCGATCCTCCCGTGCGCAAGAGTGTCGGTCATTAGTACCTAGCTGAATTCGTCTTGAACTCCGGGTACTGGAATAGGCGCTACAGGCAACACTGCAGCGCGCAATCCAAGAGCCAGGAACTCTACGGCTATAACAGTCAGCCTCTTGCGTTCGGCGAACTGCCCTAATCGTCCTCTGGCACTTCTCAAAGAATGCCGCGCCGAGCGAGCGATGAGGACACGCGGTGCCTCGTTACCGGTTCTCCTACCGGTTCTCCTAAGGGTAAGACTTGAGTTTTGGTGGTTTTTCGTCCGCCTCTAACATCCACGCCTTTCGCTCACCATAGTAGCGAAGCAGCTCTTGGTTTTTTCCCGCGCCCATATCGCGGGCCCATACCACTTTTGAGGCGTCGATATCGGCGCCATTGTAAACCCACTCTTGCAGCGGATCATGATCCGACCGGTAGCGCACCAGAACCAACTGCTTTTGCGACGATGCCTCAAGCTGTCTCAGGACGCGCGCCCTTTCGAGCCCCGTAGCCCGAATCGAGCCTCCGCCTCGCGTCCCTGCGATCCATGCATGCAAGCCTACTAATAGAACGGAGGTCGCTAGGGTCGCACTAACAAGGGCTCTTCCAACTGGCTCGCCCTCGGGATGCCACGCACGCAGGTGTCGCATTCCTTGCACCACAACCGCCATGAAGACGGCGGTAATCGTGGCGGTGTAGTGAGGGATGAAGAAGCTGACAAGCGCCGTGCCGGTAAGCGATACGGCACCTGCCAGGAGTAGCCAACGGATCTGACGGTCTCGCAGAATCCATGGCAAGGTGAAAAGGGGGATCGTCAGCACTGGACCTATGTAGAAGCCCCAAATGATGAGCAGCTTCACTGCAGTCTCTCGGGCGAAACCGCCAATCGAAAGCATGCGCTGGTAGACCGCTAATTCGTCGTTCACGTAGTAGTTCCGCATTATCGCGTGTTGGTAAACCTGATGGGCATTTGGCAGCTGCCAGATGAAGTATGGTGCGATTCCATAAGTTGCACGATTGACTTGATAGGGCATGCGGACAGGGCTTCCGGTGGTGCGCCAGAAGAAGTAGGCCATTGCGATTCCTGCGGCGAAAAGGGTTAACCCCACGGGAACCACGAGTCGCCGAACGATCACTTGCGCTGGTGGAGCATTGCGCCCCAACATCCAGAGCAACATCGCCACTGCGACCGAACAGCAGAGTACTAACCCCTCATAGGGCCGGCTGTTGGCCAAGAGAACAAGGCCTAGGGCCAAGAGCATTGCGTCGCGCAGCGTGCAACTTCGCATGATGCGAGGCAAAGCCCCTAGCACAAGAGCACCACCTGTCGCAGCCAGTGCGCCGCCGCAGTAACTGTTTCCCCAGTAGCTGAAGCTGCCGAAGCGAAGTGCCGGCAGCAAGCCGCCCAACAACGCCCACTTTGGTGGCATCCAGCCCTGCAGCATCCAGCAGATTGAGGCGCACATGAGGCCAAGGCTGAGCCATACTCCAACGAAGGGATGACCAAAAATCCAGCCCGCGAGCAATAGCAAACCCTGCGCCGGCGGATACATGGAGCTGTAAGTCGGCTGGAAAATGATGTGGAAGCTTTCGAAATGAACCCACATCGGATGGGGTGGATTTGCCAGGCGCCCATGGGCAAACGTGTCGGCAGCAAGGAGGTAGCTGAAGTCGTCCTGAAAGGCGGGTGGCGGCACGGGAAGGACCGGTAGCAGGGCCGTTCGTAAGGCTAGGGCAAATATTCCACACACCACTATGCTTGCGCCGCGCCTACGCGCGAGTGCATCGAGGGCGCGTGCGACTTTGGTGAGCGCTGTTGCGCCGAACTCTGGGAAAACCACCGCGGTCAGAAAAGCCAAAAACGCTGTCAGTACCTCGAATGCCATCGGGTAAACCATCTCAACAGGTCTCAACGTTTTGTTTCTCCGATTGTGCCCAACTCAAGAGGGTAACCTTTGCTGAGTCCGGCGAGTGTACTGTGACCTGATCGAAAGCTCATCGATAGGGCTCCACCTTCACTGGCCTGTTATCCGGTTCCATGAGCCAGACCCGGCGATCCTGGAAGTACTTGATCAGTTCCTGATTCTTCTCAACGCCCATATCTCGGGCCCATACTACCTTCGAGCCGTCAATATCCGCCCCGTTATACACCCAATCCTCGAAGACTTCGTGGTCAGGTCGATAGCGAACCAACACCAGATGTTTCCCTGGTTCGTTCTGAAGCTCCTTAAGGATTTGGGCGCGGTCCAGATTATGGAAGTCCGTGGAATACCAAGTGTGAATAAGAGTTGGAGCAAAGGGGATACAAAACAGTGGGGCGGCCGCTCGCAGCGGTAGCAGTGCGAAACAGATCATCGGAACGGCGCGAACAAGGAACCTGCCCACGGGCCGTCCACCCGGGCGCCATAGCCGCATAGAACGCATTGCCTGCAGCAGCAGGGCATAGACTGCCGCCGTCAGGGCTGCGGAGTAGTGGGCCGGTGGGAGGTAAATCGGGAAGGCCAATCCGACAAACGTTGCGCCGCAAACCAGCAACAGGAATCGCGACTTGCGGCTCATTGGCCAGCCGAGTCTGTCGCGGGACTTGATGGCAAACCAGGCAAGAAACGGAAGCGTTAACAGGGGACCGAGGTAAAACAGCCAGAACGGCAAGGCCTTTAATAGCAGAGTCAGCAGGGGATGAAGGTGCGCCTGTTCGTATTGGAGTACCGGAACGCCTTGATAAAACTTGCGCATCACCTCGTGATGGTATTCCGCCGAAGGATCCAACTCTTGCCACGGAAAAAAGACCAGATGGTAGGTCGCCATGTTGACTTGATAAGGAATGCGAAAGGCGCTGCCAGTCACCCGCCAAAAGTAATAGCCCATGGCTCCGAAGATGGTCGCTAACAACAGACCGAGGGGCAGGACCACGCGTCGCATGGAGAGCTGAAGTGGTGGGCCCTTCTTTTTGATCATCCACGCTAGCAGAGCACCTGCGATGGGAGCGCAGAAAAACAAACTCTCATAAGGACGTGTGTTGGCGAGTAGGCCGAGACCTGCAGCCATCGCTGCAGCGTCACGAACCCGCTTTTGCTGCTTGATTCTGGGCAACGCGCCCAGCACCAAGGCGCCGCCGGTGGCGGCCAGGGCTCCTCCGAAGTAGGTATTCGCCCAGTAGCTGAAGAGGCCGAGCCGCATCACCGCCAGACAGCCACCCAACAGCGCCCAACCGGGCGGCATCCAGCCTTGCAGCATCCAGCAGATGGCCGCGCACATTAACCCAACACTTAGCCATACTCCCCAAAAGGGATGCCCGCCGAAAACCTGCCCAGCCGCTAGAAATAAACCCTGGCCGGGATAGTACATAGAAGCGTAGGTAGGCTTCTGATTGATGTGAAAGCTTTCGAAGTGAACCCACATAGGGTGAGTGGGATTTGTCAGGCGTCCATGAGCGAGGGTGTCCGCTAGAAGCAGGTGGCTGAACTCGTCATGGATCGCAGGTTCAGGAATCGGTAGGATGGGTAAGAGCGCCGCTCGTAGGGCTAATGCCAGAATGCCGACCGAAAGCACTGCGCGGGCGCGCCGGCGGGCAAAATTGCCGAACCGCTGCTCTCCCTTCTCAAACCAATTCGCTACGAGCTCGGGCGCGATGTGTGCCAAGGCGATCGCGATCGCAGTGAGGCAGATCTCGATGGCTAGAAACATAGTGCACTACTCGATTGATCGCATTTCTTGTCCTTATTACAGAATTACAGAGTTCCGGGCGAGAAGCTGGATTGCTTTGGGTCTGGATGACGGTGAGTTGCAAAGTCGCTTGCTGAGGCTAATCGCCGCCCAAGTGTTGGAAAGCATGGCGCAGGACCTCGCCACCGCTTTTAATCCAGTCTGTCGTCCAATTGAAGTCCCACTCGTAATGTTTCTGCCATGCGGTTGGGAGATACCAGACGCGTTGCGCCCTGCTCCAGTAACGAACGCGGCTGGCGCCGTCCTCAGGGGCCAGGCTGGGTCTCCCCATGGCAATGAAGTCAGGAGGCGGGTCTGTCGGCAGAGTATGCCCGTAGCCGTATTGCCACTGGATGTTATTTACCAGACAGCTCCAGTAGGCTGTGGCGATTTTCGCCTCTGGACCGGGCTTCTGGGACGACCGGGCAACCGGTTCATCAATGAAATCCGCGGGCATTTCTGTGCGCAGGCGGAATCTGGGTTGGTACGACGCGTAAAGGAATAGCCCAAGCGCGACCACTGCAACCAGCGTCCAATCGAATTTTTGCCTCTTAAACAGCATCGAATCTTGCCACCTGAGCCGCCCGCCGTGCCGTTGTATCGAAGGTAGTGCCCCCCGACACGCGCCGGAACAGCGCTACTTTACTCGTTCGAGCAGGACACTCACTTCGTCTCTATATACTTCTTTCCATTCTGGATCGTGCTGGAGCACATAGGTGAGGGGTTCACCGGGGGGAAACAGTACCGAGCGGATTTTGTATTTGTCCAGAATGGGCTTCGGTTGTGTGAGGGTTAGCAGGCCGAGGTAATCCTCGAGAACGCCGGCATATTCGAAAATATCGACCCGGCTATCGACGAAAGTCTTTACGCCTCGTTCATTCAGTTCCAGGTAACCGCCCCACAGAAAGGCATTCAACATGGGGCCGGTCGGTGGATGAGTTTCCAGGAAGGGGAGAATCTTGGCGGGGTACTGTTCGGCAACACTGCGTTGCATCTGAGCAGTTGACGGCCAGTAATAGACCATGCCGCCGATCATCAGGGAGATCACCAGCGCATTGATCATGGGCGTATCCTCTTCTGGACGATACTGCGGTATGAAGTCCAGAATTTTTGCTAGCAAGGGCGCGGCCACGATGGCCAGCAGGAACAGAAACCGGAGGTAGGCGAGGCCGCTGTAGAGGGCAAACAGAAGCAGGGCCACCTCCATCACAGTCCAGCGCTGGCGGCGTAACAGCGCCGTCAAAAACAAGGTGATCAGCAGCACCAAAACGATTTTGCCGCGGAAATCATGGAAGTCCACTGACGCCCATTCCGCCCCGTGTGAGATATTCAGTTTCTGCCGAAAGGCTAGATCGAAGGGGTACAACACCAACCGCACCCCGAAGGGATTCACGAAGATCGCTGCCACACTGGACAGGCCGGTCACGACCAGCTTGCGAATCTGTGACGGAGACCAAGGCTCAGCGTCGACCAGGCCCGATCCTCTTTTCAGGAGGCCGGCGGCAACGATGATAGAAAAAACGATCAGACCAAGGGACCAGGAGCCGTGAGTATTAATCCACAGACAAAACAGCGGTGGTATCAGCCACAAAGGTGCTTGTCCTCGGCGGCGAAAGCGCTGCAGGATAATCAACAGAATGACCAAATAGAGATAGCCGAACAAGATGGTACGAGGCCCGTAGGAAACCTTAGCCAACAGCGTGCAGAAGCAGCAAGCCACGAAGGAAGCCTTGAAGTTTCCACTTTCCTGGTAGCACAGATATAACAGGCCCAGAAAAATGAATTCGATCACCACCAAGGTTGTGGCGTTTAGGCCTGCCATTCCCCAGGCCCGCCAGGCAAGATAATAGGGAACTTCGGCGAGCCATTCGTGACTGATCCAGGGAGCCCCAGCGACAGTAAACGAGTAAAGGTCATAGCGAGGGAGCTGATGATGCTGGAAAAGATATTCGGCGTTGCGCAGGTGCCACCAGATATCAGGATCAGCAATCGATCCCCGCGACGCGATGAATTCCAGTGTGATCAGGAGGAAGGTCAGCATGGTAAGAAAGGAAAACACCGTGCGAAGCCGACGACTGAGCCAGGCTTGACTCCAGAACCGCCCACGTTGACCTGAATCGAGGAGAAATTCCCTCTCGTCTTTTTCCTCAGAACGAGCCCTCGGACTGTCGAGTTGTGCCCTATGTTGCATGCACCCTTCCCTCTGCCTGGCAGCAATCGCGATGCCAACCGCCCAGCGCCCTTCCTGATGCTATAACCGGAACAGAAATCTGCTGCATCTCCTTGATCGATAAGCCACTTCCATAGCTAGGCCGTAACTCCTGCCAAACCAAGCGAGTCGTCAACTATTGCCATTTCCTTCGAGTTGGGGTGTTACCCATTGTTACTGGCCCGGAAGTCATACTGATCACGACACAAGTTGAGTGGGATTATGCGTCACTAGTGCATGTTTTTTCACCTCCGTGACGGGAGAGTTTTTCCACAAGCTGAAGAATTCTTGTTGACCGGGTAGCCCGGCATTTGCGATATTTGGTAGGCGTAGAATACGCCCTGTAACCTCCTCCCAGGTGTCACCCGAGCGCGTTGGGTTCCACATTGATGACGGTCGTTTTTCCGTATTCAGGATCAGCGCTGCCCGACAAAGTGCTAGCTCCGTATAGCTCGGCGCCACGAATCTTAGTGAAGGGGTAATTTCTTGCCAGACTCAAACGTCAACCGGGACATACTTCTGATTGATCCTGACGAGGCTTTTGGGCAAGCACTCCAGCAAGTCTTGGGAGCCGGTTATAGATTTCGGCAAGTCTCGACGCTAGAGAGCGCAATCAGCATGCTCGGCCGTCACGACGTCGACGTGATATTGCTGAATCACGATCGGCAAAGGAGCGATCCTTCGTTTGAAGACACTCTCGGTTTGGCGAGATTGACCAATGACTTGGACTCCGCACCGCCGATGATTGCGTACGGCTGGGACACACGACGACAAAAGGCAATAGAAGCCTTTCAATATGGCGCCGTCGATTTCCTGGAACAACCGCTCGATGTGCAAGCGCTGAAGTTCGCTTTGGACGCTGCGCACCGACGTGCCACCCTCGGGCGCGAGCTGAGTGCCGCTCGGAAACTTCTGGTGTCGTCCCATGTGGAAGGCCTGCTCGGAAATAGCAAGCCCATGGCGCGGGTCAACGAAGTGATTCGAAAAGTAGCCGGCGTTTTCACCAACGTGCTGATCACCGGTGAAAGCGGCACCGGAAAGGAAGTTGTTGCACGTGCCATCCATAAGCTGAGCCCCCGCGCTAACAAACCGTTCGTGGCCTTCTCCGCCTGCGCCTTCCCGGAGTCTTTGATTGAAGATGAGCTTTTTGGACACGAGAAGGGAGCCTTTACCGGCGCCAGCCAAACTCGTCGCGGCCGCTTCGAAGAAGCTCAGGGCGGCACAGTTTTTCTCGACGAGATTGGCGACCTGGCATTGAGCTTGCAGGCCAAATTGTTGCGCGTGTTACAAGAGCGCAGCCTGGAACGTCTGGGTTCGAACGTCGCCCATCCTATGGACGTCCGGGTGATCTGTGCCACCAGCCGGAACCTGGAAAAGATGGTGCAGGAAGGAAGCTTCCGGGAGGATTTGTATTTCCGGATTTCGGTGGTGCGAATCCATATGCCAGCGCTGCGGGAAAGAGTGGAGGATATTCCGCTGCTGGCGGAATATTTCCTGAAAACATTTGCCAGGGCGCACAACAAGCAACTCCACGGATTGACTTTGGGCTTCCTGGACGCTTTGACCGGGCATAGCTGGCCGGGTAACGTGCGCGAGTTGCAAAACGTAATCGAACGCAGCTTGGTGCTGGCCGATGGCAATGAGCGTCTGGGCGTGAAAGACCTACCGCAGGAGTTGCAGGGTTTTGTCAGCCCGGAGGAAGTCCCGGAGGGCGCGTTCCATGAATCGGTTCGAGCCTGCAAGCGGAAACTAGTCTGCTCCGCCCTGCGAATGCATGAAGGGAACAAGCTGAAGGCGGCGCGCGAGTTGGGGATCAGCCGGTGCTATCTGCATCGGCTGTTGAATCAACTCAACATTACAGACGTAGCGGTGCAGGAAGACTTTGAGGACACCGCACCGTTGGAAATCCCGGTTACGCGGGCTAGAGCCAGAGGGTTCGGCATCGCTTCCCGGGCGTCTTGAGGTGATGACGATGAGCGTTCGAACAAATCCGAGGGTGCATGGCCAATCGGGACAGAGCCTGGTCGAAGTCGTCGCGATGATGCCGGTAATGTTACTGTTACTTGGCAACGTGCTGAACGTTGGATATTTTTTTATTCACGCTCTGAATTTGCAGTCGGCACCGCGAACCGCGGCGGAGTATTCCGTCATGGGTAGTGCGACTCCGTCGGTAAATAGTCTACCTCCGGCCACCTCGAATGCATCTTGTCCGGCGGCTAACCCTAATTGCTCGGTCAGCTCCCTTCTTTACCAGGACTTACTTTCGTTCACGGGCGCAACTACGAAGGGTGCGGTACAGGTTTGTTCGCAATCCAATGGACTGAGTGGCTCGGGCGCGACGACATTGTGCACTCACACGTCGACCCCAGGGAGTTATTCGTGGCCTGCCGTGCGTCAAGATCCGGAGTTGAACGCCGACAGTAGTGGACCCGCGTTTTCGCTAAACAGGGTGGATGTCGCCTATTCATTTACGCCGCTTATCCCGGGATCTGCTTTCAACCTAGTACTTCTTGCATTTCCACGGTGTGGTGGCGGGAGCGTAAGCTGCTGCAACACAGACGGTACGTGCATACTTCACCGCGCGACCGAGATGCGAGTTATGAATTGATTGCCATGGCCAACAGGCGAGGAAAAATCCGCGCGATGAGCGGGCGGAAACACGAATTGGGGCAAGCCCCCGTCGAGCTCGCCTTTAGCGTCATCTTCGTCATCATCCTTATCGCTGGGTTTATTGAACTGATCGTGCTTCTGTACGCATACGTAAGCGTCGGGGATGCGGCCAAAGAAGGAACGCGCTATGCGATTGTGCACGGGACACTAAGTAACAGTTGTAACGGCCCAGGCGACCCCCTCAA
>JACXTT010014568.1_pt1 | contig 10273 bp, 9 predicted proteins | sample 9270951 | NCBI WGS metagenome assembly JACXTT01 (sample SAMN15532306, study PRJNA645909) | rock metagenome | isolation source: weathered quartz diorite | place: Puerto Rico | collected 2017-06-21
TCGAGCGCGGCCGCCGCCGCCTCGGCCGACTCGTGGCGTCCCTCCGGGCGCTTCGCGCGCAGTCGGTCCACGATCGCCGCGAGGCCTGGATCCACCTCCGCCCTCGCCGCGAGCGGCGGCGGATCGGCGCGCGCCGCGGTCTTGAGCAGCTCGGCGTCGCCGTCGATCCCGGCGAACGGCCGCTCGCCCGCGAGCTGCTCGAACAGAACCACGCCGAGCGAGTACAGGTCGCTCCGCCCGTCGAGCGGCTCGCCGCGGATGTACTCCGGCGCCATGAAATGCGCCTTGCCCTTGAGCACGCCCACGCCGGTGTCGACGATCTTGCGCGCCGCCTTGGCGATGCCGAAGTCGCTCACCTTGACGCTGCCGTCCACGCCGACGAGCACGTTGCTCGGCGTGAGGTCGCGGTGCACGAGCTCGAGCGGCCGCCCGCCCTCGCCGCGCAGCGCGTGCGCCGCGTGGAGCCCGCGCGCCACTTCGGCCCCGAGGTACGCCACGAGCTCGGGCGCGAGCCCCCGGCCGAGCGCCTCGAGCGACGCCCCGCGCACGAGCTCGGTCGCGAGGTACGGCCCGTCTTCGTCCACCCCCCAGCCGACCAGCGCGACCACGTTCGGGTGATCGAGCTCGCCGGTCATCCAGATCTCGTCGAGGAACATGCTGAGGAACTCGCCGCTCCTGGCGAGGTGGCGGTGGATCCGCTTCAGCGCGATGAGCTCGCCCGTCTCGACGACCCGCGCGAGCCACACCGCCGCCATCCCCCCGCTCGCGAGTTTGCCGAGCAGCTCCAGCCGCGCGGCCATCTGCAGCTTGGGACGGGCGCCCACGCCGGCAGCATAGCGCAGGCCCGGATCGGCGAGATCAGTGTCAAAACGCCGGAAAGCAGCAAGGAATGGCGCGCGCGACGCCGCCGCAGGGGCCGGCGCAGCTCAGCTTCGGCGCGGGGCAGACGTGGGCCGAGGTGCCGTCGTAGGCGGCGTCCGGGTCGAAATGGAAGCTCAGCTTGCCGAGGTGCACCGCGCCCTGGTTGAACGTCGAGGCGGCGTCGTAGACCTCGAACCACTCCCCGTCGGCGACGCCGTCGTCGGGGTTCGTCCACGAGTTGCAGTTGCCGCCGACCCCGGGCTTGTACGAGCACACCTTCGCCTTCGGGTCGCAGTCGTCGCTGCCGCCGCAGTCGGACGCGCCGGCGCAGCTCTTCGCTTGCGCCGGATCGGCGACGTCGACGCTGCGCTGGAGCCAATAGCTGAGGTTCTTCGGCAATTTGTCGAGCTCGCCGGCGGCGTCCGCTTGCACGAGCTCGCTGTAGCTGCACACGTGATCGGCGCCGACCGCCTGGCACCACGCCTTGCCCGCCTGAACGCCCAGCAGGCCCTTGTAGCTCCACGGCAAGCCGATGCCCTTGCCGCCTTGGCTCGGGTCCGCGGCGCTCGTGACGATCATGCCGAACGTCGGCGAGCCGTCCTGGCAGGCGCAGCTCAGCGAGCACATGAAGTTCTTGCCGTTGAGCGCGCCGTCGTCGCAGCACTCGTATTCCTGCACGATGCCGTCGCCGCAGTGACCGTTCTTCTTGCAGCTCGGCGTGCAAGCCGCCGTCGGCGCGTTGCTGTTCTTCGGCCCCTGGTCGCACTCTTCCGCGGGGTCGATCTTGCCGTTGCCGCACAGCGCGCACTCGCACAGGCGGCACGTCGGGCCGCACGGTCCATGGCCGGAGCAACAATTGGCGTCGTTGCCGTTCCCGTCATCGCACTCTTCGACGCCTTCGACGATGCCGTTGCCGCAGGTCGGCCCGGCGCCGCCCGCGCCCCCGCCGGGCTCGAGCACGACCTCGCTGCCGCACGCCGCGAACGCCAGCGCCGCGACGAGCCCCCCCCGCGCGCTTCACTTCGGTTTGTCGACCGGCGCGGAGGTGGTGCTGCCGGCGCCCCAGAACTGCAGGTTGGGCGGCGCCATCGGCACGACGATCTTCACCGTGGTGACGCTGTTCGCGCCGAACTTGATCTCGAACAGATCGCCGCCGTTGTCGAAGCCGTAGGCGCTGCCGGCCCAGAAGGCGAGGCCGAACACCGCGCCGTAGCCGAGCGGGCCCCAGTTCTTGATCATCTTGCCGGTCTTCGGATCGACCTCGACGATGCAGTCGGCGCAGCCGGCGCCGTTCACCGTCAGGTAGGTGGCGCCGCCCTTCACCGACACGATGTCGCCGCTCGACGACAGGCCGTTGCCGAGCTGCCCGACGTTGGTGATCTGCCCGTTGGTGGTGTCGATGCGGATGTACTGGCCGCCGTTGTAGCCGACGAGCGCCTCGGCGTCCTGCAGCAGCGTCCCCTTCGGCACGAACGACAGCGAGTTGGGGTAGCCGCCCGGAGCGATGAGCGTGCACTTCGCCGTCGCCTTGTCGATCTTGTACAGGCCGCCGAAGGTGGTGCCGTACATCTTGCTGTCGGCGTCGAGCGCGATGTCGATGACCGACGAGCAGCCCTGGAACGGGCCGATCACCGTGACCTTCTTGGTGTCGGGATCGAGGCGGTAGAGCACGTCCGGGCTGTGGCCGTAGACCTCGGCGACCTGCATCGGATCGGCGCCGCCGCCGCTGCCGCCGGTACCGCTCGGGTTGAAGCCGCCGCCCGAGCCCGCGGTGGCGCCGCCGCTGCCGCTGGTCGTGCTGCCGGAGCCGCCCGCCCCGCCCGAACCGCTGGTGCTCGCGTCCTCGGGGCCTTTGTTGCCGAACGACGCCTTGCTGGCCGAGCACCCGGCGGCCACCAGCGCGAGAAGAAAGCCTGCTCCCACCGCCCGCATGGCGGCGATGGTATCATATCGCGTCTGCGCGCACCTCGTGGTGTCACATCCGCCGGATTTGCATCTTGCGCGGCACCGCGCCCGACTTCTGCACCAGCTTGAACGCCTCTTGCTCGAGCGCCGGGTGCACCCCGCGCGCGTTCACCCCGCCCGGGTGCTTCTTCTTGGTGATGAAGCCCATGAGCAGCTGCACGTTCATCGCGCCGAGCTGCCGCAGCACGCCGCGCATCCGCTTCAGCTGGTCGCTCCAAGCGTAGGCGAACGCCAGCGATCGCAGCATCTGCGCCTTGAGGTCCTTGTACTCGGCGTCGTCGAGGTCGAAGGTCTCGATGAGCTCGATGGCCTTCTTCGCCTGGCCCGAGCGCGCCCACGCCTCGCCGATCACCGCCGCGAGCGTGGCGCGCACCTTCGCCTCCTTGTGGCGCGACAGATCGATGCCGTCGGCGAGCGCGCGGGCCTCGTTGGTCTCGCCGAGGATCAGGTGGATCATCGCGCGCTGCGAGCGGGCTTCGTCGGCCACGCTGGCCATCACCTTGTCGAGCTTGATCGACTCGAGCGTGGCGAGCGCGGCGCGCGGGTCCTCCTGCAGCTGCAGCTGCGCCTTGGCGAAGGTCGCGGCGGTGTCGCCGGCCTTGAACTCGCTGTCGAGCTTCTCGAGCGCCTGCTTGCGCGCCTCGGCGGTGTCGGCGCCGCGCACGATGTTGGCGACCGCCCGCGATTTGCGCGCGAAGCGCAGGCCCCACACCAGCACGCCGCCGACCAAGAGCGTGAGCGCGCCGGCGATGGCCTTGGGGATCCACGTCGGCAGGGCGAAGGCGATCGCCCACAGCGCGGCCGCGCCGATGCCGACGCGCAGGCCGATCTTCTTCAGGTTCTCGGACGACAGCGGGTCGGGGACCTGATCGATCCGCTCGCGCTGCTGGGCGAGCAGCTCTGCGCGCGCTTCACGCGCCGCGTGCTTCTTCTTCTTCGGCCTGTCCTCGCTCAAGCCCGCGCGTCATAGCAGATATCGCGGCGGGTTTCGCCTCCTCGGCCGGCTTTTCCTTCTTCTTCTGCGGCGCCCACTCCGGCAAGCCGAGCACCGACTCGCGGAAGTGCATGAACACCGACTGGATCAGCGCCAGGCACGGCACCGCCAAGAGGGCGCCGGTGATGCCGAACAGGCTCTCGCCGAGCAGCAGCGAGAACACCACCAGCACCGGATGGATGTGCGCCTGATCGCCGATGATCTTCGGGTTGAGGAAGTTCGCCTCGAGCTGGTGGATGCCGACGATCCACAAGAGCACGCCGAGCGCGGTGCCGAAGCTCTGCGTCAGCCCGAGCGCCACCGCCGGGATGGCGGAGAGGATCGAGCCGAAGATCGGGATGATCGACATGAGCGCGGCGATGATGGCCAGCACCGGCCAGTACTTGAGGTCGAACACCCACAGGCCGACGGCGGTGAGCACGCCGTTGACCAGGCAGATGAGCAGCTGGCCGCGCACCACGCCGGCGAGCCCGCGGTCGAGCCGATCGAGGAACTTGTCGAACGCCGCGCGCCGCGCTTCCGGCCACATCTCGCGCACGAAGCGGTGGATGCGCTCGTAGCTGAACATCATGTAGCCGGCGAGCATCAGCGTGATGAAGAACAGGAAGAACGCCCGCCAGATCCCGCCGATGATCTGCCGGCCGACCTGCACCAGCTCGGCCGAGTTGGTCTGCAGGTGGGCGATCGACCGGTCGAAGGCGTCGCGCAGCGCCCGCTCGCTGGAGAAGGCGCGTTGATCGTCGTGGCGCGAGCGCACCACCCAGGTGCCCTCGTGGGTCTGGCGCAGCTGGATGTCGTCCTGGAAGCGGATCTCGTACGAGCCGTCGCCCTTCGGCGTGACGACGATCGGCGGCGGCGGCGGCTCGGCCGGCGCCGCGGTGGCGTCGCTCTTCGGCTTGTCGCTCCAGCTCTGCAGCCGGGCGTCGATCGTCGGCAGCCAGTCGTCGCGGATCCGCTGGGTCATCGCCGGCAGATCGCGGGCGAGCGACTTCATCTCGTCGAACAGGCGCGGCACCACCGCCCAGGCGAAGCCCACCGTGCCGCCCACGGTCACCAAATAAACCAACAAAATCGCGGCCCAGCGCGGCAGCTTGAAGCGCTCGACGCGCCGCACCAGCGGGAACAGCACGTAGGCGAGCGTCGCCGCCAGGAGGAACGGCAGGATGATCGCGTGGCCGAGCACGATCGCGGCGACCAGGCCGAGCGCGCTGGCGCTCAGGAAAATCGCCCGCGCGCGGCGCTGGCGAGGTGTCGGCGAGTCCTCCACACGGCCACGTTAGCACGTCCGCTTGACACGACATCCATTGCCCGCGGATCCTTCGTGCGATGCTCGGATCCGCGCGCTGGCTCATGGCCGCCGTCACGGCGGCGGCGCTGGCGAGCGCCTGCGAGTTGGTCGGCGGGATCCACGATCGCGCCCTCGGCGGCGGCGGGGCGGCGAGCGCCAGCTCGTCGAGCGCGAGCACGGGCGGCAGCGGTGGAGCGCCGGCGAGCTCCAGCGCGAGCACCGCGGCGTCGAGCAGCTCGTCCGGTCCCATCCTCGGCGACGACGTGGAGGAGCCCCAGGTCGACTTCCACGCCGATTGGGGCCTCGCCGACGCCTCCGACTACTACGCCGCGGCCGACGGCGAGGTAAAGTCGCTCACGGTGTATTACTCCGGCGGCAGCTCGAAGCACCTCATCGTGGGCCTCTACGACACCAAGAACGCGCACCCCCACCAGCTCCTCGGCCGCGGCGACATCCCGAGCGCCAAGGGCGGCACGTGGAACACCGCGACGCTGGCGGCGGCCGTGCCGGTGAAGAAAGGCGTGCGCTACTGGATCGCGCTGGTGTCGCCGCGGGGCGCGGGCAGCTTCTCGTTTCCGTTCGCTTACGACATGGGGAGCCCGAATCCCTGGACGGAGCACAGCGCCCAGGGCGAGAACGGCGCGCCCGACGGCTTGGTCGATCTGCCCGCGACCTGGACCCCCGGAGCGGTGTTTCCCAACACCCGCTGCTCCTTCTACGCCGGCGGTTGACATGGCGATCGAGCTCACCGGACGGCGGGTACGGCCGCTCGCGACCTCGCCGATCGTCATGGCGCTGGTGCTGTTCGCGGCGCTGGCGTTCCTCACGCTCGCCGGGCTGTCGCTGGTGCTCGCACCCGGTCAGGGCTGGATCGCCTACGCCGAGGCGGCGACGCTCGGACTGGGGTTCGCCGGGCTCGTGTGGGACAGCTGGCGGCGGCTCACCGTCCGCGGTCGCTGGCTCGTCGCCGCGCCGCTCGGCCTCGCGGCCTGTTCCTTTGCCCTGCGCGGGCTCGGCCTCGCCGGCGCGGATCTCGCCGGCTATGCCGCGTTCGCCGCGTTCCTCGCGTTCGTGGCGCTGGTCGGCGTCGGCCGCTTCGGCTTCGTGCGGTGGTTTGCCGCCGCGGGCGCGTTCGTGCGGCGGAGCGCCCCGAGCGAGGAGGTGACGCTGTCGCTCGACGACGGCGCCCTGTCGCTGCGCACGCCCGACGGCGAGGAGCTCGAGCGCTGGCCGGTGGCGGACCTCGCCGCCGCCTCGCTCGCCGGCGCGGTGCTGGCGCTGCGCGACAAGATCGGCGACGAGCTCGAGGTGGAGATCGATCCGGACAACTGCGACGAAGTGCGCGGCTGGCTCGATCGGGTCAGCGGTGCGGGCCGCGGATCGCCGCGTCGAACGTGACGCTCACCCCCACGCCGAGGAGCGTGCCGAGGCAGTCCCAGGCGAAGTCCTTCCACGAGGGCGTGCCGAGGCCGGCCGCGTCGAGCGCCTCCTTCGAGGCCCCGAGGGTAAGCGAGATGCCCGTGCCCATCAGCACCCCGACCCAGCGGCGGTCGACCGCCACCGCGCCGATGGCATAGCCGCCGGTGGCGAGCCCGAACGAGGCGGCGAAGTGCAGCCCCTTGTCGCGGCCGAACCACGGATCCGGATCCGGGCTCGGCGCATCGGCGCGCGCCGGCGCGCTGGCGCCAAACAGAATCAGCGCCACAGCCGCGCCAACGAGGGGATACCCCCTCCGCCCGCGGGAGCGATCGACTGGCCCGCGGAGCGTGCTGGCGAGGAGACACTCCCTCCCCCGCTCGCGGGGGAGGGCTGGGGTAGGCGGGATCACTCGTTCTCGTCGCTGTCGTCGCCCTCGGCGCTCGCGTCGTCGTCGTCGCCCTCGGGCTCGCCCTCGGCGCGCTTGCCCTTCTTGCCGCCCTTCAGCTCGAGCTTGCCGCCGAGCTTCTCCTTGATGAGATCGCCGATGGTGCCCGGGGTGGCTTCCTGCTGCTGCTTGAGGGCCTTCTTCTGCCGCTGGGCCGCGCCTTCCTTGTCGGCGCCGATGTTCTTCATGTTGAGGTAGATGCGGCGATCGAGCGTGTCGATGCTCGACACCTCCACCTTCACGTGGCTCTTCGGCTTCACGCCGCCCTCGGGCAGCTCGGCGTCGCCGGTCGGCACCATGCCCTCGATGCCGTCCTTGATGCGCACGAAGATGCCGTAGTCGCACACCGACAGCACCTCGGCCTCGTCGATGACGGTGCCGATCGGCAGGTCGCTGAGCAGCGTCGGCCACGGGTCGTCCCACAGCTGCTTGACGCCGAGCGACACCTTCTTCTCGTCGTGGTTGATCGACAAGATGATCGCCTGGATGGTCTCGCCCTTCTTGTACAGGTCGGCCGGGTTGTTGAGCTTCACCGTCCAGCTGAGGTCGGTCTTGTGGACCATGCCGTCCACGCCCTCCTCGATGCCGACGAACACGCCGTAGTCGGTGATCGAGCGGATCTTGCCCTCGATCTTGTCGCCCGGCTGGTACTTCTCGGTGAAGAGCTCCCACGGATCCGGCTCGAGCTGCTTCATGCCGAGGCTGATGCGCTTGGCGCCGGCGTCGACCTCGAGCACCTGGCACTCCACCTCCTGGCCGATCTCCAACACCTTCGAGGGGTGCTTGATCTTCTTGGTCCAGCTCATCTCGCTGACGTGGATGAGGCCCTCGATGCCCGGCTCGATCTCCACGAACGCGCCGTAGTCGGTGAGCGACATGACCTTGCCGCGCACGCGCTTGCCCGGCGGATACGCCTCGGCGGCGTGGTTCCACGGGTCTTCCTGGGTCTGCTTGAGGCCGAGCGAGACGCGCTCGGTCTCGGGGTTGTACTTGAGGACCTTGACCTCGACCTTGTCGCCGACGCTGAACACCTCGCTCGGGTGGTTCACGCGCCCCCAGCTCATGTCGGTGATGTGGAGCAGGCCGTCGATGCCGCCGAGATCGACGAACGCGCCGTACTCGGTGATGTTCTTGATGGTGCCCTCGACCGTCATGCCCTCCTGCAGCGTCTCGAGGGTCTTCTGCTTGAGCGCGTCGCGCTCCTGCTCGAGCAGCACGCGCCGCGACAGCACGATGTTGCCGCGCTTCTTGTTGAACTTGATGACCTTGAACTGCAGCGTCTGGCCGATGAGCCGGTCGAGGTTGCGGATCGGCCGCAGATCGACCTGCGAGCCGGGCAGGAACGCCTTCACGCCGCCCTTGATGGTGACCGACAAGCCGCCCTTCACCCGCTGGCTGATGGTGCCCTCGATGAGCTGGTCCTGCTCGCACGCCGCCGAGATGTCGTCCCACACCTTGAGGCGGTCGGCCTTCTCCTTGGAGATCTTGACCAGCCCTTCGTCGGTCTCGCGGCTCTCGACGAACACGTCGACGACGTCGCCGACCTTCACCGGCGGCTCGCCGCCCTCGGTCTCGCCGAACTCCTTGAGGGCGATGACGCCTTCGCTCTTGCCGCCGATGTCGACCACCACGTAGTCGCGGTCGAGCGCCACGACGGTGCCGTGGATGATCTCGCCTTCCTTGGCGAAGGCGTCTTTCTCGCCGGCCTCGAACAGGGCCGCGAACGATTCGGTGGACTTCGATTGCTGCACGTCGGTGGTCATGTGTTTCCTCAGCCGCCCCGCCAGGATGTTCCCGTCACACCAACGTCACGGGGGCGCCCAAATCGCCATCGCCTCTGAGTTTGCGATGCCGCCCGGGTACCTATCCCGATCGGGGGAGGTAGCGTGTAGTCCAGGGTGGCGCGCCTGTCAAACCGCGGTCAGAGGCAGCAAGTGTCGTCGGGGCAGCATTTGCCGCTGGCGCAGTCGCCGGGGGCGGTGCACATGCTGCCGAGCTTGTTCTTGCACAGGCCGGCGCCGTCGCAGGTGCACGGCGGGTTGGCGCAGCCGTTGATGCAGGCGTCGTCGTCCATGTCCTTGACGGCCTTCGCCAGGCAGCTGCCGTTCATCGCGGCGCCGAGGGTGACCGAGCAGGTGGCGCAGGCGCCGTTGCACGGGCCGTCGCAGCACACCGCGTCGACGCAGAAGCCGGTGAGGCAGCCGAGGTTGTTGCCGGGCGTGCAGCCGGAGCCCTTCTTGCCCTTGCACACGCCCGCGCCGTCGCAGCCGCAGGGCGCGTCGATGCACAGCCCTTCGTGGTTCGCGCTGTCGCACACGCCCGGATCGATGTCGTTCTTGATCGCGTGATCGTTGCAGCTGCCGTCGTCGGCCGCGCCGAGCGCCTTGGCGCAGGCGGCGCAGCCACCGCTGCAGGCGGTGTTGCAGCACACGCCGTCGGCGCAGAAGCCGCTGCCGCACTGCGCGGGGACGAGGCACGGCTGACCGTCGGCGAGGCGGCACGCGCCGTCGCTCGCGCAGGCGCACGCCTTGCCGCTGCAGCCGCCGGTGTCGCAGCTGCCGGGATCCGGGATGCCGGCGGCGACCTTGGCGCAGCTGCCGTCGGCCTTGCCGGTGAGCGCCTTCTGGCACGCCTCGCACGGGCCGCCGCAGACGGCGTCGCAGCACACCCCGTCGCTGCACGCCTTGCTCTTGCATTGCGCCGCGGCGGCGCAGGGCTTGCCGTTTTCCAGCGGATCGACCGGCACGCATTGGCCCTTGCCGTCGCAGATCGTCCCCTGATTCTCGCTGCAGGCGGTGCCGATGGCGGCGCTCTCGTGGGCGCACGCGCCGTTCTTGCAGCTCGCGGCGCTGCAGGTGGTGCTCGCGCCGCAGTTCGTCTCGGCATTCTCGAACGTGCACGCCGGCCCGGCCGCGCCCGCGCCGCCGCCGCCCGACACCGCCGACGACGCCGGCGACGACTCGTGCACGTCCTTGATGCCGACGACCAGATCGCAACCGACCGGCGCAAACGCCGCGAGGAGCAGCACGAGGGCCCCGGCGCGCACGGCTCAGAACTCCACGAGCGGAACGAAGGCGACGCGGCGCGCGGGCTTGGCGGTGAACCACAGCGCGAGCGAGGTCGCGGCGGCGGCGCCGGCGACGATGAACGAGGCGGTCGAGGCGTAGGACGTGGCGCGGGCCTCGTGCGCGAGCCGGGTGCCCTCGGGATCGCAGGCGAGGGTGGCGTCGCAATGCGCCGGGCTGGTGGCCTGGTGCCATTTGTCGGCGGTGACGATGCCGGTGGCCGCGCCGACGAGCAG
>JACXTT010014569.1_pt1 | contig 10273 bp, 5 predicted proteins | sample 9270951 | NCBI WGS metagenome assembly JACXTT01 (sample SAMN15532306, study PRJNA645909) | rock metagenome | isolation source: weathered quartz diorite | place: Puerto Rico | collected 2017-06-21
GCTCGCGAAGCGAGCACCACAATTCTAGCCACGCGCGTCAGCGCGTGGTCCAAAATGCCAACGAAATCCAGTCCCGTGAGGGACGGCACAACGCGAGAACTCGTGCTGTGTCGTCCCTATGGGACTGGTCCTGCTATCTTGGATCGATTCCACGGGCTGACGCCCGTGGCTAAAATTGTCCAGCCGCTACGCGGCTGCGCTGGGCAACAGCCCCGTAAAGCCCGAGCCAACAGGAGGGTTGAGGGAACCTGGTTGAGGGAACCCGCCCTTATTGCGTCCGCCCGATGCTCAATGGCGATCCGTCATCGCCGACAAAGTTCACGCTGACAGAAGCCGTTCCGTTCGCGCTAATGAAGATGAACTGCGTTGTGTAGCCGGCGCCGTCCGCGATCTGCGGGAAGACGATTGGAGTTGGGCCGGGCTGGCTCACGTCGGGCGCAGGAAAAGTCGTCAACAGGAAATCGCCGCGGCCATTGGTCAGCGATCGAAGCGTCAAAGGAACAAATGGTGAACTTGAAGCGATGTCGGCGATACCCGTAAAACCGGCCGGTAATCCGCTGATCAATTGTCCAATAAATGCGGACTGGTGGCCGTTGGCAGGAACTGTCACCGTCGCTGGTCCGCTTCCAGCGCTCGTTCCGCTGTTTTGAAATGCCTGTATGGTGATATTGATTGGGGTGCTTCCCGGATTGCTGATCGCTAGTCCGGTGTCATGGCCGTTCGATTTGTCGACATACAGCCGCGCCCGCGAGCTCGCGACAGCCGACGGAATGCCCGACTCGGTAACGAGGATTCCCGAAGGACTATAAGAGAACACTCCCGCTCCCACGGGTGCCGTGCTGCCGCTATCCGGAGTTACTTTCACCCACCCGGCTCGTGCTGCATCCGGCGAGCCATCCGTCTGAAAGACAAACGTGCCTGCAGTCGGAATAGAGTAGGAGAAGGTTGATCCCGTCGTTCCTCCGACAGCGCGAACGCTCAACGGTGATCCATTGTCATCGAGGATCGAGATTATTCCCGTTTCTGCCGCGCTCGCAATGTTCGAGAGAATCACCGTAGTCCTGTAGCCACCGCCATCCGCCAGCTGAGGGAAGTAGATCGCAGCATTGTTCGACGGTCGTGACAAATCCGCCACCGAGGTGCTTGTGAGCAGCGTTTCGCCTCGTTGGTTCGTGGTCAGGCGCAGTCCCAGGACCGAAACCGGCTGGCTGCTGCTGATCTCGAGTGATCCATACAAAGTAGCCGTTGAAAAGTTCGCGGGCAGATTGAAGTCGGGCGCAATGTCCTGCAATTGATGCACGAACTTTGCTCGATGCGCATTCATCGGAAGAGTTCCGTGACCCGTGGCAATTGTTTGCCCGCTTCGGTCACGAAGCGTGAATGTGACCGATGCTGCAGCGCTTCCTCGATTTGCAATCGCGAGCCCGGTAAAGATATCGACTGTGCCGGCACCCGCGGCAACACCTGTTCGATACTCGATGAAGATGCGTGCGCTCTGAACCGGCGGGGATGCAGGCACACCGGCTTCACTCACAACGTAACCGTTTTGTGTAAGACTGAAGACGGCGGTTGCATAAGGTGTCGTGCCGCTATTGATGGTTGCTGTGGCATAGCCGGTTGCAGTCGTGGTGTTTGTTCCTAATGTGGAACTGGTCGCCGCTCCGGTCGCAGTTAAGGTCAGAGGTGGATACGTGCTCGTGACATCCAGTTTGACGCCGCTGTACGCATCGTAACCAAGCAGATCGACGTACCAATCGCCGGCTGCCGGGTTATTGATGGTAATCGATTCCTCATTTCCATCGGTTTCGGACGACTCATCGTACAGGCACGGCGCAAACACTACGGGTGAAGACTGACACACTGCCGGCGAGCCTTTTCTCAAGAAAATGTCCACATCGCCGGTTCCACTGCTCGTGGAGACGGATAGAGCTGTAACGCCCGCGGGGACGCTGATCCGGTAGAAGGTCTCGCTGCTGAAATCGCCGCTCAGGCCCGACAAGCTGGTGTTCGCCGGCAGAGGAGTGGGTGTAATCAAAGATGCCGTCAGCGAAACTCCGAAATACGTCTGGTAGCCGGCGACTTCAATTTGCCAGTCGCCAGGTCGAGGATTGGCAAACGAAAGTGTTTCGATGTTTCCATCTTGAATAGAAGCTGCAAAACCGCCACTGGGACTTTGGATCAACAGGTCCGCATCGCCCGTTCCTCCGCGTAGTTTGACTTGCAGGACCGGGACGCCTGCGGGAACCGTGATCTTGGCATAGCCAATGCTACGGGCGTTGCCTGCGATAGTGATGGTCCTGCCATCACTGAGCGTCGTTAGTACCGGCAGTGCGTAACCGTGCACCACTTTTCCGCCTTTGCCATCGGTGACCGTGATCTTCACGCGTGGACTAACGAAGGCTGCAGTCCAAATGACCGATCCGCTCGATGCGTTAACGGCCATGTTGCTTGGTCCGTTCGTCAGAACATAATTCAGGACACCACCCGCAGGATTCGAGGCGGCGACGGTATAGCTGTATTGGTCTCCGACACCCGTGTGAATTGTCAGCGGGTTGCTTGTGATGGCAGGGCCTCGATTGGTTTGCAAATCGGGTGGCAAATCGAATGCGGCATCGTAGCGTGTGCCGGTCAATAAGGTTCCATCCACACCGACGGCCGAATATCCTAATCCGTGCCGCGCAAAGACGGTCCAGATCGCAGTACGATTCGCCCCACTGTTACGGGCGGTATCTGCTGAAAGAATCGCATCGCGGGCGTCCGTCATGGAGGGGTGGCATGGTGTCGACTTCAGGCCGTCAAGCACGAGACGATCGGTCGTCGTTGCGCCCAAAGTTTTGCGCAAGTCCCACAATGTGCCGGCCCAGATTTCGCCATCATCATGAACTTCATAGCCGTCGCTGCCGTTGCCGATGTCTTCATAGGTGAGCGGATAGCCATCGTAGCTGTATCGCCGGATGCCTGCCGCACTTTGCGTGAGGTACATACCTTGGATCGGATTATTGAATAGGCTGCCGGAGAAGTAGTCGGACCACCCCTCTCCCATCGCGCCCGATTGGATCTGATCAAGACAACTGATACTGGTTTTAGATCCGACTAACCGGTTCGATACGCCATGTGTGTACTCGTGAATGGCCACAATGCCTTCATAGTCCGAGTCCAAATCATCAGTACGTGTCGCGGTTCCTCGATTAAACAGCCCCATGCGCAGTTTCGGCGCTGTGCCTTCGGGAGTAGGCGCAAACGCAGCATTGTTGAGGCCATTCTGTGCTTCTGCGAGGACCGCATCATTACCAACACCTCCGCGGTCGAAGTTGCTCGTTTGGAAATTCCCGGCGGCCTCATTGAATCCGAGATCGTAAAAGTAATCGTGCGCGATGTTGACGAAGTAAAAGATGTTGGTCACCGAAGAGGCCGGATAAAGCCTCGGATCGAGTTGAACCGTTCCATCGCCGAATTCAAAATCAAATGTTTGAGTCGTGCTGAAAGCGCGGCCGTCTTTCATGTTTACATTCGTTAATGCGTCGGGCCGATCGTTGCCGTCCGAATCGAGATACGCATCGACGTTGTTGCCGGTGGTTTGTGTTGCGCCCGCAGGAAGCCAACCATCGGGAAGCGTCACCAGCGTCCGCGTTCCTTTTGCCGGCGACTCCGTCCAGACACGTGCCTGTGCCGAGAATACGTATAGATTGTGGCGGAACAGGAGCGTTCCCGTGTTCGCATCGACAAGGATTTCGTACCAGCTCTTCGAATCGACTTCGATAAAGACGCGATACGCCAGCTGAGCGGATGCTGCCGTCATTGGAAAGATCGCGAGTTCCGCTGTGATCGGGCTGTAGCCCTTGCCATGCGGATTCGCAAACGCAGTTTTGCCGTTCGCTTCCGAGGCCGGTGAGAGTGTTCCAGGCGCTTCGTTACCGATACCGGCAAAGGCTGCTTTTACGGCTTCATCCGGCTTGAGCTGCGGAGTCGTCGATATATTCAGTCCCGGTACAACATCACCGGTTGCGACTTGAATGATTTCGCCGTCCTTGTTCAGCGTGAACTTGATCTGCCCGTTGAATACGTCGATGCCATCGAGCGTTTGATTGAAGGCCATGAACTTCGCGCTGTCCGTCACATCGTCTACCAAGAGCCGCAGGCGATCGATCTCCGCACGATTCAGCGAGAAAATTTCAGGCTGAGCCCGCAGGAACTCTTTCGCAACCTCCGATGCTTTCACTGATGACGGCGCGCTCAACTTACCGCCATCCCGAAGGTAGAGTTTCGGCAGCCCGAAGCGGTTCGAGACGACGCGAGTCCCCATTCGAGTCTGTTCGGCGGACGATGCGAACGAGGTCAGGCTAACCTTCCGTCTTTCAACGAGCGCGTCGGCCTGTACCTGATCGGCGGATGCGTTTAGCAGTCTCTCCTCGCGAATATCGAAGTTGCGAAGAGGTTGTTTGTTGGGCGTTGCTGGGGATTGTCCCCAAACCGCAGCAGCCGTGAAGAGGATTCCAAAAAATGTGAGGGCGAGACCGAAGTGCTTCAAAACCGATTCTCCTGAAAAAACGTGTTAACGGCGAGCGCCTAGTCTACAGGAATTCTGTCTCTTTGGGCCGGACTGGAGAAGGCTGTCTGTTTTTTTCCTGCTTCGAGAAGCGACGCGGCCACGCTTCGAAATCATGTGTGTAGGCGCGGGCTTTACGCCGGCGCCTACACCTGCGCCGTTCTGGTTAGCGAGGTATTGAACTACCCCTCTCAAAGGAGCGGAAAGAGAAGACGAAAGAATTTCGTTGCAAGGGAAGGCTCTTCTCATGTAAGTAAGTGCTTACTTACTATATGAGGCGTCTGATCGTTTTATTAGTCATCGCAGGAGGAGTGGCGGGCGCTTACTATGCGACGCATCGACCTCCCGGTCCGGTCACTCTGACCGGCATCGTGACCACTCAAGACGTTATGGTTGCTCCACAACTCGGCGGGCAAATTGGACAACTGTTGGTTAAGGAAGGCGACTCGGTCGAAAGGGACCAGCTCATTGCGGTGATGACAACGGATGAACTCCAGGCTGACCGCGCGTATTACGCGCGTCAGGTCGAAAGCATTCAGTCGCAGGTCGGGGAAAATGAAGCCGCGTTGAGATACGAACAGCGTCAGACCGAAGATCAGATACAACAAGCCAATGCCGCTCTCGATACCGCGATAGCGCAAACAGGTGAAGCGCGCGCGGCGCTCGAGAATGCGCGCATCACGCTCGATCGGACGCTGAAGCTTTCGAAGGAAGGTGTCGCGCCGGTGCAGCAGTTGGATCTAGCGCGGACTGCTTACGATGCGGCGAAGGCGCGGCTGGAGGCAACAGAGAAACAAGTTGACGTCCAACGCGCCGCTGTCGCTGTGGCTAACGCACATGCTGAGCAAGTAGCTGTGCAGCAAAATCGTGTCCGGACTGCCGAGAAGCAGCGCGAAGCGGCGACCGCGCAACGGCAGCGCGCAGATGTGCGGCTTTCTTACTCGGAAGTGCGCAGTCCGGTCGGTGGAATAGTGGATGTGCGTGCGGCGCGTCAGGGCGAAGTCATCAATCCCGGTCAACCGATCGTCACGCTGATTAATCCGGATGATCTATGGGTGCGTGCCGATATCGAGGAAACATACATCGATCGCATTCGGTTGGGCGATCAGTTGAAAGTGCGCTTGCCTTCCGGCGAAGAGCGTATGGGCACAGTTTTCTATCGTGCGGTGGATGCGAGTTTTGCGACACAGCGCGATGTCAGCCGCACGAAACGGGACATCAAAACGTTCGAAATTCGTTTGCGCATCGACAACAAAGACCGGCACCTTGCCGTCGGCATGACAACGTATATCGAGCTCCCGGTTACTTAATGGCGGACATCGAAGTCAATCAGATCACGAAAAAATTCGGCGACTTTACGGCCGTCGATGCCGTTTCATTTTCAGTCGCGCACGGTGAGATTTTCGCGCTACTCGGACCCAACGGCGCTGGAAAGTCGACCCTCATTCGGATGTTGACGACATTGATTCCGGTGACTTCCGGCAGCGCGAAGATCTATGGTTTCGATGTCGTGAGTCAAGCAACCCAAGTTCGAGGCGTCATCGGTGTGATCCCGCAAGCGATGACCAGCGATCTCGAACTGAGCGTGGAAGAAAATCTGATGATTTACGCCAAGCTGTATGGCGTGCCCCGGGAGCGCCGTCGTCGGTTGATGGGCGAGTTGCTCGAAGCTGTTGAACTGACGCAGTGGAAGGACAAACCGGTGAAGAACCTGTCGGGCGGCATGAGGCGGCGGGTCGAGATTGCTCGAGGGCTGATTCATGAGCCGCGCGTCTTTTTCCTCGATGAACCGACGACCGGCCTCGACCCAGTCTCGCGAGTTGCGGTTTGGGAGATGTTGCGCCAACTCAAACAAACCCGCGATCTGACCGTCCTCCTGACAACGCACTATATGGACGAGGCGGACAAACTGTGCGACCGCATTGCTATTGTCGATCACGGCAAGCTCGTCGCGTTGGATTCGCCGATGAAACTGAAGGCATCGATTTCCGGTACGAACATTCTCGAAGTCAGTTTCCCGGCCACGCCTTCTGGCTGGGAAGATCGAATGAGAACGCTACCGGAGGTCGAAACCGTTTCCGGGCACGACAACTTGTACAGGATTGCAACACGCAATGGGCCTGCGACGACGATGGCACTCCTCGATGCAGCTGCGCAGATTCAATTGCCGGTTCATTCACTTTCCGTACAGAGCACAACGCTAGACGACGTGTTTGTTCATTACACCGGCCGCCAGTTGCGCGACGCACTCCAGGAAGCGTCGCCGATGGACAGTCCGATGATGATGCGACGAGGGTAGGACCATGCATCGAATGCTTGCCATTTTCGAGCGTGACATGCGCCGGTTCAGGAGGAGTCCCGCGCTGGTCGTAATGTCTCTCATCTTTCCGATCATGCAGCTCATCGTTTTGGGCTATGCATTTGGCGGGCAGGTTAAGAATCTCAAGCTTGCAATCGTCGATCAGGATCGCCGGCTTCCCGCGATTAAGCTCCGCGAACTCACGGTTGCCGTCACCGCAAACGCGCGCACATTCGAAGCCTTTGACTATACCGATGAGGGACAGGCGCTGACCGATCTTCGCAACGGCCGTGTCAACGGGGTGCTTACGATTCCCGCCGGCTTCTCCGAACGCGTTTTGGACAAGAATGAACCCAACGTCGCGTTGATCGAAGATAACACCGACGGTTTCAATTCTTCCGCGATGATCGCTTCTATGAACGGCCTCGTCGCGGCTTACAACGAACCGGCGCTCAAAGCCAGACGTTCTGCCCAGCCGCGATTGGACATCGTTGAGGTGTATCCCTATGTTCCGTACGTACAGTATCTGTTGCCGGGTTCAACGGTGATGTCGATATTCATGATGGTGATGATCGGCGGTGGAATCATTTTCATCGATGACAGGGCACGAGGGCTGCACGAGGGTTACCTGGTAACACCGATCACGAAACTCGAACTCATTACGGGATTCAATCTTTCCGGCACGGTGAAGGCGGTCATGGCGGGAACGGTCTTGATGACGCTCGGATCGCTGATTGCGGGCCTTCCCAATCCCTTCGATCCGATGAGGATGGTGCGTGTGCTCGCCGTCATCATTGTCGCCGCGCTTGCGCTGGTCAGCATGATGTTCCTGTTGATGGTGCGCGTCACAGATCCGCTGACGCCCCGTGCGATGTTCGGCGTTCTGAACACGCTATTGTTTTTTCCGAGCGGCGCCGTATATCCGCAGCAAGCTTTTCCTGCATGGATGCAAGTGATAGGCAAGGTCGACCCGATGACCTATATCGTTCACGCCTTGAAAAGCCTGATGCTGAAGAACACGGGCTTCGAAGCGATTACATTCGATGTTCTGTATCTTGCGGCCTTCGCAGCGGTCGCCATGACGGCTGCAACGTTGTTGTTTAAGAGAACGTTGTGAGGCGTTAGGGCAACGCAAACACCACCAGCGCTTCCTTCCCCGGAGGCTCCGGATCATCGATTGCGCTGGCGCCCCCCGCGACGATAGCAACGTACTGCTTTCCGTTCTTTCCTTGGTAGGTGATCGGCACGGCGTGGGCGCTCATATCGAGCTTCGCCGTCCACAGTTCTTTTCCGGTCTTTGAATCGAAGGCGCGGAATCGTTTGTCGTTTGTCGCAGCGATGAAGACCAGGCCGCCCGCCGTTGCGATCGGGCCGCCCATACTCAATCGGCCGGTGTTCTTCTTTCCTTCGGGCAGTTCGTCCGTGATACCCAGCGGCACTTTCCACGCGATGTCGCCGGTGTTTGCATTCACGGCGACGAGGTGTCCCCACGGCGGCTTTTGGCACGGCCACGCCCGCGCGCCCGCGCCGTTGATGTTGCCGGATCGTGGATCGCCTTCACTCGACTGGAACCGCGAGGTCGGGCCGACGATGCTATTGCGTCGATAACCATTCCCTCGCGCTCCTGCCGGAGTTTTCTCGATCCAACCGATGCTCGCTTCATCCAACGTGTTCACAAAAACGTATCCCATCGACGGATCGGAAGCGGTGCCGCCCCAATTAACGCCGCCGATAGAGCCGGGGAAGAGCACCGTCGAATAGGGCTTCGCGCCTTCTTCTCGATACAGGTAAGGAGTGAAAGGCCCGACGTTATACAACCCGCCGCTTCTTTCAGCGAGTTCGCGACAGAATTTTGCATGTTCTTCGTTCGTATCTGCTGCAGTCACGATGTCGTCTGCTTTGTAGCTGTCTCGCGCAAGCACCGGAGGCTTCACAGGAAATGGCTGAGTGAGGGAACTGTGTTCGCCAGGAACGTTACTGATCGGCACTGGTCTTTCCTCAACGCCGAATACCGGCTTGCCCGTCACACGATTCAAGATGTACATGTGGGCGTGCTTCGGAACGGCAACAACGGCAGGAGTCTTTTCACCCTTCACATTGATGTCGAGAAGTGCAGCGGGCGACGGCAGATCGTAGTCCCATAGATCGTGATGCGTCACTTGGAAATGCCATTTCATCTTTCCGCTTTCCGCATCAAGCGCAACAACGGAGCTGCCGAACAAATTCGCGCCTGGCCGATCGCCGCCGTAGTAATCGTTGGGTCCGGGTGCATCGTAGGCGGCGTAAACGATGCTGCGTTCCGCATCGACGGTCATCGAGAATCCCCATTGCGTCGCGCCTGGCCGATTTTTGTAACTCTCGCCGCCCCATGTCTCCGCGCCAGGGTCGCCCGGCTGCTGCGGTATGGATCGAAACTCCCAGACTTTCGCGCCGGTGCGCGCATCAAAGGCGCGCGTCGCACCCGGATTGCCATTCGTGCCGGCAATGAGAAGATTTTTATAAACGATTGGAGCGGACTCGTACGGCACGACCATATCGATCTCGCCATCTTTGCCAAACCCCGATGCGGCCTCGCCCGTATACGCATTGAGGGCGATCAGTCGTTGGCCTGAAGTAAAGAAGATCCGAGGCGGAATAGTTCCGTCGCCCGGCCAAAATGCGACGCCGCGGCGAGTCGGTTCAGTTTTGACGTCGAAGCTCCAGAGTTCTTTTCCGGTTTCCGGCTCCAGCGCCACTACACGATTGTTGGTGGCAAGGTACATCATGCCGTTCACGACGATCGGCGTGAGTTCCATGCCTCCCGTGATTCCCTCGGCTTTGACCTTCCCAACCTTGAATGTCACCGTACGTGTGAGCCGGCCTACGTTTCTGGTGTTGATTTGATTTAGCGGTGAAAATCGCGTTCCAGCTAGATCGCGGTTGTACGTCGGCCACTCGGCTGCGGGATTTCTCGGCGCGGTCTGCTGCATCAAGATTGCAAGGGCAAGGAACAATCGAAGCCGCATCATTAAGCCTTCCTCACACGGGGATTTGATTGAGAATCAGTCCACCAAACACGGCAACCGCCCAAACGAGGCCAGCCAAAGTCGCCGCGATCTCCCAGTCTGTTAACTTCGCGACGGCAAATAACGAGGGCAGATTGACTACGGGACCGGCGAACAGCAGGGCAGCGGCCGCGCCCGCAGGAGCTCCAGCTGCGAGCAGACCAAGGGCCAGCGGGATCTCGAAAAAAGTCGGTAACGCGATGGGCACTGCAATGGACGCCGTTGCGATAACCGCTAGAGAGCGAAAACGATTCCAGGCTAATAAATCCGGCGGCAAGTATTCGATGAGAACCATCGAGCCGAGAACGCCGATCACGAGTAGTGGTACCGTTCGAACTACCACATCGATCAGCGCTCGGCTGAAAGTCTGCGGTGCGTATTCTT
>JACXTT010014570.1_pt1 | contig 10273 bp, 8 predicted proteins | sample 9270951 | NCBI WGS metagenome assembly JACXTT01 (sample SAMN15532306, study PRJNA645909) | rock metagenome | isolation source: weathered quartz diorite | place: Puerto Rico | collected 2017-06-21
CCACGGACAAGGCATCGCCATGCCCGGCCGCCGCGCCCGGCTCGTCGGCCGCGCCAATGGCCCGCATGAGGCAGGACGCCCGCAGCAGGCTGCCGTCGCGCCGCACGCGCCAGCCCTCGTCGCGCGCGCTGCCGCCAAGTGCGGCCGCCTGCAGCCATTGCTGCGGCAGGCCGGCAGCGACATCGTCAGGGCGATGCAGGCAGGAAAGGTGGCGGCCGGTGATTTCCCGGGCGCTGTAGCCGAACACGCGCCGCGCGGCATCCGGCCACATCGCAATGCACCCGCTCGCATCGGTCTCGAACACGGCGCAGTCTTCCACCGCGTCGAGCAGGCGCCGGTACTGTGCCGCCAGCGGGAGGCCGGCATCGTCCGCGATGGTGCCGTCCGGCTCGCCGACGGGTGACGCACGGACACCTTTTCCCGCTCGCGGCTCGGACATGAGCACACCTTCCGTGTGATGGGGTGAAGACAGCAGGCCCCGTGCGCGGGCGGCCTGACGCCGCCGCGCGGCGGAGGGCCGAATGCCCGCAACTGCGGGCATCCGAGTCAATGATAGGCGTTCGCGCCCCATGCGCCACCAATGCGCGCGGCACCGGACACCAGGGTCTGTCCCCATATGGGAACAGACCCTAGCGCTTGTGCCGCAACTGGTACACCGCGGCAACCGCGGCGGAGGCGCCTACCACCAACGCAGCGGCCAGCATCGGGTGCCGCGCGGTGGTGGTGTAGGGGCAGGAGTGCAGCGCGTTGTGGCTGCCGCTGCGTTCCTGCAGACCGCTGCCGCTGCCATACAGCGCGTTGTCCTCGAGCGGACCGGCAGGGTGGTGCGTCTGTTGCGCGCGGCCCATGAAGCGGCGCATGAAGCGGTCGAAGGTGCGCGGCGCATGGTACGCCGCGGCCGAGAACGCCTTGGCGGCCGCACCGACGAAGAGCTCGCGGCGCGGGTTCTCGGCGGCAAACAGGATCGCGTCGGCGGCCAGCGCCGGGTCATACAGCGGCGGCGGCAGGCGCGGCTCGACATCGAGGAAGTTCTTGGCGTGCATTGCCAGCGGCGTTTCCAGCCCCGCAGGCTTGATCAGCGTCACGCTGACTGGCGCCTGCTCCTGCTCCAGTTCCAGCCGCAGCGAATCGGTGAAGCCCTTGATCGCGTGCTGCGAGGCCGCGTAGGCGCTCTGCAGCGGCAGCGGGCCGTCCGCTGCCTCGCTGCCCATGTTGATAATGGCGCCGCCGTGCTCGCGCAGGTGCGCGGCCGCCGCCAGCGAGCCATGCACGGTGCCCCAGTAGTTGGTATCGAACAGCCGCCGCTGGTCTTCCAGCGGCACATCGCAATGGCGCCCGAAGATGGTCACGCCGGCGTTGTTGATCCAGGTATCGAAGCCACCGAAGCGCTCGATGGCAGCCTGCGCCACCTTGCCAACCTCTTCATGCTTGCCGACATCGGCCACCACGGTGATGACTTCATTGCCATGCTCGCGCAGCTCTTCGGCCAGCTGGTGCAGCGAGCCCTCGCTGCGCGCCACCAGCACCAGCCGTGCGCCCTGCTGCGCCGCCTTGCGCGCCGTCACCAGGCCCACGCCGCTGCTGGCACCAGTCAGGACGATGACCTGCGAGCCAATGTTCTTCAGGGTTGGTTTCATCGCCGCTTCCTCCTCGGGGAGGCCCGGCACGGTGCCGGGCATGCCGCTGGAGAGTCGCAAGGAGCGTTCCTGTCCGGCGCGGCTCTGGGTGGCGGCGCCACGGCAGGCGGGCCGCCGCAGATTTACAACACCCGGTAAGAACCACATGCCGCGGCGCGCGCATGAGGCTGCCACAGGGCACTGTAGGACGGGCGCCGATTTCAGCGGCGGGATGTGCTGCCTAAGCTGGATACATCCCACGTAACCGGCGACAGCCATGGCCAAGACCTCGCGACCGACAGCGCCACAGGATCCAGGCAGGCGCCGCGCGGCGGCAAAACGCACCGGCAAGCACACCGTCAAGCACGCCAGCACGGCCCGCCCGGCGGCACGCGCCGCGCCCTGCTGCGCCGGATCTTCGCGCACAACACCTCGCCGCGCCTGCAGTTCAGCGAGGACTTCGAGGCCGGCCCTGCCGACATGCTAGAGGCAGCCTGCCGCATGAAGCTTGAAGGCGTGATCGGCAAGCGCGCCGACGCCGGCTATGTCAGCGCGCGCAGCAATACGTGGATCAAGCTGAAATGCACCTTGCGCCAGGAGTTCGTGGTGGCGGGCTTCACCGACCCGAAGGGCAGCCGCGCCGGCATCGGCTCGTTGCTGCTTGGCGTGCACGACAGCGGCGGGCGGCTGCGCTACGCGGGCAATGTCGGCACCGGCTTCGACACGCGCACCCTGGCTGCGCTGCGCACGCAACTGGACGCGTTGCGCACCGATTCCGCGCCCTTTGAGAGCGTGCCGGCAGGCGTGAAAGGGCACTGGGTGCGGCCAAGGCTGGTGGCCGAGGTCTCCTTCGGCAGCTGGACCCGCGAAGGCCGCGTGCGCCATGCCGTCTTCCACGGCCTGCGCACCGACAAGCCCGCGCGCGCGGTGTCGGTGGAGCGGCCGGCATCGCCGGCGGCCAAGGGCAAGCCTGCGGCAAAAGCAGCAAGGCACGCGACCGCCGGCGGCAAAGTCGCGATCAGCCATGCCGGGCGCGTCATCGACACAGCATCCGGACTGACCAAGGGCGACCTGGTGCGCTACTACGAGCGCGCCGCGCCGCTGATGCTGCCGCACCTGCGCGGGCGCCCGATCGCGATGGTGCGCGCGCCGTCGGGCGTGGGCGGCGCGCAGTTCTTCCAGCGCCATGGCGACACGCTGCGGGTGGACGGCCTCAACGTGCTCGATCCGGGCCTGTGGCCCGGGCATCCTGCGCTGCTGGAAATCGTGTCGGCCGAAGCCCTGGTGGCCGCGGCACAGCTCAACGTGGTGGAGTTCCACACCTGGAACGCCAGCAAACGCAGCATCGACCGCCCCAACCGGATCGTCTTCGACCTGGACCCGGGCGAAGGCGTGCCCTGGGCACAAATGCAGGAGGCCGCCACGCTGATGAAGGCACTGCTCGATGAACTCGGTCTCGCCAGCTTCCTGAAGACCAGCGGCGGCAAGGGGCTGCACGTGGTGGTGCCGATCACGCCGCGTGCGGGCTGGGACGAGGTGAAGGCGTTCGCGCATGACGCGGTGCGCCATGTCGCGGCGACCATTCCGCAGCGCTTCGTGGCCAAGAGCGGTCCACGCAACCGCGTTGGCAAGATTTTCATCGATTACCTGCGCAATGGCGTAGGCGCCACCACGGTGGCGGCCTTCTCGGCGCGGGCACGCCCGGGGCTGGGCGTATCGATGCCGGTATGGTGGGAAGAACTCGATTCCCTGCAAGGCGCGGCGCAGTGGACCGTAGCCAATGCGGGCCCAAGGCTCGACGCCCTGGCGGCCGACGACCCATGGGAGGTCTACGCCGGGACCCGGCAGGCGATCACGCGCGCGGCGGCGCGACTGGCACGCGCCGGATAGCCATCCCGTCCGTTCCTGCCGGGCAGCAAGCGCCAAGCGGCACATTTCTTGCCGCATCCCGGTCATGGCACACGGCCCGGCGCACCCGCCGCGTGCGCCGCGTTGCACTGCTGCCAGTGCAGCGACGACATGGAGACGTGATGATGAGCCAACTCAGGATCGCCGCGAAGATTCGAGCCGCCACCGCCGCGCCACGCAACCGGCGCGCCTTGCGTCACCTGCTGGTTTCCTGCGCGATGCTGTCCTTCGCCGCCAGCCCGGTGCAGGCACGCCTGTCGGCGCCGACGCCAGAGCAGCAGCAGGCCGCCGAAGCCAAGAAGACCAAGGAAGCCGAAGCGGCCAAACAGCAGGCCGAGGCATTGGGCCAGGTCCAGGACCGGATCGCCGCGCGCTTTGGCAAGGGCGCCAGCAGCGGCGGCGCCACTGAGCCCGGCAAGATCCCGCAGAAAGCTGCCGAAGCGACCGGCTCGGCCGGACCGCACGGCGGCACCTCCCCCAGCGCCGAAGCACATGGCGGCGAGGCGGCCCGCCGCTGAAGCGCGCAACGCATGCCACGCAGTTCACTTGCCGCGCTGCGCGCCGGGCGACGCCTGCCCGGCACGTCTCTTGCCACTGCCAGCGCAACAGCCTGGCACAGACCGCAGACGTACTGATGCAAAAAGGGGAACGGCGATGGACGACTTCTGTACGCATGTAATTACTACAACCGGCAGCCGCGCCGGCGCAGCAAAGCTTGCAAGCGGTGCGGCGCGGCCGGCGCGGTTTTACACGGTGCCGCGGACCATCTCGGGCCTTGAGCAACTCTCCGCGCGGGCGCGCAAGCGCCTGTCAGCGTGATGCCATGAAGCCGCACGCCGCCAACCCGGCCCCGCTGATCCTGAATGTCGATGACCGCGAGGGGCCGCGCTATGTCAAGAGCCGCATCCTCCATCGCGGCGGGTATTCCGTGATCGAGGCCGCCACCGGCCATTCGGCGCTGTCGCTGGTGCGACAGCATGCGCCCGTGCTGGTGCTGCTGGCAGCACGCCTGCCCGATATCAGCGGGCTGGAAGTCTGCCGGCTGCTCAAGGCCGATCCACAGACCGCGCACACGCTGGTGCTGCTGACCTCGCCGGGGCTGGCGCAATCGCGCCAGCGCGCAGAGCTGCTGAACTGCGGCGCCGACGGCCACCTGGTCGAGCCGGCCGAGCCGGACGAGGTGTTGTCGAGGATCCAGGCGCTGCTGCGGCTGCGCGGTGCTGAGGACGCCTATCACCGCACTTCGCGGGCACTGCATGCGCATGAAGACATGTTCCGCCAGCTGGCCGAATCGCTGGCCGACGTGGTGTGGATCCTCGACCCGGCAGAGCCCCGCCTGCTGTTCGCCAGCCACTCGCTCGCCGCCTTGTGCGGCCAGGCGCCCGAGCAGCTGACGCAAGCGCCGCGCCGCTGCCTGGAGCGCGTGGCCCCGGCCGACCGGACGCGCGTGGAAGCTGCCTTTGCCAGCATGCTGGGCGACGGCAGGCTGGACATCGAGTTCCGCCTGACGCGCCCGGACGGCGAGCTGCGCGATATCCGCGCGCAGGCGTTCCCGGTGCGCAGCGGGGAAGGTCCGCCGGCCGAGGCCGGCGCGCCGCCGTCGCGCATTGCCGGCACCTGCCAGGACGTGACGCTGCAAAACCGTGCCGAACGCGCGCTGCACGACGAGGAACGGCGCAAGGACCAGTTCCTGGCCATGCTGGCGCATGAACTGCGCAATCCGCTGGCGCCGCTGCGCAGCGCCGCGGACCTGTTGCAGCAGCTCTCGCCCTCGCGCGAGGACATGTTCCGCGCGCGCGACATCATCGGCCGGCAGCTGCACCACCTGACGCGGCTGGTGGATGAGCTGCTCGACATCTCGCGCTTCAACCAGGGCCGCATCACGCTGCGCGAGGACCTGGTGGAACTGCGCACCGCGCTCAATACCGCGGTGGAAGCCGTGCGCCCCACGATGGAGGCCTGCGGCCATACGCTGCGCCTGTCGCTGCCCGAGCAGCCCCTGCCGGTACGGGGCGACCTGGTGCGCCTGACGCAGATCTTCAGCAACCTGCTGCAGAACGCCGCAGCCTACACGCCCGCCGGTGGCCAGATCGTCGTCGATGCCAGTCTTGAAGGCGGCGCGGCGGACACAGCGCCCGATGCCGCGTCCGGTGGCCGCGTCACCGTGCGCGTGCGCGACAACGGCGCCGGCCTGTCAGAGGCGCTGCAGCGGCAGCTGTTCGATCCGCTGGCCCCGCACGACGACAGCACCCAGCCAGAGCCGCCGAGCGTCGCGTTCCAGCATGACGGTCCCGGCATCGGCCTGACGCTGGTGCAAAAGCTGGTGCGCCTGCATGGCGGCACCATCCGCGCCGACAGCCCCGGCGCCGGACAGGGCAGCACCTTCACGGTGACGCTGCCGCTGGAGCCGTGGCAGAAATGGCACCCCGGCTTCGGCCGCGCCGCGCCGCACCGCGGCGTGCCGCGCCGGATCATGGTAGTGGACGACAACGCTGACGCGCTTGAAGCCATGATGATGACGCTGCAGACGCTCGGCCATACGGTGGTGACCGCCGCCGACGGCCCCAGCGCGCTGGCGCGCGCCACCGATGCCCGTCCGGAGGTAGTGCTGCTGGACCTGGGCATGCCCGCCATGGACGGCTTCGAGACCGCGCGCCGCCTGCGCGCGCTGCCCGAGATGCGCGGCGCCACGCTGGTTGCGCTGACCGGTTTCGGCCAGCCCGAGGACCGCCGCCGCGCGCTGGAAGCGGGCTTCGACCAGCACCTGGTCAAGCCCGCCGACCTGGACGCGCTGACACGGCTGCTGGACGAACTCAGCGCGGGCCACCCCTAGCGCGATGCCAATGCCAGCCGCCGATCCCATCCACCCTTGAACAAGGAAGCTCCGTGCATACCACGCCCGAACCGGTGGCAGACCCGCCTCCGGGCGATCTGCCGCCACCGCCGCCGCAACGTGGCCGTGCGGCTGGCAAAGGAGCCGTCACGTGTCACGCATCATCTGGAAAGGCGCCATAACCTTTGGCCTGGTCAATATCCCGGTGGTATTGCGGCCCGCGTCGCGCAGCCAGACGCTGGACCTGGACCTGCTGGACGTGCGCGACATGGCGCCGGTGGGCTACCAGCGCATCAACAAGAGCACCGGCAAGCCGGTCGACAAGGAACATATCGTCAAGGGCTACCAGTACGCCAAGGACGAATACGTGCTGCTGAACGACGAAGACTTCCGCCAGGCCAATGTAGAGGCCACGCAGACGGTGGATATCGTCAGCTTTGTCGACGCGCAGAGCATCGCGCCGTACTACTTCGACACGCCCTACTACCTCGAGCCCGACAAGCGCGGCGAGCGCGGCTACGCGCTGCTGCATGAAACCATGCGCCGCACCGGGCGTGCCGCGCTGGCGCTGGTGGTGCTGCGCGCCCGCCAGCACCTGGCCGCGATGCTGGTGCACGGCGACGCGCTGGTGCTCAACACCATGCGCTTTGCCGACGAGGTGCCGCCGATCTTCGAACTGCGCCTGCCCAAGGCAGCCACCGGCAAACCCACCGGCGCGCACGCGCGCGAGATCGAGATGGCCACCAAGCTGGTCGATGACATGAGCGAAGACTGGGATTCGGGTAAAACGCATGACTGCCTCCTGTTCGGGTCACCAGCGCCTCCGTTGCCGTGCCTTGCCAGGCACGCGGAACCACTGGTAAGCCATTTTTCAGCAAGCTCCATACCTGCCGGCCAGGCCGCGCCAGGCGTTCCCGACGGGGCCCAGGGTGTGTAAATCGGGCCGCCCGTTGTAAAAGCGCCCGCCGCACGGTGTGCTTCATCGCCCGCTACAGACCGATGCTGGCGGCACCCAGGTCCTTCCATGCTTGGCATGGCGATTGCGAAACAGGGAACGCGGCAGGTCGCCGCGCCAAGGAGCTAGCAATGGGACAGCAGCAACAGCCGGGTCAATCGCAGTCGGGCCAGAAGCCGCAGGATCAGAAGCAGCAGGAACAGTCTGGCCAACGCGGCAGCCAGCAACAGCCGGGACAACAACAAGGCGGCGGTCAGATGGGTAACCAGGACCGCAAGCAGGACCAACAACAGCAGCAGGATCGCGGCAGCTCGCAACCGGGCCAGCAAAGTGGCCAACGCAGCGGCCAGCAAAGCGGCCAGGGCGGGCAACAGGGTGGACAACGCCAGTCATAAGCAGCGACAGCCACGATAACAGGCAGCTTTCCGGGTATGTGCGGCAGCAACATGCGGTGCGGCCGCAGGGGCATACGCCGGAGATTGACAGGCCGGGCCCCCCGCAAGGGGGCTCCGGCCCTTTTTGCGGCAAGCGCACCGGCATGACCCCGCGCACATGGTCCCACATCCCGTGTATGCTGGCCCTGACTTCCCCATCCAGGCACCACCGGCCTTGTCCAGCTTTACCGACCCCGCCGCCGGCCGCTCTGCGCAGCCAGGACGCGGCCCGCTGAACCATCTCTCCACCAGGCTGCGTGAGCGCGCCGGCGCGCACGTGCGCGCGCTGACCCGCAGCAATTCCGGCCTGACCCTCGACTACGACAACCCGCCGGGCGATCCCGGCCTGTTCGGGCCCGACGCGGTCTGCTGGCGCGTGCATGCCGACTTTCCGGCAATGCTCGCGGGCGGCGTCAGCGCGCTGCTGCTGCAGACGCTGCATCCGCTGGCGCTGGCCGGGGTCTGGGACCACTCCAGCTTTCGCACCGACATGCAGGGGCGCCTGGGGCGCACCGCGCAGTTCATCGCCGGCACCACCTACGGCAGCCGTGCCGATGCCATGGCGCTGATCGGGCGCGTACGGCGCATCCATGCCGGCGTGGTCGGGGTGGCCCCGGACGGGCGGCACTATGCGGCCTCCGACCCGGCGTTGCTGACCTGGGTGCACGTGGCCGAGGTCTCTAGCTTCCTGGCTGGCTACCTGCGCTATGTCGGGCCACTGAGCAGCGCCGAGCAGGATCGCTACTACGACGAGGTTGCGCGCATCGCCGAGATGCTGGGCGCGGCCGACGTGCCGCGCTCGCGCGCCGAAGTCACGGCCTACCTTGAGGCCATGCGGCCTGCGCTGCTGGCCAGCGAGCGCACCAGCGAAGTGGTACGGCTGGTGCGGAAGATGCCGGTGGCCAACCCGCTGCTGCAACCGGCGGTGCGCATCATGGCCGACGCGGGCATCGCCCTGCTGCCGCCGTGGGCACGGCACCAGCTCGACCTGGACGGCCCTTCGATACGGCGCCCGGCCGCACTCGCGGGCATGCATGTGCTGGCACCGGCGCTTCGCTGGGTGCTGGGCGCCGGCCTGGCAGCGCGCGCACGGCGGCGCGTGGCCCGCGGCATTGCCACGGGGGCCGGCTGAGGGCCGCGCCGGCTATCGGCGTCCAGCGGACACTTCTTGAAGGGAAATGAGAATTAGCGGCAAAAACCCTCCCATTTCGGAGGATTGCGCGGCGCGAAAGTGGCGTTAAATCTGCCTCGGCATTCCGAACGGCCGGTCGGATTTACTAACCGCACCAGCCACAGCGCCACAGAGCGCGATTCAAACGACGCAGGCAAAAAAAGAAGCCTACGCGCGGGGTGCTCGTAGGCTTTCCAGGACTGCTCGAGCCGAAAGGCTCTTGCCAAGAATATAAACGCGCTTACATGAGGTGTAAATCCCGTTTCTATCAGGGGATTCCCTCATGATGATATGAGATCGTTTGCGCACTTTTGATAATTTGGGCCCTGACGCTACATCAGGGCATTTTTCGCATGGGCTGGCAATTTCCTCACGGGCCCCGTCCACACCGGGCCAGCCGCCCTGGCCGCAGCATGCGGCAGCGCACAATCGGTTACAATATCCCAGCTTCGAGAGCAACACATCTTATAGAGCAAAGACTCTAGATCCGAATTGGCGCGCGGTTCGTCAACGCTTGTAGAACTTGGTTACTCTCAGCCCCGAAGTATTCCCCTTCTCTTCTGGCAGCACCAACCGGCGACGCCGCAGCTACCGAGAGCGGATGTTTCCCCTGCCGCCTTGGCCGCGCCGCACCCCAAGCCGCCGGCCAACGGACCCTTATCAGCCGCCAGAACCCTAGTGGGCTCTTCCGGAGTCGTTGTGAAGAAGAAGGAAACCCGGCCCAGGTCACCGAGCCGAAAGCAACTGCAGCACCAGCAATTTGCTGCATACAGCACCAGCCAGGCGCCTGTGATCGTCCACCTGTCCAACGGCGCGCGACTGCAGGGCCTCGTGCTGGCGTCGGACGACTACGTGGTGCTGCTTGGCCGGCAGCCGGACGACATCCGGCCCACGGTGGTCTACAAGCGGGCCATCTGCCTGGTCACGCTGGCCAATGCGCCGGACGCGCCGGTGATGGCACCGGATCCGGCCCCGGCGCCGGACTTCCTGCCGATCTACATCCCCCGCACCCGCAAGCGCCGCTAGGCCAACGCCCGCCCCGCACACCTTCCCGCTCCGGCGCCCCTTGCCGCGCGGCGCCTCCGCCCGCCCTGCCGGCACCCCGCGAAACTATCGCGGAGATCACTCTAAACCTTTCCCTTGCCCGGTCGATAACCCAAGCAACGGAGGCAATCTACGCCCTGCAAAGCAGGCCGCCAACGTTACGGCACTAGCCGGAATGCCCAAAACTTTGCATATAGGAGTCGTACATGGCGCAAGTCATTAACACCAACTCGTTGTCTCTGATGACTCAGAACAACCTGAACACGTCGCAATCGTCGCTGAACACGGCGATTCAACGCCTGTCGTCGGGCC
>JACXTT010014571.1_pt1 | contig 10272 bp, 6 predicted proteins | sample 9270951 | NCBI WGS metagenome assembly JACXTT01 (sample SAMN15532306, study PRJNA645909) | rock metagenome | isolation source: weathered quartz diorite | place: Puerto Rico | collected 2017-06-21
TCGCCCATGGTCGGCAGCTCTGGAAGCAGTGCAAAGCGATTGCGGCCGATGATGGCATAGGCCTTGAGCTTGCCGGCCTTGATCAGCGGGCCGGCCGTGGCGGTCGACTGTGAGCTGAGATCGGCGACGCCGGCCAGGAGATCGTTGAGTGCGGGGCCGGCGCCGCGATACGGCACCTGGGTCACCTTTGCGCCAAGCTCCTGCGCGAACAGCACGCCGGCGAGATGCCCGAACGAGCCGATGCCCGCATGTGCCATCTTGGCGTTTCGTTCGGGCTCGTTGATCCACTTCACCAGCTCGGCGAAGTTGTTCGGCGGCAGGTCGGGCCGTGCTGCGAGCAGCGTTCCGGCGGTATTGACGAGACCCACTGTGATGAAATCCCTCTCCGGATCGAAGGCGAGCTTGGGATACATCGTCACGCCGGCGGCCAGCGCCACGTGATGCAGCAGCACCGCGTAGCCGTCCGGGGCCGCGCGGGCGGCACGTCCCGCGGCGATCATGCCGCCGGCGCCGCCGATGTTCTCGATGATGATCTGCTGCCCGAGATTCTGCGACATGCTGTCCTGGATGATGCGCGCGATGGTGTCGGTCGCGCCGCCGGGCGGGAAAGGCACGATCATCGTAATCGGGCGGGTGGGGTAATCCTGCGCCGCAGCGGGCGCGGCGGCCCATGCGGCGGCGAGGATTGCTGACAGAAGCAGTGCGAGCTTGCAGGCGCATTTCATGACTTACTCTCCTTCTGCGGCCACGTCTGCGACGTGAGCTCGGATCGTCGGTCACTTGCGATTGCGGTCGGTCAGTCCGGACTGTTCTCCAATTCCACGACTCAGTAGGGCTATGCCTCTACGCTATTGCGCCGTGATGTTGTTGGAGCGGATCACGTCGCCCCAGCGCGTGATCTCGCTTTTCAGCATCGCGGTGGCGATCTCCGGCGTCTCCTGGCCGGCGGGATAGAGCTCCATGCCGGCCTTGGCGAATGCGTCCTTGACCTTGGCGTCGGCGAGCGTGTGCTGCAGCGCGGCGTTGACCTTGTCGATGACCGGCCGCGGCGTGCCGGCCGGCGCGAACATGATGTGCCAGAAGTCGAGATCGAGATTCTTGTAGCCGGCCTCGACCAGCGTCGGCACGCCGGGCAAGCCGGCGAAGCGGTTCTTGCCGACGATGGCATAGGCCTTGAGATTGCCGGCCTTGACCTGCTGCTCGACCACCGCGGCCGAGAGGCAGCTCAGGTCGGCATGGCCTGCCACCAGATCGTTCAGCGCCGGGCCGCCGCCGCGATAAGGAATCTGGTCGGCCTTGGCGCCGATCTCCTGGACGAACATCACGCCGCACAGATGCCCAAAGGCGCCGACGCCGGCATGGGCGACCTTGGCGATCTTGCCGGAGGTCTTCATCCAGGTCACGAGTTCCGTGACGGTGCTCGGCGGCAGCGATTTGTGTCCGGCCACGACTGAGGAGCTGGTATTGACCTTGCCGATGCCGGTGAGGTCCTTCACCGCATCAAACGAGGCGTTCGGATAGAGCGTCATGCCGGCCGCAAGCCCCACTTGGTGAAGGAGCAGCATGTAGCCGTCGGGCGCCGCGCGGGCGACGCGGCCCGCGCCGATCAGTCCGCCGGCGCCACCGACATTCTCGATCACGATCTGCTGGCCGAGCACCTGCGACATCGGGTCGATCAGGATGCGCGCGATGGCGTCGGTCGCCCCGCCGGCCGGGAACGGCACCACCAGGGTGATCGGCCGGGTCGGGTAGTTCTGCGCCGCGGCTGGAGTGACCGCCCAAGCGACCACAACGAAGAGCAGCCACGCGAGGCTTCGCGCCTTGACCATGCGTCTCTCTCCCATCCCGTTGCGCGTCTGATGCGCGCATGGCCCGCCGCTTGCCGGCGACTGTTGGGGAGCAGTCTAGACGGTTATTCCGCGGGCTGAACAGGGCTGCCGGACGCGTGCGGCATTCGGCGCTAGTGGTCCGATTCTAACATTCGCATCCCGTTTCAGCAGGCACGATTGCGAATGTTAGAATCAAAGGACCACTAGCAAGTATCAGGTGCTAGTGGAGCTTTGGATTTGACATTCGCTTCGCGAGCCCGCGGTTGGCAGGTAGCGAATGTCAAATCCGCTCCACTAGAACGCCTGCGCCAGCTCCTTGGCGCCGGGTGCCTGCGAAGCGCGGTCCATCTTTGAGTCGATCGCGTCGAACAAGGCGGCCACGTTACCGGTGCGCCGCGCGATCGGGTTGCGCTCATAACCGCCGCGCTGGAAGAAATTCGCGGTCGGCACCTGCGCGCGGAAATCCTGCGGCATCGCCACCATGTCGAAGCCGTTGCCGTCGCCGGTGAAGTTCATCAGCTCGAGCTCGCAGGCGGTCAAAGGCCGAAGAAGTCCCTTGGCGCGGGCGAACACCACGGAATCGAGCAGCTTCTGGGTCTGCAGCAGTGGGCCGATGTCACGGTCGAGCACCGCGGCGTGGGTGCCCTTGCCACCCTCGGTGAACTTGGCGAGCTTGTCGTGCTCGCCCCATTGGTTCGGCACGGTGCGGGTGAACGCGATCATCTTCTGCAGCGCCGCGATCTTCCGCTCCATCGCCTTGCGCTCGGCGCCCGCGAGCGGTGCCGCCTGCCGCGTCAGCGCCGAGACAAACTTGTCGCCGTGCTCGGCGAGGAGTGCCACGGTGTTGGTGCTGAGCAGCTGGTTGTAGCCGATCGCGGGCGAGATCGGCCGCGCGTCCTTGCGCGACGAGATCAGGCCGGCCTGCGAGTCGTAGCCGCCATTGCCGCCGGTCTCGAAGGCATAGATGCGCACCGCCTGTTCGCGGGTGAGGCCGGCCGCCGCCGCGACCTTGGCGTAGGCGGCTTTGAAGTCGGCCTCGGTCTTCGGCCGGTCCGGCGCGAAGTTGTATTGCTCGGCCGCGGCTTGGAGGAATTCCGGAATGGTCGGAATCGGCACCGGCGGCCGGTCCGGATCGCGGCGTGGCGGTACATAGCCCGGCGGCCGCGGCGGCCCGGTATAGACCGGCGGCTGGGTCAGCACATAGTCGTCGAGCACGATCGCGGTCCCGCTCCTTCGCTTGGCGTTGCGGACGCGACGCTGGTCGGCGATCGACTGCCAGTAGGCCTCGGCCTCCTGCTCAAAGGCGGTGCGGGCGCGGATATAGGCCTCGACCGCGGGGCTCGTGGCTGTGGTGAGGGCGTCGTCGGACTGGGACTGCGCCAATGACGGCACGGCGGCGCCGATAAGACTGGCGGCGACAATCCATGCCGGAATGTGTCGGAACCGATGCTGCATCACGTCCATGCGGCCGGCTGCGGAATCGCAGCCTCATGACAGAATCATAACATGATTCACCGCATCGATGGCGGGACTGGGGCACCGTGCCACGGCGAGCCGCGCACAGCCCGTCCTAGCCGAGTTGCTTTTCCCGCTGTTTGGCGCGCCGCACCAGGTAATCGAAGTTGATCGTGAATTGCTCCGGCCGGCTGATGTCGTGCTTGAGCTGCTCGACGTCTTTCGCCGGAAACTCCGGCGCGGTGTCGCCCGCCGCTTCCATGATCAGCTGAATCTGCGCCGCGTTCTCGAACATGATGGTGCGGATCACGGTCTCGTCGATGGTCGGCGTCGCGGTGACGATGCCGTGGTTTTTCAGCATCACCACGCTGTGCGGGCCGAGCGCCTTGGCGACGCCGGCGCCCATCTCGGTCGAGCGAATGAGGTTGATGGTGTCGGTGTAGAGCCCGACCGCGTTGGTGAACAGCGCGGCCGGCTGGCTCAGCGCCTTGAGCGGCCGCCCGGTGCCCGACCACGCGATCGAATAGGTCGGGTGGGTGTGCAGGATGCAATGCACGTCCGGCCGCACCTTGAAGATCTCCGAATGGATATAGACCTCGCTGTGGCGCCGCGAGGTGCCGGCCACGACCTTGCCGTCGAGATTGATGGTCAGGATGTTGTCGTGGGTGATCTCGTCGAGGCCCAGGCTGTGGCACTTCATGAAGAACAGCGACGGATTGTCGGGCAGCCGGAACGAGATATGGCCGCGCGTGAAATCGTCCTGGCCTTCGTTGACCAGCACCTTGCCCGCCCAGATCATCTTTTCCCTGATCTCGGCGTGAGTCATTTGGGTCATCGTTTCTTGTCCTGCTTTTGTGCTTTATTCCCGATCGCGCGCTGCGCGACCTACGGCTGGGCGCGCCGGGAGCCTGCGGCCGCGGTGACCAGGCTGTCCTCAGCCTCCGCGAAAGCGCCTGCCAGCTCGACCGCGCCCGGCAATTGCGAAATGCGGTCCATCTTCGCCTCCATCGAGGCGTAAAGCGCCGACACCACGGCGGTCCGCCTTGCGATCGGATTGCGCTCGTAGCCAAAGCGCTGGAAAAAGTTCGAGGTCGGGACTTGCGACCGCATCTCGTCTGGCATGGTGACGAGGTCGATGCCGTTGCCGTCGCCCGTGAGATTCATCATCTCGAGCTCGGCGCCGGTCAGCGGCTGCGCGTGGCCCTTGTTCTTGGCGAAGGCGATGGACTCGACGAGCTTCTGGGTCTGCAGCAGCGGTCCGAGGTCGATGTCGAACAGCGCCGCGTGGATGCCGACGCCCGCGCGCGTGGTCTGCGACAGCTTCTCGTGCTCGGCCCATTGGTAGGGCACCGAGCGGCAGAATGCGACCATCTTCCTGGTTGCCGCGATCTTCTTGTCCATCGTGGCGCGCGCGGCACCGGTCAGTGTCTGGGCCTTCGCTTGCAGCACCGCGAGGAAGCGGTCGCCATGCGCGGCCATGAGCCCGATGCTGTTGGGGGTGAGCAGTTGGTTGTAGCCGATCGCCGACGAGATCGCGCGCGCCTTGCGGCTCGGATGCGTCAGCCCGGACTGCACATCGTAGGTGCCGTTGCCGCCGGTCTCGAACGCGTAGATGCGGACCGCCTGCTGCGCGGTCAGGCCCGCCGCGGTCGCAGCGCTGGCATAGGCGCGCTTGAACTCGAGGTCGTTCTTGGGCCTTTGCGGCACGAAGCCGTGCTGCTCGGCAGCCATCGTCAGCATGTGCGACGTAAGCGGAAGCCTCGGGACGCCGGGCGTCGCAGGCGGCAGCGGGCGGCGCGGCAGGGCGCCAGGCCAGAGCGGCGGCTGGGCCAGAACATAGTCGGTCAGCAAGATCGGCTCGCCGCGGTTGCGCTTGGCGATCCGTACACGCCGCTGATCTACGACCGACTGCCAATATGCAGTCGCGTCCTTCTCATACTGCGCGTAGGTGCGGTACCCGCCGGCGGCCTTGGTCGAGCTCTTCGCGGTCTTGGCCGGTGACGCCCCGCGCCGGGCGGCGTCGGCCGTTTCCGCTGCCGCCAGCACGCCCGCAGCGGCAACGCCTGCCGCGAGCAGCCAGACCAGCGATCTTGTGCGGGACGTCCTCATGCCTTGCCGTTGCCGATGGCGCGCCACACCACCTCCGGTGTGGCCGGCATCGCGATGTGTTTCACGCCGAACTCGGCGAGCGCGTCGACCAGCGCGTTCGCCACCGCCGGCATCGCGCCGACGCAGCCGGCTTCGCCCGCGCCCTTGGCGCCGATCGGATTGGTCTTGGTCGGCACCGGATTGGCCTTCACCTCGATCGAGCAGAAATCATGGGCTCGCGGCATGGCGTAATCCATGAACGAACCCGTCGTGAGCTGGCCGCTGCCGTCGAAGTTGATGTCTTCCTTCAGGATCTGGCCGACGCCCATGGCCACGCCGCCGACGATCTGGCCTTTCAGAAGGAGCGGGTTCATCACCGTCCCGACGTCGTCGACCACGCTGTATTTGACCACTTCGACGGTGCCGGTCTCCGGATCGACCTCGACCTCGCAGACATGCACGCCGTTCGGGAAGTTCTCGACGTCGGCGCGGTAGACCGCGGTGGCGAACAAGCCGGCCTCCATGTCCTTCGGCAGCTTGGCCGGGTTGGCGGCGTTCTCCGCCACCTCCTTGATGGTGATGGTCTGGTTGGTCTTGGTGCTCGAGAAGATGCCCTCGTTGAAGTTGACGTCGGCGGCGTCGACCTTGAGCGCATGGGCCGCGATCGCCTTGGCTTTCGCGATCACCTTGTCGGAGGCCTGGAAGAACGCCGAACCCGACATGGTGGCCGAGCGCGAGCCGCCGGTGCCTTCGCCGAAAAACACCTTGTCAGTGTCGCCCTGGATGTACTCGATGTCGTTCGGATGGATGCCGAGCTTGTCGGCCACCACCTGCTTGAACGTGGTCTCGTGGCCCTGACCCTGGTTGATCGAGCCTGAGAAGATCTGCACCGTGCCGCCGCGGTCGAAGCGCACCTCGGCGCCCTCGAGGCTTGGCGCGGCCGCGCGCTCGATGGTGTTCGACATGCCGAGCCCGCGGAGCTTGCCGTTGCGCTTGGATTCAGCCTTGCGCTTGGCAAAGCCCGCCACGTCGGCAAGCTTCAGCGCGAGATCCATGCCCTTCTCGAACTCGCCGGAGTCATAGGTGAAGGTGAGGCTCGTCTTGAACGGCATTGCCTCCGGCGGGATGTAGTTTTTCCGCCGCAGCTCGGCGGGATTCATGCCAAGCTCTTTCGCCGCGCGATCGACCATGCGCTCGATCACGTAAGCGGCTTCCGGCCGGCCGTTGCCGCGATAGGGCCGGCACGGCTGGGTGTGGGTGAACACTGCAGTCGATTCCACGTACATCGCGGGCGTCCGGTAGACGCCCGCGAGCGTGCCGAGATTGCCGGTATAGGCCTGGAAGCCGGACTGCAGATAGGCGCCGGCATTCACGAACGAAGATACCCGGAAGCCGAGGAAGCTGCCGTCCTTGGCGAGCGCGAGCTCGGCGTCGGTGACGTTGTCGCGCGCCATGGCGTCGGACAGGAACGCCTCCGAGCGCGTGCTCATCCATTTCACCGGCCGGCCGAGCTTCTTCGAAGCGAGCAGCACCAGCGGCACCTCGTTGTAGATCGCCGACTTCATGCCGAAGCTGCCGCCGATGTCGGGCGCCACCACGCGCACTTTGTGCTCCGGGACCTTCAGCACGAGCTTGGCAAGCTCGGCGCGATAGGGATGCGCGCGCTGCAAGGTGGTGTAGATGGTGTAGCTGTCGGTGATGGGGTTGTAGTCGCCGACCGAGCCGCGCGGCTCCATCGACGCCGTCGTCACCCGGTTGATGACGAGATGTTCTTTGACGATGTGCGCCGCGCTGGCGAAGGCCTGCTCGGTCTTGGCCTTGTCGCCGTGGATCGCCGTGAAGCAGATGTTGTCCTTGCAGTCCTCCCACACGAGCGGCGCGCCGGACTTGGCGGCCTCGGCGGTGCCGAGCGCCGCCGGCAGCGGCTCGTACTCGACCTCGATCAGCTCGCAGGCGTCCATCGCCTGGTTTTTGGTCTCGGCCACCACGAAGGCGACATAGTCGCCAACGAAACGAACGCGGTCCTTCACCAGCGCCGGATACCGCGGCTTGTAGTTCGGCGAGCCGTCGCGGCGCTTGTGGGTGCCAGGAACCGGCAGGTCGCCCCAGCCCGATTTGATCCAGTCGTCGCCCGTGAGCACCACCAGCACGCCGGGTGCGGCTTTGGCGGCGGTGGTATTGATCGATTTGATCCTGGCGTGGGCGTGGGGCGAGCGCAGCACATGGCCGAACGCCATGCCCGGCAACGTGATGTCGTCGACATATTTGCCGCCGCCCCGCAGCAGCCTCGGGTCCTCGAACCGCGGCACGCCCTGACCGATCGCAAACTCACCCATTGCAGCCCTCGAACAATTTTCAGTGACAGACAAACAATCCGCAGTCATTCCGCGGCGCGGGACAATGGGTCCCGCGTCCCGGAATGACGCGGAGACTCTGCTTTTATCATAGCGTCAGGGGTTTGCTTAGCCTTTGGAATAGTGCGGCCTTGCAAGACTTGACCGTTGCACGGCGGTCTATTCTTATCGACGGAACGACCCGCTGAGGGGAAACGGCGGGGAGAGGGGAACGACAGGGCCGGCGGCGGAGCCGCCGCGCCGCCAATGGGAGGATGCGGTGGCGAGCAGCACGCCCGCGCCGGCGGATACTTTTCCGAAGCTTTTGTTGCGCAATGCGCGCTCGTTCGGCGAGCGGCCGGCGATGCGCCATAAGGACCTCGGCATCTGGCAGACCTGGACCTGGGCGCAGATGCGCGACGAGGTGCTGGCGCTGGCCGCGGGCCTGCACCGGCTGGGCTTGAAGCGCGGCGAGACCGTCGCGATCGTCGGCGCCAACCGGCCCAAGCTCTACTGGTCGGTGGCAGCCGTGCAGGCACTCGGCGGCATTCCGGTGCCGGTCTATGCCGATGCGGTGGCCGACGAGCTCGCCTTCGTGCTGGCGCACGCCGAGGTGCGCTTCGCCGCCGTGCAGGACCAGGAGCAGGTCGACAAGATCCTGTCGGTGTCCGAGCGGCTGCCGAAGCTCGAGAAGATGATCTATGACGAGCCGCGGGGGCTCGACGATTACGACCACGCCAACCTGCACGACATCGACAACCTTATCGCCGACGGCCGCAAGGCGCTGAAAGCGGATTCGAATTTCGCGGCCTGGCTCGATGCCGAGGTCGCAGCCGGCAAAGGTTCCGACACCTCGATCATTCTCTACACCTCGGGCACCACCGGCCAGTCGAAGGGCGTGGTGCTGTCGGCCGAGCGCTGCATCGCGGCGGGTTCGGACACCGTGACCTTCGACCGGCTCAATGAGCGCGACGAAGCGCTGGCCTATCTGCCGCTCGCCTGGGTTGGCGATCATTATCTCAACTACGCGCAGGGCATGGTCGCGGGCTTCTGCATGGCGTGTCCGGAAAGCACCGACACGTCGATGGCGGACCTGCGCGAGATCGGACCGACCTTCTTCTTCGCCCCGCCGCGTACCTTCGAGCAGATGCTGACGCGGCTGATGATCCGCATGGAGGATGCGGGCTTCGTCAAGCGCAAGCTGTTCCACTATTTCATTGACGTGGCGCGGCGTTACGGCGAGGCGATCCTCAACAAGCAGCCGGTGCCGGCAAGCGGCCGGCTGCTGTACTGGCTCGGCAACATCCTGGTCTACGGACCGCTGAAGAACGTGCTCGGCCTCTCCAATGTGCGCATCGCCTACACGGCCGGCGAGGCGATCGGCCCCGACCTGTTCTCGTTCTACCGCGCGCTCGGCCTCAACCTGAAGCAGCTCTACGGCCAGACCGAAGCGTTTCTTTATCTCACGGCGCAGCCTGACGGGCAGATCTATTCCGACACCGTGGGTTCGGCGCTGCCGAACGTCGATCTGCGCATCGCCGAGAACGGCGAGGTGCAGTTCAAGTCGCCCGGCATGTTCGTCAGCTACTTCAAGGACGAGGTGAAGACCAAAGAGGCGATCACGCCCGACGGTTTCGTGAAGACCGGCGATGCCGGCTTCTTCGACAGCAAAACCGGCCACCTGAAGATCATCGATCGCGCGAAAGACGTCGGCAAGCTCAAGGACGGCACGCTGTTCCCGCCGAAGTACATCGAGAACAAGCTGAAGTTCTTCCCCAACATCCGCGAGGCGGTGGCCTATGGCGACGGCCGCGACTTCGTCGCCGTGATGATCAACATCGATATCACCGCGGTCGGAAGCTGGGCCGAGCGCAACAACGTGATCTACGGCTCCTACCAGGAGCTCGCCGGCCATCCGCTGGTCTACGACATGATCCAGAAGAACATCGAGGAGATGAACCGCTCGCTCGCCGAGGACAAGGTCACGGCGGGCGCGCAGGTGAAGCGCTTCCTGATCCTGCACAAGGAGCTCGACGCCGACGACGGCGAGGTGACGCGCACCCAGAAGGTGCGCCGCGGTTTCGTCGCCGAACGCTACGCGCCGCTGATCAATGCGCTCTATGACGGCTCGGCCGAGGCCGGCATCTCCACGCAGGTCACCTTCGAGGACGGCCGCAAGGGCACGATCTCGGCGCGGGTCAAGATCCGCGACGTTGCGACGGTGCCGGTCGCCCCGGCTATGGGGAAGGCGGCATGAAGTTCCGCCGCAAGCACTTCTCTTTCTTCACCTCCCCCTGGAGGGGGGAGGTCGGCGAGCCGCCAGCGCGTTTACGCGCGTCTGCGACGCGCTATGGCGAGCCGGGTGGGGGTGAACTTTTTCGGACTGCCATGGTACCGCGGGCTGCAGCGTCACCCCACCCCGACGCGCGTTGCGCGTCGACCCCCCTCCAGGGGAGGGTGAGCACCCGTGGGGTGGCGGCATGAGGGCCCCAGCCGCAAGCGACATTGCGGCAGGCGAGGTGCTGCTCTCGGTCGAAAATGTTTCGCTGTCGTTCGGCGGTGTGCGC
>JACXTT010014572.1_pt1 | contig 10272 bp, 8 predicted proteins | sample 9270951 | NCBI WGS metagenome assembly JACXTT01 (sample SAMN15532306, study PRJNA645909) | rock metagenome | isolation source: weathered quartz diorite | place: Puerto Rico | collected 2017-06-21
ACCATCACAGTTGCAAGGACAATCAGAAACGCCGGATAGATCAACGAATTTATAAATCTCTTGCGGACAGTCAGGATTGTCTTCTCGTATTGAATGTATCGGTTAATCACCTCAACTAGGTTTCCGCTGCGCTCACCCGCAAAAATAGACGCCGTGTAAACGGTTGGAAACACTCCTTGGGCACGAAGCGCCTCCGACAACAATGTACCGGAATGGACGCGGTCACGCACGTTTCTTATGTAGTCTCTTAACAATGGGTTACGTATCTGATCCTTCAGTAAATCTAGAGATTTTAGGATCGGCAACCCGGCGCGAATCAGCGCGACAAACTGCTGATTAAACAGGACGAAATCTTCAGCTTTGATCCTGTGCCGCCGCTGCGGGGCGCGAAGAGACAGTGACCAGCCGCGCGGGCGAATGTTGATGGGAAGCAATCCCTGTTCCTGAAGCTGGTGGCGCACCTCGTCCATAGTTTGGCCGACCACAACACTTTTGATTACCTCGCCGCTCGGCTTGGCATATTTACAGGTGAATTCCATATCTATGTCGGAATTGCAGAGATGCGCCCCGAATTCTCAAAGTCGGCTCGAGAATTCGGGGTGCGTCCCGGAATTCAATTCTATTGTCCGAGCCCCTGAATCACCTCGACGCCCGGTGGCACCGTAAAATCAAAGAATGACGCGCGAAGACCGGTGTTGGTTCGGATAGTTGAGAAGAAGAATTCTGATCGTGAACCATCCGAATGTGCGAGCAGAAGACGCCGGATATAATAGTTTGCGGGATCAACCTCCATCGTGACCTCTTGGAGGTCGGTTTTGGCTTTCGGATACATCCTGACGACTTTGGTACCCTCAAAAAACGGTTTCGTATTCAGTAACTCAAATCGAGTGAATTCGTTGCGAAGATTAGATTGTCCAAGCAAGAACATCAGCGGAATTCGATCATCGAATGAATTCTTGACCGCTTCCTTGTTAACCTGACGATCTGCCGGTACATAGAAATAAACCGTTTTGCCGTCGGAAATGAACAGCTTGTCTTCCGGATCCTTATACTCCCAACGCATCATTCGCGGCCGCATCAGATATAAATGACCCGATTCTTGCTGTTTTCGGTTCAAAGAATTCTGAAAAACTTGAATAAAATCCGAAGAAAAGTCCTTCATTCGGGCGAAAGTCCGCTCAACACCATCGACAATGCCCGAGAGTCCCTGCTCTGCCTGGGTGGCCCCTGAAGGGCCAGGCGATGCCAGCAGTGCCAGGCAAAATACCAGCAAGTAACGCATATTCTTGAGAGTACGCTAGGTGAATACTTAAGATCAATGAGCCCGGCTGACAACCAGCGCCGCGAGCTTCTGCTGGATCTCCGGATCGTCGGGACTAATGACGGCTGCCCGGCGGTAAGCGTCGATAGCCGCATCCGACTTCCCTAGCGCTTCCAGAGTCGTTCCCCAGGAAAACAGCAGGTTCGGATCCGGATACGGTGCGTTCTCGACGGCTTGACGATATGCGGTATCGGCATGTTCTCGATCACCTTTCAGAACATAACAATTCGCCAGAAACCATGAGCTTTGCCAATAATTCGGCCGGGCCGTTAATGCTCGCTCCAATAGCGGCCGAGCTTTCTCGCAATGTCGCGCATCGGTTTGCATAAGAAGTCCCGCAAGGCTCGATAACAGCACCGGACTATTAGGATCAATTCGCAGGCCTGCCTCGAACTGTTCCCTGGCCTGCTCGACATTTCCTTTATTCTGCAGAACGAGACCGAACCCATTACGCGCCGTTAGATTATCGGGAGTCACGCGGACCATGTTCTTAAAGAACGTAAACTCATTCTGCCAAACCCAGTTATGACTAACGCAAAGCAGTGCTGCGATGACGAGCGCTCCTGTTCCGACCAGATATTTCTGGCGGTTGTTCGCGAGAGCAGTCCACCCAACTCCCGACAGCAATGCGACGCTGAAAACCGGGATATATAGAAACCGCTCTGCCATCAAAACACCGATCGGCAGGATCCAATTCGAAACAGGCAGAAGAGCTACAAAGAAAAACAAAATCGGCAAACCGATAGCGGGACGCCTTCTTGCTAGCACACCGCCGGTGAGAACGGACAGAGCGACGGCAGCAATACCCGCCCACGCGTCCCAATCGCGTAGTGTCGCGATGTGAATGGAATTAACTTCATAGCTGGCCGCCACATCTATCGGAGCCAAAACCAATCTGAAGTACTGAAGGAATACCCTGCCGGATGTCATCCACCGCTGAAGGAGCGATAAACCGCCCTGCATGTATTGATCGGAGGGCGGTACTCCTAGCGAACCGAGCACGCTGACTCGCAGGGCGAGGTACACGAACATGGCTGAAGTCACTGGGACAAAGTCTCTCCACCTTTTTTCTTTGGAAGACGAAGTGATCCACACATCCAGTATGAGAATCGCCGGCAAAATGATGGCGTTCTCCTTGGACAATAAACTCAAAAAGAAAAACACGCCGGCCCAGATTGAACGATCTCGGCGGAACATGAGCCATGCCGAGAAAAAGAACGCCGCAGCCAGCAATTCTGCCCGGCCGACGATGCCGACGATCGCTTCGGTATGGATCGGGTGAAACAAATACACAGCGGCAGCCGCCCAAGCGCCTGCCGATCCGATCAACAATGAAGCTAAAAGAAAAACAAGCCAGCCGTTCAGCGCGTGCAGTAACAGGTTCGTCAGGCGGTATCCGGAGGCCCAGCGATGCCAAACCGCATAATCGAGAGAGAACGATAGAATCGTCAGCGGCCGGTAAACACCACCGAATTTGTAACCCGCCCAATACGGTTCGGACAGGAAACGTAGCGGGGTGATCGAGCGAATCGCCGGATTTGAAGCAACGATCAAAAAATCATCCGGCTGGACAAATGGCAGCGGTAAAGCATTGGAGTAGCAAATTGCAACGATTAAGAGACAAAACGCCAGCGCGCGAAGATTCGAAACTCCTTTCAAGAGCTTCTCCGAAGATTGTATTTAACGATGAAATAGAGAGCCGCAATTCCATCTTTCCACGTGATCTTCTTTCCCTCGCTGTAGTCTCTGCCGAAATAAGATATTGGAACTTCGTAGATCCTGCAGTGTAGTTTCGCGATCTTCGCCGTGATTTCCGGCTCGAAGCCGAATCGATTTTCTTCGATAGTCATCTTAGAAAACAATTCCCTGCGGAAAGCCTTATACCCCGTCTCCATATCCGTGAGATTTAAGTCCGTGAACATATTCGAAAGGAGCGTCAGTATTCGGTTTCCTAACGAATGCCAGAAGAACAAAACCCGATGAGGACCGGAAAGAAACCGAGATCCGTATACGACGTCGGCCAGGCCGGCGGAGATCGGTCGAATCAATTGTTCGTAATCCGTCGGGTCGTATTCGAGATCAGCGTCCTGGACGATGACAATGTCGCCAGTAGCGGCGGCGATCCCGGTACGAAGCGCAGCGCCCTTGCCCTGATTCACGGGCTGATAGAGAAAACGGGCCGACGGAATCCGGGAAGACATATCGAAAGACCGAAGAATTTCTCTTGTCCCGTCCGTCGAGCAATCGTCTACGACGATAATCTCCTTCTCGTAAGGACTCTTTTCGATTCGTTCCAGAACCTGATGGATTGTGCGTTTTTCGTTATAAACGGGTACGACGACAGAAATCTTCATCAATATAGCTGTTTCGATTGCTTAGCACTCAGCGTGCTGAGTTTTTGTCGAATGAATACATTATCGGGTTCAATCAGAGTTGCGCGACCGTAGGCGTCGATGGCTTCCGCGCTTCGTCCGAGCATCTCCAGCGATTGGCCCCACATTAAGTAGAGCATGGCGTCGGGATTGGGGATACTTTCCGCCGCCTGCCGATACATTGCTTCTGCTTCTCGAGCGCGGCCTTCTTTGAAGTAACAATCCCCCATTCGACGATGCGTATCGGCATGGTTTGGATCGATTTCAATCGCGCGCTTCAGCAGCGGCCATGCATCAGTGCAATTGTTTGATGTCATCTTTGTTAGGGCAAGAGCCGCGAGTAACTCCGGATAGTCGGGAATTATCTCGAGGCCGGCCTCTAATTGCTTTGCGGCTTCCCCGTTCCGCCCGGCTTTTATCAAAGCAAAGCCATACCCGAGCCTAGCCTTGGCACTATTCGGCACAACGCGCACCATGTTCTTGAAGAATGTGAAATCATTCCTCCGGATGTAGTCATGGCTGTTGCAAAGAACAATGGCCGTAATTAATAACCCGACGCCGACGAGACTCCGTAATCGCTTATCTTTAATGCTAGAAAAACCGATCGCGGCAGCGAATGACACGCCGACCATCGGCAGATACAAAAACCGTTCGGCCATGAGCACACTAATCGGAAACACCCAGTTGGAGCTCGGAAGGAATGCAAGAACCGCGACCGATAGCCCTAAGCCCAGGGGCCAATTGCGTCGGATGTAGAAATAAATAGCGGAACAAATCACGGCCCCTATCATCAGAAGACCCAGCCAGGCATCCCGATCTATTAATTTGGCGATAGGAATGGCGTTGAAGTCATAATCCCCGGCCAGATTTACCGGAAATACGATCAAAATAAGATATTTCGTAAATACCCGGCCCGCGGTCAGCAACCGATCGAAATAGGTAAGATGCCCTGCCATATATTGTGCGGCTGTCGGGATGCCAAAGCCGCCCAAAACGGAGAAGCGTAATGCTAAATAGACGATGGTAATGACGAATATCGGCACAAGCTTCCACCCTCTCCCTCTGGTAGAGGGTTGGGTGAGGGCCTCAAGATTAGCGTCAAATCCGAGACCCTCACCCGGCGCTGCGCGCCGCCCTCTCCCAGGGGCAGAGGGAATCATGATGTCAAGCACCAGTACCACGGGCAAACTAAGCGCATTTTCTTTCGAAAGTAATGGGAGGAAAAAAGCCACGCTTGCCCAACCCGTTCGGCCTCGACGAAACAAAAGCCACGCCGACAAAAAGAAGCATGCCGAAAAGAGTTCGCTGCGGCCAACGATCGTCGTCACAGCCTCTGTATGGACGGGATGTACGGCATAAACCACCATCGCCGTCAGCGGCAGAATTCCCGGTCCCACCACGCTTTTGAAGATTGAAAACACGAGGGTTGCGTTGATCGCATGCAGGGCGAGATTCGTCAATCGAAACCCAGGAGCCCAGCGCCTCCAGACAGCATAGTCAATAGACAGCGAAGTGATAACGAACGGGCGGTAGATGCCCAAATACTGCTGCTTCGTCCAGTAAGGTGATTTCAGGAACTGAATTGGGGTAATGCTGCGAATGGCCGGGTTGGAGCTGACAATCGGGGCATCATCAAAAACGAAATCATTTGACACCGAGTTAAGATAGCAGGCCGCGACGAGCAGGCATGAGATGATGAAAGCGCCCCGGGTACTAAACATTGCTGCTACTGTTTTGATCGGCATTTTTTGCCTTCAGGCACTGCTCGCACTGCCTCGGCTCTCGGCCACATCGGACGAGCCACTTCACCTGGCCGCGGGATATAGCTACTGGAAGACGCGGGATTTTAGAATGAATCCCGAGCATCCGCCGTTGGCAAAGTTGCTCGCCGCTGTTCCACTTTTGCTGCTTCGGCCCCGAATGGACACATCCGATCCAAGTTGGGGTAAAGGTGACGAAGTCGCGTTTGGTTTCAATTTCCTTTACGGAAACGATGCCGACCGTTTGCTGTTCTGGTCGCGCGTGGCGATGATCGCGCTGGCCGCTGTCGGCGCGGCAGTCACTTTCTTGTGGGCCCGCGATCTCTTCGGCGGAATGGCCGGCATATTCGCGCTCACGCTCTATGTGTTCTGTCCTGATCTTCTCGCCCACGGAATGCTGGTAACAACCGATGTTCCCGTCGCTGTTTTCACCGTTTTGACTCTTTATCTGTTTTGGAAACGAGGCGACAAGCCAACGTGGCAAAGCGATATCGCTGCAGGCCTGGCGCTCGGCGCGGCAATGACAAGTAAGTTTTCGGGTGGCATGCTGCCGGTCATTCTTTTCGCGTTCTGTTTTGTTCGCAGAGAAATAAGGAGTCTGTGCATTATGGCCGCGGCTTCCCTGCTGGTCATAGAAGCCGTCTACCTCTTTGCCGCTTCTCCGTTGCTTTACTTTCGAAACATGAGTTTTATAGGCTACAACCATCTTCCGGACTACCCATTCTATTTGATGGGCAAAATGAAATCCGGCGGCTGGTGGTATTACTTTCCGGTAGCCTTCGCTCTTAAAGCTACGGTTCCCGCCGTCCTTCTTGTTTTCTTCGCAGTCGTAAACGCAACCCGCGGCTTCATCGATCAATGGGGAGAATTGCTCCTGCTGGTGACGATTGTCTTTTACGTCGTGGTGACGACGGCGGGCGCGGACCAGATTGGCGTCCGGTACATCATTCCCATTTTTCCGCTTCTCTACATCTGGGTGAGCCGAATCGTCCCGGATTTCAAGACGGCCCGAACCGGCGTTGCAGTTCTCGTATTGCTGCTGGCTTGGCACATCTGGTCCGGCATATTCGCTTTTCCCAACTACATACCTTATTTCAACGAATTGGCCGGCGGTGCGAGAGAAGGGCCGGGCTTTCTCGATGACTCGAACGTGGATTGGGGCCAAGGGCTGAAGCAAGCCGCCGAGTACGTACGGGCGCGGCAACTCGCCGACGTGAATATTTTCTTTTTCAATCCGTTCGGAGGTCCTGGTTCCCAATATTACGGACTTCCCAAGAACATTGAATACAGCGAAGTCATCGATCGACTCGTGGCTCATCGGCCCAAGCAGGGCACATATATCATTAGTTCCCATTTCGTTATTCGAATGAGTCATGTCAATCCGGTATGGAAGGTTTACAGACCGGTTGATCGCATTGGCGAGTCGCTCTGGGTTTACACATTTTAATTTGACTGCGTGAGTTGCTTCAGTCTGGTTTTAATCAGCTCGTCCGTCGGATCAATGAGAGCCGCTCGTTGGTAGGCAGCAATTGCAGTCGGAGTTTTTCCCAGTTTTTCGAGAGTGTCAGCCCAGGAAGACAAAAGGTTCGCATCCGGGAAGTCCGAGTTGAGGACAGCGAGCTTATAGCTTTCCTCGGCCAGGTCTGTTTTGCCTTCCATTCGCAGACAATCACCCAACACCCACAAGCTTTGCCAGTGTCCCGGTTGAATTGAAAAAGCGCGTAACAGGAGAGGACGGACATGGTCACAATGGCCCTCAATCCGCATTGTGGTCCTCGCCAACCCCGCTAGCAGGGGAGCGCTTGAAGGCATAATGCGGAGCCCGGCTTCAAATTGAGCCTTTGCTTCTTCCGCCCTATCCAAACGCAATAGCGCAAAACCGTAACCAAGCCTGGCGCGTGCATTGCTGGGAATGCTTCGCACAACGTTTTCGTGGAAGGTAAACGTATCCTGCCAAATGTAATTGTGGGCGATGCAGAGCATTACAGCGACTGCAACGACTCCCGCGGCAGCAAGGTGCCGCACCCGCGCGTGAGGAATCGTTGCCCACCCAAAACCCGCAAGTAGGGCGAACCCCAAGACCGGTGTGTATAAGAATCTTTCTGCCATGAGTAGAGCGATCGGCATGATCCAGTTTGATACCGGCAGTAGTGTGACAAAGAAGAACAATATGCCGAACGTCACGACCGGTTTCTTCTTCGCGAGAGCTAACCCGATCACGATACAAAATAAAACCAGTGTTAGGCCGAGCCAGGCATCCCAAGCCGAAAGGCCGGCGAGCGGCACAGAATCGAAATCGTAGTCTCCTGTCACGTGGATCGGCGCGACAAGCAGCCGAAAATATTGGATGAAAACGCGGCCTGATGTCATCCACCTTTGAAACATCGTGAGGCTGCCATTCAAATATTGACCATTTCGAGGAATTCCTAACCCGCCAAGTACATACCATCGCAAACCCAAATACGCGATGCCCACAGTCGCCAAAGAAGCGAAACGCCGCCAGGATTCTCGAATCTTTTGAATTCCACCACTCGTTAGTGCCGTTTCGAGCACGACGATCGCGGGAAACGTGATGGCACTTTCCTTTGCAAGGACTGCCAGTAAATACGCAACGGCAGACCACACCGTACGGCCCTTTCGGAAAGCGAGCCATGCGGTGAAGCACAGAGCCGCTGCCAAGAGTTCGCTCCTGCCGACGAGGCTGACCACTGCTTCGGTTTGCACAGGATGGATTACATAGACGACTGCCGACCCTACGGCTGCAAGCGGCGAACCCAATATCCCGTATGCCAGCAAGTAAACGAACCATCCATTCAAAGCGTGCAGCAAGAGATTGACTGCCCGATAGCCAGGCGCCCAGACATGCCAAAGAGGGTATTCCAGAGAGAACGAAAAAATCGTTAGAGGCCGATATATTCCGGCATGATTGAGATCGCCCCAGTACGGTTGCAAGAGAAAATGGAAGGGCTGTATGTGCCGAATGCGCTCATTGGCGGCTACGATCAGAACGTCATCGAGTATGAATGCGTTTGAAAGGGAATTCGAATAGCAGACCGCAACCAGAACCAAGCACAACAGAAATGCTCGGACTGAGGTGTTCGACTTATTTAACGGGTTCACCGCTTAATCCCACCGGTGCGCGAGTCGGATCAGTGGAATAGCGGATAACGTAGTCGGGCAAGGTGTAATAGTCGAACCGTCCGGCATTGGTAGAAACGGCATTGGCATTGGCAGTATAGATGTTACCGGATACGGCAAGAACAAACGAATATCCGGAAATGGAACCGCTGAATCGGGGGTCTATCAAGCCTTGAGTGATCAACGAAGGAATGTCGCCATACGACCCTTGATTCGAGCCAATGTAGGTAACCTCTGCGGTATTGATCGTTCTGAGTTGGGCAACCGCAGAAGACTCTTGCGCCGACTGACGTGAGCGCAACAAGTTCGGAATTGCAATCGTAGCGATGATCAAGATGATCGCAACCACGATGAGTAACTCTAACAGTGAGAATCCTTCGTTTTTCATATCCATCAGCATCGATTCCGTTCTTGAAAATAAGGCCCGGCGTTTAAGCCGGACCCATGCTGTCATAGCCAAACTACTGTACAGGAGCCCCCGATAAGGTACCCGGGTAGCACGGCGTGCAGTTGCCGCCCTGATACGTCGCGTACCGGATCACAGCGTCCGGAACACTGTAATATCCAAACCGTCCTGCATTGGTTGAGGTCGGATCGGCATTCACCGTGTAGTTGGGGCCTGATGCCGCTACGGTGAAGTTGTAACCGGAAACCGACCCTGAAAACCGCGAATCCAACAATCCTTGGGTAATCAGCGAAGGAATGTCGCCATACGAACCCTGATTGGATGAGAGGTACGTCACTTCTGCCGTATTGATCGTTCGAATTTGGGCCACCGCGGACGATTCCTGCGCAGACTGACGCGATCTCAACAAGCTTGGAATCGCAATAGTCGCGATGATCAGAATGATTGCGACAACAATCAGCAATTCCAGCAGCGAAAAACCTCGATTACTCTTCATTCCTACTTGTCCTCCTAGTCTCGACGTGTTCGGTTTAAGCAAATCAGCGAGTCCTTTCAGGCGGGCATCGTAGGGACGGGTCACCCGCATGTCAACTCCCTATCTCTCGCTTAGTTAGGCCTATAGTCACAATAGCCATGTACCGACCCCTGTTCTGCAAGTGGGTATCCATGGCGGCTGGCGTTCAAACGCTGGACTTAACGGATAGACAACTCCGGAAAATGACAAATTCCGTCATTTGCATTGAAAAATAACGTCAGGTGAGTAAATCACCCACTCGGTCTGGGAGAGGGGACCCCAAGACTAGAATTCTTGGCATTGGTGTTAGAGTGTGGACGCCATGCTAAAGAGACTTGGAATAGAGAGCCGCTTGCAACTTGCAATCGCGCTGAGCGTCACCGCGCTAATCGTTGTCACTACTCTCGGCTCGAGCGGTGGCGCACCGCCGGTATTCTTCATCTATCGAACCCTTCTTCTCGGCATTGCGGTGATGTGCGCGATAGGTTCCAGACGATCGAGCTTTCGCATATCCCGCGTGTTTCTTGGTTTGGTTGCAATTCTTTTCGTCTTGATGGCGATTTCAGTTCTCAGGATTCCGGGCTCTCACTTCGACGGTTTTTACCTCTGGTACCGGTACGGATTTTTCGCCTGTGCGTTCATAAGCCTGGCGAACGATGCGCGCTACCAATCTGCACGATGGAAAGGCTTGCTATCGGGAACCGTTAGGATCGTCGGCTTGCCATATCTGCCGCCCGACCGCGTGCGGAGGCCGGACCGGG
>JACXTT010014573.1_pt1 | contig 10272 bp, 11 predicted proteins | sample 9270951 | NCBI WGS metagenome assembly JACXTT01 (sample SAMN15532306, study PRJNA645909) | rock metagenome | isolation source: weathered quartz diorite | place: Puerto Rico | collected 2017-06-21
GCTCCTCGACGATGATGTCCTTGACCTTCTCTTCGAGCTGCTTCATGTCCATTGCCATGGGTGTCCTCAATGGAGGTGTGGGAAAAGGATCACAGCACCATCCCGCCGTCGACCACCAGTACCTGTCCCGTAATGTAGCTCGCGAACTCGGAGGCGAGAAAGACCACGGCGGCGGCCACATCAGCCCCCTCCCCCAGCCGGCCCAGCGGAATCGCCCGGAGCAGCGCTTCCCGCGCGCCGCCCGTGATGTTGCGGGTCAGCTCGGTGTCGATGAATCCCGGCGCCACGGCGTTCACCAGTACGTTGCGCGAGGCGAGCTCTTTTGAAACGGATTTGGTAAAGCCGATCAAGCCGGCCTTGGAAGCGGTGTAATTCGCCTGCCCCTTGTTGCCGGAGATCCCGACGACGCTCGTGATGTTGATGATCCGGCCCCAACGCCGCTTGATCATCCCACGCGCGGCGTGTTTGGTGACGAGAAACGCGCCCTTCAAATTCGTGTTGAGGACGGTGTCCCAGTCCTCTTCGCCGATCCGAAACAGCAAGTTGTCGCGGGTGGTGCCGGCGTTATTGACCACCACGTCGATCCGCCCGAAATCCTTCTCCACCGCCGCCACGGTCTTCTCGACTTGTTGCGCGTCGCTGACGTCGCACCCGTAGCCGTGCGCCGTCCCGCCGTCCCCGTTGCCGAGGGAGGCGGCTGCCTCGCGCGCCTTGGCGACGTCTCGCGCCAGCACCGCCACGCGCGACCCGACGCGCGCGAGCGCCTGCGCGATGGCCTGCCCGATGCCACGGCTGCCACCGGTCACGACGGCGACTTTCCCGGTCAAGTCGATCTTCATGCGCTCAGGCCGCCTCCAGGAAGCGCGCGACTTCATCGGCGGTTCCCAGGGACGTCACGCTGGCGTCGGGCACGATGCGGCGCAGGAGGCCGGCCAGGACGTTTCCAGGGCCGATTTCGATGAACCGAGCGCCCGCGCCCCCGAGCTCGGCGGCGCGCTGCATGCTCGCGACCCAGCGGACGGGTGCGGTGAGCTGATCGGCGAGGAGCCGGCGCGCGCGTCCAGCGTCGCGTACGGGCTCCGCGGTGGCGTTGGCGATCACGGGGAACGCTGGATCGCGGAAGGCCGCGCGCTCGAGCGCGACGCGCAGTTGGTTGGCCGCGGGAGCCATGAGGGACGAGTGAAATGCGCCACTGACTTTGAGGGGGACGACGCGCTTGGCCCCGCGCGCCTTGCAGAGCTCGCCCGCCTTGCGGACGGCGTCCGGGTCTCCCGAGATGACGGTCTGGTCCGGCCCGTTCAGGTTGGCCGCCACGGCGACCGCGCCGCTGCTCGAAGCTTCGCGGCAAGCCGCTTCGACCTCCTGGGTCGCGAGTCCTAGGACGGCCGCCATCGTGCCCGGTCGCTCGGTGCCGGCCTTTTGCATCAGCTCGCCGCGCCGCCGCACGAGCGCCGCCGCCTCGCTCGCCGGGAGCGCTCCGGCCGCGACGTACGCCGAGTATTCACCGAGCGAATGACCGGCGGCGGCGACCGCCGCGCCGTCGACACGGGGACCCACGACGGCGAACACCGCGGCGCTGTGCGCGAGGATCGCGGGTTGCGCGTTCTCGGTCGCCGTGAGCTGATCCTCCGGGCCGTCGAACATGAGTCTGCTGAGGGGGAAGCCGAGCGTCCGGTCGATCGCGTCGAGCGTCGCCCGCGCCTCCGGGAACCGTTCGGCGAGGTCCTTGGCCATCCCGACTTTTTGTGCGCCCTGCCCGGGGCAGAGCCACACGGTCGCTACCACTGCACCACCAGACTCGCCCAGGTGAAGCCCGCCCCGAACGCGCAAAACATCACCTTCATGCCGGCTTGCAGACGCCCACAGCGCACGGCTTCGTCCAGCGCGATTGCAACGGACGCGGCCGACGTGTTCCCATACCGATCCACGTTGACGTACACCTTGTCCATCGGGAGCCCCGCGTGCTTCGCGGTCGCTTCGATGATCCGGATGTTCGCCTGGTGCGGAATCAAGAGATCGATGTCGCCGCTCGAGAGCCCGGCCCGCTCGAGCGCCTTGTCGCACGCATCGGCCATCGAGAGGACGGCGGCCTTGAACACCTCGCGTCCCGCCATCTTGATGTAGTAGGAGTGGTCGGTCAGGAGCGCGGCGTCGGGTGGGTGCGCGGCCCCGCCCCCCGGGCGATACAACAGCTCGGCGAGCGTGCCGTCCGACTTCATGTAGCTCGAGAGAATGCCGCGCCCATTCGTGCTCTTGCGGACGAGCGTGGCGCCGGCGCCATCTCCAAAGAGGACCGCCGTGCTGCGATCCGTCCAGTCCATGATGGAGGTGAGCTTTTCCGAGGCCACCACGAGCACCTGCTCGAACTGGTCGGCAGCGACCAGCCCTTCCGCGACGTTCAGGGCGTAGAGGAAGCCGGTGCATGCGGCCTGCACGTCGAAGGCAGCCGCGCGCTTGGCGCCGAGCAGCGCCTGGAGATCGCACGCCTGCGAGGGGAGCAGCCGGTCGGGCGAGCACGTCGCCACCACGAGGGCGTCGATGTCGAGCGGCGTCAGATCGGTCTCCCGTAGCACCTGCTCGGCCGCCGCCTTGGCCATGCAGGCGTTGGATTCGTCGGGGGCGGCCACACGCCGCTCCTGAATGCCCGTGCGCTCGCGGATCCACTGGTCGGAGGTGTCGAGAATCCTCGAGAACTCGTCGTTGGTCATCACCCGTTTGGGCGTGTACCGACCCGTTCCCACGAGCTCCGCAATCGGTCGCTTCACCGCGACGCGCCCCCTTCGGCCAGCTCGGCCCCAATGTCCTGGTCCACGTGGCTTTCCACCATGTGGGCGGCTACGCGGACCGCGTTCTTGATCGCTCGGGCTGGTGAAGCGCCGTGACAGATGATGACCACGCCCTTCACGCCGAGGAGCGGGGCACCGCCGTATTCGGAATAGTCGAGGAATCGGAACATCTGCTTGGCTTCGGGCCGGTTGAGCACGTCCGGAAACGCCTGCTGCATCATCCCCATGAACATGCGGCCAGCGGACTCGTAGAACTTGAGGACGACGTTCCCCACGAACCCGTCGCATACCACCACGTCGATGCGCCCGTGCTCGCACTGGCCCGCGAGGATGTCCCGCCCTTCGACGTTGCCGACGTACCGGATGCCCGAGGTCTGCTTCAGGAGCTGGTGCGCTTCCTTGACCGTCGCGTTGCCTTTCTCGTCTTCTTCACCGACGTTGAGCAGCCCGACCCCGGGCTCCGGCCGATCGAGCACGTCGCGGACGTATACCGAGCCGAGGTGCGCGAACCCCACCAATTCGCGGGCGTCGCAGTCGACGTTGGCGCCCCCGTCGAGCACCAGGACCGGGTGCGCGGCGGTCGGAAAAAGGGGGGCGATCGCCGCACGCTGCACGCCCTCGTGCAGACGAAGCATCAGCGTCGCGGCCGCCATCACTGCCCCCGTGTTGCCAGCCGAGATGAAGGCGTCGGAGTCTCCCTGCTTCTGGAGACCCAGGCCCACCACAATGGACGAGCGCGGCTTTCCCTTCACCGCCGCGAGCGGCTTTTCCCCCATCCCCACGACTTCGGGCGCATCGACGATCTCGAGCCGCTGCCGATCGACTGCTCCGTGGGCCTTGAGCGCGGTCTCGATCTCGGCGCTGCGACCGACGAGCTGGATCCGGAAGGTCGGCGGGAGCTCGCGCAGGGCCTGAACCGCTCCCTCGACCTCCACCTTAGGCGCGTTGTCCCCCCCCATCGCGTCCAGCGCGATGCGAATCACGCTCAGGCGTCCTCGACGGCCACGCGCTGCTCATCCCGGTAGTAGCCGCACGTCGGGCAGACATGATGCGGGCGCTTCAGGTCTCCACACCGTGGACACGGCTGGAGCGCGATGGGCGCGGCCTTGTAATGCGTGCGGCGCGCGCGCTTCTTGCGTTTGGAGGTTCTTCGCTTGGGTACCGCCATGGGATTGTCCTCGGTTGTCAGTCGCGGAGCTTGTCCTTCAAGGCCATGAGCCCGTGCCAGCGTAGGTCGTCGGCCGGCGGGCAGCCGCAGAGGCCCGCGTTCAGGTCCTTGCCACACCGCGGGCACAGCCCGCGGCAATCATCACGGCACACTACCCACTGCGGGACGGCGAGCAACAGCTCCTCTCGGACCGCGGGGCGGAGATCGATCTCGGTCGCGTCGGACGCCAGCGGATAGGAACTCGGGTCCTCTAGCGCGTCCGGATCACGGGAAAATAGCGCGTCGACGTCGGCCGCTACGGTGACCGCCACCGGGGCGAGACAGCGCCGGCACTGCCCGGCGATCTTGGTTGTGAGCGAGCCTCGCCAGTAGTACCGGCCGTCGCCGGCGTCCTGCAAGCGGCCTGCCACGCGCACCGGCTCGGTCAATTCGACGTCGGCGCCCTCAAAGAGGGGATCGGTCCCTGGGATGTCCGCCCGGGTTTCGACCGGGCCTCGGGCGAGCTCCCGCAGGTCGATCTGTAGCATGGGCAAACGAAGCTAAACCGTTGTGGGACTTGGGTCAAGCGAACTTGCTACTGCGCGCCCCAAAGCCCTCGTAATTCGCGCTCGGGAAAGAAGAAGGCGATCTCGCGCGTCGCGTTCTCAGCGGAATCGGACGCGTGGATCGCGTTCCGCTCCTTGGACTCCGCGTACAGCTTGCGCACCGTCCCGGCCTTGGCTTCCGCGGGATCGGTCGCGCCGATCACCTGACGCAGGTGGGCCACGGCGTCCGCCCGCTCCAATGCCAGCACGAGCGCCGGTCCGGACGTCATGAAGGTGACGAGCGGGCGGTAGAAGGGGCGCTCGCGGTGAACCTCGTAGAACGCCTCCGCCTGTGCGGGGGTGAGTCTGACGAGGCGGGCCGCCCGGATGCGGAATCCCGCGGCTTCGAGGTGCGCGACGATCTTGCCGGTGAGCGCGTTGTGGACCGCGTCGGGCTTGATGATGGCGAGGGTGAACATTTCGGGGTCCGGAGTCCGGTGTCAGGGGGCGATGAGGCGGCGGATCACGTCGGCGCGGGTAAGGAATCCGACTACGAGTCCATCCCGCACCACGGGGAACCGATCCACGTCCTTCCCGCTCATGAGATTGGCGACGTCAGCGAGCGTTTGATCTTCCGCCAGGCAGAGGACCGAGCGGGCCATGGCTTCCTTCACGGGAATGAGCTGCGGGTCGGCCGAGCCGCGCGCCACTTGCGAGCGCGCGGGCGCGCGAAACTCTCCGCTTTTGGTGCGCTGGATGAACGAAGGCATCAGGAAGCGGAGCAGCTCGCGATGCGTGACCATGCCGATGAGCGAGCCCGCGTCGTCCACCACTGGGAGGGCGCGGATGTCCTGCTCGACCATGAGCCGGGCGACCTCGCCGAGCGTGCGCTCCGGCCGAACGGTGATGGCATGGGGCGTCATGACGTCCCGGACCGTAAGCTGGTTCGGCAGCTCGGCCGCTTCGAGCGCCGCGAGCGTGACGACGTGTTCGGGCGTGCGCGCCGCGAGGAGCGCGAGGACCGTGTCGGGATCGGCGAGCGTGCGGGCGAACGCGCCCACCACCTGCAGATAGAGCGCCGCGTCCCGCAGCGGCGCGACGATGAAGATCACGATCCGCGCGGCTCGATGCGGGTCTTTCTCCCACCGGATGGGCGTCGCGGATATCCCGACCGCGGTCACCAGGCTGCGCACCGCCTCGCTCCGGAAATGGGGGAGGAACGCGTGCTCGCCGACCGAGACCATGTCCTCCGGCCACGTGTGGCGGATGACGGCCGTGAGCCGCTGCGGATCGGCCACTGCCCCGGTGGTAATGAGCCGCTCGGCCAGCCGCTCGGTCGCCTCCTTGACGGTGGTCGCCCGCAACGGCACGAGCACGTGCTCGGCTTTGAGGACATCGCGGAGCTTCACATCCGTTCCTCCAGCAGCGGCACGACGTCCGCCGGGCGCTTCATGACCGCAATGCCAGCCCGGGCGAATGCAGCCATCTTCTCCGCCGCCGTTCCGCTCGAGCCCGAGATGATCGCGCCGGCGTGACCCATCCGGCGGCCCGGGGGCGCCGTCTGACCAGCGATGAACCCGACCACCGGTTTGGTCATCGACGTCTGCACAAACTCCGCCGCCTGCTGCTCGTCGGTTCCGCCGATCTCGCCGATCATGACCACCGCATCCGTGTCTGCGTCGGCCTGAAAAGCGGAGAGGCAGTGGATGAAGTTCGTTCCGATGAGCGGGTCTCCCCCGATACCGATGCAGGTGGACTGTCCCATCCCGTGGGTCGACAGCTGGTGGACGATCTCGTAGGTAAGCGTGCCGCTCCGGGACACGACGCCGATCCGTCCCGGCCGGCAGATGTTGCCGGGGATGATGCCGACTTTGCTCTTGGACGGCGAGATAAGACCGGGACAGTTCGGGCCGATGAGCCGCGCTCCCCGCTCGTGGAGAAAAGGCAGGACGCGCGTGACGTCCAGGACGGGGATCCCCTCCGTGATGCAGGCGATCAATCCGATGCCGGCGTCCGCGGCTTCGAAGATCGCCGACGTGGCGACCGCCGCCGGCACGTAAATCACGGACGTGTTGGCGCGCGTCTCGCGAGCCGCGTCGGCGACGGTGTCGAACACGGGAACGACGCCGTCGAACACCTGCCCGCCCTTGCCGGGCGTGACGCCGGCCACGACCTTCGTCCCGTACCCGATCATTTGCCGGGTGTGGAAGGAGCCGTCGCGCCCGGTAATCCCCTGGACCAGCAGGCGTGTCTGCTCGTCGACGAAAATGCTCACGCTGCCCTCGCCTTGGCCACCGCCTGCTTCACCGCCTCGTCCATATCGGTGAGCGCCGAGAAGCCGGCCTTCGTGAGGATCTGGATCGCCAGGGCTTCGTTCGTGCCGGTGAGCCGGATGACGAGGGGCACGGTCATAGGGAACTGCTGCGTCGCCTGGACGATCCCGTTCGCGACATCGTCGCAGCGCGTGATGCCGCCGAAGATGTTGAACAGGATGCTGCGCACGTTCCGGTCCGCGGTAATGATCCGGAGCGCGTCGACGACCTTCTGCGGGTTCGAGCTCCCGCCGATGTCGAGGAAGTTCGCGGGCTCGCCGCCGTAATACTTCACGAGGTCCATGGTGGCCATCGCGAGGCCCGCGCCGTTGACGCAGCACCCGACCGAACCCTCGAGCTTGATGAACGTGAGCCCCGCCTGGCGGGCCTGCACTTCGGACGGCTCCTCGGCGCTCGGGTCGCGTAACGCCGCGATCTCGGGGTGGCGCTCCAGCTCGTTGTCGTCCACCACGATCTTCGCGTCGAGCGCGGCCACGGTACCGTCCGGGGTGGTGACGAGCGGATTGATCTCCATGAGCGCCGCACCAACGGCGTAGAACGCCGCGTACAGCCGCTGCATGATGTCCGCGGCCGCGCGCGCCTGGGGCATCTCGCGGTACAGCTTCAACGCGAGGCCCAGGGCCTGATGCGCGAGCAGACCGTATCGCGGGTCGACCGCCAGCCGATGGATCTGCTCCGGCGTCTTGGCCGCTACCTCTTCGATGTCGACGCCGCCCGCCGGACTCACCATCAGCACCGGCCGTTGGGACGCGCGGTCCACGATGATGCCCACATAGCTCTCCGAGGCAATGTCGGCCGCCGGAGTCACGAGGACGCGCCGCACGGGCAGGCCCTTGATGCGCATCCCCAGAATTCGCGCCGCGAGCTCACCAGCCTCGGCGGCGTCCGTGGCCAGCTTCACGCCTCCGGCCTTACCGCGGCCGCCCGCGTGGACCTGCGCTTTGACGACGACTCGACCTCCCCCGAACCGCTGCGCGATCGCGCGCGCCTGCTCGGCCGTCTCGGCGACCTCCCCCGGCGGGACCGGAATTCCGTGGCGGCGAAGGATGTCGCGGGCCTGGTACTCGTGCAGGTTCACGATGGCTCCGATGTGATGGTCGTTCCGGCGTCGCCGCGCAACGCGGCCAGGCCTTGCGACAGCGCGGCGATGATTGCGCGACCGCCACCGACCCGCACGAAATCCGCGGCGGCCTCGACCTTCGGCCGCATGCTCCCGGCACCGAGCTCTTTTCCCGCGAGCAGATGGTCGGCCTGTGCCAGCGTGAGCCGGCGGATCGCCTCCTGGTGCGGCGTGCCGTACGCGCGGTACACCGCTTCGACGTTCGTGAGGATGAGGAGCACGTCGGCCGCGATGTCGCGGCCGAGGATCGCGGCGACCCGATCCTTGTCGGCCACCGCGTCGATGCCCTCGAGGCGGAGCATCGGATCGTCGTACACGGGCGGGCCCCCACCACCGCACGCCACCACGATGTGCCCCGCGGCCACCAGGTGCCGAACGGTGTCCCGTTCGACGACCGCGATCGGCTTGGGGCTCGGGGCGAGTCGGCGCCAGCGACCGGGCTGCTCCTCGCGCACGGGGACGCCGCGCGCCTGCAGGCGCGCAACGCGCGCCGGATCGAGCGCGTGTCCAATGGGCTTGGTGGGTTGGCGGAGGTTCGGATCGTTGGCGTCGCACAGGGTCTGCGTGACCAGCGTGACGACCTGGCGGGCGATGCCCGCGCGCGCGAGGGCGTTCTGCAGCGACTGCTGGATCATGTAGCCCATCCAGCCTGCGGTCGCGGCGACGAGCACCCCCAGCGGAAGCGGCTCCACCTGATCGGCGGCGAGCTCGTTGCGCGCAAGATCGTCGCCCACCTGCGGACCGTTCCCATGCACGAGTGCGATGTGCCACCCGTCCCGCGCCAGGTCGACGATGGGCGCGAGGCTCGCCCGCGTGTGGCGAAACTGATTCGAGATCGTCGGCCGCTCGTTCGGCGGGGCGACGGCGTTGCCGCCGAGCGCGACAACGATCGTGCCGGCCGGCGCGGACGAGGCACGGCGCGTCTTCCTGGCCGCAGAGGCGGTGCGGGCGGGGCGGGCCGAACGGGCGTTCACGGCGGCGCAACCTAGTGGCGGTCGGGAACGGGAGCAAGCTTGCGACGACCGACGCCCAGCAGCTGCTCCAGCTCGTGGTACAATTGCGCGAACTTCGCGAGGTCGCCGCCGGCGAGCGCCGCGCTGGCCTGCACCGCCAGCCGCCGCGCGTGCTCCCACCGTGCGGCGAGCGAGGTATCCGTCGGGATACGCGGGCCTCCGGTCGCGGCGAGGAGATCGCGGAGCGCAGCGGCGGGGGACCGTCCTTGGCCGCGCCGGTCGCCCCAGGAGAGAAATACCGTGTCGATTCCCCGGAGCGGTGTCCCGCCCGCCGGCTCGATGAACCGCGCCTGCTCCGAGAACAGGCCCCCCGCGACGCTCCACACCCGCATCACGCCGGGCGCAGTCGTATTGGGGGAGCCGACGAGGAGTGGCGGCAGCCGCGCCGCGCGCGGCCGCCAGACGAACAGCTTGGGCTCGGACGGCGTCATGCTGCCGGCCACGAGCGCGGCGAACGTGTTGCCGGCCTCGAATCCCTGTCCCATCCACATGCGCAAGCCATCGCCGCCCGGCTCGTCCCACGCGGGGGCGCTCAACTCGAAGGGCTCGCGGTCGCGCGGCACCCAGGGGGTCGTGTCCCCGCGCCAGCGGTCCAGGAGAGCGGCGGCTGCGCGGAACGTGCGGCGGGGAAACGGAAGCTGAGCGCGCAGGGCCGGGGCGAGGCTGTCGAGCGGATGAATCATCGGCGTGAGCAGCGTGGCCCAGGCGAGGGCGACCGAGTCCGCGCCCGGAGCCAGGTGCAAGCGCGTGTCGCCAGTGGCGGCGCTCACTACGGCGATGAAAGCAGCGCGGGAGTAGCGGACCCACCGGCCGTCGATCTCCACGGGCCGCGCGAGGGGAAAGCCTTCGGCGCTGAGATAGCCGTACGCCACCCACCACAAGGCGCTGTCGACCACGACGGGCGTCGGCGGGTCGAATGTCGCGAACGGCGCGAGGCGGCGGAGACGCGGGAGGACGTTCCGTCGCCACATGAGCACGAGACCGTCCGTCTCCCGGCGGGCGAGGGCGGGGCTCTGCAACGCCCAAGCGAGCGCGAGGCGACGCCACCAGGGGGTGAGTGCGACGGCGGAGCGTCGAACCGCCGGCCACGTATCGGGGGACGCGACCACGAATCCCTCGAAGTTCGGTCCGAACCACGTGGTCGAGTCGCGCGTGGGAACGGTGGTGAATTCGAGCGCCGAATCCTCCTCCACGGCCGCCACCGGGGGGTGCGCTCGGGCCGCGGATCCGCGGTGGACCGCCGTCCAATCGGGCAGGCGGCCCGTGGTGACTGCGCTGTCGAGCATCGGCTGGAACGCGACGATCCACGTGGGGCGACCCGCGCCGAT
>JACXTT010014574.1_pt1 | contig 10271 bp, 9 predicted proteins | sample 9270951 | NCBI WGS metagenome assembly JACXTT01 (sample SAMN15532306, study PRJNA645909) | rock metagenome | isolation source: weathered quartz diorite | place: Puerto Rico | collected 2017-06-21
GCCGGCGAAATCCGGCTCGGCGAAGTCGAGATTGAGTTTTTTGCCGAGGAAGCGGGCTTCGCCATTCCGCTCGGCCGCATCACGATTACCGAATGCCAGATGATCAACCAGTTCAAGGGTTCCGAAACCGAAGCTCCCCGCTTCACGCGCGGATACGGCTTTGTATTCGGGCATGGCGAACGCAAGGCGATGACGATGGCTTTGGTGGATCGTGCGCTTCGTGCGCGCGAATTCGGGGAAACCGTTTCAGCGCCGGCGCAAGACGAAGAATTCGTGCTTTCCCATTCGGACAATATTCAGGCCACAGGTTTCGTCGAACATCTGAAGCTGCCGCATTACGTCGACTTCCAATCCGAGCTGGGACTGGTGCGTCGCTTGCGTGCTGAATTCGATGCTGCACGCTGCGATGAAATCGGCGTGCAGAGGGCCGCCGAATGAAAACGCTCGAATACAATTTCGCATATCTCGACGAGCAGACGAAGCGGATGATCCGCCGCGCCATTCTCAAAGCGATCGCGATCCCTGGTTATCAGGTGCCGTTCGCCAGTCGGGAATTGCCGATGCCGTACGGCTGGGGAACCGGCGGCGTGCAGGTGACGTCGGCCATTCTGGGTTCTGACGATGTGCTCAAGGTAATCGATCAAGGCTCCGACGATACGACCAATGCCGTTTCGATCCGCAGCTTTTTCGCCAAGACCGCGGGCGTGAGCACGACGACCGATACGCGCGAAGCGACCATCATCCAGACGCGTCATCGTATTCCCGAAACGCCGCTCAGCGAAAATCAGGTCGTCGTCTTCCAAGTTCCGATCCCGGAGCCGCTGCGTTTCCTCGAACCGCGCGAGACCGAGACGCGTCGCATGCACGCACTTGCCGATTACGGGCTCATGCATGTGAAACTATACGAGGACATCGCGCAGCACGGCCACATCGCGACGACCTACGCCTATCCAGTGAAAGTGAACGGTCGCTACGTCACCGACCCATCGCCAACGCCGAAATTCGACAACCCGAAAATGAACAATTGCCCGGCGCTGCAATTGTTTGGCGCCGGCCGTGAAAAGCGCATCTATGCCATCCCGCCCTATACCCAGGTGGTTTCGCTCGATTTCGAGGACCATCCATTCGAGCCGTATCGCCATGACGGCAGCTGCACGCTTTGCGGATCATCCAGCAGCTTTCTTGATGAGGTCATCACTGATGATCGCGGCGGACGCATGTTCGTATGTTCCGACACGGATTTTTGCGAGACGCAGCGAAAATCATCGAATCTTTCTGATGTATCAAAAGAAAGCCGGAGGCGCGCGTCATGAGCGAAACGCCTCTGTTGAGTGCATCGCGGCTCTCGAAATCCTTTGGGCGAACCTTGGCTTGCCGGGCCATCTCGTTTGATCTGTACGAGGGCGAAGTGCTCGCCGTGGTCGGGGAATCCGGTTCGGGAAAATCCACGCTCCTGCAACTGCTGTCGCATCAGATTGAGCCGAGTTCCGGGCGCGTATTCTACAAGTTCCGTGACGGCGTAACGCGTGACTTGGCCCTCATCACCGAGGCCGAGCGGCGTTTTTTGTTTCGGACCGATTGGGGCTACGTCCATCAAGACCCCGTGATGGGTCTTCGCATGGCTGTCTCCGCCGGTGCCAATGTCGGCGAGCGCATGATGGCGATCGGTGCGCGGAATTACGGCAATATTCGCGATTCTGCAAAAAGCTGGCTCGACTGCGTCGAGATCAACGTCGACCGGATCGATGAAAGCCCGCGCAGTTATTCCGGTGGTATGCGCCAGCGCCTTCAGATCGCGCGTAATCTCGTTACGCAACCCCGCTTGATGTTCATGGACGAACCGACAGGCGGGCTTGATGTTTCAGTTCAAGCGCGATTGCTCGATCTACTGCGCACCATCGTGAACGAGCTCGATCTTGCGGTTGTAATCGTCACTCACGATCTCGCCGTTGCGCGGCTTCTGTCTCACCGGATTTTGGTGATGAAAAACGGCGAAGCGATCGAAACTGGATTGACCGATCAAGTTCTGGAAGATCCGCGCGAACCTTATACGCAGCTTCTCGTATCCTCGATCCTGCCGGCGTGAATGCCATGAAACACACGCAATCACCGGCTTTGAAAATCATTGGCGCGGCGAAGACCTTCACCATGCACCTGCAAGGCGGCATTCGGTTGCCTGTGATGTCCAAGGTCAATTTTTTGGTTGCGCCCGGAGAATGCGTGGTTCTGGCTGGGCCGTCCGGCGCCGGAAAGTCCTCGATCCTCAAAATGATCTACGGCACCTACAAATGCGACGAAGGCAGCATTGTTGTCCGTCACCGGAACGAACCCGTCGACATCGCAACGGCAGAACCCCGTGCCATACTAAGATTGCGCAAAGAAACCATTGGCTACGTCACGCAGTTCTTGCGCGCGGTGCCTCGCATTTCGGCCATCGACGTAGTCACCGACGCTCTTGTCTTTAGCAATATGAAACGAGACGACGCACGAGATAGAGCCACGGCGTTGCTGCGGCGCCTGAGTATTCCCGAACGGCTCTGGACTCTTTCGCCTGGAACTTTTTCCGGTGGCGAGCAGCAGCGCATCAATATCGCGCGCGGGTTCCTGCCCGATTTTCCATTGTTGCTGCTCGATGAGCCGACGGCTTCACTCGATGCCGAGAATCGCGCCGTCGTCATTGACCTTATCGTGGAGAAAAAGCGCGCCGGTACCGCGATCGCGGCCATCGCACACGATGAAGGCGTCCGCGAAGCAATCGCTGATAGAATCGTGGATGTGACCCAATTTTCCTGTGCGGCATGAAACGGATGTCTGTGTCATGACCAGAAACTGTCCCGAGATTCTTCTAACAAATGCAAAAGTGGTTCTTGCTGACGATGTGATCGAAGCGGGATGGGTTGCCGTTGTAGGGGGACAGGTAACGGAGATAGGCGAAGGTACGGCGCCTGGCCGTGGTGAGGATTTTGGCGGCGATCTGCTTCTCCCCGGACTAATCGAACTGCACACGGATCATTTGGAAGCACATGTCAATCCGCGTCCAAAAGTGGAGTGGGATGGCATCGCTGCGGTTATCGCTTACGATGGTCAGATTGCGTCAAGCGTAATCACCAAAGTCTTGGACTCGCTTCGGGTATGGAACGAGCCGGGTATCGAGGACGTCGCAAGCCAGGCAGGGGCGCTTTCAGAGGCCATCTCTGCTGCACGCACAGCCAATCTCTTGCGCGCCGACCATTTGCTGCATCTGCGCTGTGAGGTGCCGATGCCGGATGTCGTGACACAAACAGCCAAGCTGATTGAACGTCCGGACGTGCGCCTAATGTCTTTGATGGATCACACGCCAGGCCAGAGGCAATTCCGCGATGAATCCAAATTCCGCACCTATTATCGCGGAAAAAGAGGCGGGCTCACCGATGCCGAGCTTGATCGCATGTGCGAGCAACGCATTCGTTTCCGCGACAAGTATGCCACCGAAAACTACAGGGAACTTGTCGCCCTCGCGCGCAAACAAGGTAAGGCCATTGCGAGCCATGACGACACGACGCCGGAGCACGTCGAACAATCGATCAGCGACAGGGTTGCGATCGCGGAATTTCCGACGACGATCGAAGCGGCAATTTCGTTGCACGAGGCGGGCGTTCGCGTTCTCATGGGAGCCCCCAACCTGGTGCGCGGTGGCTCGCATAGCGGAAACATCGCAACGGCCGATCTCGCACGGGCTGGTATGCTCGACATTCTGTCGTCCGATTACATTCCGGCAAGCCTGCTGCTTGCGAGCTTGCGACTGCCGCAAGCCGTGCCGTCCATCACGTTGCCGGAGGCAATCCGCACGGTCACCAAGACGCCGGCGGAGGCGGTCGGATTGAATGATCGTGGCGAGATTGCCGTCGGAAAAAGAGCAGATCTCATTCGGATATCGACAGTGGGGACGGCAGTCGCCGTCCGCAGCGTTTGGCGAGAGGGCCGTCGCGTAGCTTGAGGACACAGCGGGATGCCTTGGCCGTTCTTTACAAGATCACATGGCATCGGGCCCGGCCGGTTGGTACTGGTGGCCGGACCCAGCGGTGCCGGCAAGGACACGTTGATTATTGGCGCGCGTGAGCGTTGCCAGTCTCATACAGACGTTGTCTTTCCAAAGCGGGTTGTGACGCGGACAGACACGGAGTGGGAGCAGCACGATACGCTTTCCGATAACGACTTCGATCTGGCCATTACCAAGAATGCCTTTGCATTCTGGTGGAATGCGCATGGATTGAAATACGGTATCCCGATTTCGATCGACTCCGATATTCGCGCGGGAAGGACTGTTGTTTGCAATGTGTCGCGCGCGATGATCTCTTCCGTCAGATCACGATACGCTCGCACCGCATACGTATTGGTTACGGCGCCACCGGAAGTGTTGGCCCAACGCATTACACAACGTGGCCGCGCCTCGGACGGCGCCATTCCTGACCGTATCAACCGCGGCAGCGGCTCTGGTGCAGAGCCGGACTATTGCATCGAGAATATCGATCACCCGGAATTTGCGGTGCAAAAGCTGATCGACGTCATTTACGAACGCGTCGTGCAGATCGCGATCTGATTTAATCCACAGCCTGTCACTGATAATTCACGAGGTAGTCGATCGCCTGTCAAACAAAGCGTCCACTTGTGCGGTGCTCACAGGTGGAACTTAATCCCGGAGGGATCGATGCCCATCGTTATCCCAAAGCTCAGCCGCCGCCACATACTTCTCGGAACGTCCACAACGGTCATGACCGCCATGAGCGGGATCTCGATGCCATTCGTCAGTCGCGCGAATGATCGCCCACAAATCACGCACGGCGTTCAATCCGGCGATGTCGGAATGGATTCCGGCGTCGTCTGGGCACGCGCTGACCGCCCCGCGCGCATGCTCATCGACGTGGCGACAACGGACAGTTTCAAGGACGTCAAGTATTCCGGCTATGTGGATGTGTTGCCTGAAACAGATTTCACCGGCAAGGCCATGTTCGAGGAGTTGCCCTCGGGTCAGGACATCTTCTACCGCGTTCGGCTTCAGGATTATGCGTCGCCGACCATCATCGGTGAACCGCAAGTTGGGCATTTTCGCACGGCTCCCAAGGACCGCCGCTCGATTTCATTCTTATGGTCTGGCGATACAGCGGGACAGGGATGGGGAATTGATGAGTCGCGCGGCGGGATGCGTACCTATGCCACAATGCTAAAGCACCGCCCGGATTTCTTCATTCACTGTGGAGATAATATCTACGCCGATGGGCCGATCCCAACGGAATTAAAACTGAAAAACGGAGAGTTTTGGAAAAACATCATCACGGAGGACAAATCGAAGCCGGCCGAAACGCTCACGGAGTTCCGTGGCAACTACAAATATAATCTGCTCGACAAAAACGTCCTCGCGTTCAACGCCCAAATTCCAATGCTGACCCAGTGGGACGATCACGAGGTGACGAACAACTGGTGGCCGGGCGAGCCGCTCACACGAGCCGAACATCAGCGCAAAAAATACACCGAGAAAAATGCGTTGGTTTTAGCCGCGCGCGCGAGTCGTGCATTTCACGAATACATGCCGATCCGTGAGTCGGTCGCCGAACCCGGGCGCGTCTATCGCAAGATCTCATATGGCCCGCTGCTCGACATCTTCATGCTCGATATGCGGAGCTATCGCGGACCCAATGCGGAAGGCCTGGAAGACACCTACGGTCCTTCATCGTATTTCCTCGGGCCGCAGCAACTCGCGTGGCTCAAGCGCGAACTCGCAAACTCTCGTGCGACCTGGAAAGTGGTATCAGCCGACATGCCGCTCGGTCTCATTGTCGTTTATGACGGAGACCGCAAATGGGGCGTGGAGGCAATCGCACAGGGCAACGGCCCGCCACGCGGTCGCGAGCTTGAAATCGCAAACCTGCTGACTTTCATCAAGCGATCGCGGATCCGCAACACGGTGTGGCTCACAGCGGACGTTCATTATACCGCCGCGCATTACTACGACCCCAACAAAGCGGTGTTTCAGGATTTCAATCCGTTCTGGGAGTTTGTGTCAGGTCCGCTTCACGCCGGAACATTCGGACCAAACGATCTCGACAACACTTTTGGACCGCAGCTCGTCTATCAAAAGGCGCCAAGCCAAGAGCAAGGTCAGAATGTTTCACCGGCCGAGGGTCTTCAATTCTTTGGTCATGTGGCAGTCGATGGGGCGACCGAAGTCATGACCGTGACACTTCGCGACGTCAATGATACGGCGCTTTGGTCGACCAAGCTTCGGCCGCAGCGCGGCTGATTTAACCGTTCGTTAACGGACCGATTATTGCTGCCATCTTGCGTCATCCAGCCGCAACACGAATCGCGGATGGGTGGCGCATGAATTTCATCGCTAACTCCGAATTGGTTCCGGATACCGGCAAGTCCTTGCGAGTCCGGACGCTTTTTCTCTCGGATATTCACCTTGGTACCCGCGGATGCCAGGCGGATAAGCTCCTATATTTTCTCGCCGAATACGATGCCGATGTGATCTACCTTGTCGGCGACATCGTTGATGGATGGCAGCTCAAGTCCGCATGGCATTGGCCGCAAACTCACAACGACGTTGTGCAAAAACTGTTGCGCAAAGCTCGCAAAGGCAATCGCCTTATCTACATCCCCGGAAATCACGACGAATTTCTCCGCGATTATTACGGAACGCATTTCGGTGGAATCGAAGTTGTCGAGAATACGATCCACGTGACAGCCGACGGACGCCGCTTTCTGGTCATCCATGGCGACCTGTTCGATCTCGTCATCAGGCATGCCCGCTGGCTCGCGCTGCTGGGCAACAAAGCTTACGATTGGGCCATATTGCTCAACACATATTTCAATGCCATGCGTCGCGCCTTCGGGCTTCCCTACTGGTCGCTTTCGCAATGGGTTAAACTCAAGGTCAAGAATGCGGTGAATTTCATCGGCGAATTCGAGCACACGCTGGCAACGGAGGCCAAGCGGCATGAGGCCGACGGCGTGATCTGCGGGCACATTCATCACGCGACGATCGCCGAGCGGAAGGGCATTACTTATGTCAACTGCGGCGACTGGGTGGAAAGCTGCACGGCGGTTGTGGAGCACTTCGACGGCCGTCTCGAAATCGTCGATTGGACGAAGTCGCCAAACGCGATGTCGCTTCACGTTTCACAAAAAGCAACTGCTTGATGACAATCGCGCAATCACTGCGGAATGCGCATAAGCGGTTGTCCCATACGGATGACGGCACCCTCAACTAGGTTGTCGCACAGCGCAAATCCTTCCGGCGCAAAAACAATGATTGTTGATCCGTGCTGGAACCACCCCATCTCCTGGCCTTTCCGTAGAGGCACATTGCAAGGCATTACATTCGCACCGGCATATTTGACGTTCAGCAGCACATCGAGGAAGTGCAGCCGAATACTGGCAACCAGAATTGCCGCGACAGGAACTAGAGTCACAACGTGGCCTGTCTTTGCATGTCTCGTACGCAAGACGGCCCGCTCGTTCTTACAGAACAGCTTTTCGATGCGCTTGAGCGCAATCGGGTTTACATTCCATGTATCGCCCGAAATGTAAGTCACGCGCTCAACTTGGCAGTCATGCGGCGCATGAAAGCGATGGTACATGCTCGCTTTCAACCGCAAAGTCACGTAGCAGCCGTTCCGATGAGCCCGAACGGTCTCTCCATGGCAAAACAGATCCTCGAGCGTGTACGGAAATCCCTTGATCTGGAAAACCTTCGTGCCATCGATCTTGCCTCCGGCGCCGACAACCGCGTCGCAAGGGCTGACGATGATCGCGGGATCGCCATTAACCGGCCGCGCGCCGTCCTTCAGTTCGCGTATGAAACAGTCGTGCAAGCTACGAAATCTTGTCCGCTTCGCTTCACTCAGATCGAGGTCGGAAAAGCATTGCCACAGAGCTATCGAGACATCCCGCACCACTGGATTCTTAATGCGCGAGAACCACCCCATGAATCGCGTCGCGAGACTGCGGGGAATCCGATTCGTGAGCAGAAAATTCAGGTCTTCCTGCAAAAACACGCGCCGAATCTGTATTCTAAGTGTCATGTTGTCGTTAAGCCCTTCGTCTAAAACCTGATTCGATGGAGCTTGGTGGCGCAACGCTGGCTTACTACGGGATTGGAGTCGCCGCGTTGATGACGTCGCTTGCGACGTTGCGGCGGCGTTTGCAGTTGTCCAAAGCCAAAAACCGGTCTTTGACCGGTCACGCGCGCATCGGACGGCGGATCGCATCGCTCGTCCCATTCTACGAATACAACGAGACGGAATTTTTCTGTTCGGACGGAGCGCCGCCCGAAACGGCCGCGAAGCGCCGCGAAGCATTCATGCGTTTGTCGGCACTTTTCAAGGCACGTTTCGCCAAGACTCTGAAGAAGACGGCGGAAGTCACAGCCGATATTTCGGATTTGCAGTTCACCGACGCCTACCGGGTTCCGTTCCAATACAGTAGCGTTGTCCGCGAGAATCTGAAAACCGGCGCGTTCATGCAATCGTCGTCCGGCGTGATGCTCACCGATCTTGACGGAAATCAGTTCTACGATTTGACCGGCTCCTACGGTGTGAACGTTTTCGGCAACGATTTTTACAAGCGGGCAATTGAAAACGGCGTCGCCCATGCGCAAGCGCTCGGCCCCGTGCTTGGATCCTATCATCCCGTTATTGCCGACAACGTGAAGCGCCTGAAGGCGATCTCCGGGCATGACGAAGTGTCCTTCCACATGTCCGGCACCGAAGCCGTGATGCAGGCAGTACGACTCGCGCGTTACCACACGCGCCGAACGCATATTGTACGGTTTTGCGGTGCGTACCATGGTTGGTGGGGAGATGTGCAGCCAGGCATCGGGAACCCAGTGCGTGCATATGAAACCTACACCCTCAAAGAGATGTCCATCGAATCCCTGAGAGTGCTGCGTACGCGGCGCGACATCGCATGTGTTCTTGTCAATCCGTTGCAGGCGTTGCATCCGAACGTGAATGCGCCTTCGGACTCGTCTCTGGTCGATAGCTCGCGCGAGGCGTATTTCGACAAAGAAATGTACACGGAATGGCTTTGCCGTCTGCGTGAAATCTGCAGCGAACGGAATATCGTACTGATCCTCGACGAAGTCTTCGTGGGGTTCCGCTTGGCACCGGGCGGCGCCCAGGAATATTTCGGCGTGCGGGCGGATCTCGTCACCTACGGCAAGACACTTGGAGGGGGCTTGCCAATCGGTGTGCTCTGCGGCCGTGCCGAATTGATGAAACGTTTTCGCAATGATCGCCCGGCCGACATCTGCTTTGCCCGCGGCACGTTCAATTCGCATCCCTATGTCATGACGACAATGAATGAATTCCTGCGATACCTGGATTCGCCGCAGGCGCTCGGATTTTATCGCGATCTGGATAAAATCTGGAACTTGCGAGCCGAACGACTGAATAAGCAACTGCAGGCAAACGATTTGCCGGTCCGCGTGGCCAACATATCGTCGATCTGGACTGTCTGTTACACCCGACCCTCGCGTTACAATTGGATGCTGCAGTTCTATCTTCGTGATGAGGGATTGGCGTTGAGCTGGGTGGGCTCCGGCAGGCTTATCTTCAGTCTCAATTTTACAAATGTCGATTTCGAAATTGTGGCAAGCCGTTTTGTGGCGGCAGCGCAAACCATGAAACAGGACGGATGGTGGTGGCACGATCCAACCGCCAGCAATCGCACGATCCGGCGACAAATCCTGAAGGAAATGCTGTGGCAACGGCTTTTCGGGAGACGGCCCTCTCCGCGACCCCGCTGAAACCACGCTCATTTATAAGACATCAGCCGGCGCGGGGCGCGACCGGTGTGTCATTTTCTGCCCACTCTTCGTCTTCGTCATGCGCCTGCCCATGATGCGGATCGATCAGTTCGCCACGCAGCAACGCGAGGGGCGCCTTGCGATACAACATGAGGTCATGGAACGGGTCGGTGAGGATTTTCGCGGCCCATACGTGACCGGTCCGCACGTCCTTGACAAAGAAGAGCTGGATGACGCGGAAGAGGAAGCCGCCGATGCCGACGACAAGCCAGATTTGCGCAACGTGGCGGACATACTCTGACCAGTTCGCGTGTGGCGTGAAAATGCCAAATAGCGTGGGGTCGAAAAGTAGCGGTAGCGGCGAAAGGGCCCAAATCGACAGCAAGACGATCTTACGATGCAAATTGTAACCGACCTTGATTTCTTCTTTGTGTTCGTGCGTCGTTTGATTAACCGCGTCATAACCTTTTGGTTCAAAGAAAAA
>JACXTT010014575.1_pt1 | contig 10271 bp, 11 predicted proteins | sample 9270951 | NCBI WGS metagenome assembly JACXTT01 (sample SAMN15532306, study PRJNA645909) | rock metagenome | isolation source: weathered quartz diorite | place: Puerto Rico | collected 2017-06-21
TGACGGTATTTTCATCTGTCGCCCGACCAACTCCAGACCACCAGCAAGGTAATTCCACCTGAAAGCTATATCGCGGAGGCACTCAACCGTTGTCGTGATAATAGCTTTTCAAGCGTTGCAGTTCGCGCCTGAGGTCTTCTCTCACCTGTGTGTAGGCGGCGTCGCCGTATAGGTTTATCAACTCGTCCGGATCTTTATCGAGGTCAAACATCTCCCAGTAATCGCCCTCACCGTAATACTGGATCAGCTTGTGACGCTCGGAGCGCACGCCACGGTGGGGGACCACGCGATGCGCGGTGAAGTATTGAAACGAAGGATCGGTCATTTTGACCTTGCCCGATTTCTGCTCGGCCCAGGAGTTTTCGTAATAAGTGTAATAGGCGGACGTGCGCCAATCGCTCGGGGCCTTTCCTTCGAGCAACGGCCGAAAGCTTCGCCCCTGCATATTTCCGGGAACCGGGACCCCGGCAAAATCGAGTATGGTCGGCGCGTAATCGATGTTCATCACCATGCGGTTCTCAACCCGACCCGAGACCCCCAGCAATGGATAGCGGACCAGCAGTGGTAGGTGTAGCGATGGTTCGTACATGAATCGCTTGTCGTACCAGCCGTGTTCGCCCAGAAAGAATCCATTGTCCGTTGTGTAGACGATGAGCGTGTTATCGGCGAGTTTGTGGTGGTCTAGGTATTCCATCACCCGTCCCAAATTTTCATCTACCCCATAGACGGCCCGATAGTGATCTTTCACGAATCGCTGGAAGATCCAATTCTTCTTCTCAGCGGCTGAGATCCCGGCTGGCAAATCCTTGTAATCGCCCGCCAAGCTGACATCAAAACGCATGTCTTGCGCCTCCTTGGCTATCCGGCGCGTCGCGTAATTGTCATCGTAGGTCGCGGGGTGAGGGATCTCGATGTTATCGAATAGTTTGGCGTGACGCGGAGCAGGCTTGAATGGGCGGTGCGGCGCCTTGTGCTGATAAAGAAGGCAGAACGGCCTCGACCCTGCCCTATCGAGAAAGTCTAGAGCGAAGTCGGTGACAATGTCGGTCACGTAGCCCGGAAGCTTTTTCCTTGTTCCGTTATCAATGAATTCCGGATCAAAATAAACGCCCTGCCCGGGCAGAACACACCAGGAATCAAAGCCCACCGGGTTATCGCTCAAGTGCCATTTCCCCACAATTCCGGTGTGATAGCCGGCCTTCTGCAACAGCTGAGGAAAGGTTGGCAGCCTGGGGTTTAGGTGCTCAACCACCTCGGCCATCTCGGAGTTACCCCGCACGCCGTTGATGTGCGAATAGCACCCTGTCAGCACCGACGCACGGCTTGGGGCACAGAGGGAGTTGGTGCAGAAGCAATTCGTGAAACGCACACCTTCGTTCGCCAGCCGGTCTAGATTTGGAGTTTTCAATATTTTGTTGCCGGCGCAACTAAGCTCCGTATAGGAGTGGTCGTCGGTCATCACGAACAGGATGTTCGGGCGCGTTGGTTGTCGGGAACACGCATTCGAAAACAGTGCACCTGCGATTGCCTGCCGGCGTGTGATGGGCATCGTTTATACTCTGCGGGCGGCAGCGAAAATCTCATTCATTCGGCGCGCTACCATTTTTTCATCGCCCGGCTCGCCCATGAATAGCGTAAAGGCCAATCCACCAACGTGACGCAGCGCCGCAATGCGAGGTTCGCCGTCAAGGAGTTGATGCTCGCATTGATCGGCAGTGAGGTGCATGGCTTGTTCGTCCCATTGTGCTACCACGCGGTGAATGCGCCGGATCTTTTCATACGGTGCATAGCTCACCTGAAGCCCACTGATTTTCTTGAGTTCACGGGCTAGGTATTCGGTCTGCTCGAAATACTGTCGGTCGAGAGCCGCAAAGTCCAGCTTCGAATACTTCTCAGCCGCGAGCCAGACGCCGATCATCTCCTCGCGCCCTACTTTCATCGGCCTGCCAAAGGTGTCTTCATTGGGGCTCGAATTCAGCATTGCGGCTTTAACCAGATCTCTACGGCCAGCCAGAATGCCGGAGCACTGCGGGCCGCGCATGTGCTTCCCGCCACTGATGCAGAATAAGTCTACGCCTTGTGCGGCCAGCGTTCGAATGTTGTCCCACGGTGGAATCATATTGGCGGCATCCACCATCACTGGAAATCCAGCATTCTTTCCCACAGCCAAGCATTCGTCGAGGGAAATGGCCTCGGCCATTTGTGGATCCGTGTCGCCCAGATAATACAGCATCGCCGTGCGCTTGTTAACGGCGTTATGAAGCTGCTCGTGGCTGTCCACCACGACGAGCTTTACGCCGGTATTCCGCACTGCATGATCGAAGCCATTGCGGTGCAATCTTTGGATGAGCACTTCGCTCTTCATGCCGGTGAGATCGGGCACCCGGAGAACGTTTTCCGGATCCGTGCCAGTGAGGCAGGCGCAGGTGCCCAGCGCAATGGCGCCAGCCGCGCCACTGGTGACCATCGCCGCTTCCGAACCGATCAATTTCGACAGCCGCTGACCGATTTTGTCCTGCAGCTCTTCCAAGAAGACAAACTGCTGAGAAGCTTCGGCCATTGCAGCATGCAGTTCCGGCCATTGCTTCGAGGCTCCGACCATCGTGTAGGCGCCCTTACAGTTGATCACCGGACGAATGCCCAGCTCCTGATAAATGCTGCTGGTCTTATGTGTTGCAGCAGCTAGACTCGAAAACGGCCAGGAGATCAGAAGGCCTCTCCAGCCTAAGCCCTGTAAGAGTCGCCTGCGTGTCGTAATCATGGTTTTAACCTTGTCTTCGCTGTCATTCGAGGCCACATTGACATCCCAGCGTAGCCGTGGCCGTCAGCTTCGGTTTGAGCGGAACAAATCGTGGCCTTAAACAGTTGCCTACTTGGTACGGAAATCCAGGACCTGTGTAGCGTTCTTACTGAGGCACTCGGCGCTCTGCGCAAGAAGTCGACGAAATTGATGTCCGTTTCCATTCTGTCGAAGCTGAAATCACCATTCGAGGCAGACCCGGACAACGCTCAATGGCGCCACGGCGATCGGAATAAAGGAACTGGCACAGTTAACTACCAGCGGAACTTCAAACTCATCTGCCCAATACGTGGAGCTCTCGCACTCGTAACATATCCGAAGCGACTACTCGCGAAGTTTCCAATCGGGTTGTTGAACTGGGCATGATTGAACAGATTGAAGAATTCGGCGCGGAATTGCAGTGCCATCCCCTCCCGGATTTTCGTGTCCTTGGATAAGGAGACGTCCCAGTTGTTCAACCCGGGACCGTGGAAAAACCTTCGATTGGCGTCCCCAAACCCGCCTAGCGGGCCGGATGCAAAGGCAGACCTGCCAAAAAATTCGTCCGGTTTGCCGGTGGGACCTGGGAACCTCGGATCCTGGGTCACCAGAGGCCCCACAAAATTTGGAAGGTCTGTGTTACCAGAACCTACCAGCGAGCGATCACCAGTTTGGTAAATGGTCACCGGCAGCCCGGTCGTAAATCGCGTAATGCCCGACAACCCCCAGCCCTGCGTCAGACGCTTTGGAAGGCCGCTCAGGCCCCTGTCCAGCGGCAGCGCGTAGTTGTAGCTAACAACGAAGTTGTGAGTCATATCGAAATCGGAAAGGGCCCTGCTCAACCGATAATTGCTGAAATTCGTCCAATTGTGCCCAAGAGCAAACCCAGAAGCGTCATCGATCGATTTCGAGAAGGTGTAAGCTGCCAAGAAAGTAAAGTTGGCGGCCCTCCGCTCAAATGTCGCCTGGAAAGAGTTGTAATTGGAGTTGGCCAGGTTGATATTGTAGGGATTGCTCCCGAAACTATTCCCTAGGGGGCCGCGAGTTCCAACCACTAGGCTGCCGTCGGGCCGAGTATACGTGGCGTTCTCTCCAAAGGGCCCGCACTGGGCGGTGCCTGGCATCACTCCAGATCCCCGCAGGCTCAAGCACAGGTTGGGATCGCCCGGATTGGCTTCGACCTCCGTAATCAACCTGTGGCCCTGTGTTCCCACATAAGCTAGGCTCATGACCATGGAGGAACTCAGCGCTCGCTGAAGCGTGAAATTGTAGTGCTCCGCGTAGGGTTGGCGGTTCTTGTACCAGTAGCCCGGTGAGCCTGAGATCGGCAGGTAGATCGAGTAGTCCAAAGTCTTGTTGGCAGGACTGCCCGGAGTGGGAAAGACGAATGGGAAATGCACGCCTTGAGAACTGCCGTCCGCCAAGGACCGAAACGGCTCCTGTGCCAAAACGGGCTGCGACGATACCCAGAACATCCCGAAGGGCGCATCGGCGATCTCGCTGAATGATGTGCCATCTTCAATGGCTGTGTAGTATATGCCGTAGGCTGCCCGAATGCTGGTCTTGCCCGGCCCTCCGAGAATCTTGCCCAGAAGTCCTCCAGAGCTGCTGGGAGAATAGGCTAGGCCGATACGAGGGCCGAAGTCCTTGTAATCAGTTGGTGCCAGGGTCCTTGGGATTCCGGGGTCTCCCGGTACGAGCCAGCCCTTCGGCGCAGTGGGAAACATGATCGATTGCACGCCGGGGACAATGGTTTCGATTCTATCTTGAGTGTCATACCAGGGCATACTGGCCTCCCAGCGCAACCCATAGTTCAACGTCAGGTTCGGCTTGATTCGAAACGAATCCTGCGCATACACACCGCCATACCTGGTGCGCGAATCTATATACTGGACACTGCTTTGCGTGTAATATGAGGCGGCGCCCAATAGGAAGTCAGCGAAATCAGTTCCGGTCTGTGAGCCGTCAAAACCCAAGTCCCCGTTGATGTCGTTGGCAACATTTCTGCCGTTCACCTGGAGATATCGAAATTCACCGCCGAACTTCAGGGTGTGCCGGCCATAAATCTTCGAGAAATTCTCAGAGGCATGCCAAGTGTTGTTTGCTTGCGTACGGGCAGCGGCATTGCCGATGCTGAAGTTGTTAAAGTCAACGTCCGGCACACCTTCATACTGCGGATACGGAAAGATCCCCAGTCCCGTGTTCGTGATGAAACCGAGGTCGGAGAGTTTCACGCCGCGGCCCCCTATAAATTTGTTGATAGTCGCCGAGAAACGCGTAAAACTCAAACGAGCTTCGTTGACGGCCGTAGGCCCAAGTACTTTGGTGTTACTCAGCACTACTTGTTGCACTCTGGCTGGTGTTAAGCCTGGGAAACCTGGAAGTCCATCATAGACAAACGGATTCTTGGTTGTCGTGTCGTCGAACGAGTAATACATGTACCAGTTTCCTGTCTTCTTGTCGTCTAGGACATCAACACGCTGTCCCGCTTTGTCGTCGTTAAGAGTGAGGTTCTGTCCGGCCGTCGTAAAGGTATCGGAGCCCGTATTCGGCAGAGGGATGTACTTCATTAGCGGTATCGCGGTCGGCGCGAAGCCGCGTTGAGGTATGACGCCGCCCGGAAAAACGCAGTTCAACGTGCTCGTACAATTGGCTGGACTGTAAGGCTCACCGTTCGTCACAGTGTAGCCAAGCCGCTGCGACAGCACCTGCGCCCAGTAAGGCCCGTTCACAGTCGTAGGGTTCCCATTGCTATCCACAAATGCATTCAAACCAGCGAAGTTTCCCGACCGCGCGTCCGCTGTCGGTACGGTTAAAAAGCCGGTCGACAAGCCCTGCACCTCACGCGTGCCCTGATAGTCAGTGAACCAGAATACCTTGTTCTTGATAGCCGGCCCGCCTACGGCATAGCCAAATTGATTGCGCTTGAAGGCGCCCCTGGTCGGGTCGAAGAAGCCACGAGAATCGAGGTCGTCATTCCGAAGAAACTCGAACGCGCTGCCATGGAAGCCGTTCGTCCCCGATTTAGTTATGGCGTTCATGACGGCACCGCTGAATCGACCATATTCCGCGTCGAAGCTGTTGGTGATCAGTCGGAATTCGGCCACTGAATCGAGGTTCGGTATGACCGCCGCTCCCATCGTACGGCCCTCGCTGACATCGGCCTCCATTGACAAGAAAAGCGTTCGCAGATTCCCGCTGTCCACCGACGGAGAGATAGCCGGCATTGAGTTCACCCGAGACCGGCCTGGCTTGCCAAATGTTCCCGGTGCTTACCGGGACAACCCCCGCCTGAAGCCCCAGGAGATCAGTGTAGGCACGGCCATTCAGAGGCAGTGACAAGAGTTCCTTCTCCTCTATAACTTGACCCAGTTGAGTACTGGCTGTTTCGACCTGTAGCGCAGTGGCACTGACTTCGATCCGCTGCCCGACGTCCCCGACCTGCAGGACGATATTGACCCGGCGCTGCTCATTGACGGTCAGGTCGATACCGGTGCTGACAAAGTTCTGAAAACCCGCAAATGATGCGTCGACTTTGTAGTTTCCAACGGGGAGGGATAGTATCTGGTAATGGCCCATGGTATCGCTCTGAGTCGACCGCATCAAACCCGTGCTCACATTGGTTGCTACGATGGCGACACCTGAGAGCAAGCTACCACTAGAGTCCTTCACCTCACCGAAAATGGACCCGGTAACGTCTGCTTGGAGTCCGCGCAAAAGTACGAAACCTAGCACGAAAAGGAGCAGGAAGAACTTCGTGTTCATGTTGTTGACCTCCTGGTAGTTAGCCCCAGGGCACTCTAGGACGGCTCCCCGTCACATGTCGGCGGCAAACTGCCCCTCGCACTGCTACGTGCTAAACGCTCGCACGCAACAGTCAGACTTGTCGTCCTTGCGCCCACCACCACCTAGTGATATGCTGCATGCAGCATGTTATGTCCTAGTAAAGGTCATTTTCAAGTGCAGTTTTTGACAGCTTCTGACGGCCTCCGTTAGCCTGTGGAGATGTTTCGACTGTGTTGTCGGCCGGCCCTAAAAATGGAAAGGTACCTATAACCAGTGCTTCGAGAATCGCTCCCGTTTAGTCCGATCGACCGCCCGCGCAACTTAAGCGAATTGGCTTATCAGGAGATTAAGAGCCAGATAATCTCAGGGCGGTTGGAGGCCGATGTCATTTACTCAGCAGGCCAGTTTGCGGAGATGTTAAATGTGTCCCGAAGCCCCGTTCGGGAGGCACTTCTTCAGTTGGCCGCTGAGGGTTACCTGGAGTTGGTTGAAGCGCGTGGTTTCAAGATTAGAGAGTTTTCCGAAAAAGAAGTGCAGGATATCTTCGAAATGCGTGAGCTCATCGAAGCTCATGCAGTCAAGCGTTTCGTGGACATAATGTCTCACGAAGATCTCGAGCAATTGAAGCACAATCTGCAACTCATGAATCGTTGTGCCGATCAGGGCCACGCTGTTCAGCTCCTGGAGGCGGACAGGGAGTTTCACATGATTCCTGTGCGCCGCTGTAATAACCATCTTCTGTCGTCGATTATGGAAAACATTCGAAATTACATATCCATCTTCGGCATGAAAGCCACTTCGGACAAGGTCAGGATCCTAGAAGTGATTGGCGAACACGACCGAATCCTTGAAGCCCTCCAGAGGAAAGACAAGAGGAACGTCCTTAGCTGCGTTCGACATCATCTCTTGTCGACGCAAGAGTATTTCTTGTCGAGATTGCGGCGGTCTAATGGTGCCTGAACCCGCACAGTTGCGCTGTTGATCACGACCGCGGTCTTAGCCTTGCCTTTGAACCGGCACGGACAAATAACCACGGAACCAGATTATCCGTGTAGTCACCATGATTTAGGGCCGGGCTATCCCGCATGATTTTTCCGTCGGAAGCGGTTTGGTGCGGAGACGAAGTTGGAGCTGCAACGGGCCCGCTCACGCCCCACGGATCATGAAATCCAAAAGTGGATAGCGCGCCAGCTTGCCCGAGAGCGCGTGGCTTCAGCACTGCAAAGAGTAGTTCGGCCTCGTAGCGCCGGGAACCGCGCCCAAGGAAAATCCGTGCCCGGCGGAAAAGGTCGCGGCGATTCAGCAAGCATTTCGGCGGTTCGGACTGATCTGACGGATCAGATCGACAGACTACTCAATGCCGGCTCGGATGGATTCATTCCGCAACCGGCGTTTGAACTAAGCCGCTGGCGCGGCGGACGCTGCGCGTAAGGACGATTCGGCAGGAGCGCCGTGCAAGAGGGATAGTGTCGGGTCACAAGGAGGTGTCCTGTGACCCGTTTACGCAAAATGATGCTGGAGGAACTCCAGCGTCGAAATTATTCCGATAGTACCGTACGCGTTTACATCGCGACGATCCACGAGTTTTCCAAGCACTTCCGTCAACGACCCGACGAGTTGGGGGCGGAACACATCCGGCAGTTCCAAATCCATTTGCTCAAAGAGAAGAAGCTCGCTGTCGCCTCCGTCAAGCAGCGCACATCGGCACTCCGGTTCTTCTTCGTGAAGACGCTCCGGCGAGTGTACATGCTGGAGCAGATCCCCTATCCGAAAGTGCCGCGCCGGCTCCCGACCGTGTTGAGCGAAGCAGAAGTCGCAGCCTAATCGATTGCGCCTGCAACCTGCTGCATCGCGCGATGCTGATGCTTCTCTACTCGACCGGAATACGTCGCGCAGAGCTGTGTCGATTGAAGGTCAGCGACGTGGACAGCAGACGCATGATCCTCCACATCCGTGAGGGAAAGGGCGGGCGCGATCGGGACGTTCCCTTGAGTTCAACACTGCTGGAAACCCTTCGCGAGTACTGGCGATGGATGAAACCGAAGACCTATCTGTTCCCCGGCACGGTGAAGAACTGGCGGGCCGACGTTCCCATCACGGATAAGATTCCGTGGCACGCGTGCCGGGAAGCTGCGAAACGAGCCGGGATCGAGAAGCGCGTCACGCCTCACATCTTAAGGCACAGTTACGCCACACATTTGCTCGAAGCCGGAGCGGACTTGCGTACGATTCAGATCTTGCTCGGGCACGCCAAGCTCGAACACACCGTGGTCTACCTGCATCTTTCCCAGCGTCATCTCCGGGCAGTGGCGAATCCGCTGGAGAGCCTGCCGGTTTCCGATCCGCAAAAAGTAAAGCGCTCGCGAAAGCTGCAGAAGAGATGAACCGGCCACCCTTCGAGGTGGCCGATGTAGTCCGCGCGCAGGGTGATCGCTTCATCGAGAATCTTCCGAAGCTCCCGTCCCTGTTCAGAGTGGTCCCGGTGTACTTTTGTCACGTCCCTGCGCCGGACAGTCATGTCTGCCGAGGCGAAAACAACATTCAAACCCCATAGGCTGCCGCGTCCGCCGCAAGCGCCAGCGGCTCACTTCAAACGGCTCTATCGAAAGTGCCCGGCGCCGACCACTCGATCACGCCGCCCGGGCATTTGCACGCCGGCCACTTCCGATAGAGTTCTATCGTTTCACGGGATCGATCCATCCAAACCTATAGGAATTGCTTCCGGACGCTGGCCGACTTCGCAGTGCCTATTCCGCGGATGGGGTTTGCTTTTGACGCACCCGACGGTACCTTCAACCTGCTTTCCAGTGCCCCTGTACTTCAACTCTATGTCTATAACCGTACGACACGCCGGGTAGGACTCAGAAGTGTGCAGTCCGCGACCGGACCGACGCTTGGTACTTCCGCACCGTCGGCTTTTCCCAGTTCCTCGAGGGCGGAAATGAGATAGCGTCCGATGTCAGCTGCGTCGTTTGGTGTTAGCGGTCGCCACTCCCAGGTTTCTTCACCTCGGAGCAACCCGCCAAGAAATAACCAGCCGGAAAGTGGCGGCCGGGAGTATACTAACCCAGGAGCCGGGAGCCAAAATGGACATGCCGGTACAGGAGTTCTCCATGCAACACCGTTGTGATCGCTTAACGTGTATTGCCCTACTGGCCGTAGCCATATTTGTTTGCTCGAACGTAGCTTTCGCGGATGTCACGGGGTCGATTCTGGGTGTGGTGAAGGATAGCACCCAGGCCGTGGTGGCCGGGGCGACGGTTGTAGTGACCAATGTGTCAACGAATCTCAGCCAGCAGACCACCTCGGCAATTGACGGGTCGTATCGCTTCCTGGCGCTGCCCGCTGGAACGTACAAGCTCACCGCCACTGCGGCCGGTTTCCAGCAGTACACCACCAGCGACATCGACTTGAAGGTGAACGACCAGTTGCGCATCGACGTGGCGCTCCAGGTTGGCAGCGTGCAACAAGAGGTGAATGTCACGGCGAACGCGGTCCAGGTCGAGACTGAAAGCACGCAGCTCGGCGACGTGATCGAGTCGAAGAAGTTGTTGGCTCTGCCCCTGAACGGCCGCAGCTACATCGATCTCCTAGCAGCCCGTGTCTAAAATCACTTTGAGCTGAGAATGTTTCAGCTTAAGATTCTGCTATGGCGATGGGAACGCGCAAGCATCGGCAGAGGCAAGAGGATTTCTGGTATCGCAGT
>JACXTT010014576.1_pt1 | contig 10271 bp, 7 predicted proteins | sample 9270951 | NCBI WGS metagenome assembly JACXTT01 (sample SAMN15532306, study PRJNA645909) | rock metagenome | isolation source: weathered quartz diorite | place: Puerto Rico | collected 2017-06-21
CTCAAGACCCAGCGGGAAGGAGAGATCATCGATATCACCGAGAAAGTCCAGTCAATCCTAAGCAAGGCTCAGTCAACGGATGGGGTAGCCTTCATGTTCGTCCCCGGCTCGACTGGAGCGTTGACAACGATCGAGTATGAACCTGGATTGTTGGCCGATTTTCCGGCGTTGCTCGAACGCCTCGCTCCAGAGAGCGTCACATATGAACACGAGCGACGGTGGCATGACGGAAACGGACGTTCTCACGTGCGAGCTTCGCTCATCGGGCCCGACCTTTTCGTCCCGTTCCAGAAGAGGAAGTTGATGTTAGGGACATGGCAGCAGATCGTGTTCATTGAACTGGACGTTAGGGCTAGAGACCGGACTGTGATAGTCCAGTTGATGGGGGAATAGGCGACCGGAAACGTGCTCGGTTACTGGCTGATGGGCTGTTCGACGTAGGGCATGTTTGTTTTCGGTTTGCCCCGTCTGCGGAACAATCTCACAATCTCAATGATCGGTGGGAGGGCGAACGAGAGGATGAGGAGGTACGAGTAGGGTTGCAGGTCGTTATAGGTTTGAGTTAGCTGAACCAAGGGCCCGCTTTGCGATAATAGAACGACGTCATCCGTGTCCATGGTGTAGCGAATGCTCGTCCCGTTCGAGAGCGTCCAGACAAACTCCCCGTTCGCCTGCGCTAGTGAGTATTCGCCACTGCTCTTCGGCGTTGCCCGGTAAGAAGTAGAGAGGGTAGTCCCCGGTGTTAGCGAAGCGACCTGAATGTACTGCACGCCATTCGGAGCGAACAGCAGGGTTCCACTGTAGACTGGCGGGGCTTGCGAGTCCGTCAGGTTGACCATGCTCAACGCGACATTGTCCAGGTTCTGTACGGACAATGTGATAGTGTACGAGTCTCCAACGGACCCGGACGCTGGGCTCACTGTCTTGGCAAATGTAATGTCGGGTGCGAAGGCGTACGTGAAAGTCGCGGTCAAGTCCGGGGTCGTAAACGCAGAGGTCGCGTTCACGAGCAGCGTATAGGTGAACGGATCGTAGCGCGTGCTGGAAGATAACGGAGTATAGCTGGATACTGTTGTGCCGGGTTGAAAACTGACGGCGATCACTGACGAGTTGGATGATGCTGTACCGGCAATGTTGGCTGTCGAGCCGAGCAGTCCGGCGAGACTGAACTGATGAGGACCCTCCTTGAAAAACTGTCTGGGAAATTCCGCGTTCAGCATAAGACCAAACGAGCGGGCGAGAGTAACGTTTCCAAAGCCTGAAAGCCCCCCGGGAACCAGTCCGAGCATTGCAGAATATTTCTGGCCTTTCAACTGGTCCACATTGAACAATCCGGAAAACCCGCCGGCCGGGAGAATCGCTAGGACCTTGGCGAGCATGTCGCTGTTCGATATGGAAGAGTCGGCACCGTAGAGGTTGATCCATCCACTACCTCCCGTAGGCATTGAAAGAGCGTAGTTGAACTGAGTCCCCAACGCCGTGGAAAACTGTGCTGCCACTCCGTTCGACTTTGCTAGCGCAGTCGATTGGTCCGAGGAGTACATTGTCACCAGCGCGGGCTTGGAGAAGAGCTGGAGCGGGAAGTTGTTGGCTCCACTGCCAAAGCCTTGAGGATAGTCGTTGTTGATGATGAGCATGGTGAAGTTCGCCCGGTCGTAATTCGAATCCAGGACAATACCGCTCCCTGACAGGTCCAAGTTTGCTACGCGCAGGCTGGCGTTGGGAGAGCCGAGCCTGTCGAAGCCGACGGTCAGGACTTGCTGGAATGGGTTCGAACTACTGTTCGCATGCTGGACTTGGCTAGGTGCACCAGCCCCATGGACGAACGAGGGAAAGGCGAGCCCCATCGCTATAACTAACAGAACAACCGCTGTCTTGATAGTGGGCGCTTCCGCAATGGCATCGCCCTTCTTTGTCGGGGTTTTCGAGGCGGCGCTGTTGCGATTGCCTCGAGCTGCTCTGGCGACAGGCTTCAACGCGTAGACTACTCCCTGCCAGAGAAGACAGCCAGCTCTGCCGGCCACGGTCACCGCCATGAGAACGAGCCCCAGATTTCGTATGAGGACCAGGGCAACGTTCTCGATGACCATCGGATCGGTAGGGGAAACACCCGGCTTCAGGATGATCGGGATCAAATCTTGCGCGATCGGCCCCGTAGCCAGTGCCGTGATCGAGAAGTTTGGTGGGAAGGGTGGAATGTTGAGCGATCTTATGTTGGTGTAGAAACCTCGGAATATTACGAGCCCCGCGAGCCCCATGGCTCCGAGCGTCGAAAAGACTAGTGTTGTTCCGACTGATGCTCCTCGTCCGGTCTTGCCGCCGGCTATCAATCCGCCAATCAGCCCGGCCGTAAGCCACAACATGAGTACCGACTGGTTAGCGATCGGGTTTGAGAAAACCAGGTAAGCTGCGACGATCAGCGTGTTCATGTGTATTCCGAATGTTGGAGAGAGCCAATCGCTCACTCCTCTCAACCCGTCCGGGAGCTGCGTGTATGCAGTGTAGAGGACGTAGAGGTACATGGACAACCAGGCCAGGTATCGTCCGAGAAAGATGCCTCGACTCGGTTCGGATGGTAGGTAGACCGTCGTGAGTTGCGCTTCGTTAGGTACTTGCCTGACCATCGCCTTTCCGATGCTCATGTAGAGCAGGAGGTAGAAGGGCCCGGGCAAAACTCCTCCAATAGTGAATCCGAGAATTGCTCCGGTCAGGCTGGAAGATCTCGCCTGCTTGAGGTTCTGCTGCCCCACTTGGAGCCGTATCTTTCCTCCTCTTCTGGAGAGAGTGAGACTCCCGATCAGGAGGACTAGCAATGCAACTGGGACGACCTGTAGGGTCTGGAGACCAGGGACCCATGTCGGGAGAGTCGCAATGATTACTGTCAGAACAGCGAGCGAAACTATCTTTGCGATACTGCTGCAGATGAGGGCCAGCCGGGCGGCTGCGCGGAGCTCTTTTGGAGCCTTGGCTAACGGCATGTACGGCTGAGCCTGTGCCAACTAGACACTATGCCCTCTCGCGAATGGTTCAGCCTCCGCTAACGAGGGGGAAAACCGTGTTGTTCTGCCAGTTTCGGGTGTAGGGTATGAGATTATGACCCGGTTTTGCCGGATAAGAGCCGAATGTAGCAGTGGGCGAAGATCTTGGTTATGCTCACCATGTCGCTCATCCTCACGTGTTCGTTTGTCCCGTGAATGTTGCTGTCAGCCCGTGTCGTTCCTAGTATTGCGACAGGGATTCCAAGCCCGCTCACCGTGGCCATGTCGGTTGAGCCTTGGCTTCCGCAGGCTGGAACTTTCGTGCCCAGCACTCGCCTAGCCTCCTGCTTCACAACTCGTACCAATGGGTGGTCGGGTCGAGTAATCATTGGATTGTATCCTGCCAAAGGCTTCACCGATACTCTGACTCCTGACTTTCTAGAATAATCTCTCGCGACACGGACAATCTCCTGTCCAACAAGCGCTGGCTTCTCTTCTGGGATAAACCGGCGGTCTATGAGAATCTCGCAGTTGTCGGGGATAATGTTCCCCTTGATTCCGCCCTTGACCATTGTCACGTATAGGCCTGGGCGCATCCATTTGTTCCCGTAAACAGGCTCGGCCGGGACCTTCGACCGTTTCTTGCCAATCTCCCGTCCCAATTCCTTGAATCGTTCAACCAGGGTTGCTACGTGCTCGATCGCGTTCACCCCTGTCCATCCGCGCCCCGAATGTGCAGACTCGCCGTGAACGGTGACCACGAACTCGATGTCTCCCAAACTAGCAATGTCAATCGCCTCGATCCCAGTATCGGGCGAAAGCCCATAATCCATTGAGGGCGTTATCACATGAGTATCGACAAGATGGTTTATGCCGGTATAGCCGCCGACCTCCTCGTCTGTAGTGTAAGTGGAAGTTATCGAGCCGTTGAAATTAACGCCGGTTTCCACCAATGCCTTGAGCGAGTACAGCATGCAAGCGTCCGAACCCTTCATGTCAGCGCTGCCGCGCCCGTAGATCTTGCCCGACTTGATTTTCGGTTTGAACGGGTCCGTCTTCCAACCTGTTTGTTGCGCGGGGACCACGTCCATGTGGCCGTTGAGAACTATTTTCGGTCCCTCGCCCGCGCCTTTGAGTGTTGCGTATACATTGGGCCGAGGCCCTTCCAATCCGACTGAAACATTGGCTCTACGTTGAAACGTGGCCTCTGGGATCGTGCTGACCGTGGGCCTCGTCCCGAGATCTCTCAGTTCTCCAGCCAAGACACTTGCAATCTTGTCATAGTTCCGGCCGGGAGGGACGGTCGTGTCAATCCTGACCAGGCGGCAGGCCAGATCAACCAAGTCATCCCGATGATTCTCAACCCAGCGGTCGATCGTACGAAATGATTGTTGAAGGGACAAGACAAAGAGGTTCGCCGTTGAGGATGGTTAATCTGTCTTGGGACGGCTGAGGCCCAACCTAATCCTCTGACTACGAGATGGTGTCGTGAAGCCTATAGAGTCCCGCCCGCGACGATTACTCTTCTGGTGAGGTCATGTCCTCCGAAGATGCCGAACGGAGACTGGAAATCTCGGTCGGGCTAGCCATCGGCATCGCATTAATGGAACTAGTGGGCGGGACTATCGCGCACAGTCTCGCGCTCGTTAGTGACTCGGGACACGTCTTCACTGACATTCTTGCCTTGGGCTTGAGCATCTTTTCGGTACGAGTAGCACGGAAACCTCATACTGCGAAATGGAGCTTCGGCTATCATAGAGCCGAGATCTTCGCCGCCTTCGCAAACGGTGGAGTGTTGTTCGCGGTTGCGATACTGATCCTATACACTGGCTATCTTCGGCTTCTTGAACCTGTCCAAGTTCAAGGCCCACTCGTCTTAGTCTTGGCGAGCATCGGACTATTGGGGAATCTGGCAATGGCTGCAATTCTCCTGCAAAGCCGTCAGAAGATGAGCTTGAACGTCCGGGGCGCCTTCCTTCACGTGGTCGGGGACGCGGTCTCATCTGTAGGCGTGATCATCAGCGGACTGCTCGTCATCTTCACACCCTACTTGTTCGCCGACGCGCTCGTTGCTGTGCTCATTAGCATCTTGATCATTTTCAGCTCGTACACTCTCATCCGGGACTCGGTGAATGTCCTGATGGAAGCTACGCCTAGGCACTTGGAGCTGGAAGAAGTAGCGAAAGCTGCCACGACTGTCGACGGGGTCCGCGGAATCCACGACCTTCATGTTTGGACAATAAGTTCTGGACTGCTCGCGTTAAGCGGACACTTGGAGGTGGATACTGACGACCTCGAAAGGGGCTTGGCGATAATCCGGGAGGTATCCGCTAAACTGCAGAAGACCTATGGAATAGAACATGTGACGCTACAGTTAGAACGGCAGAAGCTCCAAGAGATTGAACGACCATCGAATGCCTAGGGGACGGACGGCTCAGACGCGTCCGACTCGCCCTGTGATAAGATACGTTTGCGCCTGAACGTCTTGCGCAGCATATGACACAACGTTCACTTTATCGAACCCGTTCTTCCGAAGCACGTACTCAATGATCCACGGCGAGTACAAGTACACCTTGAACGTCTCATGTTTCGTTCGTCCGAGATAAAGCCGTTCGAAGCACCCCTCTCTCGAGTTGAAGCCCAAATGAACGTTCAGAACGGGAGGGTCAAGGTTCGCAACAAATGCGTCACGATATTGTGGCAGTATCCGAAATATCACGTCTGATTGTTCGATGAGGAGACGCCCTCGACCCGACAACAAGCCCAGAATCGAAGCGACAATCTTGTCAAAGTCGAAGATGTTCAGATGCGGGAGAGGTCCGCCGAGAATTGTGACAAGGTCGAACTTACCCTTTACCCTTGTCGACAGTTCGCGAATATCAGCGACTACCGTGCGCAATTTTAGACCTCGTCGTTTCGCTTCTTTCACTCCTTTCGCGAGTAGGCGCTGCTGGAGGTCTACGCAGGTCACGTCCGCAGAATATTGTTCGGCGAACACGATGCCTTCAATGCAAGACCCAGCCATGAGGCATAGAACGCGAGATTTCCTTGGTAGATCAATTTCGGCTGCAGCGACTAGGCCAGGGATGTTCTTGGATTGTTTTTCCAGCCGCTGCTTTCCCGGTTTGGTATCCACGACGTATGATTGGAGCTCGTCCAGTCGATAGAGCCAATCCACGCTCAAGACCAAGGACACGCTCCGTTACGCTGGGACTTCAACCTGCTGAACGATTGGCTGTCGTTGCTTTCTCTGTATGACTTCCTGTACAGTTCCGTTGTCCATCTGGATTATCGAGTTGGCCTCTGCCTCGAGGTCGCCGACATGGCTGATCAGGAATATCTGCTTGAAATTCTGTGACAGTTCACCATGCAAGAGGCTGAGTATTCCGTCCCTGCGAACCTTGTCCGAACTTCCTAACGGTTCGTCCAAGAATAGGAACTCTGGGTTGCGCCCTTTCGCCTGCGGCATCAGCGCGAGCGCGAATGCCATTCGCATGGCTAGCAGCATCTGGTCTTCCGTCCCGCCCGAGAAGACCTCTTTTGGCTTGAATTCTCCAGCGTCCGGGTCGAATACTTTGACGGTGTAGTCGTCGTCCAGCTGGACGGCCTTGTACCGGCCCGAGGTGATTGCGGGAAGGATTAATCCCATGTATCGTTCAACCTGTGGTTTCACCCGGTTTCGCAGTGATTCGGCTGTCTGCTCGATCCCTAGCAATGCGATCTTGAGAACTTGAAGATCCTTCTTCAAGAGCCCGACATCTTTTTCCTTTGACAGTGTTTTTTCTTCGATGTCCTTGTTCTCCTCGATGAACTGCCGGACCTCCTTCTGTCGTGCGATAGTCTGGTCGACCTTGACCTTGTTGGTCATCACCGCATCCCTGAGATTGTCTCTCTCTGTCCTCGTCTTTTCAAGCAACTTCTTGGAGAAGATCAGTCCTTCGGGCAGGATAGGAAGTTGCAGGCTTGAGGATCTCTCCTTTACCCTCGTCAATTCTTTCTCGGCAAGTTCGAGTCGTTTCCTTACGCTGTCTTCGTTGTTCGCAAACTCTTGGAGCATCCCAATTCTGCCCTCTAGGTCTCTTAACTTCTGGGAGTCCTTTTCGTGGGCCGAGTGAACGAGATCGAATGCCCATTCTGGGTCGCTAATGTCCTTCGACAAGAGGGTGGAATAACGGGCTATTCCGTTGAGTGTTATGAGCGTCTGCTCCGAGATACTTGAGAGATTCTTTTCTGTTGTTTCAAGCTCTGCTTTCAGTCTAGACTGCTCGTCCTCCATGATTTTGACAAGCTCAATCCCTGTTGCGTGGTCTTGTTCCACCTTTGAGCGGGTAGCCTGCTGGGACATTAATGCGATCTGTCTGGCGTGGAGTAGTAGGAAAATGACGGCGATAGATCCCAGGGCAACGGTCACAAGCCCTTGCCCGAGGAGGAACGAGAGTATCGAACCCGCGCCGAAAGCTGCGGTGAGAATCAAGAGTGTCCAGTGATTTTCAAGGTCGCCTTGTTGGGAAGTTGAGGCTGGAGTGGCCTCGTTTTGTTTCCGCTTCTCCTCGATACTCGCTTCCTGTTCCCTGAGTTTTGCCTGGAGTTGTTGGGAGGCAAGCTTCAGCGTTCTGATGTTCTCGAGAGTTTCATTGGCCTTGTCCAGTTGCGATCCAATGTCTTTCAGGTCAACGTACTCGGCGGTTTTTGCTTTGGCTTGTTTGAGCTGTTCCCTGTTGGAATCGAACTGTTCCAGTTGGTGATTGAAGTCTTCAACTCTCTTCGACTTGTCTCGGACCTCGACGTCCAACGCTTCTCTCCGTTGGAACGCCTCATCATAATGATCCAGAACTTTGAAGAGGCCGTCAGTCTTTTCGAGGCTCGCTTCGTCCGAGACCAGTTCTGCCTTCCAGCTCTTTATCTTCTGATCGAATTGCGAAAGTTGTTCTTCTCCCTCCCTGTACTGTTTCAATTGATCTTGCAGGGTTTCTAGTTCGCGTTGTTCGACAGTAAGCCTTCCCGGGTTTCGCGGAGTGCCCTCGATAGACTTCTTGTCGGACTCCAGATCATTCTGGACCTTGTTGAAGCTGTCTAAGTTCAGAAAAACGTTGATGACTTTGCGTCTGTCATCGCGGTTCTGCTCAATCAACCGTTCTAGATCCTTTTGGGCGACAACGCTACTTGCTACAATCTCGTTGTAAGTAATCCCACGAAGAAGGCCCTCGATCATTTGAGTCGTGTCTGTAACGGTCGTTGCAAGGTTCTTCGTGGCCCCACTGGGTCCAACCTCTTGGAGAAGAGACCTACCTGTGCGCGTTCTATGGACTTCTCTTATGACCCGATAGTTTTTTCCGTCGATCTCAAAGTCCAGTTTGACCTGGCAGTCGCTTGCGCCATAGCTGATTATCTCCTCGGTGGGAGGTTTCTGGCTTGGCCTGATCATGCGACCAAACAGCGCGTACAAGATAGCGTCGAGGATGGTGGACTTTCCGCTCTCGTTCAACCCTGTGATCAGTACGATGCCGTCCGTGAAGACCAAGGGCTGTTTGAGTTTGAGCTTCTTGAAATTGTGAGCGTATAGCGATAGTAGCCTCATCCTTGGTATCAGGCAACTCCTTGGTCTTGTAGCCTGGCCGATGTCAGTTTCCAAGCTTCGTTGACGAGTGGTTTCTCATCGTCCTTCGCCTTTGTAAGGAAGGTTCGGAAGGTCCTGTCTATCTCTTCGAGGGGCGTGGTGTTGGGCAGGGCGTCTGGTCGTGGTTGATTCTCAAGGTTGAGCTTCTCCTCGTCGAATTCAGTGTAAAAGAACTGGTCGTTCGCGAGGCTCAAGAGGCTTGATCTTTTGTAGGTTGAAAGTTGGTCGAGGGATACAGTGCCGTTGATCCGGACTCGAAGAATCTTTTCGGGGTCGACAAGTTTCTCCAGTCTATCTTGTACTTGACGTGTCAAGTTGCCCTCCTTCGCAACATGAAAATCCAGAGTTTCCATCGGTCGGGCGGGGGTGGGGTGAAACTCTTCTGAGACTATGCCGTTCTTGTCGAGCTCGAGCCACACGAAACCCTTCTTCTCGTCCTCTTCCTGGAAGGAACATCGCTCCGTGCTTCCAGGGTACATTATTGGGACCCCGTGAACCGTTTTCTTCTGGTGCCTGTGCAGATGACCTGACGCGAAGAGTTGAAGCCCTCTCGGGATCGACGCTTCGGCAATGTGGGTTTCCTGCCCAAAGTAGCCGTGGAATCCTTCAATTGGATAATGGGTCAGGAGTATGTTGATGTCAGTGTCGGGGAGGAGCTTCGAGCCGGCCAAGGGATCATCGTCCACAGAAAGATTTGGGTCAAGGCTTATTCCTGAAATGCTGACGGTCGCCCCGTCTATAACGAACTTCTTCCTGTTGATTCCCGGTCCTTGTAGGAAGTAGGCGTGGCCCGAACGAGAGTGAACGGCAAGCGGAGAGACACCCTGCTCCACACTCTTCGGTGTGTCATGATGCCCACTCACTAGGACTACACTGATTTCTCGCTCGTGTAATCGCTTGAACTGTTCCGTCACGAAGGCTCGAGCCGGGTTTCCCGGTAGGATTGTATCGTAGAAGTCGCCGCCAATGAGTAGGAGGTCGGGCCTGTTTTCAACTGCAAAATTGACCAAGACCTCGAAACATCGCTGAAAGTCTCGTTTACGCTCGAAACGCTTAGGCCCAAACTGGACCGCGGAAGGATCAAGATGATTGTCAGCGGTGAGAAGCACGTGGAGAGTCAAGACTCGAGACTACTCTCTATCGACCTACAGTCTGCATATAGAACTAGGCCTCAAAACTGCTCAGGAGCGGGTTATGTAACGGTAGAGGCGGGCGGAAGTATTCTTACAGCGACTATCATTCGCCGCTAGCTCCAGAAAGTCCACTCTCAATGCGCGCGGGGTTGACAGTCTGTTTTCTGCCCTCCCGCTTCGTCCGGGTACAGTTGCCGTCGGGATCTTAGTGGATGTTCTCAGGTATCTGGTCCAAAGCTGCCGTGGCCCTTTGAAGGTCCGACAACAATTTCTCGTGGCGACTGATGTGACGCATCAGATCCAATCTCACCTGATTCATCACGGTCTTTGCGGCGTCGACCGCGGATTGGTGGAGAGTCGCGTTGATCCTCTCTTCTAGTTTCTTGACGATTGCTGTTTCCAGCCGTTCAACATCCTCCTGGCGCATTACTTCCATCTTGTTCTTTTCACCTCCTCCTTTGTTGGCAATTTCACTATTGGAAGTGTCCCGTCTTTGACCGGTTCGATCTTGAGAGACTGGCGCGCGCATTCTGCGCATTCCCA
>JACXTT010014577.1_pt1 | contig 10270 bp, 6 predicted proteins | sample 9270951 | NCBI WGS metagenome assembly JACXTT01 (sample SAMN15532306, study PRJNA645909) | rock metagenome | isolation source: weathered quartz diorite | place: Puerto Rico | collected 2017-06-21
CGGACGGCGTTGGTGAAATCCACTCCCGCGCCCATGGCCATCGGTTCCGGCCAGTGGCTTGGACCCGAGGACCCGTCTCTGCAAATCGGAGCCAGCTTGGCATCGATGCTGGGGCGACGGCTCGACCTCTCCCGCGAACGCTTGCGTCTGCTGGCTCCTGTGGGTGCTGCGGCAGGCTTGGCGGCTGCGTTCAATGCCCCGATTTCCGCCGTCCTTTTCGTGATTGAGGAAGTGATCGGGCGTTGGAGTGCAGGCATCCTTGGTTCCGTAGTTTTGTCAGCGGTTTCGAGCGTTGTGGTGGTGCGCTGGTTTCTAGGCTCGGAGCCTCTTTTCCGCATCCCGGCAGTTCGTCTCATGCGGCCCACGGAGTTGCTGGCTTATGCAGTTCTAGGCGTGGTGGGAGGACTCGCCGCAGTCATCTTTGCTAGAGCAATCGGATATTTCCATCCACGCCTGCGAGCCTGGCCGCGCTGGACCGAATACTTCCAACCTGCGTTCGCCGGACTGGTGATCGGCCTGATTGGTTTTCTTGGCGCTCCCCAGGTGATGGGGGCGGGCTACGAATACATGGACCAGGCTATGCACGACCAGTTCAGCTGGAAAGTGTTGGCCGTTCTGGCGCTGCTGAAAATCGTGGCGACGACCCTGTCGTTCGTCAGCGGTTCACCCGGCGGAATGTTTGCCCCCACCCTGTTTATTGGCGCCATGTTGGGCGGAGCGGTAGGAGGAGTGGAACGCCACTTCTATCTTGGTCTGACCGGATCGACCGGCACTTACGCCCTGGTGGGCATGGGCGTTCTGTTCGCAGGCTTTCTTCGTGCGCCAATGACCTCGGTCTTCATGGTGCTCGAGGTCAGTGGTAACTATTCCATTATCGTTCCGGTAATCGTGGCCAATACGCTGGCCTACGTCATCTCGCGTGGATTACAACCCGTGCCCATTTTCGATCTGCTAACCCGCCAGGATGGCCTCGACCTGCCCTCCCTCGAACAACAGCGCGAGCAGACCGTCCTCCGGGTAGAAGACGCGATGAAACCGGCGCCCATTCCGGTTCTGAACGCCGAGGATTCAGTGGCGCAGGCGCAGCGCCGGGTTCAGGATCTGTGTGGCGCATTTCTGGTCCGCATGACGCCGAGCGGATGGGGCATGATCACAGTGGATACGCTTGCCCGCTTAGCGGGAGAAGGCAAGGGAGAAATGACGCTAGGTTCAACTCTGCCCGTGCGAAACCTTCCCTATGTCCATCCCGATCATTCGCTGGAGTCCGCTCTCCGCTATGTCTATCAGGTGCCGCTTGTGCCCGTAGTCCACCGCGCCGATTTTCGGCAGCTGGAAGGCGTGATCTCGCGTGAAGATGTGCTGGAGAAATACAAGATGAAGGGAGAGGAATGAGCGGTCTTCCTGAAACGGCAGGTTTTCGTCCACTCAGGCTTGGGCGACGTGGCAGACTCGATCAATCTTCCTTCTTTTTCAATACTTTACAAACCATCCAATGTGTCATTCTGCCCGCTGAACCCCCGTTTTTCCCCTTTCGTTGACATCTAGGTGTGCTTCCCCCATGCCTTCAATAACATAAGTTCAGGTTAATCCATCAGGTGGAAACGCTAGCCGGCGCTCCCCGGGTTAAGGTCATATCAAGCTCAAGCAAACGCAGGAAATTCCGGGTTCAGCCCGGCAATCCACGGCAAAAGCAATTACTGCCGGGGTATTCGAGTAGGGGAAAGCGAGAACGCATGCACAAGCCAGTGAAGTATATGGAAAAAGCAGTAACCGTCGCCGCCAAAGGCGCGTGGGTGGTGTTCAACAGCCTGAACCAGATCAAACAAAACCCCTCGCCCACACCGAAATGGTCGGAGAAGCCGCTGCTCAAATCCTACGAGAAGACCAAGCCGCCCCTGGGCTGGCCGCGCTCGACTGATTCTCTGTGCCCCAAGTGCATCCCGGAAATCCGCCAGCAGATTCTCGACGGCAAACTGCCCTACGAAGTGTTGATGAACGAAAAGGTCGGCGAGATCAAGGCGGAAATCGTTGAGCGCAACGGCAAGATCCTGATGGTGAAAGACTGCGCTATCCACGGTCATTTTGAAGATGTGATGTCGATCGACACCGACTTCTCACGCCACCTGGAAGAAGTGTTTCCCGGTCGCGATATTCGCGCCCACAACGATGAGAAGCTTCACCACCACGGGTCTTCGACGGTGAAGTATGGACGCGGCTCGGTACTCACCATCGATCTGACCAATCGCTGCAACATGATGTGTGACCCCTGCTTCATGGACGCCAACCAGGTTGGTTTTGTGCACGAGTTGAGCTGGGAAGACATCAAGACCATGCTCGACAACGCCATCACCATTAAGCCGCGCCGCCAGATGTCGGTGCAGTTCTCGGGCGGTGAGCCCACGCTCTCTCCGTATTTTCTCGACGCTGTTCGCTACGCCCGCAAAGTCGGCTACAACTCGGTTCAGGCCGCGACCAACGGCATCGAATTCGCCAAGAGTTTTGAATTTGCCCAGCAGGCCGCCGAAGCCGGCATGCGCTACGCCTATCTCCAGTTTGATGGCATCGGCAACGCCGCCAATGCACACCGCAAAGTCGGCAATCTGTTCGACGTGAAGCTGAAGGCGATCGAGAACATGCACAAGGCCGGTATCGAGATCGTCCCTGTTGTCACGATCGTGAACGGCATTAACAACGAGCAGGTAGGACGCATCATCAAGTTCGCGCTCGACAATCCCAAGACCATCGGATTCCTCTCGTTCCAACCCGTGTCGTTTACGGGACGTGATGAAGCCGTCACGGACGATCGCCGCGAGGCGCAACGCTATACGCTGTCGCATCTCGCACACGACGTTAAGAATCAAACCGGCCTGGGCGAGCCCTCGCGCGACTGGTTCCCGATTTCGTTCATGGGGACTTTCTCCGACTGGGCCGATCTGATGCACGTCAATGACTCCAATAACGACTGGGGTCAGTTGAGCTGCGGATGCCATCCCAATTGCGGCACTGGCATGGCCGTCATGATCGACAAAGAAACCAAGGAAGCGGTGCCTGTGACCGCCTTCCTGAAGGGTGATCAACTGGCCAGGGATATTGCCAAGGTCAACGACGCCGCTCGCGGCAAGCTCCTGACCGTCGTGGGCATGGCGCTGTGCCTGATGAAGAACTACGATCCGTTCCAGTCACCCACCCATTTCAAGCTGATGGATCTGCTGAAGAAGTTCGACAAGAACTTCAATGCCACCGGCAAGAACTACGGCAAGGTCGGTCCAGACCGCACGATCGACGACGTCATGAAGCGCCGTCAGGACCGCTGGAATTTCCTCTTCATCGCCGGCATGTGGTTCCAGGATCTGTTCAACTACGATTTCCGGCGCACCGAGCAGTGCATCATTCCTTATGCCACGCAGGAAGGTGAAATTTCCTTCTGCGCCTACAACACCGGCGTAGGCTGGCGCAACATCATCGAAAAGATGCACATGACGGCCACGCTCACCAAGTGGTACGAAGAGCATGGGCGGCACGAAATCTTTGCGGGCGGCAAGAACGTGAAGATGGAATCGATGGAGCACAAGCTGGTGCTAAAAGAAGAACTGGTGACGAACGAAGAGCAACACGATCTGGACAAGCTGGGCATCGCGAAGAACTCTCGCGAGGAAAAGATGCGGGCCCGTGACGCTAAGCAGAAGGAAGATCCGGCCTACAACGCCCGTATGGCGGCACTCTATCGCGAAGTCGTGCTCAAAGAAAAGCCGGTGGTGGCCGAGAACGGGTTTATTCCACTGGGCGCGCTCACGCCAGCGAGGAGCAGTGGGCAGGCTCCGGCCAAGTCAGAGGCCGAGCCGGTATTGGGAGACTAGCCACACAGTTTCTGGTTTTTGGCTTCTAGTTTCGGAAGGCCGCCGTTCCCGGCGGCCTTTTGTTTGTAACGGGAGACGCTCGTCCTCGGACGGTGCGTGCCGCTTCTATGGAGCGTTGACACTCTATAGAGCCTTGCTTGACTTCCCGCAGGCTCTCGGATAATCTCCGCCCGACTCTGAGCTGCCACATTGGGGGTGGCGCCTGGGGTCAGGGCCTACCTGGGATCCAATCAAAGTCCAAATTGCTTTCACGACCGAGGAGGTCAGCATCCATGAAAAAATTCACGATGTTGTTGTTGGGGGTGTGTTTGTTGTTTGGGGGACTGGGCACGGCCGTGGCGCAGGAGACGACACCGCCGCCCAAGGTTCTCTCCGTCACCCGCGAGTTCGTTAAACCGGGCAAGAGCGGCGGGCCGCATGAGAAAGCCGAGAGCGCTTTCGTGCAAGCCATGACCCGCGCGAAGTGGCCAACTCACTATCTGGCAGCGAGCTCCATCACCGGTAAGGCGCGCGTTTTATTCTTGACGGGCTACGATTCATTCGAAGCCTGGGAGAAGGACGTTCTGGCGGAGCAAAAAAATGCGGCGCTTTCGGCGGCCGTGGACCGCGCCGCCGTCGCCGACGGCGATCTCCTCAGCGATTACGACTCCAGCGCCCTGGTCTATAGCGACGAGTATAGCCTGCGGTCTGCAGTGGATATTCCCCACATGCGCTATTTCGAAATCTCCCTGTATCGCGTTCGCCCCGGGCACGACGGCGATTGGGACGCCATCGTAAAGATGGTGAAGAGCGCCTACGAGAAAATTCCTGAAGTTCACTTTGCTACCTATCGTGCTGTATACGGGCAGGAGGGCACGACCTACGTGGGTTTCACTCCGATGAAGGCTGCGGCCGGGATCGATCAGAGTTTTGCTCAGGACAAGCAGTTCATGGCGAACCTGGGCGAAGAGGGTGCGAAAAAATTCGCCGAATTGCTGGCCGCGACGATTGAGTCCAGCCAGCACAATTTGTTTGCCTTCAGCCCGGCCATGAGCTATGTCTCAGACGAGTGGATCAAGGCCGATCCAAATTTCTGGAAGCCCAAGCCTCACGCCGCCGAATCAAAAAAGGCGGAAGAAAAGCCGGTCCAATAACCAATCTGCGTCAAACCTAATCCGATCCAGACTAACGGGCGCCTGCTGTCGTGCAGGTGCCTTTCTTTTTCTACGCCACTAGAATGGCCGCGCTGAAGTCTTCGCTCTCACTTTCTAGCGAAAAGACGCCCGAGGCCATACGCCATCGCCCGAATTCACAGCTCTTGCGCGTCTCACCCCGAAGTTCACCAAGCAGAAGGTAATGGCCGATATACATGCCGCACTCCTGGGTTGGTTCGAAGCAAAGCGCAGTAAAGATCAGCAAGTTGCAGACTTTCTCGGCGGCGGACTGAGGCTCGTCCGAGAGTACCGGCGACGCTGGCGCCGAAAAACGTTCGGCATTTTTGATGCCTCTACTAGTGACGCGGCTGGCACGCCCATCTGACGGCCAGGTCGCTGCCTTCGTGATGGGGAAAGCTCTCGAGTTATTAGCAAGGGCGCCAGCCGTTGAAAAAAATCGATGTACGAGCGGCCAGAGTTCCCGGGTAAACTTGAAAGACGTAAGGCGTGGTCACGAAGTCAGGCAGGCATAGTTTATTTATCGGTGCTCCTTCCCCTCGTTTTGCGCATCTAAGGTGTTTATGGACAACAATGCGATATTCGGAGAGAAGTATAGAGTTATCGCCATTGACGAGCAGAATCTCATCCTCCGCGGCGTCCGTAGCGGAGAGGTCCTAACCATCAAAAATGCGGATCCAGAGCACCCCCTTACCGAGAAAGAATACCCGCCGGGGAAACTGATCGCTCTGAACGATCCTTCCACCGAAACCCAGAGTTGAGGTAGATCTCTACAATTACAATTGTGGGGGCGGACACTCCGGTTCGCCGGGTTTCTGCCGTTGCTACCGGTCGGTTTCCCTGCCAACGGGATTAAATCCACAGTCCGATGGCAAGGGCCGCGGGCGCAGCGGCTACCCACACCGCGGTCTTTCTCAGAGGCTTGGGCAATCGCACGACCACAGTTGGTTCCAGTCGGAGGAGCGTGACCCTTGCCCGCCATTGCGCGTCCCGTAGTACTCTGTGGGGGTTGAGGTGGGCTCGACGCCGCGCTGGCCCGCGAACTTCTCAATGTTGCGTCGAAGTTGTAATCTTGCTCGGGCGGATGAGGGGCACGGATGTACCCTCCGAGAAGGTTTACGCAGAACGCATCGCTGAAATCCTGGCCTCCGGATGATTTGACGAAGATTTTGAATCTATTTCACTCTGTCGGCTTTCCTGGCGAGTGCTCATGATCGTCGTGGTGATGGGAGTAACTGGCTCGGGAAAGACGACCGCCGGCAGCTTGCTGGCCGAGCATCTCGGCTGGGAGTTTGCAGATGCAGACAGTTTCCACTCGCCGGCAAATGTCGAAAAGATAAGATCAGGAATTCCGCTCGGCGATGCCGACCGTGCGCCGTGGCTGCAATCTCTGCGCCAGGCCGTCGAACGCTGGGTTGCCGAGCGCAGGAATGTGGTGCTGGCCTGTTCAGCATTGAAGAAAAGTTATCGCGAACAGCTGCTGGTTGATGGAAATGTGAAATTTGTGTACTTGAAGGGAAGTTACGCGCTGATCAACCAGCGCCTCCAGTTACGGCACGGTCATTTTGCCTCGGCGAAGATACTGGCTGGCCAATTTGCCGATCTGGAAGAGCCGGACGACGCCACGGCCGTCGACATTGACCAGTCAGCAGAACAGATCGTCGCAGAAATTGAAAGCCGTCTCGGCTTGAATCATGGTCGCGCAAAGTCGTAAAGGCGGAGATCGAAACCACATCGTGTCTCCGAACCTTGCAGTTTCCTATTGAGGTTACTCTATGCCGCCGCTGAGCGGAATTGATGTCGGTACCAAGGTCGTTTCCAAGCTCACCCGGCGCCTGCTGCCTTTGCTCTTTGTCCTCTATATCGTCAACTACCTGGATCGGATCAATGTTGGATTCGCGGCGCTGCAGATGCGCGGGCAACTGGGATTCAGCGACCGAGTCTATGGACTCGGTGCCGGGATCTTTTTTGCCGGGTATTTCTTTTTTCAGGTGCCCAGCAATCTGGCGCTCGCGCGGGTAGGCGTCCGGAAATGGATTGCGACCATCATGGTGCTTTGGGGCACGGTGTCGGTTTCGATGATATTTGTCACCACCCCACAGAGCTTTTACCTCTTGCGCTTTCTGCTGGGAGTGGCGGAAGCGGGATTTTTTCCCGGAATCATTCTCTACCTGCGGCGATGGTTTCCTTCGGCGGCGCGGGCTCGCGCGGTGGCGCTATTTGTCATGGCTTCCCCCCTGGCCGGGGTGCTGGGTGGTCCGATTTCAGGCGCCCTCCTCGGTGTACACGGCGCCCATTTGGCGGGATGGCAGTGGCTGTTCGTAATCGAAGGACTGCCTGCCATCCTGCTGGGTGGGGTAGTACTGGCCTTCTTAGCGGACCGTCCTGAAGTGGCGCCCTGGCTTACAACCGACGAACGAAGCTGGTTGACCGGGGAGCTGGCGCGTGAGCAGAACGCCCACCCTGAGGCCTCCCGACGTCAGGTGTTCGCTGCTTTTACGCAAGGCAAGGTCTGGCTGTTGGTGCTGGTCTATTTGGGAGACACGACCTGCACCTATGGAGTAGGCCTGTGGCTGCCGAGCCTTATTCGCAACGTTTCAGGGCTCAGCAATATGCTCATTGGACTGCTTGCGGCCATTCCGTATCTGGTGACCGCAATGGCGATGGTCCTGGTGGGCATACATTCCGACCGCACCCGCGAAAGGCGATGGCACTTGGCCGGTTGCGCCTTTGTGGGAGCCTTCTCTCTTGCGTGCGCGGCCTATGCAACTTCGACCGCCGCCACGATCGTCTTTCTCAGCCTTACGCTGCTCTCGACATATTCCCTTTTGGGCCCGTTCTGGGCAACCTCGACCGAATTGCTGAGCGAGACCTCAGCCATCGCGGGGATTGCTCTTATCAATTCATTCGGAAACCTGGGTGGCTTCCTTGGACCCTATACCATCGGGCTGATTCGCGACTGGACTGGCGGGTTTAGAGGCGGACTTCTGGCGGTGGCCGCCCTCTTGGGGTTCAGCGGCGTGATGGCCCTCCTGGTGTTTACCAAAGGCGGACAGAAGGCCCAGGTTCCGGTCGAAGCCACCGAAGGATAGCCCGGGTTGGGTCCGGTCGCACGTTTTCGGGCAGGCTCTGCCAGACCCCCCCTGTGTCGGTGGAGGGACCAGTCGAGGCCTCCTCTTCGCCCTTTTGACGCGATTGTTTACAATAGCCCTCGACCTCCGCAGCCGGAGGAGTGGCCCCTAAGTCTCGGAACGAAAACGATTTGGAACAGCCGAACCACATCCCAGATTCCCGTGCCCCGGTTTATTGGCGCGTCGAGGGTAGCCTCGCGGACTTGACCACTGTCCGTCCCATCGCCTTCTTCACTTGGAATGCGCAAACGTTCCTGGAGCGCTGGGTGCGTCGTGGGTTGGTATTGCTGATGGCCGTGCTGCGACCGCTGCTCTATGCCCTCCACCGCAGCTTTGCCACTCGAGTGGTGCACACGGTGCTGCGTGGAGTCAGTCGCGATCGGCTGGATCTCCTGGGCGAAGAGTATTTCAAGTACAAACTGCAGCCGTATTTAAAAGTCGATGGAATTGAACAACTTAAGGAACGCCTGGCGGCGGGTGACGAGATCGTGTTGGTCAGCCAGGGGCTTGACCATGTCATGCGGCCTCTAGCTCGGCATCTGGGGGTTCGCTGGTTGCTCGCCAATCGGCTCGAATTCCGGGACGGCATCGCCAGCGGCCGTTTGTTGCAACCGGTGGTGCGTCCGCGCGGGATTTTCGCCGGAGTCAGCGGCTCCGGACCTGATGGCAGGCGTGCTCCTGAAGGTCTGATTCGCGACCTTGGTGTGGCAAGCGTAGAGGTTCTGGAGTCGGCGGTGATTTCTGCCGCGCGGCCTCTTCCCGGGGTCGAGCGGCCGATCGTTTACTTCGATGGAGTTCGCCACGCTAGCCCGCTTTCGGTCCGCCGTGCGTTAAGCGGCAAGCACGTCATGCTCATTGGCGTCACTGGTTTCATTGGAAAGGTTTGGGTGGTGAATACGCTGATGGACCTGCCCGAGATCGGGCGTATTTATCTGCTCATTCGACGGCAGAAATCCAATCCCGCGCTGCGTCGCTTCGAAAAGATGGTGGAGGAGTCGCCGGTCTTCGATCCGCTGTTCGCGCGCTACGGTTCCGGCCTTTCCCGGTTTCTGCGCGATCGGGTCGAGGTGATTGAGGGCGATGTCTGCCAGCCCGATCTGGGTCTTCCGCCCGAGGTCAGCCGGTCTCTGCAAACCAGGCTCGATCTGATCATTAACAGTTCTGGTCTGACCGACTTCAATCCCGATCTGCGGGATGCTTTGGCCACTAACGTGGACGCGGCGGTAAACGTTACCGCATTTGTGCGTAAGTCGGATCATGCCGGCCTGCTGCATCTTTCCACCTGTTATGTGGCAGGCGCGCGTGACGGCCGGGTGGGGGAAAGCCTGCGCCCCAACTACACCCCGGCAGGCGTGGCGGAGTTCGACGCGGAGCAGGAGTGGCGCGCACTGCACGAACTGGTTAAGCAGGCGGAACAACGCGCGGAAGGCGCCGAGGTAACGGCAGAGCTTCGCCAACAGGCTTTGCGTAAGGAACATGCCGCCAAGGACCTGGGGGGCGCGGCCCTGGAAAACCAGATCCGAAAAAACCGCTTCCGCTGGCTGCGCGAATATCTGACCGAAGCGGGCATGAAGCGCGCCGCCGAGCTGGGCTGGCCAAACACTTACACGTTGACCAAGAGCCTGGCGGAATCTCTGATCGCCAAGCAGGGCGTTGGCTTGCCCGTTGCGATGGTGCGTCCTGCCATCGTGGAGACGTCGGTGGCGGAGCCGTTTGTCGGGTGGAACGAGGGCATCAATACTTCAGCCTCTCTCTCTTATTTGTTGGGAACTTCCTTTCGCCAGCTTCCCACCAACGAGAAGAAACGGCTGGACATTATTCCCGTGGACTCGGTCTGCCGCGGTATGACGCTGATCGGTGCCGCCATCGTAGAGCGCCGTCATGAGCCGCTCTACCAGTTGGCTACGTCGGTGACGAATCCCTGCGACATGCGGCGCTCCATTGAACTGACCTCATTGGCTCACCGCAAGCACTATCGCGCCCAGGAAGGTCTGGAGTACTGGCTGCGGCTGCGGTTGGACGCCATTCCGGTTTCGAAGGAGCGCTACAATCGCATGTCTGCGCCGGCCCAGCGGGCGATTGTGAAGTCCATTCAACGTGTCATGTCGCCGTTGCCGCTTAAGAAAACGCC
>JACXTT010014578.1_pt1 | contig 10270 bp, 8 predicted proteins | sample 9270951 | NCBI WGS metagenome assembly JACXTT01 (sample SAMN15532306, study PRJNA645909) | rock metagenome | isolation source: weathered quartz diorite | place: Puerto Rico | collected 2017-06-21
CCTCTCCCTTCTTAAAGTTATTGCGTTCTGCCGGAAGTTCCATAAACGCATCGGTGTCTACCAGGTTGGCAAAATCGCCCGAGCCGTTGCCGGTTACCGGTGTTGCTACTACCTGTCCCTGCTCATTGCTCTGCAACCGCACCTGGAGGAAATACTGCAGTGCGGGAGTAAAGGTATAATCCTCGCCCAGCACCGCATACTGGGGCGCCTCCGGCCCCAGTCCCAGCGAGGCCCTTAGCCAGGGCAGAAAATACCGGTGCAGGCACATAAAGCCCGATACGGGATTGCCCGGCAGGGCAAACACCAGGCAGCCGCCCGTATGCTCACCAAACCAGAACGGCTTGCCCGGCCGTTGCTGTACTTTATAAAAAAGGGGCGCCACCTGCAGGGCTTCCAGGGCCTGCGGGATATAATCGAATTTACCCATAGATACGCCACCGCTCAGGATGATCACATCATAGCGTTGCAGGCAATCGCCTACCTGCCGGCGGGTTACTTCGGGGTCGTCGGGTATATGCAGCATGGCGGCATCAATGCCCTGTTGGCGCAATATAGCATGAAGGGTATGATTATTGGATCGCCTTACCTGCCAGGGCGAGGGCGTTTCATGTACTTCCACCAGTTCATCGCCCGATGAAATGATAACTACCCGGGGTAAGCGCTTTACCGAAAGATTTGCATAGCCCACGGAAGCAGCCATGCTGATAAGCGCCGGGCTAACGTATTGCGGCGCTGCCGCCACGGTATCGGATTGTTTTTTGTCTTTTCCCTTTACATGAATGTTCTGTCCGTGCACTATGCCGTTGGCCGAAAGGGTAGCCATGCCGTTTTCAAGCACAAGGTCTTCGTAGCGTATAACCGTATCGGTGGTAGGCGGCACGGCGGCCCCGGTCATGATTTCGATGCATTCGTCGGGTTGTTCAATATCCACCGGTATATCGCCTGCGGCCTGGGTGGCTTTAATCCTGAACGAACGCCTGCCGTTTTCAAACGAAGCATACGCAATGGCAATACCGTCCATCGTAGCGCGGTCATAGGGCGGCAAATCACGGTCGGCCACCATATCTTCCGCCAGCACTCTCCCCAGGGCAGCGGTAAAAGGAACCGTTTCGGTACCAAAATCTTTTGTGCGCCCGAGTATTATCTTTTCTGCTGTTGCAACTGTAATCATGTTTTCTGTATTTGGCCCGCCTGCCTCAAGCCACGCGAAGCAAACGACTATCAACTATCAACCATCAACTATCAACTACCAACCATCAACTACCAGCTATCAACCATCAACTATCAACCATCAACTACCAGCTAACCTACCCCCCAATCGTAGCCATCGATTCATGCACCGGCGCATTGGCCCGGTTTTTTTCCGCTTCCCAGCCGTCCTTTGCGCGACTGCCCATGGCCGATAGCAGGGCCGATTCAAGCGCGGTATCGCTTTGCCCGTCCCGGATCAGGTCTTTTATATTCAGCACCCCGTTGTCGTACAGGCAGGTTTTGACCTGTCCCTGCGGGGTGAGGCGAATGCGGTTGCAGGTGCCGCAAAACGTGCGGGAATAAGCTGCAATGATGCCAATGCTCCCCTTATGCCCGGGTACCCGGTAATTGGCGGAAGTGGAAAAGGGGCCATCGGGTATTTTTTCCAGCGTGGGCCATTCCTTCCGGAGGGTGTTTAGTATACGCACATGGTCCCAGGCCAGGCGGGTGTATACATGGCTGTCGCCATTAAACGGCATTTCTTCAATAAAGCGCACGTCTACCGGCAGCTCGCGGGTCATGGCCGCCAGCGGGAGGATATCGGCGGTATTGCGGCCGTCCATTACCACCGCGTTTAGCTTTACCTGCACCTGGTGCAGCAGCAGCTGGTCAAGGGTATGCAGCACGGCGGGCAGCTCGTCCCGGCGGGTAATGGCAAAAAACCGCTCCCGGTCCAGCGTGTCCAGGCTAAGGTTCACGGAGCGAATGCCCAGCTTTTTTAACTGCGGTACCAGGGGGGCGGTAAGCACCCCGTTGGTGGTAAGGGTTATTTCCCGCAATCCCGGGAGTCCTGAAAGATCGGTTAAAAACGGCATGATATCCTTTCGCACAAAGGGCTCGCCGCCGGTAATGCGGATTTTTTCAATGCCCATTTTTACCAGCAGGGCGCAGGCCCGCAGCATTTCCTCGTAGCTCATCAGCTCACTGCGCGAAAGCCAGTCTATTCCTTCTTCGGGCATGCAGTAAAAGCATCGGAGATTACACCTGTCGGTCACTGCCAGCCTTAAGTAATTGATCGTCCTGCCGTGATTGTCTATCAGCATACTACAAAGATAGGAAGGATTACCGGCCCCGTTTCTTTTGCGCTTTTGCTTATTGCCAGGGAGCCGCCATGTACTTATCTCACCTGGGTTTAACCCGGGAATCACCCGGGTCATACCTGGGTTTTGGCCCATTTTTCAGGGTAAAACCCGCGCCAGGCACGGGTTTTACCCAGGCCGGACCCAGGCATATTTCACCTTTTATTAATATGTGGTAGGAGGTTGCCGTTAAGTTGGTAGGTTCCGGGAAGGCCGGTAAGGTGCTGGTGAAACGGCATTGTAAAGGTAAAAAAAATAAAAACTCAACCCATCAGTCCCCGTAAATCGTGCCCTGCCGTTCACGGAGCGACATACCCTCGCGGCCGGCAAACCGGCTTTTAATTTCCGCCAGTATGGAAAGGGCTATTTCTTCGGGCGTGGAAGCGCCAATATCGAGCCCGGCAGGGGAGAAGATACGTTGCAAGGCTTCCTCCGGCAGCGGCCGGCCTTCCTGCGCCAGGGCGTCAAACATTTTTATGCTGCGCTTGCGCGGGCCCAGCAGGCCAATATAGGGGGTGTTGGTATGGACCACCTGCTGCAGGTTGGCAAAATCCGTTTTATAGTCGTGCGCCATCAGCAATACTGCCGTATAGGAGTCAATAACCGGCGTTGCTTCGCTTTTATTGTGCATTGCCCGGGTAGCCAGTGCCACCAGCGATTTGGCCGCTTTATGCATATTAATCACCAGCGTGCTTATCCACCCCAGTTCACCGGCTACCCGGAGCAGGGAATAAATATCATAATTGCCCCCATACACCACCAGGTGGGTTACCGGCAGCAATACTTCTATAAATACCTTAAGACTGCTGCTTTCGTTCATGGGGTACAGTACTGTGCGCGAATGGCCATTGGCCAGGCCGTATTCAATATCCGGCAATACTGCCGTGGCCAGGGCCGGTACGGCAAAACCGGCCAGGAATTGCTCCCTGTTTTCAAATACCAGTGTTTTGCCCAGGGCTTCGGGGGCTGCTTCCCCGCCGGTTATGGACAGCAGCACGCGGGGCACCCGGGTTTCGGTCAGCCCGGTCAGCAGGCGCACCGGGTTGCGGGGGTCGGCGGGGTCAAGGGGGGTAAACAGCACGTCTATAATGCCGCTGCAGCCCAGGGCGGCGCCTATTTCGTGCCCGTCTTCCTGGGTGGTATCATAGGTCACCACGGAGGCCTTGTCTCTTACAATAGCATGCCGGGCCCTGCGCAGGGCATCGCCTTCCAGGCAGCCGCCGCTGATGCCGCCCAGGTAAGTGCCGTTGTCCAGCACCAGCATACGGGCGCCCGTGCGCCGGTACGAGGAGCCTTCTACCCGCGCCACCGTGGCCAGCGCCGCTTTGGTAGTGGAAAAATCGATGGAGGAATAGGCGTTTATAATGGATTTGATCTCTTTCATACACCTGCGCTTTGCAAAAAGGCCTGTTAAGGTAGTATTATCCGCTTAATTAATCTGATCCGGTAATACAGGTATTTTACCATCATTATAAGTTTGGATAGCCGGGAGTATAGCAGCTTCTACCGGCTGGTGGTGTATAATACTGGCGGTGTATAATAATTATACAGATACCCTTATTCTTTTACCGTGGTATATAATTAATAAGTGAAATATGATTAAGGGGAAGTAGGCTGACTATGATGGCTGATACGTCAGACATGCAGTATATAAAAGAAAAAACCCTCAGAAAACTCCGGGGGTTTTTCAAAGAACCTGATTTTAAAATTTTTCAAGGACGGTCAACTACCAGGTTTGGTTTTTCAGGATAGTTCTTTCATAGAAATTGGTAAAAACGGGTTTCATATTCATTGGATATTTCAAAGATAAGCGACAGTATTGATAATTCATAGCGTAGAATTACCCGGTTTTTAACGATAGATGGTCAAATAGGACACATAACTTTTTTTTTATTTGTCTTCATACAATTTCCACTTTCTCAGGGCGTTAATATAACGGTTTTTCATAGGATATTGGATTTTAAACGGGGCTGGATTTCTATCCTGGCCCTTTTTTTATGTCTTGTTTCATATTATCCTAATAACCTATTTTTGCGGGAATTGATAATAAAACAAGCAGATGTCCGAAAAAATCGTTGAACTCCGCCATGCCAATATCTACCAGGGAGATGGTCTTGTACTGCAGGATGTAAACATTACCGTCAATAAAGGCGAATTCGTTTACCTCGTTGGAAAAACGGGTACGGGGAAATCCAGTTTACTGAAGACGCTCTATGGCGATCTTTCCTTTAAAGAAGGTGATGGCACCGTGGCCGGGTTTAACCTGAAGGACATGGACTGGAAAAAAGTTCCCTTTCTGCGCCGCAACCTGGGCGTGGTATTCCAGGACTTCCAGTTGCTGACCGACCGCAACGTAAACGACAACCTGAAATTTGTACTTCGCGCCACCGGCTGGAAAGATGAAAAGCTGATGGATGAAAAAATAGCTGATGTGCTGGACAATGTAGGCCTGCGCAGCAAAGGATTTAAAATGCCGTTTGAAATGAGCGGCGGCGAACAGCAACGCGTGGATATTGCCCGCGCCCTGCTCAATTCACCCAAGCTGATCCTGGCCGATGAACCCACGGGCAACCTCGACCCCGAAACATCCGACGAAATCATGCAGCTGCTGTTCCGTATCGGCAAAGACTACGGCACAGCTATCATCATGGCTACCCACGATTATATTGTTATTAATAAGTTTCCCGCCCGGATGATAAAAACAGAAAGGGGAAAAGTGGTAGACAACGCTACCATATCAATGCTATAAGCTTTTTGGCGTTCAGCCGGTTGTTATACTGGCTGCCCAATACTTTTTCACGCAGCCGTATTTCTTCGCAGGTAAACGGCTGGTGATACAATTGGATGATGATTTGCCGGAATGATTCCGCATTGGTACCGATGTGACAGGTGGCTTCCAGCCCCGATTGTTCTACCGCCGCATCATTAACCACGCAATGGCGGCCATTATACAGCGAATTCAGCAGTTTTAATTTAATACCCGTTTCGTTAAACGAGGGCAGTACGTTTATCTGTGCCTTGGCCAGCAGGTCTTTCATTTCATCCTCCGCCGGGTTGGCCAGCAGGCAGGCATGGGGGTTGGCTTCTACTGCTTTGGCCAGCCTGGCCGAAGGATTTTTACCCGCAATCACAAAAGGCACCTGCAGGTCGGTAAACACGTTTTCCAATAACCAGAGTGCTGCTTTTTCATTTTCCGGCACCGATAAATTGCCCTGGTAAAGACAATAACAGCCAATGCCTTCCTTGCTTTTTATTTCCTGCCAGGGAATGAATACGGGTATATGGCTCACCTCCGGCGCCTGGAACTGGTTGCGGTAGCAATCGGCATCCTTGCCCGCTACGGCGGCTATGGGTAGCCGGCCGGCCAGGTGGTGCTCATATTGTTTCAGCAGGCGGCTTTCAATGTAATAATAGGCTTTTTTAAACAGCGAGCCCGAATGCCGGCACAGCTGGTAATAATATTCGTGCTCCACGTTGTGCAGGCGCAAAATGAGGCGGCGGTCTTTAAACAGCTCGCAGCATACCGGGTAGGTGCAGTGTACGCCTTCTAACAGGATGGGATAATCGTCTCTCAGCAAATTGTTCATCAGGTCTTCGTTGCTGCGGGAGCAAACAATATAGGGCAGCTTCATGGAAAACCCCTTATGACCTTCGTTGCGATGATAATAATGTACTTCTTCGCAGTATTTGTTCAGCTCCGGCTGGCGGCCTCTTCCGTATTCAAAACAATGCAGGTAAATGCGCACCCCTTCTTCCTTCAGCACTTTCAGCTTGCAGAAAAGATCAAATACACCCCCGTAGTCGAGCGGGTAGGGCACGTCATGGCAAACAATATGTAAGTATCTTTCCACGCTTTTATAAAAACAATTGATGATAAAACGCAATTAACTTCTTTTCCTCTTCCTGCCAGTTGAGCGTTTTCCGGGCTTTAAGGCAATTGGCCACCAGCCGGTTATACTCCGTTTCATTGGTCAACAGCTTGTTTAACGAAGCGGCTATGCTATCACTACTTACATCCCTGCTAAGAACAGCCACTTCGTGTAAATTGTTCAGTTCCCGGTAAGCCGGGTAATCCACGCAGAGCTGGGGAATACCCGCATGTATGTAATCAAAGAACCGGTTGGCAAGCGAATAATAATTGCTTTTGCCGGTATCGTCAAACAGGGTAATGCCAATAGCGGCCGAGCGGGTTACCGCGCGCAGGGCATCCGGCGCCAGTTTACCCCTGAATTGTACTTTTTCTTCCAGCCCGTATTGCTTTACCAGGCTGCGCGCCTGCGCCATAAAATTGCCGTCGCCACAGATCACCAGCTGTGCATTCACCTGTTGCATGGCCGGGATCAGCGTTTCAAAACACCTGCCTTCGTTGACCGCGCCCTGGTAAAGAATAAACGGTTCCGCTTTTTGTACCGGCGCAATGTCTTCCAGCAAAGCAATGCTGCGGACAACGTCATACTTCACCCCATACATACTGGCAAACTCCCCCGCAATGATGGTATTCACCGTGTACCCGGCCGGGAAAGCCGGTATGCAAAAACGCTCAATGCGTTTCCATATTTTATAGATGGCGGGGCGGGTTACAATTTCTTTCATCTCGCAAAACAGCTCATGGGCATCGTACACGCGGCGGATGTCCTTAAGCCGGGAAATAAAATAAACAGGCAGGATAGTATCCAGGTCGATGGCGCAAAGGGCGTCTGCCTTCCGGCCAAGCAGGTAAAAAAACAGGCTTATATTGTACCCGGCGTAAAACAGCTTGCCCCGCCCGAAAAGGACCCGCAGCCTTTTTTGCCGGTAGGCGGCCTCCGCCAGGGGAGGGGAGTCCCTTCTTTTTACCCCCACCAGCAGCACCTCGTAGCCTGCCTGGGCCATGGAACGGCAGATGCGTATCATCCGCTGGTCGTAGCTGAGGTCGTTGGTTACGGTAAAAATGATTTTTTGGGGCATGGGAGGGCCTGTTTGGAGCCTTTCTGGCGGCCAAAATCCCAAAAAATCTCCATTCCACCACCTTATTTCTGAAATATTTCTCTACCTTTGCCGCCGAAATAACAAGATGTAAATTAATTGGATGCCTTTTAAAAAGTTCTAAGATGCCTTATTTAACAAAAGAGAAGCAAGCTAAATTTTTCGCAGATTTCGGGGGTAAAGCTACCAATACCGGCTCTATCGAAGGACAAATTGCTGTGCTGACTGAACGTATCTCCCAGATTTCCAAGCACCTGCAGGAGAACAAGAAAGATTTTTCCACCCACCGCGGCCTGATGCAGCTGGTAGGCAAAAGAAAACGTTTGTTAACCTACCTCAGCAAACAAAACCTGAAAGGTTACCGCGAATTGATCGAAAAACTCGGACTTAGAAAATAACATTGTATTCCTGTACAATTATTCCCAGCTGAAACGACGGTTGGGAATAATTGTATAAGGAGTTTTTTGTTCAAACCATTTTTGTAGAAGTAAGAGTACGATTGTTAAAGCCATTCCCACCTTCTCTTTACACCTTGGTACTGCCTGCTTCTTAGTTCTTATCTTAATTCAAACTTATGTTGTCACAACCTATTCAAACAAAATTTAGCATAGGCGATGGCCGGGAAGTCATTATTGAAACCGGTAAGCTGGCCCGCCAGGCTGATGGCGCTGTAACGGTTCGCCAGGGCAAATGCATTATCCTGGCTACCGTGGTCGCTAACAAAGAGCCCAAAGAAGGGCAAAGCTTTTTCCCCCTCACCGTTGACTACCAGGAAAAATTCGCCTCCGCAGGCCGTATACCCGGTTCCTTTTTTAAACGTGAAGCAAGGCTGAACGATTACGAAGTACTCACCAGCCGCCTTATTGACCGCGCACTGCGCCCCCTGTTCCCGGACGATTATCTCTGTGAAGTACAGGTGCTGATCACCCTTATTTCCAGCGACCCCGAGGTAATGCCCGATGCACTGGCCTGCCTGGCTGCATCTGCCGCCCTGGCCGTGTCTGACGTTCCCATCCAGGAAATCATTTCCGAAGTACGCGTTGCCCGCATCGATGGTAAGATGGTGGTAAACCCTTACCGCAGTGAACTGGCAAAAGCCGATATGGATTTTATCATCGCCGCTACCGACAAAAACATCATGATGGTGGAAGGCGAAGCAAAGGAATGCGCCGAAGAAGACTTGGTAAAAGCCATTGAGCTGGCGCATACCGCCATCAAGGTGCAGGTAAAAGCACAGGAAGAGCTGCGTGCGCTGAAAGGCGTAGCCGGCAAACGGGAATTTAAAAAACCCGAGCATAACGAAGAACTGCGGGCCAAAGTAAAAGAATTTGCTTCTCCCAAAGTATACGAAGTAGCCAGGGCCGCCCTTAGCAAACACGAGCGTTCCGATAAATTTGAAGCCATCGGCGAAGAACTGATGGAATACCTCAAAGGTGAATATAAAGTAGCCGAAGGGGAAAGCCTGGAAGACGGTATCAGGAAATTCGCCAAGACCTATTACCACGATGTACAGTACGATGTGGTGCGCGATATGATCCTGAACGATAAGGTACGGCTCGACGGTCGCGGCCTGGACCAGGTACGTCCGCTGGCGATGGAAGTAGATGTATTGCCTTCACCGCACGGCGCAGCGCTGTTTACCCGCGGCGAAACGCAGTCACTCACCACCGTTACCCTCGGCACACCGCTGGACTCCCTGCTCATAGAAAGCGCGGCTACTTCAGAATATTCCAAATTCATCCTGCATTATAACTTCCCCCCGTTTTCTACCGGTGAAGTAAAAATGATGCGCGGCCCCGGCCGTCGCGAAGTAGGCCATGGCAACCTGGCCATGCGCTCGCTCAAACAAATGATGCCCGGAGGGGAATATCCTTACACCGTTCGCGTGGTAAGCGATATCCTCGAATCCAACGGTTCTTCTTCCATGGCTACCGTTTGCGCCGGTTCGCTGGCACTCATGGATGCGGGGGTACCCGTACCCAAGCACGTTAGCGGCGTGGCCATGGGACTGATTAGCAAAGAAGGCAGGTTTGCCATCCTCACCGATATATTGGGCGATGAAGATCACCTGGGCGATATGGACTTTAAAGTAACCGGCACCCGCCAGGGTATCTGCGGGGTGCAGATGGACATTAAAGTGGATGGCCTGAGCATGGATGTTATGCGCCAGGCGCTGGCACAGGCCCGCAATGGCCGCATGCACATTCTCGATGCCATGTATGCCGAGATAGCTGAAGCACGTCCCGACGTGAAGCAGCATGCACCACGTATGGTGAAGCTGTTTATCGACAAGGAATTTATCGGCGCCGTAATCGGGCCGGGTGGAAAGATTATCCAGGAAATACAGCGCGAAACCGGTACTACCATCAACCTCGAAGAAAAGAACGAGCAGGGCGAAGTAAGCATCTTCAGTGCCAATAAAGAAGGTGTTGAAAAGGCCGTTGCCTGGATCAAGGGGATTGTATCGGTACCCGAAGTGGGCGATGTATACGAAGCCAAGGTGAAATCCATTATGCCTTACGGCGCATTCGTGGAATTCCTTCCCGGCAAACAGGGCTTGCTGCACATCAGTGAAGTAAGCTGGAAACGCCTCGAAACACTGGAAGGCGTACTGAAAGAAGGCGATACCGTAAAAGTAAAACTGACCGGTACCGACCCTAAATCAGGCAAGTTCAAACTGTCCAGGAAGATATTGTTGCCCAAGCCGGAAGGCATGCCGCGCTCCAACCAGGACTAATTCCATTTCATCAATAGCTTACCAACCCCGGACTCACCACAATGAGCGCCGGGGTTTTTATATGGGTGAAGGGGGGAAACAGAGCTTGCTTATTCTTCTTATCTATTTCAACTATGAACAACGACTACATCGAAATCGTATTCCCCGTTACCGCCCAGGCGGAAAAAGACCTGCTGGTAGCCCAGCTCACCCTTCGCGGCTTTGAGGGGTTTGAAGAAGAGCGCCATTACCTCAAAGC
>JACXTT010014579.1_pt1 | contig 10269 bp, 7 predicted proteins | sample 9270951 | NCBI WGS metagenome assembly JACXTT01 (sample SAMN15532306, study PRJNA645909) | rock metagenome | isolation source: weathered quartz diorite | place: Puerto Rico | collected 2017-06-21
CAGTCCACTTTTTCCACGCTCGCGTAGAGCGGCAGCACCATGAACGGCAGGTAGTCGCACACCATTGCGAGCATCACGGCGGGCCAGCCGGGATAAAGCGCCTCGCCCGGCGGCAGCAGACCGGCCGTGGCGAGCGTTTGCGCGAGCCAGCCTTCCGGGGCCAGCAACAGTTGCCACGCGTAAGTGCGGACGAGGAGGTTCGTCCAGAAGGGAATGACCACGAGCGTCAACGCCACGGTCTCCCAGCGGCGCGGCAGGCTGGCGATGAAGAACGCGACCGGCAGCCCCGCGAGCAGGCAGAGCAGCGCCGTCGCAAACCCCACGCCCAGGCTGCGGGCGAGGATGAGCGGCTGCACGGGATCGAAGCCCAGCGCGCCATTGCCGAAGAGCCGCGAGTAATTCTCCCACGTGAAGCGCCAGACGATTTCGCCCGCGTCACCGCGTTGCGCGAAGCTCAACGCGATGACGAACCCCAGCGGCATGAGCAGGAACACCGTCACCCACGCCAGCGCCGGCCCGCACAGCCACGCGGCGCGGAACGTCTGCGCGCCCGGCGGCATCGGTTCGCCGAAGTGAACCGCGCGCCGGATGCGGCGGCGGCGCTTGAAGACCGTTTGTCCGGTGGGTTCGGCCATTCAGCCCTCCAGCAGAAACACGTTGCCCGGCGGCACGGAGACTTCGACCGTATCGCCCACGAACAGGCCGACGGAGCGGCGGCCCGTGTTCAGCTCAGTCACGCGCAGCTCGGATTGCCCGACATGCACGCGGTAGTGGCTCTCCGCGCCATTGTAGGTGACCTCTTCGATGCGACCGAGGAAGCGGTTGTCGTCGGGATCGCCCCCCTTGAGGGAAATCCGCTCTGGCCGGATGCCGAGTGTGAGCCGGCCCTGCTCGGCTTGCTCGGCCATTTCAATGGCGGCGGTCGTGAGCTGCATTTGCAGCCGGCCAATCGGCGTGTCCGCCTCGACGATGTCGCCCTCGTGGGCGATGAACTTGCCGTCGAAGAAATTGCACGCGCCGATGAACTGCGCGACGAACTTCGTCTTGGGCCGCTCGTAAAGCTCCTCCGGCGTGCCGAGCTGTTCGACACGGCCCGCGTTCATCACCGCCACGCGGTCGCTCATCGTCATCGCCTCGTCCTGATCGTGCGTGACGTGGATGAACGTGATGCCGAGCCGCTGCTGGAGATGATGGAGTTCGAGTTGAAGCTCCTTGCGCAGCTTGAGGTCCAGCGCGCCCAGCGGTTCGTCCAGCAGCAGCACGTGCGGCTCGTTGACGATGGCGCGCGCGAGGGCGACGCGCTGCTTTTGGCCGCCGGAAAGCTCGTTCGGATGCCGGCCCGCCAGCGGCAGGATTTGCGTCAGCTCCATCACCGAGGTCGTGTTGCGGACGATGTCGTGCGACGACTGGCCCTTCATCCGCAGCCCGAAGGCGATGTTCTCCGAGACGCTCAGGTGCGGGAACAGCGCGTAGGACTGGAAGACGGTGTTGACCGGGCGCTTCCACGCCGGCAGCCGCAGCGCCGGCTGGCCGCCGATGCGCAGGTCGCCGCTGTCCGGCAGGTCAAGGCCCGCGATGATGCGGAGCAACGTGGTCTTGCCGCAGCCGGACGGCCCCAGCAGCGAAAAGAACTCGCCGCGTCGCACGCTCAGGCTCACGCCCGCCAGCGCCTCGACCTTGCCAAAGCGCCGCGTGAGGTGCTGGCACTCGACGGCGAGGTTGATGTTGCCGACGGGAGCCTCGGTCTTGGGGTTACGCGATTGCAACGCGGATGGTCTAGCGAATTGCGCGCTGGATGACGAACCAAAATATTTTGCGCGTGAAGCTCCTGCAATCAGCCTGCAACGTCCGCGAACGCTCCGCGAGGCTTCGGGAACCGTTCCCTAAGTCTGGAGAATCTTCTGCCAACCTTAGGGAGCCGTCCCCTAAGTTTAGCGAACCGTCCGCTAGGGTTTGGGAGGCATCCGCTAACCTTAGGGAACCGTTCGCTAACCTCAGGGAACGATCCGCTAAGCCTAGCGGATCATTCCCTGAGCCTAATGATAAAGCGGAGAATTCGAATCAATTGTTTCCTGTGCAATGACTTATGACAGAAACGGCGCTCCCGCCTGATGACCCCGTCAGTTCCAGTCCCAAAATCCGAGCCGACCGTCGCCGGGGGGCAAGCCCTCAGCTTACCGCGCGAGCGTCACGCGCTTGGGATGCTGCGCCCTTCGCCGGCTTGGCATACAGGCCGATGGCCAGACCGGCGACAATCGCGAGGCTGCCCCAGAGGTGACCGGCGTGCAGCGGCTCACCGAGCCAGAGCACGGCGACGGGCACACCGGCGACCGGTTGCGCGAGGATGGTCATGGCGGTGAGGTTCACGTCCGTCTCACGGATGACCACGAGCCACAGGCCGTAGCCGAGGCTGGTGCAGACGAGGGAAAGGAAGGCGACCCACGCCCACGCGCTCGCGGGCATCTTCACGGCGGCGGTGAACGTGGTCGGGCCGTCAATGGCAAGGTTCGCCAGCGTGCCGGCGACCAGCGACACGGCGAGAATCTTCATCGGTCCGACGCGCTTCATGAGCGGCTTGCCCATGATGGAGTAGGCGGCCTCGCTGAGGAACGAGGCGATGAACACCGCGCTCGCCGTCAGCCCGGCCCACTTGAAGTCGGCGGCCCATACCCGGTTCAGCAACGCCACCCCGACGATGCCCAGGCTGAAGCCCACCCAGCGTTGCGGCGCGATGTGCTCGCGGAGGAAGACCGCCGCCGCCACCGCCGTCAGCAACGGCTCCACGGCCATGAGCACGGAGCAGTTGCCGGCGGAGCCGAGCAGGTTGCCGCTCACTTGCAGCCGGTGGCCGAGCGTGAAGACGATCACGCCCATGAGCGACGCCACCGCGAAGTCCCGCCCGCGCGGTGTCGCGCCGGGGAGCCACGGCCATACCAGCATCAGGCTCACCGCCGCGCCGCCGAAGCGCAGCGTGGCGATGCCGCCATAGTCCAGGTGCGGCTTGAGCGCCTGAATCGCCGAGAGCGAGACGGCCCAGAAGACGTTGAACAGGAGCAGCAGGACCAGGTGTGCCGGTTTCATCGAGCGGCGCGGAGTGTTGGCAAGGGCGGCGGCAGGGGCGAGGGGAAAGTGATTAGTAATTAGTGCCCAGTGAGCAGCGCGTCCTGCCGCACTGGCAGTGACCGTCCCACTGGAACGACTAATTACCAATCACTTTCCCCCCGTCTCTCCCTAATCCTGCCTTGCCGCTACCCGCCGCCTTCCTTACAACAACCCCCGTGATTGACATCAAATGGATACGGGAGCAGCCCGAGCTGGTGAAGCAGCGGCTCGCGGCGCGCAACGGCGAGGATGATGCGAAGATTGACCAGGTGCTCCAGCTTGACGAGCAGCGGCGGCACGCGCTCAAGCAGGTCGAAGACCTCAAGGCACTCCGCAACAAGGTCTCCAAGGAGATCGGCGCGCTCATGGGCCAGAAGAAGCTCGCCGAGGCCGATGCCAAGAAGGCCGAGACCCGCACGCTGGGCGAGCAGATCACGGCGTTGGACAAGACCGCCGCCGAGGCCGAGGCGGCGCGCGATGCCATCCTCATCCGGCTGCCGAACCCGCCCCATGCCAGCGTGCCGATGGGCAAGTCCTCCGCCGACAACCCGGAGGTGAAGCACTGGGGCACCAAGCCCGCGTTCGCCTTCCCACCCAAGTCGCATGTCGAACTATGTGAGTCCCTCAAGCTCGTGGACTTCGCTCGCGGCGCGAAGCTATCGGGCAGCGGCTTCCTGCTCTATACCAACTGGGGCGCGCGACTGGAGCGGGCACTCATCCAGTTCCTGTTGGAACTTCACACTGGGTCACACGGCTACACTGAGGTGGCCCCGCCGCACATCGTCAGCCGCGACTGCATGGTGGGCGTGGGGCAGTTCCCGAAGTTCGAGGACCAGGCTTACGCGGTGCGCGAGGGCCTGGATGAGAGCACGCTGGGCAAGCTCTACCTGCTCCCGACTGCCGAGGCGCCGGTGGCGAACATTCATCGGGAGGAGATCCTCCCCCATACCCAGCTCCCCATATACTACTGTGCTTACAGCCCGTGCTTCCGGGCGGAGGCGGGCGCGGCCGGAGTGGGCACGCGCGGGATGATCCGTGTCCACCAGTTCGACAAGGTGGAGCTGGTGAAGATTGTGCGGCCGGCGGACGGCTATACCGAGCTGGAGAAGATGGTGGAGAATGCGGAGAAGGTCCTGCAACTATTAGGGCTGCATTATAGGATCGTGCTGCTCTGCACCGGCGACATGGGCTTCGCCAGCGCCAAGACCTATGATATAGAAGTTTGGGCACCGGGTCAGAACGCCTATCTGGAAGTATCTAGCTGCTCGAACACGGATGAGTTCCAGGCCCGGCGCATGAACCTCCGTTACAAGGACGACAGGGGCGGGAACCACTTTCCCCATCTCCTCAACGGCTCCGGCACCGCCCTCGCGCGGCTCTTCGTGGCCCTCATCGAGACGTATCAGCAGGGGGACGGGAGCGTGCTCATCCCGGAACCGCTCCGGGAGTATCTGGGCACCGACCGCATCTCGCCATGAGCGGAGGTCCGGCCATGCGGGGTTGGGGAGCGAACCCACCGCTTCAAGGGAGGCGAAACCCCGTGCCTGAAGGCGGCGGCTCCGTGGCTCGGCGCTTCTGCCCAGGAGGGGCGGCGGAAATGCCGATGCTCCTTTGTAATTTCAAACCACTGCCGTCAGAGCCGGGAACCCCTATCCTCCGAGTGGCTGAAACCCATGCTTGCCGCCTTGAAGACCGGGTGCTGAAGTGCGTTAGACCGGGTGTTACGACCGGCGGGGTGGGGTGTTGTAGCGTCCAAGTATGCTATTTGGATGGCCTGAACCGCTGGGTTGGACGATCCGGGTATGGGGGGTGGCGCGCCTGAAGCCGACTGTGTTTAGCACGTCCTCAGGGTTTTCCGGTTGTAAATGAATGGGTTAGGACTGGTGGAGTGAGCCTGACAGGCACCACAGGCGTTATTCTCAGCGGGGCCGCTCTCCCTCACTCTGGCCCTCTTCATCGAAGGGCGAGAGGAGGCGCTCGCAGCCAACAAGTCAACGAAGGCGGCTCGAACACAGTGAAGATCACGCGGCCTTGAGGCGGGTTCGCCTTGACGGACAGGCAAAACGCCTGCTGAGGGAAGTCAGCAGGCGTTTGTGCGGAAAGGATTGACGGGAATTACCTTGCGGCGGCGTAGGCTTTCGCCACTTCCGCCCAGTTGACGACGTTCCAGAAGGCCTTGAGGTAGTCGGCGCGCTTGTTCTGGTATTTGAGGTAGTAGGCGTGCTCCCACACGTCGCAGCCGAGGATGGGCGTGCCCTCGCAGCCGGCGACGGCCTTGCCCATGAGCGGGTTGTCCTGGTTGGCGGTGGAGACGATCTCGAGCTTGCCGCCGTTGACGACGAGCCAGACCCAGCCGGAGCCGAAGCGGCCCACGCCGCCCGCCTCGAACTTGGCCTGGAAGTCGGCGAAGGAGCCGAAGGCGATGTTGATGGCGGCGGCGAGGTCGCCGGTGGGCGCGCCACCGGCCTGCGCGGCCATGAGCTTCCAGAAGAAGGAGTGGTTCCAGTGGCCGCCGCCGTTGTTGCGCACGGGGCCGCGGATGTTTTCAGGGACGCTGGCGATGCCGCGCACGAGTTCATCGAGGGACTTGGACTCGACAGCAGAGCCGGTGAGGGCCTTGTTGAGGTTGTCCACGTAGGCCTTGTGGTGGCGGCCGTGGTGGATCTCCATCGTGGCCTTGTCAATGTGGGGTTCGAGCGCGTCGTGCGCGTAGGGGAGAGCGGGGAGTTCGTGGGCCATAGTGTTTTCGATTTGGGTTTGTTGACTAGAACAGCGGGGCGGAAGGTAGCACTCGCATTGGGGCGGCACAAGTCAGGAGGCCAGCTTGACGAAGTTTTCGAGCAGCTTCAAGCCGACGGTCTGGCTCTTCTCGGGATGGAATTGCGTGGCGAACACATTGTCGCGCCAGACGGAGGAGGCGAAGTGGTCGCCGTAATCCGTGCGGGTGGCGACGATGCCAGCGTCCGCCGGCTGCGGGTAAAAGCTGTGCACGAAATAGACGTAGCTGCCACCCGGGATGCCGGTGTAGAGCGGGCAGTCGGGGCGGGCGATCTCAAGCTGATTCCAGCCAATCTGCGGGATTTTCAGTCCGGGCCGCTCGGAAAAGCGCGCGACTTTGCCGCCGAAGACGCCGAGGCCGAGCGCGCAACTGTTGAACTCCTCGCTCCGCTCAAAGAGCGCCTGATAGCCGACGCAGATGCCGAGGAAGGGCTTGCCGGTCTGGATGAACTCTTTCACCGCGCCGAGCATCTCCTGCCGCTGCATCGCGGAGATGCAGTCGTCGAACGCGCCGACGCCGGGGAGCACGGCCGCGCGCGCCGCGCGCAGCGGCTCAGGGCGCGTGGTGACGAGCAGGTCAGCACCGACCTTGCGCAGGGCCTTCTCCACGCTGCGCAGGTTGCCGGAGCCGTAGTCGAGCAGAGCAATCACGGGGAAAGATTAACCACGGATGGGCACGGATGGACACGAATTTTCCCGCCGAACCACACTGGTTTCATTTGAGCTTTCGCTTAGAGGCCCGGGGCTTTCGTGGGGCCAGGGAAGGAACTTTTTCCTTCCGGCATTTGAGCAGCCCCTTGATCTGGATGATGTGCGGCAGGTCCTTGTCACGTCGGATGAACTCCTTGCTCTTCAAAATTCGTTCCAGCTTTAGCACGGGGGTTACATGCCCTTGAAATGGCAGACGCTTGGTGTGCCGAAACTCCTTCGCAAAGGAGCCGAGCCCGTTGACCTCAAAGACAAAGTTTAACGGCGTTCCATCCTCCAAGTAGGTCACCGTGGTCGCCCCCATCACGCCACCTTGTTTGCGCGCGAGGTTTTGCAGCCGCATATACTGGCGCGCGGGCAGGTCAATCCAGAGGTCAACGTCCAAGGTGGTTTCCATCACGCCCTGAACAATCGCCGCCGACATGCCAATCAGCATGTAGCGGATCTTTTCTTCTTCAAGGGCCGCCAGAAACCGGACGACCGGACGAAGTTCTCGTGAAGGGTCCATCGCTCCTCAGGGGTTGCCGCCAAGCCGAGGGCATGGACGGATTTCTCTTCCATGCTCATCCCGCGCACCGAACGGAGCCGCAGCAGCATCTGTGCAGCGCGCACGGGCAGAGGAAGCGGCTCTTTCGTTTTGCTCACGTAAGATGTCTATCAGGTGGCACCAGCTATTTCACGCTCTGTTTTCAAGCGCAACTGCCCGCACGCGGCATCAATGTCACCGCCTTTCTCGCGGCGGAGCGTGGCGGTGACTCCGAGGCTTTCCAGTTTGGCGAGGAAAGCTTCGCAGACGGCTTCGGTCGGGCGCGACCATTCGAGTCCGTCCACGGTGTTGTAGGGGATCAAGTTCACCTTGGCGCGGAGCCGCTGGGCCAGTGCTGCGAGCGGCTTCACCTGGTCCAAGCCGTCGTTCACGCCGGCGATGAGGATGTATTCGAAGGTGATGAGCTGGTCCTTCCGGCGCTGATAGGCCTCCAACGCGGTGGTCAGTTCAGCCAAAGGGAACTTGCGGTTCACCGGCATGATGCGGGCGCGGACCTCGTCGGTCGCCCCGTGCAGCGAGACGGCGAGGCGGAACTGTTCCGGCTCGGCGGCGAGTTTGCGAATCTGCGGCGCGAGGCCGCTGGTGGAGATGGTGATCTTCCGCGCGCCGATGCCGCCGCCCCACGGCGCGTTCAGGAGGCGAAGGGCCTTGAGCAGGTTGTCGTAGTTCGCCAGCGGCTCGCCCATGCCCATGATGACGAGGTTGTTCACGAGCCGTGACGGGTGACGAGTGACAGGTGGCATGGGCGCGTCACTTGTCACCTGTCCCATGTCACCTGTCACGGCTCTCTCTGTTGCCAGCACCTGCTCCACGATTTCCTCCGGGCCGAGGTTGCGCTTCCAGCCGTCGAGGCCGCTCGCGCAGAACTTGCAGCCGTAGGCGCAGCCGACCTGCGTGGAGACGCAGAGCGTGTGGCGGTCGCTGGCCTCGCCGTAGAGCGCGGGGTTGGCGGGGATGAGCACGCTCTCGATGAGCGCGCCGTCGGCCAGCCGCCAGAGGAATTTTTGCGTGGTGTCGCGCGCACCCTGCTTACGGACGAGTTCGAGGGTGCGAAGGGAAAAATGTTCGGCCAGCTTCGTGCGCAGCGGCTTGGGCAGGTTCGTCATCGCGTCCCAACTGGCGGCGCAGCGCTTGTAGAGCCAGTCGAGCACCTGCCCAGCGCGATAAGCCGGTTCGCCCCACTCTTTCAAGCGGGCTTCCAGTTCGGCGCGGGTGAGGGATTTGATGTCGGACGCCATGAACTAAACCAGAACAAATTGAAAAAAGACGTAGAAGAACAGCACTACAAACACAATCGAAAGCTTGGCTGGCTCCCGCCGCCTGTAGGAGAGGACAAAACATGTGATGCCTACTGCCGCGAAGATATAGCCCATCAGAATCAAATGGTCTCCACGGTTTCGGATGATGACGGCCTGTTCCCGAGCAATGCTGCGTTCTTGGCTGCTGGCGGTCACCGCTCTCGCCCTGATTCCCATTGCTTGCCCGTGATGCCGAAGGCCTTGCACCTGAAGACCAAGTGCCACTAGCGCGGCGGTCAAAGCGGTCCAGAAAAACTTACGCACCACGCGAAACTAGCACATTGCAGACTGACAGCCTCCCAAAAACAGGACGCGACTGTCACTGAAGCGAAGCCTACTTCGCCTGGTAATACTTCCGCGTGTATTCCTGCACCATGCGCCAGGTGCTGTATTGCGGGACGAGCGTGGTCATCGCGCGGCGGACTTTGCCGAGCCACTGGCGCGGGATGCCGGTGGCGTCGCGGTTGTAGAAGCACGGGATGACTTCCTCGGTGAGCACCTTGAAGGTGTTCGCGCTGTCGCGCTGGTCCTGCGCCTCGATGCTCGCGGGATGCGTGTCGTCGCCGATGGCGAAGCCGTTGGTGCCGTCGTAGCCCTCGCGCCACCAGCCGTCCATGATGCTCATGTTGAGGCAGCCGTGGCAGCCGCACTTCATGCCGCTGGTGCCGGAGGCTTCGAGCGGTCGGCGCGGGTTGTTGAGCCACACGTCGCAGCCGGAGGTCATCTGGCGGGCGACATGCACGTCGTAGTTCTCGATGAAGAACAGGTGGCCCTTGAGGTCGCTGAACTTGCTCAGGTGGATGATGTGCTGGATGAAGCGCTTGCCCTCGTCGTCGCGCGGGTGGGCCTTGCCGGCGAAGATGAACTGCACGGGGCGCTGCTTGTCGTGGGCGAGCTTCACGATGTTGTCGAACTGCTGGAAGATGAGCGGCGCGCGCTTGTAGGTGGCAAACCGGCGCGCGAAGCCGATGGTCAGCGCGTCCGGGTTCAGCATCTGGTCGAAGGTGATGAAGTCGCCCTGCGTGAGACGCTGGCCCTGGAGCAGCAGGCGGCGGCGGGAGAACTCAATCAGCTCGCGGCGCAGGCGGTAACGCAGCGACCACAGCTCTTCGTCCGAGATGAAGCTCGGGTCGGCCATGCGGGACCATAATTGCGGTTCGTTGATCTCGCGCTCCCAGTCAATCGAGGGCTTGCTCTTCCAGAAACGCGTCGTCTCGGTGGTCGAGGTGTCCGGGTGCTCGTGCGCGGTGTCGAGCTTCTTGCGCCCGAAGCGGCGCACGGTGCCCTTCATCCAGCCGGCGACGTGAATGCCGTTGGTGACATGGCCGATGGGAACCTCATCCACCTTCTTGCCGGGATAGAGGCATTGCCACATCTCGCGGCTCACCGCGCCATGGAGTTCGCTCACGCCGTTGGCAGCGCGGGAGCCCTTGAGCGCCAGCACGGTCATGCAGAACGGCTCGCGCTCGTCGGACGGACTCACACGGCCCAAGCCCATCAGCTCCTGATGCGACAGCTTGAGGTTCGTGCAGAACTTGTTCGCCGCGAAGCCCATCAGGTCGCTGCTGAAACGGTCATGCCCCGCCTCGACCGGCGTGTGCGTGGTGAAGAGGCACTGCTGCTTGGTCTCGGCCCAGGCCTGCGAGAACGGCTTGCCCTCGGCCATCTTTTCGCGCGCGAGTTCCAGCGTGAGGAACGCGGCGTGGCCCTCGTTCATGTTGAAGGTCGAGGGTTGCAGGCCCAGCTCGCGGACCAGGCGCAAGCCGCCGACGCCGAGCAGGATTTCCGTAATTGCGCGAGAGGGTGGTTTTGCCCCAGAAACCACCCGCGTGGAGG
>JACXTT010014580.1_pt1 | contig 10268 bp, 12 predicted proteins | sample 9270951 | NCBI WGS metagenome assembly JACXTT01 (sample SAMN15532306, study PRJNA645909) | rock metagenome | isolation source: weathered quartz diorite | place: Puerto Rico | collected 2017-06-21
TGGAGCTCATGTGGTGCCGGCAGAGGTGCTGATGGAGGGAGGCTTGATGAGGGCCACGTAGTGATCGATCGTCTGCGCGTCCAGCGGTCCGCTGAACGACGCGACGACCACGTTGTCGGAGTTGATGAAGAAGGTCGTCGGCGGCCCGATCACGCCGTATTCCTGATAGCTCCCGGAGACGATGGTCCCGGTCGGATAGGGATGCGGGTGCGTGACCTCGAACTCGGTGTAACCCTGGATCGTGTCGTTAATGTCAGCGCCCACGAAGAAGACGCCTGGATACCGCTCGGACGCTCCGGCCAGCACAGGGAGCTCCTGCACGCATGGTCCACACCATGAGGCCCAGAAGTTGAGCACGACGGGACTGCCTTTATATGAGGAGACGTCCAGCCAGGGGCCGGACGCGGGCTCGAGCTCCAGCGGCGGCGCGGTGTGGCCGAGGACCTGCGGGCTGGTCAGGGCCGCGTGCTGGAGTCCCCAGCCCAACGAAACCATCAGCACCGCTCCGGCGGCCACCGCGCCCCCAGTGACCAACCTCGCCCTGAGAGTCAACTTGGTGAGTCTAATTCAGAGTCAGGAACTGATCCGGGAGGGCGTTCACAGCCGCGATCCGGCCGTAAAACCGCCCGCTGGCCTTGACCGTGCGCTCTAGAGTGTTGCGGTCCACCGCGATCAGCCCGAAGTGCGCGGAGTAGCCCCGCGCCCATTCGAAGTTGTCCATGTTGGTCCAGTGGTAGTAGCCCCGAACGTCCACGCCGTCGGCGATCGCGAGGCGAACGTTCTCGAGGATGTCGTTGACATAGCGGTGCCGCCACGCGTCGTCGTTGCTGGCGAGACCGTTCTCGGTGACGTAGACCGGCTTGCCGTACTGCTTCAGCTCGCCGAGCACCTCGCGCATCCATTTCGGATCAGCGCTCCACCCCATGTCCGTGACCGGCACGCCCGGGACGTTCTCGCGACGCATGAACTGCTGCCTGGCATATCGCGGGTCGAAGGCGCACCGCTGACCCCAGTAATGGGCGACGCCGATGAAGTCGGACGACGCCTCGTAGACGCGGCGCAGCCGGCCGGGCGCCACCGGCCATCGGTCGACCACCATCTGCGCAGTCGCCGCGGCCCAGCGGTCGCGCCGCTTGTCGCTCGCGGGGAGAAACAGGAACTTGTGATGTGAGAGGCCAACCGGCGTGTCCGGCCGGCGTCGTTTGATCGCCGCGTACGCGAGCTCGTGAGCGCGACGCAGGTTGGACAGCACGCGGTAATAGGCGGTCAGGTCGCTGTGGCGCGATGGCGGAAATTCGCCCGTGATCCAACCGTTGGCGGCATAGATATTGGGCTCGTTGATGGTGCACCAGCTGCTCACCAGGTCACCGAGCTCGTCGGCCATCCGGCTCACGAAAGGCAGAAACGCACGCGTCGAGTCGCGATCCGCCCATCCGCCCCGGCGCGCGAACCACAAGGGGCTCGTGAAGTGGTGCAGGGTGACCATCGGCTCGATGCCCTGCTCGCGCAGCTCACCGAGCACATCGCGATAATGGCGGATCTGGCGCGAATCGAATTGGCCCTCGGCCGGCTCGACACGCGACCACTCGATCGACATTCGGTGCGCGTTCTGGTTGAGCTCGCGCAGCAGCTTGAAGTCTTCGCGGTAGCGGTGGTAGTGGTCGCACGCGACCGCTGACGTGTCGCCGTTGGAGATGGTGCCGGGCTTCTGCTCGAACTCCCACCAGTCGTTGTTCTTATTGTCGCCCTCGACCTGGTGGGCTGCGCTGGCCGTGCCCCAGAGGAAGCCGGCCGGAAAGCGCAGCCCTGCGCTCAAGCGGCCGCGGGCGCCGGCTTCGCCACCGCCGGTGGCGGGACGTACTTCCACTGCGTGGGCGTGTCGCCTTCGAGCTCGATCTCGAGCATGCCCGCCTTGTCGACCGCTTTGCGGTACATCTCGCGCTCGTTGTGCGCTCGGCCGTCGAGCAGGATCCACGCGGCCTGGATGGGGTCGGCGTGGCTCACCACCACCGACGACTCCCCAGGGTGCTCACTAGCGATCCGCTTGACGACCTTCAATACACGACCGCCCAGGTCTTCGATCGACTCGTCGCCGGGGACGATGCCGCGGCGCGCCTTGTGCACGATCCAGAGGGGTCGGCGAATCGGCACCTGCCAGTACGGCACGCCCTGGAGGTAGCGGCTGAACTCCGCTTCGCGCAGCTCCGGCTCGGACTCCATCGCCACCGGCTGGGACAGGTTGCGGTTGATGATGGTGGCCGTCTCAACGGCGCGCGTCAGCGGGCTGTGGACGATGCGCCTGACGTCTTCCGCGCTCAGCCGCTCGCCAAGTGCCGCGGCCTGGATCCGTCCGAGCGCGCTCAGCTCGAAACCGGGCAGGTGGCCGTAAAGGACGCGGTGCGGGTTTTCTACGTCCGCATGGCGAACGACGAAGATGCGGGTTGACAACTCACGACGATCCTACGGTGCCCGGCCGATCTGCTACGGGCGGTAGGCGCCCACCGAAGTGCGGTTCGTGCCCGCGGAGCGCCCTGACTCGAGGGCGTTGTAAGCCTCGCGCAGCAGGTTGCCGGTGTACTCCCGTCGGAACATCAGGCCCGCTTCACTCTCCGTGGGGACCGGCAAGATCGTGGCCGCGCCACAGCTGACCGTGATCCGCTGCCAGTCACCACCGCTGGAGAAGTCGTGCGAGGCGACGGCGCGGCGGATCTTGTCCGCAGCCAGGGTGGCTCCCTGCTGATCGGTCTCGGGCAGGATGATCACGAAGTGCGGCGACCGGTCGGCCTCCAGGAAGCCGAGAGTGTCGGTGTCGCGGATGGCCCGGCCGAGGGCTTCCGCCAACTCGGACATCAGGCCGTTGATCTGAGTCTGGCTGAGCTCGTTGTGGACGTGCTCGGCATGGTCCAGCTCGACCACCAGTACCGAGAGCGGGCGGTGGTACCGGACGGCCCGGTTGGCCTCCTGGCCGATCAGAGCTTCGACGAACTTCTGGTTCCAGATCCCGGTGACCGGGTCGACCACCCCGAAAAGCGGGCTCGAAGACCGGTCGGACTGGCTGTGGCCGCAGGTGTTGCAGAACTGAGCGTTGGCGGGCACCTCGGACCCGCAATACCAGCAGGTTGTCATTTGGCGGAGTTTAGCGATCAGCCCCAGAATTCGAGCCGAGATGACAGATCAGGGCGAGCTGTTCCCTTCGGCTGCCACAGCGCCCGCCAGCCTGCCACTGGCCACCCGGATGCGCCCGAAGCGGTTCGAGGACCTGGTCGGCCAGAAGCGCGTGGTGGACGTCCTGCGCCGGCTGACCCAGTCCGGCCACCTGCCCAGCATCGTCCTCTGGGGGCCGCCGGGCAGCGGCAAGACCACCCTGGCCGGGCTGCTGGCGACCGAAACGAGCGCCCGGATGGTCGCGATGTCAGCGGTCACGGCCGGCGTGGCCGACCTCCGGAAGGTCGTGGCCGAGGCCCGGGTCCACCAGCGCGCCGGCATCCGGACCGTGCTCTTCATCGATGAGATCCACCGTTTCAACAAGGCCCAGCAGGACGCCATCCTGCCCCACGTCGAGGACGGCACCGTCACGCTCATCGGCGCCACAACCGAAAACCCGTCCTTCGAAGTCATCGCGCCTCTCCTTTCTCGCAGCCGGGTCTTCCGCCTCGAGGCACTCGAACGTGAAGAGCTGACGAGCGTGGTGGAGCGCGGGGTCGAAGAGCTCGGCACCGCCCTGGAGCCGAACGCGCTGGATGCGCTGCTCGAGAGCGCGCGGGGCGACGCGCGCGTCGCGCTCAATGGGCTCGAGGCCGCAGCCGCGCTCGCGGGTGAGGGCGCCATCGACCTCAGTCACATCGAGAAGGCACTGCAGGAGCGGCACCTGCTCTATGACAAGGCCGGCGACCAGCATTACGACATCGTTTCGGCGCTCATCAAGAGCGTGCGCGGCAGTGACCCGGACGCCGCGGTCTACTGGATGGCGCGCATGCTCGAAGCCGGTGAGGATCCGCTGTTCGTGGCGCGACGACTCGTCATCAGCGCCGCGGAGGACATCGGTCTCGCCGACCCGCAGGCGCTGCAGGTCGCGATCGCGGCGCAGCAGGCCGCGCACTTCGTCGGCATGCCGGAGGCGGTCCTGCCGCTGACCGAAGCCGCGCTCTACCTGGCGAACGCGCCGAAGTCGAACTCTGCGCTGACGTCGTACGCCGCTGCGCGTGAGCTGATCCAGGAAACCGGCAACGAACCGGTGCCTCTGCACCTGCGCAACGCCGTTACCGGTTTGATGCGATCCATGGGCTACGGCCGCGACTACAAATACGCGCACGACTTCGAAGGTGGTGTGGCCGATCAGACGCACATGCCGGCAAAGCTCGCGAAGCGAAAGGTCTACAAGCCGAACCCAAGGGACAAGAATGCTCCCAAAAGCCGGGAGGGCCGCGCCAACTAGCATTTCCATCCGTGGCCGATGCCCTCGTCATCCTCAAACCGGACGCGTCGTACCGCCTCGCAGTGCGCGCGGCGATGTGGAAGTGGCTGAGCTCTGAGCAGGAATGGAGCATCAAAGCCCTGACCTGGTATCAGCCGACGCGCGCGCTGATTGAGAGCCACTACGACTTTCTCCAGGGCCGCCCGTTCTTTCCCTGGCTGGTCGACTTCATGACCGCCCTCCCACTGGTTGTCGGTCGCATCACTGCAGCACCGGAAGCCCTCGAGCGCATGCGCTACGACCTGGGTGAGACGCGCATCGCGCAGTCGCGCCCGGGATCGCTGCGCGAGCGCTACGGCATCTTCGGCGGTATCAACTGCATGCACCTCTCCGACTCACCGCAGACCGGCGCGGCTGAGGTCAAGCGGTGGTGGGGCTTCGTGATGTTGGACAAAGTCGACGCCAACCTGGATACGAACTCGAACCGTCCGGAGCACACCTACCAGTTGCGGTCCCTGGCCACGCAGGTCGCGGCAGGGATCCACGTCGGGCTCGCATCGCAGGCGATTCGCGAGCTGATGGCAGAAGAGTCCGACCTGGAGACCGAGGGCCTCGAGGCTCTCTACCGAATCACTCTGGGAGCTCTGACTTAGCCTCCGCTGCGCGCTCGGCGGCGTGCGCATGCACCGTCACCGCTTTCCCGAACAGCTCAGAGTTCGGCACGACTAGAAGGTCACCGGAATCGCTCTGGAGCAGCGTCACCCTGAGTTTCACATCCATGACGGTGCCTGAGCCTGCACCCTCCAGCGAGATTCGATCGCCGGGCCGGATATGGCGCTCCAGCAGGACGTAATAGCCCGACACGTAGTCCTTCAAGAGGTCCTGCACCCCGAACGCCGCGACGACCGTGGCCAGCAGGATGCCGAGCAGGGTCACGTTGGCACTCTGGATCGCGAAGCCGACAGCGGCCCACACGCCGATCACCAGCAGCAGGACCGTGACCACGCGCCGGCCGATCACGACCATGCCGGCAGGCATATGGCGCTTGTGCAGCTGGTTGCCGAACGACTGCGCCAGGAGCCGCGACGCGATCAAGAAGACCAGAAAAACCGCTAGGCCGACCGCCACCCAGACGACGTCGTTGCTGACCGCGTCCGAAAAGAGCCCCGCGAGCCGCGGCCGCGGGATCATTCGTCGCTCTCGGCTTGCTCCTCGGCTGGCGGAGCCCCTTCTGCAGCTGCCTCTTCACCCTCGGCCGGCACCGCGGCCTCGGCGGCCGGCAGCTCCTCTTCCACCTTCAGCTCACGCTTGTGCACGATCTTGACCACGAGGTCGTCGGGGTCGGCGAGCACGGTAACGCCCTTGGGCACGTCGATCTCGGAGACACGCAGCTCGGCGTCGATCTCGGCCAGCGGTGTCAGGTCGACCTCGAACGCTTCGGGGATGTCGGTGGGCAGACACTCGACCTCGAGGGCGTGAATCGGCTGCAGGATGTCGGCGTCGCCGCGCTTGACGGCTGCCGACTCACCCGTCAGGTGCACCGGCACTTCGACGCGGATCTTCTCCTCGAGGCTGACCTGGTAGAAGTCCACGTGGATCGGGCCCAGACGGCGTGGGTGGGTCTGAATCTCGCGGACCAGCACTTTCTCGGTCCGGTCGTCCACGACGAGGTCGACCAGGTGGGTGCGCCCGCTCTTGACGAAGACCTTCTGGAACTCGAGACGGTCCAGGACGAGTGGCGTCGGCTCGGCGTTGTGGCCGTACACGACGGCGGCCAGCTTGCCCTCGCGGTGGAGCCGCCGAGAGCGCTTGCCGAGCAGGTCGCGTTTCGAAGCCTTGAGTTGCATAAGGGAACCTCGAGTTGGAGAGGCGCTGGATATGATATCGCAACCCTATGCAGAACCCTCCCGGGCCGCCCCCTGGCCCAGGCTCTCCGCCGGGCCCACCGGCGATGGGTCCCCCACCCGCCATCCAGCAATACCAGCCACCGCCGCCCTTCATCGGGCAGCGCACGTACGCCGGGTTCTGGATCCGGTTCCTGGCCCGCATCCTCGACAGCTTCATCGTCGGACTGCCGCTGGCGATCATCCTGGGCTTGATTGCGATCGTCACCGGCGGGTTGGTGGCGAGCGGCGGGAGCAGCGACCAGAGCGCCAACAACACGGCCGCCGCGGGCGTGTCGATCTTGTTCGCCCTCTTTTACCTGGTGGCGATTGTGGTCTCGGTCGGCTACTGGGTTTACTTCTGGGGCACCACCGGCCAGACCATCGCTATGCGCATCCTCAAGCTGCAGATCGTCGACGCGAACACCGGGGCGCCGATCGGGATCGGCCGCGCATTGGTGCGCTGGCTGATGACGCTGGTCAACAGCTGGGCCTGTTACCTCGGCTGGATCTGGGTGGCTTTTGACGCCCGCAAGCAAGGCTGGCACGACAAGGTCGCAAACTCGGTCGTGTTGCTGGGGTAGCTCCCCTGGCTGTTCCGCCGCCACCGCCCTCTGACCTCCCACCTCCCCCGCCACCGCCGGGCTATTCCCCACCGCCATCCTTCCCTCCTCCACCGGCTCAGTTCGTGCCTCCCCCTCCGGGCTACGCGCCGCTCGCGGCCCCCAGCGATCAGCTGCCATCCGCGAGCTTCGGTATCCGCCTGGTCTGCTGGATCATCGACAACGTCATCGTCGGCATCGCGCTCTTCGCTTTCTTCTTCGTGCTCGGGATAGTCGTGGGGATCGCCGCTGTAGCTACTGGCAATGAGCCGAACACCACGAGCCCGTCCGTGTCGTTCGTCGCGAACCTCATCTACTTCGTTCTCTACGCGGGCTACTTCATCTACTTCTGGGGCATGGGCCAGACGCCCGCGATGCGGTGGTTCGGCGTCGACGTCGCTGACGCGAACACCGGCACGGCGATCGGATTCGGGCGGGCTACCGTTCGTGCGCTCGGCTACGTGATCAGCGTGCTGCCCTGCTACATCGGGCTGATCTGGGCCGCATTCGACCCGAGGCGGCAAGGCTGGCATGACAAGATCGCCAACACGGTGGTCGTCCGCGGCGTCTAGCCGGCAGGGAACCTCTTCTTGAGCCAATCCACGATGTCCTGGAGCGGCGTGCCGGGCGTGAAGATCTCCGCGACCCCCTGCTTCTTCAGCTCGACAATGTCGTCTTCAGGGATGATCCCGCCGCCGAACACCACGATGTCGGTCGCATTCTTTTTCTTCAGCTCTTCGACGACCGCCGGGAACAGGGTCATGTGCGCCCCCGAGTGGAGTGAGAGCCCGATGACCTGCGCGTCTTCCTGGAGGGCTGCGTCGACGATCATCTCCGGCGTCTGCCGCAGCCCCGTGTAAATGACCTCGTAGCCCGCGTCGCGCAGCGCGCGCGCCACGACCTTCACGCCGCGGTCGTGTCCATCGAGGCCGACCTTGCCCATCACGATCCGGATCGGTTTCACGCCGGTCTTGGCGGGCATCTAGATAACCGCCTGCTCCGTGTAAAGGCCGAAGACCTCGATGAGCGTGTTCATGATCTCGCCCTCGGTCGCATACGCGCGGACCGCCTCGAGGATGTAGGGCATGAGGTTGTCGGACCCAGTCGCGGCCTTGCGCAGCTGCTGCAGCGCCTTGGTGGCCCGCGCCTGGTCGCGCTTGGCTCGCAGCGAGCGGACGCGCTCGACCTGCTCGCGCTCGAGCTCAGGGTCGATGCGCAGGATCTCCATCGGCTCCTCATCGTCAACCATGAACTCGTTGACGCCGACCATCAGCCGGCGCTTCTGCTCGAGCTCCTGCTGGTAGCGGAATGCGGCGTCCGCGATCTCCTTCTGGAAGAAGCTCGCCTCGATGGCCGGGATCACTCCGCCGATGTCCTCGATCTTCTTGAAGTATGCCTCCGCCTGGCGCTCGATCTCGTCGGTCAGCGCCTCGACGAAGTAGCTGCCGCCGAGCGGATCGATCGTGCTGGCCACGCCCGTCTCGTAGGCGATCAGCTGCTGCGTGCGCAACGCAAGCCGGGCCGCCTTGTCGGTGGGCAGCGCCAGCACCTCGTCCATCGCGTTGGTGTGCAGCGACTGCGTCCCGCCCAACACCGCGGACATCGCCTCCAGCGCGGTGCGGGCGATGTTCAGCTCCGGCTGCTGCGCGGTCAGCGACACGCCGGCGGTCTGCGTATGAAAGCGCAGCTTCCACGACCGCTCGTCCCGCGCGCCGTACTTCTCGCGCATCCATCGCGCCCAGATGCGGCGCGCGGCCCGGAACTTCGCGATCTCCTCGAAGAAGTCTATGTGAGCGTCGAAGAAGAAGGACAGACGCGAGGCGAAATCGTCGATGCGCATGCCGCGCTCGATGCACGCATCGACGTAGGCCATGCCATCGGCGAGCGTGAACGCGAGCTCCTGCGCCGCCGTCGAGCCCGCCTCTCGGATGTGGTAGCCGGAAATCGAGATCGTGTTCCATTTCGGCACGTGCTTGGCGCAGTACTCGATGGAGTCGACCACGAGCCGCATCGACGGCTCGGGCGGAAAGATGAACTCCTTCTGCGCGATGAACTCTTTCAGGATGTCGTTCTGCAGCGTGCCGCCGAGCTTTACAAACGGCACGCCCTGCTTCTCGGCCACCGCGAGGTACATGCACAGCAGGATCGCCGCGGGCGAGTTGATGGTCATGGACGTGGTGATCTCGCCGAGCGGGATGCCTTCGAAAAGGGTCTCCATGTCGGCCAGGGAATCGATGGCCACCCCGCAGTGCCCGATCTCTCCGCGGCTCGTCGGCGCGTCGGAGTCCTGGCCCATCAGGGTCGGCATGTCGAACGCCACCGAGAGACCCGTCTGGCCGTTGGCCAGTAGGTATTTGTAGCGGACGTTCGTCTCCTCGGCGGTCGCGAAACCCGAGAACTGGCGCATCGTCCACAGCCGGCCGCGGTAGCCGGTCGGGTGGATCCCGCGCGTGTATGGGTACTGGCCCGGAAACTCCTCCGCCCGGCTCGGCAGGTCGTCCGACGTGTAGAGCGATTTGACGGGGACGCCCGAGATGGTCGAGGTCTCCAGGCCGTCCTTGCGGTGGGTCTGGCTGGACTCGAACTCCTCCTTCCAGACCTGCTTCGGATCCCTGGCTCTGACCTTCATTCCGAATCCATTATGTGGTGACGAAGGATGTCCTCCGCCACGTCATAGGGAGTTCCGTCGGTAGCGAGCCGCTCAGCGAGCGGCGAGCCTGATCTCAGCGCCTCCCGAGCGCGCTCGCGCGCGATCTCGGCCACCACCTCAGCGGTCTCGTCCTTGAGGCGCTGCTCGGCCTGCGCGCCGCCGTGTCCGGTCGACTCCAGGTGGGAGCGGTGCTTCGCGATCGCCGCCCAGAGCTCCTCGATGCCCTCTTGCCGCACCGCCGAGGTGCGGATGATCGGCGGGCGCCACAATGCCTTGGGCGAGATGTTGAGCATCCCGCGCAGCTCGAGCTCGACCCGCTCGTGGCCCTCGAGGTCGGACTTGTTGACGACGAAAATGTCGGCGATCTCGAGAATCCCGGCCTTGATCATCTGCACGCCGTCGCCCAGGTTCGGGGTCAGCACCACCACGGTCGTGTCCGCCACGGCCGCCACCTCGAGCTCGGACTGACCGACGCCGACCGTCTCCAGGATCACCGGGTCGAAACCGAATGCGCCCATCAGCCGGATCGCCTCCCGGGTCGCCAGCGACAGGCCCCCGAGGTGGCCGCGCGCACCCATGCTGCGGATGAAGACCTTGGGGTCGAGCGCGTGCCTCTGCATGCGGATGCGGTCGCCCAGGATGGCGCCGCCGGTGAACGGTGAGTTGGGGTCGGTCGCGAGCACCGCCACCGATCGGTCTCGCTTGCGCAGCAGCGCGAC
>JACXTT010014581.1_pt1 | contig 10268 bp, 12 predicted proteins | sample 9270951 | NCBI WGS metagenome assembly JACXTT01 (sample SAMN15532306, study PRJNA645909) | rock metagenome | isolation source: weathered quartz diorite | place: Puerto Rico | collected 2017-06-21
ATGGCCTTGCAGTGCAGGAACTGGCGGTTGAAACTGGCCAGGTTCCTGTAACCCACTTCACCGGCGATGGTGCCAATCGGCGCATCGGACGCAATCAGCAACTGGCAGGCCGTGGCCACCCGGGTCTGCTGTATGTAGTCCAGCACCGTCATACCCACGTGGCGCTTGAAGAAGCGCTGGAAGCCACCGGTGGACAGGGCCGCAATGTCCGCCAGTTGGTCGATGCCCGGGGTGTCCTTGATATCTGCATGGATGGTCTGCAGCACATCACCCAACCTGCGCTCGGCACGCGGCGTGGGCGCCACGTGCATGTGGCTGGACAGCATTTGGGCATCCGGGTCCGCCGTCAGCTCACCCAGCACCTGCAGCAGTGTGCCCAGGCGCGTCAGCGGGCTCTGCTGCTCCATGTCCTCGATGCGCTGGCGCACTGCGCGTGCTATCGGTGCAGAAAAGCGGATACCCCGGTAGGCCTGGCTGCGCAACTTTTCCAGCGCCCCCAACTCGGGCCAGTGCGCCATCGCCTCGACAATCCAGCGGCTGCTGAACCACACCACAACAGCCTTCACTGATTGCCGTGTGTCCAGCCCGTGCGGGGCGGACCAGGAATGGGGTTGGTTGGGCCCGATCAGGACCAGGTCTCCGTCGTCGAAGGACTCAATGCTGTTGCCCACATACCGGTGACCCTTGGCATTGGTGATCAGCGTCAACTCGAATTCCGGGTGGTAGTGCCACAGGAATGGCAGGCGGTCCGCCCGATTGACGTACAGCCGCCATGACTCGCCGGGATTGAGGTGGACATGCTCGTAATGCGGTTTCATTTTGGGAGCTGGAAATCGTCAGAAATGTATCAATTGTGGCCTGCATCTGAGAAATTCCGCAGGGCAGACAGGCCAAGAATGGGAGCGTGATACATGCAGGCCCCTTGACCTCCATCCTGATGACCGGCGAGCCCGATGCGGCCGCCCTGACGCTCGCCGGCGCGCTGTCCGGCGCCGGCTTCACCGTGCATTTGTCCCAGAAGAAGCAGCCATGGATGGTAGCCAGAGACCCACTGGCGTGCCTGGCGGTGGTGTTCTGCGTGGGAGCCGACATCCGCACCAGCCTGCAAGGCATGGGGCCGCTACTGCATCGGGCGCAACGGCCTCTGTTGGTGGCCCTGGACCCGCAGTTCAGCGTGCAACGCTGTGTGGAGCTGCTGAATGGCGGCTTTGATGTGTGCCAGCCGTCCGACGCCGCCTACCCGGAACTGCATGCCCGGTTGCAGCAGTTCATCGCCCGCCAGTCCGCCAAGCGGCACACGGCCATGCGCTGTCCTGGCGCGCGCAGGACCGCAGCACCATGGGCGGCGGGGCTATTCAGAATTGAAGCATCGTGACCTGGCGTACCTCGGCCTGCGGCACCGCGAGCCTTTCCGCCGAAGCACCCTGGTAGCCGGAGGACGGTGACAAGGGCAGGCGCATGGCGCCCCCATTGCTGGGCAGGAGCACCGTGAACGTTGCGGAAGACGGTTTATGGAAAGACTCCGTGGCGTCCACTGCGTCCTGCTCTGCCGGCAGGGCATGGGCCACACCGTCGGCCGTGCGGCTGCCGCTGGCAGGCGCCACAATGTCGGCCCGGGCCACGCCGGCGGCTGCCGCGATGCAGAGGCCAGCGACCAGCGTCAAGATGTCCATACGCCAAACTTTTGCCTGGGTGTGCATGGTGGGGACTCCTTCTGGTGAATGCAAACCGGAGGTGGCTTGCAGCTTGGGGCCGATTCTGAGGCGACGGCCCGCTCAAAGTGTCATGAGACTGTGTCGTGATGGCGCGGTGCGAGACAGGCGCATATCATGCGCACACGCTGTCCGGGCGATCAGCGGCCATTGATGAAAGGGGAAACACCATGCCTCCCAAAGCAACACCGCACAGCACGCCGCAGATCCTATGGCTACCGGACGTCGAGGAGCATGACTACCCGGCCGCGCGCTCCTACCTGCTGATCCTCTATACCCCGGAGCGGGTTGCAAAAATGGTCCGCAAGCTACGCAAGGCCAGCCTGGTGCATTTCAAGGCCAAGGACATTTTCAGGGCATCCCAACTCTCGCTCCTGGGCGTCAGCAACTCCCACGTGGAGAAGGACCGCAAAAAAATCCTGGCCGGCAAAGCCCTGTCGCCGCTACTGCTGCTGCGCGACGAGGCGCAAGGCAAGGTGGTCATTGCAGACGGCTACCACCGACTGTGTGCCGTCTACAGCTATGACGAGGACGCCCTGATCCATTGCAAGATCGTCTGAGGGGGCGAGTACCCCACCTCAGTGTTTGACGTCACTGATCGCGGCAAAGTACAGCTGTTTGGCGGGCGTCTGGAATTTGAATTCCTGCGGTTTGTAGGAACGCCGCTCGGTGCGGGGCACCTCCAAGGACTCCAGCAGTTGGAGTTCCATTTGCAGGCGCGCAACGTCTTCGTCATTGGCCCCATAGCGCTCGGACAGCTTGTCGACGATGCGTCGGAGCTTTTCAGTCTTCTTTTTCATCCTGATCCTTCCAGTTTCAACCATGATCCGGTAGACAGACGCCGGCCCCCGTCGAACGCGTCAACCCGGGGGCCCGTGCTGGCGGCCAGAATAGTGGATATGCGGCAGCGCAGCAATCGTGTTCGTTTTCCCAGTACTGCGCGTCTGTCCAGTGGAGAAAGCGCTACGTCACCGCCCAGCGCGCCTTGCACGCGCTTGGGCGACGGGCGACGCGGCGCCATGGGTCATGCCAGCCAGCCTGCGTGCAGCGCCACCAGCAGAAAAACACCCAGCAAGGCGCGGTAGCCGACAAACGTCCATGTCGAAAACCGTTCCAGAAAGCGCATCAAGCCCCAGATGGCGGCAAACGCAGACACGCTGCCCACCACCAGACCGACCGCCAAATGCTGCCAGGCCTGCAGCGGGATATGCGCATGCCACAGCACCCACAGCTCCTTCAGCCCCGCCAGCGCGATTGCCGGCAGGCCCAGCAGGAACGAAAAGCGCGCAGCGTCCTCACGCTTGAAATTCAGCAGCAGGGCCGCGGTGAGTGTGGAGCCGGAACGCGACACGCCCGGCACCAGCGCGCCGACCTGGGCCAGCCCGACCAAGAGCGCATCACGCAGTCGCATCTGCTCCATCTCGCGCACATGGCTGCACTTCCACTCCGACAGGGCCAGCAGCGCGGCCATGACGATGCAGGCGATGGCAATCACCGGCAGTCCGCGCAGCGGCGAGTCACAGGCATTGAGCACAGGCGCCAGCAGGATGCCGGCAATGCCGATGGGAAGGGTGGCCAGGCCGATACCGACGAACAGCCGGAACGACGATGACTGGTAGTCGCGCCGCCGCACGGCATGGCGTGCCCCGCTCAGCAAGGCGTAGACGTCGGCGCGGAAGTAGGACAGCACGGCCGCCAGCGCAGCCAGCTGCATGACGGCGGAGAAAGCGGACCCTGGGTCCACCCAGCCCAGCAAGGCCGGCACGACGCGCATGTGCGCCGTCGAGGAGATGGGCAACAGTTCGGTGACGCCTTGCACGACGCCCAGAAAACCGATCTGCAGATAGCTCAGCGATGCGAAGCCGATGTCGACGCCGTGGGTACATATTTCAGACATGTTGTGTTCCGTGGTGGAGGGAGATATTGCCTATTTGCCGCCGGTGACGGCGCCAATCATCGCGCCAAAGGGCGGGCTCAGTCCATTCGTGCTGAAGGGGTACAGCTCCGAAACCGAGCCGTCCAGGTAGAGCGCATCCACGCAATGCAGCGCGTTCAGCAGCACCGTGGAGAAGTCGAAGAAGTTGATGGGGTAGCGGCTTTTGGCCAGCACAACGCTGGACGCGGACTGCACGCAGGCCGCATTGCGGACCACCCGGTTGTCCGAGCCCGGCATGAACAGGGGGTTGATCTGCCCGGCCTGCAGCAGCAAGGGGCCGGACTGTGTTGCATGCTTCAGCGCGGGGTACAGCTGGTCCCACTTAGCGGCGGCCTCGTCGGTGCTCAGTATCTGCGCCTCGTTGTCCGTGAGCAGCAATACCCCATTGGGCTGCATGTAGAAATTGCCGTAGCCGTCCTTGCGTATGTTCAGATGGCGGTGCACCTGGTGGTTTTCCACATACAGCCCGATGGGGCGTCCATCCTTGCCGTAGATCCCGGCGTTGCTGGCACACACCAGCCGCTCGTTGCGGGACTGCAGCCAGGCTGCCACGTTCGCCAGCGTGGCGAACTGCGCGCCGTCCGGGTTGCGCCAGAACATGCGCACGTCATCACGTGCCAGGTCCAGTTTGCAGAACTCGACCACCCTGTCCCCCCGACCCGCGGTGCCCAGCTCGGCCGCATGCGCCGCAGCAAGCCAAGACAGGCCCACAAAGTACGCGACAATCCATCGCGTCATGCGAGGCCAGCTACGAAGGGCCCCCAGGAAGGAGTGGGTAATTCGCAGTGGATTCCAACGCATGGCGATCAAGACTTATAAGTATTCAAGGAACTGTCAATGAAAGAAGAAGCCAAGGAACCATGGCTCAACTGGATGTCGTTGGCCACCGTCATCATGGCGGTCTGCGCTACCCTGTCGACCTTCAAAGGTGGATCGTATTCCACGCAAAGCGTCATCACCCAGGCGCTGGCATCGGACCAATGGGCTTTTTACCAGGCCAAGAGCACCAAACAGCACCTGTATGAGCTGCAGACCGAACAATTCCGCCTGCAAAAACTGGCCCTCCCGCCCAGGGGAACACTGATCGCAGCCTACGACAAGAAGATCGCCGAGTACGAGGACCAGGCCAAGCGCTACAGCGCGGAAAAGAAGGACATCGAAGCCAAGGCCCATGCGCTGGAAGCGCAACGGGACGATGCCAAGAACCACGGCAAGCCGTTTGGCCTGGCCGTGATGTTCCTGCAGGTGGCCATACTGCTGAACTCCATTTCCGGCTTGATGAAGGCCAAGCGCGTGTGGTGGGCCAGCATCCCGGTCGCCCTGGTCGGCCTGGTTTTCTTCGCGGACGGGTTTCTGCAGATCTTCTAGGCGGGGCGGTGACGGGCCGCACACGGATTTCCATTCGCCACGGAGAAACGGCGAAATGCTGTACCAGCACAGCGCGCTGGCGTGTCATGGAAAAAGGCTATGGCCCCTCACTTTTTCCCGTGGTGGCCGGTGCCGCCGGCCGGTTTGCTGGCTTCGGCGCGTTCATGCCTTGCGTTTTCCTCGCGCCCCGCATTTTTGGAAGCCTTTGTCGCAAGGTGCCTGCGCTGTGCGTCTTCCAGTTTTTCGCCGTTCTTCAGCATCCCGCGCTTTTTCATCCGCATCTCGATGTGTTCCGTGATGCGCTTGGCATGGGCTTCTATGCGCGCTTCATGGCGCGTACGCCGTTGTTGCAGATAGCGCGGAATGGCCTGATGCGCCTTGGGGGCCTCCCCGGTATGCGGGGCCCAGGCTGCATGCCCAGGCTCAATATTGATTTCGCCACCGGGACTTTTGAGGGTGGTGCCACCCTCATGCACCCAGTTGTGAATACCAGGAATCTCGCCACGGCGTTCCTGTCCTGCAGCAATGATCGCCAACTCGTGGTCCGTGCCGCGAATTCCCACGGTGGCGACGGTGGTCGACAACTGGTAATTCTTCTTGTCAAATTTCCCTATCCATCCGGTGATGGAGCGCAACGCCCCGCTGAACAGGCGCAACGACAAGCTGTCATCGAAGCTTCCGGCGATTTTGACCTGCTCGATCTGAACACGGCTGGAGGGACGCACCGCAAGAAAGCCACCATCATCAAAAACCACATGCACTTCCGAGCGAACCGAGGTTTCAAGGGTCTGCCCTTCGCGGACGACGGTGCCGCCGGCCAAGGCACGTGCCCCGGCCTCGTCACTGAGCCTGACGTCTCCTTCCACAAAATTGACGGTGCCCGCGCGCCTGCGCAGCGCAGAAGTTTGCGAAAGCACCGGCCCTGCCCTCAAGGACAAGCCGGCAAAGCCGGCCATCAAGAACAGCTGCCTGCGCAGCGCGCCCTCCTCGGCATCCATCGGGCCATCCGCACGCGTCAAATTTTTCATCACAGCCTTGATGCTTTTCTGGGCGAACCGGCTGGCCGCGGTTTATTTGCTTTTGTCTCAAGCGGCTCAGCCGTCTCTGCGGTTCCCCTCAGCCCCCGCCCAACATCACCGGAGGCTGTGCCCTATTGTGGCGAGTAAATTTTCCCATTGGCAATAGGTGACTGCCCGGGGCCGGTGCCGTCTTCAGTCGCCGCAGCCCATGCCCACCGCGCCGTCAGCCGGTTGTCGGACGGACAGGCAGGCAGGCAGGCAGGGACTGTGGAGCGTTAATCCGGGCGCCAATAGCCTTCGTGCAGTCGCCATTGGCCATGCTCGTCCTGGTCCCAGTGATGGGCAACCCAGTGCTCATGCTCCCGGTGTCTCTCCCAGTGCCCGTCTTCCCAACGGTGTTCATTGCCGTCCCAACGCCAGTGCCCATAGACCCAGAAATATTCATGGCTGGGAGGAGGCGGGATCACTTCCACGCGCGGCGGTGGCGGACGCACCGGTGCCACCATGACGATAGCCGGCGGGGTGAATGTCAGCCGCGGTGGAGTCACCGTGCAGGCGGACATTCCCAGTGCCAGGGTCAGCGCCAATGGCGCGAAGGCGGCGAGCACCTTGATTTTCATAATGTTCCTTGGTTGGGCTTCAAGCCGGATCGGCTTGCGTGCTTCAACGCCCTCCAGACAACTTCCGAAGACACCAGGCATCCTCCCAAATGCTACGATTTGTAACGGTGCCGGCCAAGGCTTGCAATCATCCACGCAACCAGCACAAGGCTGAAGGGTCCATGCGCGATGCTTCTTTTCAAATCTGTCGAAGACATAGAGCGCAGAGTGCGGCGCTGGCCCCATGGGATCAGATTCGGGGCAGCGCTCGCCGTGCTTCTGCTGGTGGCCTATCTGGATTTCTCGACGCCCAGCTACATCAGCATCACGGGCTTCTATTTTCTGCCGGTCTTTTTCGCGCTGTGGTTTTGCGAAATGCCGGCAGCCGTTTTCGTGTTGGCCCTGGCGGCACTGTTCAATATTGCCGAGACCGTCCTGTCGGACGAACACAGGCTGACGGCCGTGGAGGCCGCGCTGTCCGCCACTTCGCTGTTCATCGTGCATGCGGGCTTTGCGGCGCTGATCTATGTCATGAAGGGCATCGTCTCCAAACTTGAAGCGGAAAGCCGGACCGACGCGCTGACCGGGTTGAAGAACCGCCGCGGCTTCATAGAGATACTGGAGCAGGAGAACCGGCGCAAAAAGCGGTTCGACCGGGGGCTGGTGCTGGTGAGCATCGACATCGACCACTTCAAGTCCGTCAACGACAGCCAGGGCCACGCCGTGGGTGATGCGCTGCTCATCGCCATTGCCCAGTGTCTGCTGGCCTCGCTGAGGGACATCGACACCTGCAGCAGGCTGGGTGGAGATGAATTCCTGGTGTTGCTGCCCAGCACCAGCCGGGAAGAAGCCGAACCCGTGCTGCAGCGCCTGCATGCCAAGCTGCGGCCGATGGTCCGGCAGTTCGGCGCCAACGTCAGCGCAAGCGTGGGGGCACTCGTTGTGTCCAGCACGTCCGAGTTGAGTCTGCCCGACATCCTGCGCAAGGCCGACACGCTGATGTATTCCGTCAAGCACCGGGGAAAGGACAACCTGGTCATTTCCGACGCGTCCGCGGAACTCCTGGAAGTGCCTGCTGCGTACGGCTGACGCCCAAACCGCCCCGCCCGCCTGTTCCGCCCTGTCTTTTTTGCGATGGTTTTTGGCTTGTTGGCGCGAGACAGCCAGGCCCATGCTCCGGATAATTCAGCCATGCGCCGGCGCACCTGCGGGCGCAGGCAGCCGCTGCAGCCCCTCGGTGCAAGAGCAGGCGCATCCCTTCAGAAAGCCAACCGTATGACGACTTCCGCAGCGACGCTGGGCACCAACACTGCGCCCACCGGCAGCCCCGCTGGCACCCCCGCCAAAGCCAAGCCCGCCCTGGGCATCCTGGGGGCCATCAGCAGCGCGCACCTGATCAACGACATGATGCAGTCGCTGATCCTGGCGATGTACCCCATCCTCAAAGGCGAGTTCTCGCTGAGCTTCAGCCAGATCGGCCTGATCACCCTGACCTACCAGCTGACCGCCTCGCTGCTGCAGCCGTTGGTGGGTGTATTCACCGACCGCCGGCCGCAACGCTATTCGCTGCCACTGGGCATGAGCTCCACGCTCATCGGGCTGCTGTTGTTGGCCGTGGCGCCCAGCTTCGGCTTCGTGTTGCTGGCAGCGGCCTTCGTGGGCGTGGGCTCGTCGATCTTCCACCCGGAATCGTCGCGCATCGCGCGGCTGGCGTCCGGCGGACAGCATGGCCTTGCGCAATCCGTGTTCCAGGTCGGCGGCAACACCGGCACCGCCATCGGGCCATTGCTTGCAGCGGCCGTCATCGTGCCGTTCGGGCAACGCAGTGTGGCCTGGTTCGGCCTGGCCGCGCTGCTGGGCATCGCCCTGCTGCTGCAGGTGAGCCGCTGGTATGCCACCCACCACATCGCGGCGGTGGGCGCCAGGAAGCCGGCCGCCGCAGCGCCCTATCCGCGCAAGGTGGTGGCGGGCGCCATTGCAGTGCTGCTGGTGCTGATCTTCTCCAAATACTTCTACGTGGCCGGCATCAGCAGCTTCTACACCTTCTACCTGATGGAGCGCTTTGGCCTGACGGTGCAGAACGCACAGTTGCACCTGTTCTTCTTCCTGCTGGCGTCAGCCGCGGGCACGGTGCTGGGCGGCCCCATCGGCGACCGCATCGGCCGCAAACCGGTGATCTGGGTATCCATCTTGGGGGTTGCGCCGTTTGCGCTGCTGCTGCCGCACGCAGACCTGTTCTGGACCACGACACTGACCATCGTCATTGGCCTGGTGCTGTCGTCGGCCTTCTCGGCCATCCTCGTCTATGCGCAGGAACTGATGCCAGGCAACGTCGGCATGGTGTCAGGCCTGTTCTTCGGCTTTGCCTTCGGCATGGGCGGGCTGGGCGCCGCAGTGCTGGGCCTCTTTGCAGACCACACCAGCATCGCCTTCGTCTACCAGACCATTGCCTACCTGCCGCTGCTCGGCGTGGTGGCGGCGCTACTGCCCAGGGGCAAGCGCCACGCCTGAGTACCTGGTCGCACCGCTCCCGCACATGCCGCCTGCCTAGAGCGGCGAAAGTTCTGCGTCGTGCGTGGCGTAGTTGGCAAACAGAAAATCGCGGATAGCCGTCAGCTTCCCGTCGGTCCATTCCAGGACCACAAAGTAGTCCGGCCGCATGCCTGCAGATTCCCGCTTGCGGATCAGCACGGCAGGGTGGCCTTCGACGATGCCGGGGCTCGCGTGCCAATCCGTGGCCTGCCCATACCGTGCGTAATACTCGCCAACCGCCGGGCCGCGCAGCTGCAGACGGTTCACCAGATCGAGCTGAACGTCCGTAGCCAAGGTGGCGCGGATGGCATCGAAATCACGGGCATTGAACAAGGCCACGTAGGTGCGCAGCAGCTGTTCCTGCGTCGCCGAGAGCGTTGCCGGGTGCACCCGCTCCTGCGGCCATGCGGAAATCTCCCGCAGCCGGCTGCGGCCGCGCTGCAACAGGGACTTCACCGCAGGGACGCTGATCTCCAACATCCCGCCAATGTCTTCGGCGGAATATTCCAGCACGTCGAAGAGGATCACCACGCCGCGCTGCGATGCCGGCAGGTGCATGAAGGCTGGCAGCGCCGCCCCATTCGCCTCCCGGCGTGCCAGTTCGTCCACCGGATCGGCCATCTGTTCCATGTCCTCCTCGCTGTGCGCATCGCCCTGGCGGGCGCGCCGCCTCAGAAAGTCCAGCGCCAGGTTGTGCGCGATGCGGAACAGCCAGCCCTGCGGGTTTTCCATCGGCCGGTCCGGCGGTGCCGCCTCCAGCGCGCGCACAAATGCCTCCTGCACGATCTCCTCGCCGTCCAGCACGGAACCGACCATGCGCGCGCAGTAGCGGTGCAGTACCGGCCGCAGGCTTTTCAGGTCCGTTGGCAGCAGGGTTGATGGAGCGTTCGATGGCGGCTGTGTCATGGATTGGTGCGGCTCAGGCGACCACGATGGACGCAACATCACAGGTCATGGCCTCCATCTGCGCCACGGCCTTGATACGCTCGAAGTACGTCGGCATCTGCGGATGGGCGCGCATCGCGGCAATGCTTTCCGCGCCGCGCCATTGGCCGTAAATGACCACCCGGCTACCGTCCCGCGAGACATGCAGGGACGACGA